>ENA-UOUL01001603-UOUL01001603.1-bioreactor-metagenome-genome-assembly--contig:-NODE-1603-length-30468-cov-21.238360_pt1 | contig 30468 bp, 18 predicted proteins | sample MGYA00249838_ERZ747220 | MGnify/ENA primary metagenome ERZ747220 (study PRJEB28778, sample SAMN05720191) | bioreactor metagenome | isolation source: Anaerobic biogas reactor | place: USA:Washington... | reverse complement strand
GCGATCGGTGCGTGGTGGCATGCAAGGATTGGATGGCCTCAGCAGACCGTTCTCGAATCCCCGGAGATGCCGGGTGTCGCCATAAACTCGACGCATGCGACGGTGACGATACACACGGAAGAGCTCTACTGCGGCTACCGGACGGTAACCCGGTATACCGATACGTACTCGAGGATGAATTACGAAGTTTCGGCAGCAGAAAGGACGACGGTATCGCAGGAAGCGGATCCAAGGTGGCCTTGCTATTGAGTGTGCCGAACCGGGGCCCGCACTTTGTCTCCCCATCGAAGGCCCCAGGAAACCTGATGAGGAATGCACGCCGGGCCGCCTTATCTCTGCGGAGCCCGCGGCCTTCCCGCTTCGCCCCGATGGCCCGGCGGTCGGCCGGGTCCGATCGTTGTGCGTCGCCGGCGTCGCATAAAATTGGTTGTGAGACACCAAAGGGCGCTTCATGGCCCGCAAAATGTGTTGTGGCTCATAGGTGTCCCGCAACCGCCTCCGAGGTATGGTTTGTGCATACCGGAGTATGTACAAGATCCGTTGTGCATATCAAATCCAGGTTTTGATATACACAAATGGGTTTGTTGGTACCAGAATACTCACAACCGGTTCCCCTCGGTGATGGCGAGCAGGCGCGGGAAGGCATACGTGCTCGCCCTTCGCCCCGCCCCCCTCTGCAATATCTCTACGACGTCGTTTCCCTCCAGATCCTTGAGGATCTTTGCCCCACTTACCTTCGGGATTGCCGACCGTTCGTAAAATTCGGCCGAGCTGAATATCGGCGCCCCGAAGAGCGCATCTATCGCAGCGATGGCGTACTGCGACCGGGTCGCTTCCGGCACCGTCCGCTTCATCTCGTCATAGAGATCGAGGATCGCCTTTGCTTTCTGGCCGTTCGTTCCCGCCTGCTCCTCGATGGCGTGGAGGAAGAACGTTATCCAGCCGTTCCAGTCCCGGTCGCGGGAGACCGCGAGCAGCCGCTCGTAGTAGGCCGGCCGGTTCCGCTCAAGGTAGGCGCTGATATAGAACATCGGGCTTCCTATCAGCCCCTTCTCGTACATGATCAGCGGCACGAGCATCCGCCCGATACGCCCGTTGCCGTCACAGAACGGGTGGATGAGTTCAAACTGCGCCTTTAAGATGGAGAGCTGGACGAGGATATCCAACTCCCCCTGTTGCAGGTATGCTTCCCAGTCCGCGAGCGCCCGGGGAAGATCCTCCGGCGCCGGCGGGACAAAGATCGCGTGCTCGATCCGGGCGTCCCGCCCGATGAAGTTCTGGATCGTGCGGACGCACCCCGGTTCCCGGTCCATCCCCCGGCTGCCGGAAAGGAGGATCCGGTGCAGGTCGCAGATGAGGGCGGTGTCCAGCCGCCGGGCCTTGAGGGCCTCCACCGCAACGTTGAGCGCTTCCCGGTAGTTGATGATCTCCCGGATATCGGCAAGGGCCGCATCGCCGATCGGCTCCCTCGGGTTCGCCTCAAAGCGCAGGACATCCTCAAGCGACGCCTGCGTCCCCTCGATCCGCGAGGAGAGCACCGCCTCCTGGGTCAGGAGCGGAGAGAGCAGGAGGCGTGGGTTTGGTATCGCCTGGAGGATGCCGTCGTACCGGGCGAGGGCGCGGTTTGCCGATGCAATCTGCGGGATATGGCTCTCCCAGTCGATTCCGGCCGGGGGCAGGGGCTCCGGGATGTAGGGGGAGACCTTCATGCTGCCCCCTCCCGGCTCGCCGTGATCCTGCCGGGACCAGGGAGCCCGGCGATGTGCCGGAGTTCCTTCATATACTACCTGATGGTGCGAAAGGGTATTAACACTGATTGTTTGCAATCCCGGCGTCTACCATAGACCCCGCCGGCTGATCTCCCTTCAGAGGGCGTTGCCACCTTTGCCGCCGGTCTCCTGTAACCCGGTTTCCCGGAGATGATGTGAATTTTGCATTCCGCGATCGCTATCATCGGCCCGAACAGATGGGATCATGCTGCCGGTGATCAGGGAGGCGTAGCACCGTACCGCATCAACCCCAGGGCATACGACCCGATGTGGCCCCGCATCGCAAGAGAATCCAGCCATGCCCGCGGGATCGCGGCCGCCCTGTAAGTTACGCCCCGGTCGGGGAGCCTCGCCCCCATCCAGGGCAGATAATGAATGCACTGTCGTCCATGACCATGAATTATCTTTCTGATCCGCCGTTATCGCACTTCATCTCACCGATGCATCCCCGGCGGGAAAGGTTTTTCATACCGGAGCCCCGTTGAGCAAAAAAAACGGAGGGGAAACAAAGATGGCAGAGGCTGTTCTGACAGAGAGGAGAGGAAGGCTATACATCCAGCGCATCTTTGATGCGCCGCGCGAACTTGTCTGGAAGGCGTGGACCGACCCGGAGTTGATATCCCGGTGGTGGGGGCCGGCGGGCTTTACGGCGCCGGTCATCAGGGTCGACCTCCGTGAGGGGGGCAGGTACCTCCTTAGTATGCGCTCGCCCGAGGGCCAGGACTTCTGGAGCACGGGCGTTTACCGCGAGGTCGTCGCGGGTGAGCGGCTCGTCTTCACCGACTCGTTTTCGGACGCCCAAGGAAACGTGGTCCCGGCCTCGACCTACGGGATGAGCGGGGATTGGCCACGGGAACTGTTCGTGACGGTGACGCTCGATGAGCACGGCAGCGGGACGAAGATGATCCTGCAGGTGACCGGCATCCCGGCGGGCGAGCCGCTCGATATGGCTGAGGCCGGGTGGAACGAGTCCCTCGACAGGCTCGCGAGGGTTCTTGAAGGGAGAGACGCAAAGACGCATTTTATCGCCGAGCCGGGGAGGCAGGAGATGATCATCACCCGGATCTTTGATGCGCCGCGTGATCTTGTGTTCCAGGTCTACACGGACCCGGACCTGATACCCCGGTGGTGGGGGCCGCGAGGGTTCACGACCACGGTCGATGCGATGGATGTGCGGCCCGGCGGCACCTGGCGCGTCGTCCAGCGCGACGCAGAAGGGAACGAGTACGCATTCCACGGGGTCTACCACGACGTCACGCCGCCCGATCGGGTTGTCTACACCTCCGAGTACGAGGGCATGCCGGGCCATGTGATGCTTGAGACGGCGACCCTCGAAGATCTCGGCGGCCGGACGAAGGTGATGGATCGGGTGGTCTTTCAGAGCGCCGAAGACCGCGACGGGATGCTCCTGTCGGGCATGCGGGAGGGGGCGGTCGAGAGCATGGACCGGTTCGCTGAACTCCTGAATGATCTGCAGAATGGGTAGCCGGGGACCGGGTGTTCCGGGTTCACCCGCCTGCATGAACCGGCGGGATAGCCCTATGGCTGGAGTGGAGCGTGAAACCCTATGGCCGGCTTCCTGATCTCCTCTCGTCCTGCTCGGCATCGCCGCCGTGGGGGCGGCGGTCACGATCCGCTACCGGAGCGATATGCGCGCCGTCCGGGAGCGGATCGCGAGCCCTGGCAGCCGGGTGGTCCGAACCGACTGCGGATCGATCGCGTACGCCCGGATCGGCGCCGGCTATCCGGTGCTCGTCGTCCACGGCAACGCGGGCGGGTTCGATCAGGGGCTGCTGCTTGCCCGGTGGACTCTCGACCCGGCGCTCCAGGTCATCGCGCCCTCAAGGTTTGGCTACCCCGGCACTCCCATGCCTTCGCGGGCGAGCGTCGCCATGCAGGCGGACGCCCGCGGTGATCACCGACTGGTACAGGCCTATGATGAGAACAAACGGCAGAAAGAACGTGATGCCACCAAAGATGATGTGCATGAGGAAGGATGAAGCAAGGCCGGAACTCAAGCGCCGTTCCGAGGGCGCCCCCGGCAGCAAGCCCGAGCGGGCAGCCACGGTAGCGGTCGCTCCTGCCCATGACGTTCCTCTCGCCGTCGCCCGGGGAAGATGGTTTCGGTTTGCACCAGGGGATATCCCGCCCCCTTTTCGCACCCCTCTCTTCACCTTACCCGGACCTGATGTACGATCACCTCTGTGCCCGGGTTCCGAGATGCCGCATGATACCAACTCTTCACCTTACCCGGACCTGATGCACGATCACCTCGGCCTTCTGGATCAACTCCGTGGGAAGTTCCTGTGCCCCCATCTCAACCCTCATCTTGATCTGCCGGGCGAGTTCAAGTGCCTGTGACTGTGCAACCCCATATCTCGCGAGATCGTTGGCGTATTTGTATGCAGCCACCAGATCCCCGATCTTCATGCTGATCAGCACAAGATCCCCGCAGTAGTAGGCAGACCGATGGATATCGTTTACCCGGATGCTCTCCTTCAACGATTCAGAATAGTTCGCCTTCAGGTATGCCGCGAGGTCTTTCTGGAGGACGGCCACCGACTGATACCGCAGTTCCGGGTTCTTCTCAAGGCACTTTTGGATGACGGCATCCAGGGGTTGTGCGCCGGCACAGACTGCACCCGGCCGTTCCGGAACTTTCGTGGCGATCGCCATACCAATCTCGACCATGCTCTCGCCGGTAAACGGCAACCTGCCGGTGACCAGTTCATACAGGATCACCCCGAGCTGCCAGATATCTGTCCGTTCATCCTTTCGATCGCCCCTGATCTGCTCCGGTGCTGCATAATGAATGGTAAACGAGGGTGATGCAGAGAACGAAGCATTTGAGACAACCTTGCTCAACCCCCAGTCGGTTATCTTCGGGATGCCATCCTGGAGCATGATGTTCTGCGGTTTGAGATCTCGGTGAGCGATGGACCGGGCATGGGCGTACTTCAGGCCTTCACAGATGTTGAGCAGGAGCATGGCTGCTTCATGGGAAGGGATCGGCTTGTCTACAGCCGATAACGAGGTGCTGCAGTATTCCATCTCGATGAAGGGGACGGGTAAGATGTTGCAATCGATAACCCTGACGATATTGCGATGGTCAAGATGCACCCAGTTCTGGATCTCGGCCATGAACGTTTTACCTGTCGCCGGATCGGGGGTTATAGGGATTTTAACCGCGACGATGCTCCCGTCCCGCCTCGTGGCCTTGAATACTCGTGCAAACCCACCCTGGCCTATACACATGCTCTCCGTGTAACGCGATGCAAGGCTTGCAGGGATTCCCTGCCCATCATCTGCCGGCATTGCATGAGGGGACGGTGCATCCTTCCCGGGCCTGGGCAGCAGGTATCGGATCGTCAGGCTGGCCCCTTTCCCTTTTGCCGGCGCACTGAGAATCCGGTCTCCCGCCCGCATCTCCTGGTACATAGCATCACAGCGCGCCATGAGCCGGCGGCTCATAGATGAGCATGAAAGAGATCCTTTTTCATACCAGCAGACCGGCATGCGATGGTGGGGGCCGGGATACCCTCCCAGGGCACGGTGGAGTTCGCCGGAATTGACTTCGATCGAGGTTCTTCCATCCTCCTGTGCGTTTGAGAAGAGATCTGCAAGTTCCTTTCGGAAGTTGTCCATTGTGGGAGGGAGAGATTGCGGAGCAGACCTGCCCTGCCCTCTCCTCACCGGTTCATCGGTCTTTGTCTCCTGGATCTCAGCCAGCCGGGTCTCTGCATCGCGGAGCCCGGGATCAATCTTCAAAGCAGTTCTGTAGCAGTGAGATGCTTCCGGAATTCTCTGGAGCTCCTCAAGAACCCTGCCTTTATGGTACCACGGCCAGGCAAAAGTCGGTGAGATGGCGATTGACTTGTCGAAACAGGTCAATGCATTGTTGAGTTCTCCCATTCTGGTGAGCGCAATACCTTTCCCGTTCCAGGGCCAGGAAAACGACCTGATCTTCAGTGCCCGGTCATAACAGTCAATCGCCTGACTGTACTGCCCGAGTTCCCTGAGAGCGTCACCTTTCCCGTTCCATGGATATGCGTAATCCCGCTTGAGCGAGATCGCCTTCTCGTAACTTTTTATCGCCTCGACATGCTGCCCCAGCTTTTTCAGTGCGTTTCCACGGGCATTCCAGGCATGGGGATAATCAGGGCTGAGCTCGACCGCTCTTGAGCAGCACGCAAGAGATTCATCGTGATCCCCAAGACCGAGCAAAACATAGCCCTTGTTACTCCACCCCGGCGCGTAATCCGGGTCAGCACGAGTTGCTTTATTGAAGCAGGCCAGTTTCTGCTGTGGATCAAGCGCCCTCTTCCCCTCATCGACCCAGCGTTTTGCTTCTTTTGTGTCCTGTTTCTTCCAGAATAAAGCCATGGTATCCCCGGTTACCGTCCAATTATGCGCCAGCGAGGGCTCCTATCATCGTTGAAGCGAGAGACGGCAGATTAACAAACCGATGCAGGTGAAAACCCATGAACGTTTCGGTTTCTCATTCAGGGCACCAGCAGGTTGCTGAGGGTTCTGGAGTCATTACCAGGCCGGATAAACAGGATGAAGGAGATGGATGCCGAGAAACGAACTGTAACAGAAAGTATTTAGAGGTGGAATATGAATGATCAACCAGGGGAGCAAAGCTCAGGCGAATTCCAGAGAAAATAGGGCATTTTCCGGGTATTCACATACAGATCTGGCCGTCCGGCGTATTTCTAGCGTATCTACCGGGATCAGCACAGTCTCACCGATAAAGGCAATTCCGTCATGAGGAGAATCAGAATATTGTTTATAGGGTGGTAGCTATGGCAAAAAACGCTTATCAGTGGAGAAAGGAGGGTGATGCATACAAGAGGCAGGGGCACCTGGGGGAGGCGATCCGTTGTTACGATGCGGGCCTCTCCATGAATCCGTCGGATCCGCTCCTATGGTATGGAAAAGGGAATGCCCTCTACAAGATGAAAGATTATACAGCGGCCATCGAGTGTCAGGATCGGGCACTGGCCCTGAACCCCCGCCTCGATCGCCCGTGGTATGATAAAGGGAACATCTTCAGGGATATGGGTGATTATGCCGAAGCCCTCCGCTGTTACGACAGTGCGATTACGATGGCTCCAAAGCCGGCTTATCCCTGGTACGGCAAAGGGACCACGTACCACCGTATGGGCAATTATCCTGAGGCTCTTTCCTGCTATGACCGCGCCATCGCCCTTGATTCTCATCTCGGTAAACCCTGGCTCATGAAAGGAGATATTTATGCCGATACCGGAGCGCTGGCTCAGGCAATGGAGTGCTACCAGAAGGCAGTCGCCGCAGAACCACGCCTCTATGAGGCAGAAAGCCGGATCAAAGAACTGAGGACGAAACTTCAGGAGACTCCTTTCCCCCCGGAAACTGCACGGCCTGACTCCGGCAAGGGTGCGCCTCCGTCACTTGCATCACGGTATGAACAGATGCATCTGATCGGCGAGGGAGGATTTGCCGCCGTGTATCAGGCACGGCGTCGCTCCGATGGAAAGGTTGTAGCCGTTAAGATACCGCGGATAGATGAAAAGAACAGCAGTCTGTTCATCAAGGAAGTCGCCGCCTGGTACAACCTTCGTCACCCGAATATCGTCACCCTCTACCATGCGGATATCTACCCGGTGCCCCTGATCGAGATGGAATACGTCGGCGGATACACTGAAGGGGATATGTACATCGAAGACCTGGCTAATCTTCAGAAACCCATCCCCTTTGCGCTGGCTTTTCATTTTACCCGGCAAATTGCCGATGGCCTGATCCACGCCCACAGCAAAGGCATCTACCACCTGGATCTCAAGCCCCAGAATATTCTGCTTGATGATGAGGGCACCCCAAAGATCACCGACTTCGGGCTTGCCGGGATCGGGGCGAGGAGCTCCCTCTCCATGCAGGTTGGTTTCAGCCCGCTCTATGCAGCGCCGGAACAGATCGATCCGGCAACGTTCGGGAAGCCCGATGCAAGGACGGATATCTACCTCCTCGGCATGATCTTTTACGAACTGCTGACCGGTGAAATGCCCTATGAAGGGTCGTCGCCCACGGCCCTCTTCGGCATGATCCTGTCGGGCAACACCCGGATGCTTCTCCCTTCAGTCCACGATCCAACCCTCAGGCTGTACGACGGTACCTTCGAGAAGCTCATCGCCAGGAAGAAAGAAGACCGATTCCAGTCCGTTGAGGAGTTTATCGATGCGCTGAATGCTCTCACAGATCTTGAGTCGCTTACCCTTGACGGGATAGCCGAAGAGCTAAAAGAGAGCCTTCGGGCGAGCTCGAGTCCGGGTGAGATCCGGCGCCTATCACAGAAACTGGTGAGTGTAACCAAAGAGATCGCCCTCATCCATGCCCGGGCTAACAACCGGAGGGAGCTTCTCTATGCCCTGACAGACCTTGGATGCTTCACGAAAGCGTACCAGGAGCACCTGGACCAGGCATGCCGGGAGATTGAGTACATGATCGCCGAAGGCATCTCGATCCAGAGCGACCGTATTGATATGCTGGAGATGCTCTGCAGGAATATCGAGCGGGAAAACAGGATGGCATAAAGGGATCGGCAATTCCTGGCAGGAGACTTCCGGGACTGATCCGGAAAGAACGGATATCGCCGGCAAACAATGATTCGAGGGGGTCCTCATTACAGAACCTCATCCCCGCATCCTGATCTGGTGCACGATCACCTCGGCCTTCTGGATCAGTTCATCCGGGAGTTCCTGGGCTCCCATCTCAACCCTCGCCTTGAGCTGTCTGGCGAGTTCGATTGCCTGAGTCCGTATCTCGCCCGCCGAGTATCGGGCGAGATCGACCGCATACTTGTAGGCAGCCGCCAGATCATCGGTCTTCATGCTGATCAGAACAAGATCTCCGCAGTAATAGGCTGAACGCTGGAGATCGTTTGCCTGGATGCTCCCCTTCAAGGATTCAATATAGTTCATCTTCAGGTACGCCGCAAGATCCTTCTGGAGGCCGGCCACCGACTGGTACCGCTGCTCGGGGTCTTTCTCAAGGCACTTCAGGATGATGGCATCCAGCGGTTCCGCATCAGGGTGAGCCGGGCCTGGCCGCTCAGGTGTCTTTGTTGCGATTGCCATCCCGATCTCGACCATACTCTCGCCGGTAAACGGCAATCTGCCGGTAACGAGCTCGTACAGGATCACCCCGAGCTGCCAGATATCCGTCCTCTGGTCTTTGGGTTTGTTTGTGATCTGTTCCGGGGCGGCGTAATAGGCGGTAAACCCTCCCGATACGGTAGTAGTTCCCGACTGCGTCATCACTTTTGAGAGACCCCAGTCAGAGATCTTCGGGACCCCATCCCGGAGCATGATGTTCTGCGGCTTGAGATCGCGGTGAAGGATGCCGCGGGCATGGGTGTATTTTAACCCTTCACCTATGTTGAAGATCAGCCACGCTGCACGGTCAGGCGGGACCGGGTGTTCCAGCGCCGCCAGGGTCCCGTCGCAGAGTTCCATCTCAAAGTACGGGAACGGCATGATGTTGTAATCATTGACCCGAACGATGTTCTCGTGGACCATCGACGTCCAGTTATGGAGCTCGGCGATGAACGACTTGCCTGTAGCTGCATCAAGAGAGATCGGTATCTTGAGAGCCGTCCACGAACCATCCGGTTTCTGCACCTTGAAGACCCTGGCAAATCCGCCTTTCCCCAGGTACTCAGAGGCGGTGTATCGTTCTGCCATCTCCGGCGGCAGACTCTTTGGCGTTACCGGGCGCGGGATCGATGAGGGGACTGGAGAGCCGGATGGAACGGAGTCGCCCCGGGGCTCCACCGAGAGCCAGAACGATGCTGTCTGTTTGTAAGTCTGGTTTCCGGCATCACGGTATCGGACGATGATCTCCAGGGGCACCTTTCCTTTTGCCCCGGGTTTAATTCCCACATCGAGCGTTATACTCTCTCCGGCAGCAAGATCGACCGGCCGGAGCAACCGCGTGTCGATGTCGTTGGGGAACGTGAGGGTTATGTCGAAAGCTTGAGCGGTACCGGTGTTGGCCAGTGTCAGCCCGATCTTATCCCACTCATCGGCGTGGATGGAGGTGTGACTCAGTGTTATGGTGATCTCCGGTTTTATGGCAGGTCCGGGGGATTTCTTCTCAGATGCAACAGCGTAAGGGAGGGATCTTTCATTCTTCCCGCCCAGAACATCAACCCCGCTCAGATCGGTGGGTTTCTCCCTCGAGGGTAGGACTGTCTTCTGGCGGCGTGACGCCTGTCCACCGCCATGATCGGGGGGTGAAGCAGGCGAGCGGATTCCACCGGTTCTGTCTCCTCCTTTCCGACCTCCGGGGGATCTCCTTGAATAGATGAAATACCCCGCGGAAAGTACGACGACGATCATGACGCCAATATAGGGGAGCATGTTGCTGCCGGCATTGGATCCGCTATCCCCCTTCTCACGGAGGGCATTTGCATCAGTCAGGGCCTCGTTCGCCTTATTCTGGCCGTCAATCGCCTTCGATCGCGCCAAAGGGTAGTTGTTCGCATTCAGGTTATCCTTTGCCTGGGAGTAGAACTGGATAGCGCTCTCCCGCTTGGTCATGATGGCGACCACCTGCGGATCGCTCCCCATCGAGCGGTCCTCAACGAAGTAGGTGATCAGCCCATTGAGGGTCTCCAGCGTCGCAGCGGCGTTCGAGACTTCCTTCTCTGCCCATGCCCTATCGAGGAGCGACTTTCCCTCATCGATGACCTTCGTCGCGGTGGCAATGTACTCTGCTGCCTGTGACGGGCCGGCAGATGCCGCGTTCGCGAGTGCCTGGCTCGCGGCATCGTACTTTGCCTGTGCAGGAGAGACGTCGACACCCTTGCCGGCTTTATCATCGATATCGGCCTTCAGATCCGTGAGGCGTTGCTGCTGGACGGAGAGCGAACCCTCGGCCAGGGCCACACTCGCGACATCACCGGATGTGGGATAGGCCGGTGGCGGAATCGAGGTCGAGATAGGCGTAAGGATTGCTGAAACAGTGGTTGTCTTACCTGCGGTTACGGTGGTTATCAGGGTATAGTCGTCATACCCGCTCCTGAGCATCCTGACCTGATGCGATCCAGCAGATAATCCGGAAACTACACCTGGTGTAATGCCTTTGTATGTGCCATCTATGTAGATGCTCGCTCCGGATGGGGTGGAGCTGATATCCAGGGAACCGCTGGAGGCTTTCTCACGGAGGGCATTTGCATCAGTCAGGGCCTCGTTCGCCTTATTCTGGCCGTCAATCGCCTTCGATCGCGCCAGAGGGTAGTTGTTCGCGTTCAGGTTGTCTTTTGCCTGGGAGTAGAACTGGACAGCACTCTCCCGTTTGGCCATGATGGCGAACACCTGCGAATCGCCTCCCATCGAGCGATCCTCGACGAAGTAGGTGATCAGCCCATCGAGGGTCTCCAGTGTCGCGGCGGTGTTCGAGATCTCCTTCTCTGCCCATGCCCTATCGAGGAGCGACTTTCCCTCATCGATGGCCTTCGTCGCGGTGGCAATGTATCCTGCTGCCTGTGATGGGCCGGCAGATGCCGCGCTCGTGAGCGCCTGACTCGCGGCATCGTACTTTGCCCGTGCAGGAGAGACGTCGACACCCCTGCCGGCCTTATCATCGATATCAGCCTTCAAATCCGTGAGGCGCTGCTGCTGGGCGGAGAGTGAACCCGTAACCTGCTGCATGCTCACGACGTCGCGGACTTTGGAGTAGGTATCGATCACAGCTTTATCTCGCACGTGCTGGACCTTGATCACCTCGACCTTTCCGGTCATACTCTCAGGCACGGTGCCGCGCAGTTGAACATCCAGCTCGGTCCTGTCATTACCGTAGGAAACCTCAAACTCCGTCAGGGTCGGGTAGTATCCAGTCTTCGTGGTCTTATAGATATTAACCCCGTCGCGATAAACGATGAAATCCCAGGTAGGGCTCTGCAACCCGGTGCTGAACTCAAACGCCTCGTCGCTCGCATCATCGGGGGTGATCATGCTGTAGGAGAGCACATAGCGTGCGGTCACCTGCTGGCCGGGCTCGAGTGCGCCGCTCGCAGGGTAGATAGTCTCGGTCTTGATGTCAAAACTCGCCGATGCCACCTGCACGACACAGATCAGTGCCAGCAGGAGAATGATCCATCTGCTGATGTTTGCTTTCATAACACATCTTCACTCGAACAATGTCTCTCTACTGCCGTGGAACGCAGCAGGGCGGTTTTTCCCTGGCTTAAGGACATCTCATGGGCTCTCCAATCTCCAGGAGTTCTATGATCCGGGGAACGCTTCCGATCGTCACAGAATAGAACTTCCTCACCGCACCCTCACCTGGTGCACGATCACCTCAGCCTTCTGGACCAGCTCGCCCGGGAGTTCCTGTGCTCCCATCTCGACCCTCGCCTTGATCTGCCCGGCGAGCTCGGTTGCCTGTGCCTGTGTCGCCACACCCGCATATCTCGCGAAATCGCTCGCATACTTGTATGCGGCCACCAGGTCGCCGATCTTCATACTGATCAGCACGAGATCCCCACAGTAGTAGGCCGACCGGGAGAGATCATTTGCCCGAGTGCTCTCCTTCAAGGACTCGACGTAGTTCATCTTCAGGTACACTGCGAGGTCCTTCTGGAGGTCGGCCACTGACTGATACCGCTGCTCCGGGTCTTTCTCCAGGCACTTGAGGATGATCTCATCTAGCGGCTCTGCACCGGGGTGAACCGCACCCGGCTGTTCTGGCGCCCTTGTCGCGATCGCCATCCCGATCTCGATCATGCTCTCCCCGGCAAACGGCAGCCTGCCAGTGACAAGCTCGTAGAGGATCACCCCAATTTGCCAGATGTCGGTCCTCTGATCTTTTGGTTTGTTGCTGATCTGTTCAGGGGCTGCGTAGTATGCTGTGAACCCGCCCGAGACGGTGGTTGTCCTCGACTGCGTCATCACCTTCGAGAGGCCCCAGTCAGAGATCTTCGGGATGCCGTCCTGGAGCATGATGTTCTGCGGCTTGAGATCCCGGTGGAGAATGCCACGAGCATGGGCATACTTCAAGCCTTCGCAGACGTTGAAGATCAGCCACGCTGCATGGTCAGGCGGGATGGGGCATTCCAGCGCTGCCAGGGCTTTATCACAGAGCTCCATCTCGAAGTACGGGAGCGGCAAAATGTTGTAATCGTTGACGCGAACGATGTTCTCGTGAACGAGCGATGTCCAGTTCTGGAGTTCGGCGATGAATGATCTGCCCGTTGCTTCATCCAACGAGATCGGGATCTTGAGAGCCACCCATGAACCATCCGGTTTCTGCACCTTGAGAACCCTGGCAAACCCACCTCTCCCTATGAGCTCAGAGGCAGCATACTTCTCTACTATCTCCGGGGGCAGGCTCTTTGGCGTCATTGGGTGTGGGATAGACGATAGGAGGGGGGAGCCGGGTGAGTCGCTCCGGGGCACCACGGAAAGCCAGAGCGATGTGGTACGTTCATAGGCCCGGTTCCGGGCGTCATGATATCGGGCAGTAATCTCGAGGGGGATATTCCCCATTGCTCTGGGCCTGATGCCCGCCTCGACCGTCGTACTCTCTCTGGCCGCAAGATCGACCACCGGCTTGAGCAGCCGGATCTCGACATCGTCGGAGAACGAGAGGGTGATTTCGGAGGCAGGAGTGGTTCCGGTGTTGACAAGCGTCAGCTCGATCTTATTCCATTCGTTTGCGTAGATAGAGGTGTGGCTCAGTGTTATTGAGATATCTGGTTTTGCAACTACATCTTCCTTTTTCAATGCATCGTCTCTGGTGCTTTTCGCGAAAGTATGCTCTGGATCGATCTCCAGCGCACGGTCGAAGCACTGGATCGCCTCATCGTAGCGGCCGAGGTCATAGAGCGCGGCGCCTTTATTGTACCATGTGTCGGCATGTTTCGGGTCTCTCTTCAGTGCCCGGTCGTAGCACTGAATCGCCTCGGCGTAGCGACCGAAGTTCTTGAGTGCAATGCCTTTATTGCTCCATGCCTTGGCATATTTTGGGTCTATCTCCAGTGCCCGGTCGTAGCACTGAATCGCCTCATTGTAGCGGCCAAGATCAGCGAGCACGTCGCCCTTACTATTCCATGCGTGGGCATATTTTGGTTCGGTCTCTAGTGCCCGGTCGAAGCACTGAATCGCCTGATCATGGTGACCTGAACTACGATACGTGACTCCCAGATTATACCAATTTATGGCATCCCTCCCGGGTGTAAATTTGTGCTTTGCTACACCCGTAGCCCGATCAACAGGACGATCTTTTTTCAACGCACGCTCTCTGCTATCCTTTGCGAGAATATGCTCCGGGTCTATCTCCAGCACGCGATCGTAGCACTGAATCGCCTCATTGTAGCGCCTGAGGTCATAGAGTGTATTGCCTTTATTGTGCCATACCTTGGCACATTCTGGATCCCTCTCCAGTGCTCGGTCGTAACACTGGATCGCCTCATCGTAGAGCCTGAGGGTCTTGAGCGCAAGGCCTTTATTGTTGCACGCATTGACGTACTCGGGGTCAATCTCCAGTGCGCGGTCATAGCACTGAATTGCCTCGCCATAGCGGTCGAGGTCATAGAGCGCGACACCTTTATTGTACCATGCGTCGGCGTCTTCCGGATCTTTCTCCAGTGCTCGGTCGAAGCACTGAATTGCCTTCTTGTAATCCCCTGATCTGTGAAGATCAACGCCCTTGTTATACCAGTATACCGCACCTCTCCATAGTGCGAATCTATCCCATGCCACGGACCCACCTTCTCTTATACCACAACGTATGCCAGATAGACGTCTGGGACCCTGCCCGGGTGCCCAATGCCCTTGCATTACCGTTCGAACATCATAACTCTATCTATTTTGGCTCACCTGCTCTCAGACCTATTTCATAAAAGTGCAGCTATTCACAGCCCCCGTGAGGCGCCGGCGGGATTAAGATCCTCCCCTCGAGAACCCCTCCAGGGTTCCGGTGACTGTATTCCCTGTAGCATAAAGGCCATCAATTGCTCAATGCTTGCCAGTATCAGCGGGAATAAGTTGTCGCCTGCAGGGTGAGCCCGCCTCCCGATCAGCATCCGGGCCGCCGCAAACGCCGGAGATGAGATAAAGACCTTGTGAGGGCCGACTGATCCCGTCTGTGGTCATCCCCCGGCCAGATTTCCAGAAGATAGCTCCGTCTGCGGTCATCTATCCTCATGCAACCCCTCCTGCTGCCTTATTCAGACCGGTAAGATCGGGAGTTCCTGCCCCCCATCCCTCAACCCGATCGTCTCGCCCCGGCCGCGTATCCAGCGAGATCCTTTGTGCACCAGTATGAAGACCGGAACGCCGGTCATCATACAACTGTTGTTAAACCCCCTTGATTTTCCGTGTATCCATCACCAGACCGAGGGTTTCGATGAACTTAACCTCGCCATCCATATCGGCAGAACAATCATAGAATGCAGACTTCACCAGTGGCTCGTTCCCCAGAGCTTTCTGAATATCATCAAAGATGACATAATTCCGCCGTTTCAGAGCATCATTCATAGCCTCTCTCACGTTGCGCCTGACCCTCGCCTTCCTCTCAAAGTCGATCTCCAGCTCGCAGATGCCGGAGAAGGCCTGTGCGGTCTCATCGGCCGGGTTGAAGATGAGATCTCCGGTCTCGAGATCAAGGAGGAGAAGAGAGAGGTGTTTTGATATGAAATTGCGGTGGAACTCCTCACTGTCGATGAAATCCCGCACCCGCCGTTCGAATCCGGTTGGGGATGCCAGGCAGAGAACGGTTGGAACCCCGGACGAGCGTGCCCGGTCCCGCATATCAGAGAGTACGACCGTCACATCATCAAGGCTGAGGGGATCACAGTCGTAGCCCGGGCCGGCATACCTCTCCATCCGCGACGCAAAGCGTGCATTGAAGGCGTATTGCTTCTTACCCCATAGGAGCTTCTCCTCCACGAGGTGGATGGAGAGGGAACGGTTTTTGGGTAGCGCCTTCCTCCCGGCCTCACCGATGTGCCCCGGGAAGGCTTCTTTGTTCTCCTCGATACCCTCCACGCGGAACACCTTCCCCCCGATCACCGGAGAATCCCCGATATTTGTCTCCATCCTCCCGATGAAGGTCAGTTCATATTGCATCGCCTCTCCGGCACTGACGTACCTGCTCCGCCCACCCTGTCCGTCGCCATTCCACGCCCTCATAGCAGCTTCAACCTGCCGCTCCCGGGATTTGAGGGCCTCCTCTGCCTCCCTGAGTGCTCTCTCCTGTGCATCCAGATCGTCGCGGGCCGCCCTGGCTTCCTGTGTCTCATTCTTCCAGGTGGCGATCAGACCTCCCAGCCAGTCCAGCTCGGTCACCGCTTCAGCGACCGCCACATTGACCTTGCCCTTGTAACTCCCCCACCGCTTCTTCAGGTAACCCCTGAGTGTCAGGCGAATCTCCGGATTTTCAAGGGTTGCGTCAACCCAGGAGTCCATCTCGATGTAGTGGTCATGAAGCAGCGAGAGAAGACTTTCATCTCGCCGGATGAGCCTTTTTTTTATGTCGTTCGGGGTCAAGAGTTCAAAGACGTTGTAGCGCTCGACCCTCTCATAGAGTCCGAGCTCTTCATCAGAGAAGATCTTTACCGCATCAAACGACTCCCCGTTGGCCTTCACGCTGACTGCAAGGGCGACAAGGGCGGCATCGAACTGCGAACAGAAATGGGAATCCAGATCCCTCAAGAATGTGCCGCATACTCCATCCTGGTACCGATCAAAGTTCTCCCGGATCTGGTTCCAGAGTACAACTCTTCGCTCAAACGCCTCATACCTGATCTGCGGCCCGGCCTTCAGAACTCGTTTTGCCGGCAATAGCAACTTCTCAGTACACTCGATATCTCCTTCTCCGAACATTCAATCATCCCCCGAGGAATACATTCATCTCCTCGCCGATCCTCCGCGCAAGAAATTCCACGACATCCCCGTAACCCAGGACGGTGATCAGAAGATCCGTAGTCTCATTGTTTTTCAGGGTAATCTCAATGGATGCCTGCCCTTTTTTCGTGGTAACGAAATACTTCTTCGTGTTCCCCGTCCTGTAATCATACCCTGCATTGACCTTGCTCATCAGGTAGGAGAGAAACTTTTCGAGGACCTCGACCTCCTCTTTGCACTCGTAGCGCAATCGTATCGTCTTCTCCTCCACCTCAGGGTGATGCTCCTCCATCCGGTAGACTCCAACCTTTCTTCTATCACCCTCGAGACGGGAATAGAGGTCTTCAAGAAACTCATCGATCTTTGCTCCTCTAAAGATCATCGCCGTCCCTTTTGGCTTAAAAATCTCTGCCCTGTCCCCCCATCGTTCAATCGCGTAGTCTATACGTTTCCTCTCCGCATCTGATTCATAATCTACGATCAGGAGATACTCCATTAAGGTTTTATTTTGGGATTCCGCCTATATAGCATTTTCTCCAATGCGGATATCGTTCGATCTCGTATCCACATTGGAGATATATTTATATGTTTGGATGTCTCATTCTCGATAGAGAGCCTATGAGTTTCTGGGATACGTTCAGGAAGAACCCTGTTGACAAAATAAATGTTCGTGAGCTCCAGGGAGAGGAGATCCGGCTGAAGAACCAGATTGAACGCGCGCGCAAGGAGATCAACAAACTCGAGAAGGAGAAGAAGATCCGGTTCCAGGAGGGTGTCGGGGCAGACCTCCTGAAGAAGAAGATGCTTGCCCAGGAGCTAAAACAACTTGACATGGAGGTTCAGCTCAAGACACAAAAATTCATGGCGATGCACAAGCAGTTCATGTTCGTCTCAAACCTCGTCGTGATCAAGCGGTTTGAGAAGGAGCTGAAGAACACCCCTTTCTGGGATAAGATCACCCATATCCCCCCTGAGCAGTTCGAGAGCGCCCTGATCAATGTCAACCTCTCCGGAAAGGCCTTTGAGAACGTGCTCGACAGCCTCAACCAGGTCTTTGAGATGCAGGTCGCTGATTTCCAGATGACCGAGGATGAGACCGAGAAGCAACTACTGGATACCTGGAGCCAGATAGAGGCCGGAACCATGGATCTGGAAGAGGGTGCGGAGATGCTGTCCATCGAGAAAGATCTTGAGAAGAAGGAGATCTGAGGGAGATATGGGTCTTTTTTCCCGTCTCTTTGGGGCCAGGAACCCGGTCGATTCGATGAGTCCAAAGGATCTTCGCATCATGGAGATCCAGTTGACCCGGCGGATCGACGAGATTGCCGGGGAGGCGAAGAGGGTCGATGGAGAGATTGCACTCCTGCTTGAGAAGGCGCGTTCTCCTTTAGCGAAAAACGAGGAGATCAGCCTTGCACGCCGGATCAAGACCCTCTCTCAGAAGAAGGAGATGAAGCTTGCCGCCCATGCCCAGCTCGACAAGGAACTCAGGGCGGTCTCGAACATCCTCATCCTCAAGGAACACGAAGCGGATCTGAAGTCTGCCGGGGTATGGAACCAGGTAAAAGATCTGGAGCCTGACGTCCTCGAGGACTGGCTTATCAAGAAGAATCTTGAGGGCCAGAGCAGAAGCGATCTCATCACGACGATCACCCAGATGACCTCAAGCGCGATGTCGACCGGCGTGGAAGAGGATGAGGACCTCGACGAGATCCTCGGCGTGATCAGGGCGGTGAAGGATGGATCCCTCGATCCTGCCGATGTGAACCTCACGAGAGATCGCCGGGAGTATGAGTAGAACTTGAATCAGGGCTCATTCATGAAGCCCGACTTCTCGTTATTTATGGCAGTTTGAGGGGATCTCAGGCATGAAAGTGGACCTGACAGGCGCACTGAACTCGATGCTGCAAAAGACCATTAAGGAGTACAGAGCAGCAGATGAGTGCGGTGATACCAGAAGCGCCAGGGCAAAAGCCCTGGAATGTGCAGAGTTGTTGGAGCAGATAGCCCAATCTTCTCCCGGGCAGCGTGAGATATACATGAAGCGCGCCCAGGAGTGGAGACGGATCGCGGGCCAGGTGGAAGCGAGGGGAAGCGGCAAGGTTGTGGAATCGGCAGGAACCGGAGAGAACGAGTTCCTGACCTATGCCGAATCCCTGATCGCAACGACCCCGGTGAGGTGGGGCGATATCGGGGGCCTTGAGAATGTCAAGCGATTGATGATGGAGACGATCGTGATCGCCGGCCTGAACAAACCCGACTCGATCAAGCCCTGGAAGGGTATCCTCCTCTTTGGCCCGCCCGGGACCGGGAAGACCCTGCTTGCAGCCGCAGCTGCCGGGAGCCTCAATGCGACCTTCTTTGATGTCAAGGCAGACCGCGTTCTCTCGAAGTACTTCGGGGAGTCTTCAAAGATGGTCTCAGGGCTCTATGCGGCGGCGCGGGTGCATTCTCCATCCATCGTCTTTGTGGATGAGTTTGACGCCCTCAGCCAGTCTCGAAGCGGCGATACAAGTGAGGCGACACGCAAACTGCTCTCGACCCTGCTCACCGAGCTGGATGGATTGCAGGACAAAAAGAGCGGGCAGCTCCTGCTCACCCTCGCGGCCACGAATACCCCCTGGGACCTTGATCCTGCGGTGCTCTCCAGGTTCCCGCGGCGGATCTATGTGACGCTCCCTGACCCTGAGGCCTGCTGCGAGATCCTGAAGATCCATACGAAGGATCTCGACCGCTCGGCCCTCGACCTCGGTGCCCTGGGAGCGCGCTGTGTGGAGAACCTCTACTCGGGGCGCGACATCCAGAACCTCTGCCAGCAGGCGATCTGGCATATGATCCGCGAAGAGAATGCCAACCTCCACCATCTCGCCGAGTTGCCGTTCGATGAGCTGAAAGAGCGTTCCCTGAAGGTACGCGGGCTCTGTACCGGCGATTTCGATGACGCATTTGAAAAGATCAGGTCTCCTATCACCAGGTCTGACCTCCGGAGATATGATGAGTGGAACGAGAAGTTCGGTGAATGAGGGGTCGTAAGCCGGCGGGATCCAGGGAGCCTGTCCGGCCATGCATCCTCTATGATGATATACGCCTCCACCGCTGCCGTAGGGGTTCTCGTCCCCCATCCAGCTCTCTCCTCTTATTTTGAAGCTGCCTGAGCGGTCACGGGAAGGCGATGGATAGAGGCCAGATCGGTGTTGCAGGTGAGATCCACGGGGGGAAGCGCCGGCCCCTCAGCATAGCGGCACCAGGAGCACCTCCATCGTCCACACATCGGCGATGTTTTTGCACATTTTCTCTGCCCTCTGAGCCTTTAGGTTGCTGATCTGGAGGTGCACCGGCACGTTGCTCCCTTCGATGCCGGTCTCAAGGATCTGGAGCGTTGATGATGACTCCAGTTCTATTTCCCACTCGTCGATGGGGTGGTCGCCGTGGTTATGCACGCAGATGACCAGCCAGTAGGCGGAAGGGGTCCCCTTCGTCGCCGGCGCGGTCACGGCCCTCGCCGGGATGAGGCAGCCCAGATAGGTGTGCTGCTATCCTGTACGGTTGCGTCTCTCCTTCTCGATGCAGTTTCGCCGGTGCAGCTTCGTGAGAGTGTCTTTCGGGTCGATCGCCAGTGCATGGTCGTAGCACCGGATCGCCTCGTCGTAGCGGCCGAGGCTCTCAAGCGCAATGCCTTTTCTGTCCCAAACCGTGGCATCCGCCGGATCGATCGCCAGTGCATGGTCGTAACACCGGATCGCCTCGTCGTAGCGACCGAGATAACTGAGCGCAAAACCTTTATTGTGCCATGTATTGGCACCACCCGGGTCGATCCCCAGTGCATGATCATAGCACGGGATAGCCTCGTCGTAACGGCCGAGATAACCGAGTGCAAAGCCTTTATTGTGCCACGCATCGGCATCTTCCGGGTCGATCGCCAGTGCATGGTCGTAACACGGGATAGCCTCGTCGTAACGGCCGAGGTTTCCAAGTGCAAGGCCCTTATTGTGCCATGTATCGGCATCATCCGGGTCGATCGCCAGTGCGCGACCGTAACATGAGATCGTCTCGTCGTAGCGACCAAGTTTACCGAGTGTAAAGCCTTTATTGGTCCACGCACCGGCATCCGCCGGATCGATCGCCAGTGCATGGTCATAGCACTGGATAGCCTCGTCATAGCGACCAAGTTTACCGAGTGCAAAGCCTTTATTGTTCCATGAGTAGGTATCCTCCGGGTCGATCGCCAGTGCATGGTCGTAGCACTGGATAGCCTCGTCGTAGCGACCAAGTTTACCGAGTGCAGAGCCTTTATTGTTCCACGCACAGGCATACTCGGGGTCTATCGCCAGTGCATGGTCGTAACACGGGATAGCCTCATCATAGCGGCCGAGGTCATTGAGTGTAGAACCTTTATTGTTCCACGCATAGGCATATCCCGGGTCGATCGCCAGTGCGCGACCGTAACATGAGATCGTCTCCTCGTACCGGCCAAGTTTACCGAGTGCAAAGCCTTTATTGTTCCATGCGTAGGTATCCTCCGGGTTGATCGCCAGTGCGCGGTCGTAACATGAGATTGCCTCGTCGTAGCGGCCGAGTTCGAGGAGCACGAAGCCTTTATTGTTCCATGCCTGGGTATCTTCCGGGTCGATCTCCAGTACATTCTCGTAACATGAGAACGCCTCGTCGTAGCGGCCGAGTTCGAGGAGCACGAAGCCTTTTCTGTTCCACACCGTGATATCTGCCGGATCGAGCTTCAGCGCACGGTCGTAACACCGGATCGCCTCGTCGTAGCGGCCGAGTTTGCCAAGCCCGATGCCTTTGCCTCTCCACGCCGTGGCATCTACCGGATCGAACTTCAGCGCACGGTCGTAACACCGGATCGCCTCATCGTAACGGCCGAGTTTACTGAGCCCGATGCCTTTACCTCTCCACGCTCCGGCATACTTCGGGTCGATCGCCAGCGCACGGTCGCAGCACTGGATCGCCTCATCATAGCGGCCGAGATCGTCGAGTGTTATGTTCTTGTTATACCATGCCCTGACATCTCCGGGGTTTATCTCCAGTGTACGCCCGTAACACTCGATCGCCTCGTCGCGGCGGCCGAGTTCGGTGAGTGCGATGGCTTTCGCATGCCATGCGCCGGCATCTTCGGGATCGATCTCCAGTACGCTGTCATAACACTGGACCGCCCCGTCATAGCGGCCGAGGCGGATGAGCACGGAGCCCTTATTGTGCCATACCACACAATCCTCCGGGTTGATCGCCAGCGCATGGTCGCAGCACCGGATCGCCTCATCGTAGCGGCCGAGGGGGATGAGCCCGGCGCCCTTATTGCTCCATGCTCCAACATCTTCCGGGTTGATACCAAGCGCACGATCGCAGCACTGGACCCCCTCGTCATAGCGGCCAAGTTTGAGGAGCGCGGTGCCCTTATTGCACCATACCCTGCCATCTTCCGGGTCGATCGCCAATGCACGGTCATAACACCGGATCGCCGCATCGTAGCGGCCGAGGTCGCTGAGTGCGTTGCCTTTACCGAACCATACGCACGCATCTTTCGGATCCAACTTCAGTGCGTGATCGTAGCACAGAATGGCCCTGCTATAATTCCCCGATCGGTGAAGATCAACGCCCGTAGTATACCATTCTCCCGCATCTCTCCTTACCACGAATTTACCTCCTCCCTCTGGCGCCGTTATGGCATATGCCGGCCGGGTAGTTGCCTGACGCTCACCAATTATTACTCTTCGATTGCCATAACCCTGTTCATCTTCGTATAGGCAGGAGACCCCGGCCAACAGGTGCGGGGATGAATGCCGTCTGCCTGTCCCGGGCTTGTCCGTATACAAGCGCCATACACTTTCACCCCGCGGCTATATTTTATACCGGATGAACACCGATGGTACAAGTTAATGGCACTGCGAGTGGTCAGCAACTATCTGCGCCTTCCCCAGAAGACCTTTTGGGTTCTCGACACGCTCGCGTACCATGCCAAGAGCCTGTATAACGTAGGACTGTACAACGTCCGGCAGCACTACATCGAGCACCAGAAGAACCGTCAGATCCTTTTGGGGTTCCGACCTGATCTCTCCTCCGGGGTTGGCATCCAGGTCGGATCCTATCTCCCCTACACCCGGAAGAAGGACTTCCCCTACAAAGAGTGCAGTACCTATGCACAGTCAAAAGAGAACGAGAACTACGGGTTGCTGCACAGCGACAATGCCCAGCAGACTCTCAAGTCCGTTGAAGAAGCCTACAAAAGTTATTTTGGGTCGCTGGAGTTGTATCGCCAGGGGCAGCTCGAGTATTGTCCGCGGCCTCCCCACTATCTTCCCAAAGATGGGCGGTTCAAGTTGGCGTTCCCCCGGGCGCATCTCGCGATCCGCAACGGGTTCGTGACGCTCGGGATGTCCCACACGTTCAGGAAGCAGCACGGCCTGACGGGGAAGGAACTCACGTTCTCGATCCCGCCGTGCATCAAGCCGCACCAGATCCGGGAAGTCACGATCCTGCCGGTCAACGGCGGGAAGGCATACAAGATCGAGTTCTGCTACAACGTCCCCACACAGCCCCAAACCCTTGACCCCGCCCAGTACCTCGCGATCGACCTCGGGCTCAACAACTTTGCGACGATGGTTGACACCGCCACCGGGGCTGCCGTCATTCTTGACGGTAAGCGTATCAAATCAATTAACCGGTGGTACAACAAAGAGAACGCACGGTTGCAGAGCATCAAGGATAAGCAGAAGATCGGGGGGATCACGAAGCGACAGGCCCGGCTGCTGAAGAAGCGAGACTGCCGGATCGATGAAGCGATGAACCGGTACGTGGACTGGATCGTGGACTATGCCATCGAGCACCGGATCGGCACCGTGATCCTCCCTCGCTGGGATGGGATCAAGGACCGGATAAACCACGGCAAGCGGGGGAACCAGAACTTCGTGCAGGTGCCGTATCACAAGTTCCGGCAGAAACTGAAGAGCAAGTGCGAGCTGTATGGGATCCGGTTCGATGATACGCACTCGGAAGCCTACACCTCGCAGGTCGATGCCCTGAACCTGGACCCGATCACGAAGCCCCCCTACGGGAGATCTCGCCGGGTCAAGCGCGGGCTCTACCGGAGTGCTCTGGGTACCCTGATCAACGCTGACGTGAACGGGGCGCTGAACCATTTGCGAAAAGTAGCCGGTGATTCCGTGATTCCACGGATAATCGGTAGGGGTCGCGTCAACCGGCCCGTGCGAATAAGGACGTCTTTTGAACCGTCAACCTTCGCACACATTAAATTGCAGCTCTGTGCCCCGCAAGGGGCCCCGGCAGCAAGCCCCACCCTTTAGGGTGGGGTAGTTGACACCCGATATGGACATACCTCTAACCAGGAGCAGGGGAATGGAGCCACAGAACCGGACTTTTCGCGACGCGATCATCGATTTTCTGCCGGATGCGACGCTCGTCATCGATCTCGACGGGAATGTCATCGCGTGGAACAGGGCGATGGAGAAGTTGACCGGCGTCCCGGCGGAGGAGATGCTGGGGAAGGGCAGGTACGAGTACGCGGTCCCGTTCTACGGGGTCCAGAAACCGATCCTGGCAAACCTCATCTTCATGGCTGATGCCGAGATCAAGGAGCGATACGACACCGTGGAGCGGATCGGGGATAATCTCGTCGTCGATATCTTCGTCCCGGGCTTCCGGCCGGGCGGGGCCGTCCTCTGGGCCAAGGCATCTCCCCTCTACGACCAGGACGGCAACGTCGTTGCCGCCATCGAGACGATCCGCGACATCACCGACCGAAAACGCGCCGAACAGGAGATCGTCCGGTCCCGGCGGAGTCTCGCGGATATCATCGATTTTCTCCCCGATGCCACGTTTGCCATCGACCGGGAGGGCATCGTCATCACGTGGAACCATGAGATGGAGAAACTGACCGGCATCCCCGCCGCATCCATGATCGGGAGAGGGGATTACGAGTATTCCCTCCCGTTCTACCGGGACAGGAGGCCGATGCTGGCCAACCTCGTCTTTATACCGGATGCGGAACTGGAGAGCCTCTACACCCACGTGCAGCGGGAGGGGAACGTGCTCGTCGTGGATACGTTCATCCCGGGCCAGGAAGGCCGGCCGGGCAGGTTCTTCTGGGCCAAGGCAAGCCCGCTGTATGACCCGGAGGGCACCGTCACCGGCGCCATCGAGTCGATCCGGGACATCACCGAACGCCGCGAGATGGAGGGGCGGCTTGCCCGGTCAAACGCCGAGCTCCAGATCGCCGCGGATATCCAGATGAGTTTCATGCCGAAGGTGCTCCCCCGGATTGCAGGGTTCGATATCGCCGCCCGCGCAATCATGGCCAAAGAGGTCGGCGGCGACTTCTTCGACGTGATCCCCTTTGAGATCGTCGCCCTTGATAAGGGAACCCTCGGCCTCCTCATCGCCGACGTCTCGGGGAAAGGCGTCCCGGCAGCCCTCTTCATGGCGCTGTCCCGTATCGTTGTCCGGGTGAACGCGCTCTGGCACCCTGACCCGGCGCAGGCGATCTACGATGCCAACAACATCATCGCAGGGGACGCGAAGTCCGGGATGTTCGTCACCCTCTTCTTTGGGAGACTGCGCGAGAAAGACCGGACCCTGACCTACGTCAACGCCGGCCACAACCCCCCGGTGGTCTTCCGGAGCAAAACCGGCGTGCTCGAGGAACTCCCGGCAACCGGTATCATCCTCGGCGCGTTCGAGAACCAGGATTACTTCTCCCGGTCGCTCGTGATCGAGCCGGACGATGTGGTTGTCATGTACACCGATGGCGTCACGGAGGCGATCGACGCCCGGGATGAACCGTTCGGGGTGCCCCGGCTCAACGCGATCATACGGGAGAATGCCCGGCTTCCGGCACAGGGGATCCTCGACCGGATATTATCCGATCTCCATGAGTTCACCGGGGATACGCCCCAGTTTGACGACATCACGCTGCTGGTGATCAAAGGAACGTGATGGCGGAATTTCTCCCCGGGCTCGAGGCAATGGGGGCAGCGGCCGATCCTCCGGTCGCAAACTGAAAAGAGGATCTCCCCAAACCCAAATAACAATCCTCATCCCTCTCCCGCCCCCTATCTCTCGTAAGGAGAGATTATCGATTGTCCCCAGCAGTTCTCTACCGCCGATTGCCCGGAGAGGGTCTCGATGCGTTCATCGCCGGTTTCCGGAAAGCCGCCGGCCATGACCCGTTCGGGACCGTCTTCATCGCCCCGACCGCAAGCCTCGCCCGGGAGGTCGTCCGCCGCCTCGGGGAGGAAGGGGTCCCGCTCGTCGCCGACGCGGTCACGACCCTCGCCGGCATCGCCAGAAAGATCGTTTCCGAACACGCGGCGAGAGAGACCTTGATTCCCGCGGCCGGGTCACGGCTCATCATCGCCCGGCTGCTCGCCGGCGGCGATTACCCGCTCCTCTCCGGTGCCGGCGCCGTCGACGATCTCGCTATCCTCTTCTCGGTCCTCACCATGCGGAAGGTCGACTACCCGGCCGCCCTCGGGGATCTGCAGGGCGCAAAGAGCGCCGAGATCGCCGCCCTCTACCGCACCTACACCCGGTTCCTCGACGAGCACCGCCTCATCGACGAGAGCACCCTTACCGCCCGGGCAATCCGGCTCCTTTCGGGCGACTTCCGTACGGTCTACGTCTACGGGCTCTTCGAGCCGATGCCGCTCGAGCGCGACCTCCTCCTCGCCCTCCGGGAGTCCGCGGAGGAGTTTTTCTACGCGATACCCTGCGCCGCAAACCCGGCGGTCTTCGCGGACGACGGCGGGTGGCTGCACCCCGACGAGATCATCGAGGGCAAACAGACCTCAGCGGTCGCCGGCCTCTTCTCCCGCGGCCCGCCCGGGGACTATCGAGGGCTCATCCGCATCGCAGAACGGCGGGACCGGCTCGACGAAGTCCGGGCGATAGCGCAGGAGATCCGCGATCTTGCCGCCGCCGGCGTCCGGCCGGGCGATATCGCCGTCGCGTTCCCCGATCTCGACGGGGCGGCGCCCTACGTCGACGAGGTCTTCCCCGACTTTGGGGTTCCCTGCACCGTCTCCGTGGGCCGGCCGCTCTCCGCATCGCCGCTCGTCCAGGCGCTCCTCTCGGTCCTCGCCGCCCCGGCCCGCGGCTACAGGCGTTCTGACGTCATCGCCCTCGTGACCTCCCCCTACCTGCCGTTTACCCGGGGGTCCGAACTCGACATCCTCTCGCGGGAGGCCCGGATCGTTGCCGGCACCTGGGATGAGCGGCTTGTAGCACTCGCCGCGAACCTCGATGAGCAGCCGGAACCGGAGGCCGCAAGAGATCGGATCGCAGAAAAGATCGCCGCGATCGAGGCGGCACGGATCACTATCCGCCGGCTCTTTGCCGACCTTGCAACCCTTGAGGGAGCAAAGACGATCCCGGATCACATCGCCGCCTATCGCTTGCTCCTCGATACGTGGCGGGCCCCGGTGATGCCCGGTGGAGAAGACCCCGACCTATTAGACGACGAGGCCCGCGACCTTGCCGGGTTCACGAGAGCCCTCGCGGAACTCGAAGAACTCGCCCGGCTCCTCCCGGGCGACAAGGTGCCGCTCCCGGAGTTCTTCTCCCTCATCGGCACCCTCACTGCCGGATCCCGGGCCGGCCGGAGACGGAACAGGAACGCCGTCCGGGTCATCGGTATCCGCGAGGTCCCGCATATCTCCGTCCCCTACCTCTTCATCGCCGGCCTCGTCGAGGGCGATATGCCGCGGCTGACCACCCGCCTCCCGTTCGCAACCGATGCCGAGACCCGGCGCCTCGGCACCCGTTCAAAAGACGACGTCCTCCGCGAGGAACGCTACCACTTCATCGCGGCGCTTCTTGCCGCCCAATCCCGGGTCTACATCAGTTACCCCGCGGCCGACGGCAGCACGCCCCTTGTCCGTTCCGGGTTTGTGGACGCCGTCCGGGAGGCCTTTGCCCCGGAGACGTGGGGGAATAGCGACTTTCCGGACTCGCGGCTCGCGAGAGCCGGGCGGGCCGGCGCCCTTCTCGCCCGGGGAGAGGCGGCAAATCCCCCGGGGCTTGCGGTACGCGAGGCCGTTTGCCGGCTCAACATCGAGAACTACCACCGGAAGGGCGGCTACGACTCCCCCTACGACGGCCTGATCGGGGATGACCCGGCGATCGCCGGCCGATTCGGCGAAGAGGCCGTCTTCTCGGCAACGGCGCTCGATACCTACGCCGACTGCCCGTTCCGGTTCTCCATGGAGAAGGTCCTCGGTCTTGCGCCGCTGCCCCCGGCCGATCCCGACCTGACCGCACAGGAGCGGGGGAACCTGGTCCACCGGGTCGCCTGCCGGTTCTACGCCGGCTGGCGGCGGGACGGAAACGGCCCGGTCACCGAAGCCGGCCTCCCGGACGCCCTCCGGCGGATCCAGGCCACCGGCCGGGAAGAGGCCGACCGGTTCACGTTCACGAGCCCGGCCTGGGTCGCGGAGAAGGAGCACCTCCTCGGGTCGCCCGCGGCCGGCCCGGGGCTGCTTGAGCGGTTCCTCCGGCACGATGCGGATATGGCGGCTTCCGGTCTCATCCCGCAGGCCTTCGAGGTCTCGTTCGGCCTCCCGGTCTCGCCGGGAGAGGTCGACCTCCTATCGGTCCCCGATGCGGTCGCGATCCCGCTCGGCGGCGAGACCCTCCGCCTGCGGGGGAGGGTCGACCGGGTCGACGTCCTGCCCGACGGCCGGTTCGCGATCACCGACTACAAGACCGGCTCCAGGCATCCTGTCCTCAAGGATATTCGGGCGGGGAAGGCGCTCCAGCTCCCGCTCTACATGCGGGCGGTCGAGACCCTGACCGGGATGCAGGGGGTCGCCGGCACCTACTACACCATCAGGCGCGGGGATGTCCGGAACCGGCCCGTCTTCTGGGATAAGGCGATGAAAGACTGTTTTGGCTGCTTCCCGGGATCGCAGCAGAGCGGTGTCGAGGATATACGGGCGCTGGTCGAGGGCTCCCTCGCCCGGGCCGGAGAGTACCTCGCCGGTATACGCGGCGGGCGGTTCCCGCCCCGGTCGGATGCCGGCCCCTGCCCGGTTTACTGCGGATTTAAGACCATCTGCCGGTTCGACGGCTTGCGGCTGATAACCGCGGGCGGGGAGGTGAACGCCGATGGGACTGACTGAACGCCAGGCGCGGGCCGCGCTCGACCACACGAGGAGCAAGTGCGTCACCGCCGGGGCCGGGACAGGAAAGACGCATGTCCTGGTCCGGAAATACATCAGCCTCCTTGAGGAGGGCGCCAGTGTCGGGAGCATCCTCGCCCTGACCTTCACCGAGAAGGCGGCCGCGGAGATGAAGGTCAGGGTCCGGCAGGCCCTCGCCGAGAAGGAGGGCAAGGCGTGGGATGCGGTCCGCGATGAGTTCCTCTGGGCGAAGATATCGACCTTCCACGCCTTCTGCGCCGCGGTCCTCCGCGAGTTTCCGCTCGAGGCGAACGTCGGCCCCTCTTTTACCGTCCTCGATGAGCGGGAGGCGGCCCTGCTCCGCGATGAAGCGATGGACGACCTCATCTACGGCGACCCGCCGGCAAAGGACCGGGAGGCGGTGATCGGTGCCCTCCGGGCGGTAGGGGCCTACGAGTTGAAGAACTACCTTATCGCACTCTCCAGGCACCGCGATGACGCCGAAGCGTTCTTTGCCGCCCTTGCAGAGAACGAGGAGGCGGTGCTCGACGCCTGGCGGGCGATCGTGGAGGAAGAGCGGGAGAAGGCTTCTCTCGCGTTCCGAGACCGTGCCGGCCCCTCGATCGAGGTGCTCGAGGGTCTTGCCGCCCGCTACCCCGGCAAGCGGGACCCGGCCGAGGCCTACCTCCGGGCCGTCGAGAGGCACCTCTCCGGGACGGTGGATGCGCTCATCGAGATCCACAGGGGCTCGGGGTTCCGGGCAAACATGGGGCAGAGGAAGAACTGGGCGGGAGACGACCTCAAGCGCCTCCGGGAGGCTTACGTCGCCCTCAAAGGCTGCATCGAGGATAACGAGGCGGCCCTCTCGCTCGCCCTCGACCCGGACGACCCCTTCACCCGGGCAACGCTTGCGTTCCTCCACGACCTGGGTAAGGTCTTTCATGCCTTCATTCGGGCGGTGGAGGCCGAGAAGCGGCGGCGTAACGCGCTCGACTTCGATGACCTGGTCAACCGCACCCGCCGGCTCCTCGTCGACCACGAAGAGATCGCGGCGCATTTCCGGAACCGGTTCCGGTTCATCCTGATCGACGAGTTCCAGGACACCGACCCCGTCCAGATCGCCATCATCCACGTCATCCTCGGCCGGGAACCGGGAACCCTCTTCATCGTCGGCGACCCGAAACAGTCCATCTACCTCTTCCGGGAGGCCGACGTCGCCCAGTTCCGGCATACCCGCGACATGATCGAACGGGACTTCGGCGGGGAGACGATCGCGCTCGACGTCAACTTCCGGAGCGCACCCTCAGTCGTCGAGTTCACGAACGCCATATTCGGCGCCCTGATGGCGGAGTGCGGCCGGCCCTGGGAGTTCCTCTACGAACCGCTGGCGCCGAACCGGTCTGACGGCGCAGGTTCGGTCGAGATCCTCCTCCCTCAAAAGGTCAGGGACCGGGCAGCGGGCCGCCGGGCCGAGGCGGATATGGCGGCAAAGAAGATCCGGGCCATCGTCGAGCGGGGGGAGAAGTCGGTCTGGCGGGATGGGGAGAGCCGGCCGGCCGGCTACGGCGATATCGCCATCCTCCTCGAACGCCGGACGAACCTCGCCTATTACGAGTGGGCGCTTGCGCGGTACGGCATCCCCTACCGCGTCCACGCGGGCCTCGG
>ENA-UOUL01001602-UOUL01001602.1-bioreactor-metagenome-genome-assembly--contig:-NODE-1602-length-30476-cov-4.149215_pt1 | contig 30476 bp, 17 predicted proteins | sample MGYA00249838_ERZ747220 | MGnify/ENA primary metagenome ERZ747220 (study PRJEB28778, sample SAMN05720191) | bioreactor metagenome | isolation source: Anaerobic biogas reactor | place: USA:Washington... | reverse complement strand
GTCCGTGGCTCGGAATTTGGCCTTTCTGGTGACCGCCGACGATCAGGATGGAAAGCGTCTCTACGCCAAGCGGCACACGCTGGAAGCCGAGGCGTTCGGGATTGCGGAGCGATCTTTCGATCTGGAAACCAAGAGCCTCGGGTATCAGTTGATTGCCGCGATCGCGGAGGGCAAAGACTCCGCCGAGGGCGGCGGAGCTACACTGGAGATTCAGAGCGGTCTGGCGGTGGTGGTCGAGCCGCAGCGGTATCACCAGGCCGATCCGGAGAGCTTCTTCGCCGTCCATCAGGACAAGGGGCTGCTGGAGACGGCGTGCCGACTCGGCGCGAAGGCGGTGATGTGGTCGTCGAACTGGCTGTGGACCGAGCCGGTGCCGGGCCGGTACGTCTGGGCGGATGAGTATCTGGAGCAGTGCGAAAAACTCGGGCTGGGAATGGTAATCAAGTTCAATCACTTTACGCCGTCGTGGGCGATCTGGCACGACGCGCCGCGTCCGGAGCTTCAGCCGTTCATCGCCCCGGAGCATCTGGCGAGTTTCGGCAAGTGGGTGGGCGAAACCGTCAAGCGGTACAAGGGCCGGCTGCAGGCGGTCGAGTTCATCAACGAGCCCGACCTGGGCTACTGGCAAGGAGCGAATCTCGACCTTGAGACGGCGGTCGATATGTACGTCAAGACGCTGGAGGCGGGATACGCCGCGGTCAAGGCGGCGGATCCGAACCTCTGCGTGTGGGGCGTGGGGGTCAGCAGCTACGACCAGGGAACGGGCTTCCGGTTTACCGAGGCGGTACTGGACAAGGCGGCTGGGGCGTTCGACCACGTGGGCAGCCATCCGTACCCCTGGAGCCACTACATCGGCAATGGGCGGATGGCCCAGGACGCTGAGGAAGGCGAGATGGCGGGAAAATGCCGGACCACCCTCGATCTGCTCGAGAAGTACGGCAAGCCGCGGACGATGTCCATCGGCGAACTCGGCTGGGCGCTGCACCTCTCGGAACCGCCGCTGGGGCCGGATTCGATCGCGTTTGCCGAAATGATGAGCCAGGCGCACATCATCGCCCGGTCGGTCGAGGAACTGCGGCAGGTCTATTGGTTCACGATGGACGCGCACGACGAGGGCGGCTACTGGTATGGCCTGCTGCGCGGATGGCCCGATCCGCTCTACCCGCTGCCCGCAGCCTGCGCGTACGCGACGTGCGCCGCGATGATCGACCACACCAGGCCGGCAGGTCCGCTGGCGATGAATCCGACGATCCGGGCGTGGCGGTTCGACCGGACGGACGCCGATCTGTCGGTGTTCGCCCTCTGGGCGACCGATGAGGAGATGGAAATCCTCGCGAAGCTGCCCGAGTCGGCCAAGGTGGTCGATTCCTACGGACGCAGCCTCGACGTCGCGAACGGCAAGGGGTTCGCCCTGTCCGGGCTGCCGGTCTACATTGCGACTCCGCAAGCCGATGCCGATCGCACCGTGGCCGCCCTGGAGGGTGCGCAGACCAAAGCCTCGCGCGATCTGCGGATCAGCCGTCCGCGGCTGGTCTCGGACCGCCTGATCGAGGCGACGGTCACGAACTACACGAATAAGCCGATCAAGGCCAAGGTGAGTTTCAGCCAGGCCGCAAAGGAATATCTGGTCAACCCCGGACAAGAGGCGCTGCGACTGGCCGTCACCCCCCTACCGGACGATCCCGCAGCCAAGCCTGTTCCATTGGTTCTGGAATGGGAAGGCGGCCGGGACCAAGCCGACGTCCGGGTCGATCTGGCTCCGATCGTCGATCTCCGCAGCGACGGATCATACGAAGAGAAAATCGCACGCCTTCGAGCGACGCCGCCGTTGACCCGGACCGAGCGGACGGCGGTATTGCCGTCGGACCCGACCATCCCGTGGAGCGGACCAGCCGACCTGGGCCTCAAAACCTGGTTCGGTGGAGATGATCAGGCCCTCTACATCGCTGTCGAGATAACCGACGACCTGCACTGCGTCCCATTTACCGATGAGGGCTACTGGCAGTCGGACAGCCTGCAACTGGGGATCGATCCGCGCAACGACTCGACGGCCAACTACGATGAAAACGACATTGAACTGGGCTTCGCCGGAGCGACAGACGGCGAACCCGCAGCCCGGATATCCGCCCCCGTTCCCGGCCCGCTGGCCTGCAAGCATCTGAAGATCGAGCGGGACGAGACGGCCAAGGTGACCCGCTACCAAGCCGTCATCGGCTGGGACGTGGTACTGGGCAGAACCGCAGGCGACCCGCGGGGCACGGTGATGGCGATCAACCTGATCGCCAATGACAACGACGGCCAGGGGCGGGCCTGCTGGATCGGCCTGACCCCCGGAATCGGCGAGGAAAAGCGACCCGCGCAGTACCTTCGTTTTGTCGTGCGATAAACCGCCAAGAAAGCTGTTGACAAACATCCGTAGCGTGATAAAACCGTGCGAAATTGTTAACAGTTAACAATCATGGAGACCTCTCGCATGCAATCCCTCAACGGCACTTGGAAGCTGGCACTTGATTCGAAGAACATCGGTCGTCAGGAACAGTGGTTCGCAGCGGTTCGACCGGAAGCCCAGGACGCCCCGGTTCCGGGGATCATCCAACAGGTGTTTCCGGACTGCTACGGCGTGGCTTGGTACTGGCGGACGTTCACACCACAGCAGAATGCCGGTAGCGACGAGCGATACTTGCTTTCATTCAATGCCGTTGACTATATCGCCGACGTGTGGGTCAACGGCCAGCCGGTCGGCGGCCATGAGGGCAGCGAGACGCCGTTCGTGCTGGACGTGACCGGGGCGATTGAGCCGGGACAGGAGAACCTGCTGGCGGTGCGGGTGCTGAACCCGACGGACGACCCGATCGACGGGGTCAAGCTGGCGGAGATCCCCCACCGCAACAAGGAAGCCCGCGAGTACATGCCGGGCCGGTCGTATAACGTCGGCGGGATCATCGACCGCGTGACGCTGACGGCGGCGCCGGCGGTGCGGATCACGGATATCTTCGCCCGGCCGCAGTGCAGCGACGGGTCGATCCCGGTCACGGTGACGGTGCACAACGACACCGGCAAACCGGTTGAGGGTCAACTCGCCGCTGTGGTCGGGCAGGCTGCGGGCGGATCGACGCTGACCGAGGCGGCTGTCTCGGGCCGGTTCGATCCGGGCGACAGCACGCACGAGCTGGTCCTGAAGCTCGATGAGTTCGAGCGGTGGGACCTGGACAACCCGGCGCTGTACCGGGTCGAGGTGGAACTGACGGCCGGCGACGGACGGTTCGTCCACAGCCGGATGGTGCGCTGCGGGTTCCGCGAGCTTTGCATCAAGGACGGCTACTTCCACCTGAACGGGCGGCGGATCTTTCTGAAATCGACGCACACGGGCAACCACTTCCCGATCGCCCAGATCAGACCGGTCGACCCGGACCTGATGCGGCGGGACTGCATCATGCTCAAGGCCAGCGGCTACAACTGCATACGGTTCATCGCGGGAATGAGCCTGGCTGAGCAGATGGACTTCTGCGACGAACTGGGGCTGATGGTGTATGAGGAGTGCCTGGCCGGCTGGTGTCTGGCGGATTCGCCGGATATGAAGCGGCGGTTCGACCTGTCGGTGCGGGAGATGGTGCTGCGGGACCGGAATCACCCGTCGATCACGATCTGGGGCCTGCTGAACGAGACGCCGGACGGCCCGGTCTTCCGCCACGCGGTCGATACGCTGGGCCTGGTCCGATCGCTCGACAATACGCGGCTGGTCCTGCTGGCCAGCGGGCGGTGGGATTGCCAGCCGTCCATCGGGTCGGTGAGCAACCCCGGCAGCGACACGTGGCAGTACGAGTGGGGCATCGAGGGCCCCAACGCCAAAGCCGTCATCAACACGTGGGACTTGAATCACGGTGGGTACTTCGACAAGATGGGCGACGCCCACGCCTACCCGGCTGTGCCGCACCCGCCGGTGACGATCAACTTCCTCAAGAACCTCGGCAAGGACACCAAGCCGGTGTTCCTCTCGGAGTACGGCATCGGCAGCATGCTGAACGTGATCCGCGGAACGCGGAAGTATGAAGAATGGGGCGCAAGGCCCGACCTCTCGGACGCCACCCTGTTCCGCACGATGGCCGAGAAGCTGGAGAACGACTGGAAGCGGTGGGGACTCGAGGGCACGTACGCGTTCACCGAGCACCTGCTGCACGACAGCGAGGCGCTTCACGCCCGGTGGCGCAGCCTGGGATTCGACCTGATCCGCTGCAACCCGAAGATCTGCGGGTTCAACCTGACGGGTATCCTGGATCACGGGATCACCGGCGAAGGGGCGTGGCGGTTCTGGCGGGAATGGAAGCCGGGGATCTGCGACGTCCTGTCCGACGGCTGGGCCCCGCTGCGGTGGTGCCTGTTCGTCGATCCGATGCACGGGTACGCGGGCCGGCGGTTCAAGATCGAGGTGCACCTGGCCAATGAGGGCGTGCTGGGCGCCGGCGAGTATCCGGTGCGTCTGGCGGTTCAGGGGCCCAAGGGCAAGGTATGGGAGAAGCGCCTGACGTTGACGATCGCCAAGCCGCCCAAGGGACAGGAGCCGCCGCTGGCCATGCCGGTGTTCTGCGAGGAGGTGGAACTCTCCGGTCCGGCGGGCGAGTACCTGCTGGCCGCGGAGATGGAGCACGGCGGCGCGCCGACAGCCGGGCGCAAGACGTTCTTCATCAGCGATCCGGCGTCACTGCCCAAGGTGGACAAAGCGGTCACCTTGTTCGGTGTCGATGAGCGGGTCGAGGAGTGGCTCAAGTCGCGGGGCGTAAAAGTCCGGCGGATGGGCAAAACGCGGAGTACCGAAAAGCAGGTGATCCTCGTGGGCAGCTCGCCGTCGCTGCAGAAGGATGAGGCGGGCTGGCGAAAGCTGTTGGACCTGATCGCCCGCGGTTCGGTGGCGGTATTCGCCTATCCCGACTGCTTCGCCCGCGGCGAGGAGAACCAGAAGGTCGGCAAGCTGGAGCGCAAGTGCGCGTTCAAGACGTCGGTGCGAACGTTCCCGGTCGAGAACGCAGCGGAGGAGGAATGGGAAGTCTTCTCCAACGAATACTGGGACGGGATCCACTACCTGATCTCCGAGCTGCCGAACGACACCTACAAGGTGGAGCTGGGCTTCTGCGAAGGGTATCAGCCGACGTTGGACATGCGGGTATTCAACGTCGAGATCAACGGCAAGCGCGTTCTGGAAGATTTCGACATCGTCAAAGAGGCCGGCGGATGGAAGCGGGCGGTGACGCGGTCGTTCGACGTGCCTTCGCGCAAGGGCGAGATCGAGATCAAGTTCGGGCACGTCAAAAGCGCGCCGTCGCTGTGCCGGCTGCGGGTCTACAACGGCAAAGGCAAACTGGTGGTCGAGGACGCCGCGGTGGTACAGGGCAGGAACACCACCTACTGGCTGCCGCTGCAGAAGTGCGGCCAGGTGCAGCGGTTCGCCGACTGGCTGTACCACAAGGAGTGCGTGGCCAAGCGGCACCCGGTCTTCGACGGGATCAAGGGGCCGGGCATCATGGACTGGGACTACTACGGCCCGGTGATCTCGAACCGGCTGCTGGTGGATCAGGACGAGCCGGAGGAAGTGCTGGCGGCGGCGTTCGCCACCGGCTACGCCACACCCGGCGGATACGCCTCGGGCATCATGATGGCCGTCCACCGGTTCGGACACGGACGATTCATACTCAACACGTTCAACATTCTGGAGAACGTGGACAGCAGTCCCGCAGCGGACCGGCTGACGGTGAACCTGCTGAACTACGCCGCCGGCCTGGCGGAAGGGAAGCTGGAAGAACTGCCGCGAAACTTCGACGAGACGCTCAAGGCGCTCGGATACACGCAGTAGAGAGAACAACTCGGAATAAGACCCGCTGGTCGCCAGAAAGGCGGTGCAGGCGTGATACAGACGCTCAGTAACGGCTGGAAGCTGACGGTCGATCCGCGGAATGTCGGGCGGGAGGAGCGATGGGCTGCGACCGTTCGGCCGGAGGCGCAGGATGCGCCGGTGCCGGGAATCATCCAGCAGGTGGTTCCGGGATACCACGGCGTGGTGTGGTACTGGACGCGATTTCGCCCGGTGCGGAAGGCCGCCGAGCACGAGCGGTATCTGCTGGCCTTCGGCGCCGTCGACTACCTGTCCCAGGTGTACGTCAACGGCGTGGAGATCGGCGGACACGAGGGCGGCGAAACGCCGTTCGTGCTCGACGCGACGGCGGCCATCAAACCGGACGCCCAGAACCTGCTGGCGGTGCGGGTGCTCAATCCGATGGAAGAGCCGATCGACGGGGTCAAGCTCAGCGAAATCCCCCACCGCAACAATCCGAGCGGGCCGCCACAGCCTGGAGCGGGAATGAATACCGGCGGGATTATCGAGACGGTGCATCTGGAGATCGCTCCGGCGGTGCGGATCACGGACATCTTCGCCAGGCCCGACGCCAGGACCGGGCGGATCGACGCGACGGTGACGGTGGTCAACCAGAGCGGATCGGAGGTCTCAGCGGCGCTGGCGATGATCGTCGGACCGGCGGCGGGCGGCGAGATAGAGGATGCGACGAGCGACAACGTCGCGTGCCCGCCGGGCGAGAGTATCCACGAACTGCACGTGACCATTCGCGAGCCGCGGCTGTGGGACATCGACGACCCGCAGTTGTACCGTGTGACGGCAAGCCTGACGGCGGGGCCATACCGCCACGACCGAACGGTCCGGTGCGGGTTCCGCGATTTCCGGGTCGAGGATGGTTTCTTTCGGCTCAACGGCCGGCGGATCTTCCTGAAATCGACGCACACCGGCAATCACTTTCCGATCGGCCAGATCGTGCCGCCGAACCGGGACCAGATGCGGCGTGACTTTATCATGGCCAAGGCGGCCGGCTACAACATGGTGCGGTTCATCGCGGGCTTGGCCCATCCGGAGCAGCTCGACTTCTGCGACGAGATCGGTTTGATGGTCTACGAGGAGTCGAAGGCGGGCTGGCTGTTGGCGGATTCGCCGCACATGCGCCAGCGGTACGATGCGTCGACGCGCGAGATGATCGTGCGGGACCGCAACCATCCGTGCGTGACGATCTGGGGCATGCTCAACGAGACGTGGCCGGGCCGGGTGTTCAACCACGCCGTCGAGGCGCTGGAGATGGTCCGAGAGTTGGACGAAACGCGTCTCGTGCTGCTCAACAGCGGACGCTTCGATCACCAACCCAATATCGGATCGGCCGCGAACCCCGGCAGCCGCCGGTGGCAATACCTCTGGGGCGATGAGGGCGAGGGCAAGCCAACCGACACGACTCCGGAAAACTACTACCGCCACATGGGTGAGATCCACATCTATCCGCCGCTGCCGCACCCGCGAGAAACGATCGACCTGATCCGCGGGCTTGGCCAGGTCAACAAGCCGATCTTCTTCTCGGAGTACGGCCTGGCCAGCGTGATGAACGTGATCGACGAAATCCGCCGTTACCAGCAGGTCGGAGCGAGAACCGACCTGGAGGACGCGACGTTGATCCGTTCGATGGCTGAGCGGTTCGAAGCCGACTGGCGGCGATGGGAATTCGACAGTACCTGCGCGTTTCCCGAGCATCTGCTGCGGGCCAGCCAGGAAAAGCACTTCAAGCTTCGCCGGCTGGGCTTTGACATGATCCGCTCGAACCCCGGAATCTGCGGCTACAACCTGACCGGCATGCTGGACCACGGCTTTTCGGGCGAGGGCGTCTGGACGTACTGGCGGGAATGGAAGCCCGGCTGCGCCGACGCGATGACCGACGGCTGGGCCGACCTGCGATGGTGCCTGTTCGTCACGCCGCAGCACGTGACGGCGGGCAAGCCATTTACCGTCGAAGCCGTGCTGGCTAACGAGGACGTGCTTGGACCGGGAACGTATCCGGCGCGGTTCCGCATTTTGGGAGACGACGGGATCGTCTGGGAGAAGTCCGCCGACGTGACGATACCGCAGCCGCCGGCGGGCAAGGACGGGCCGCTCGCTGTGCCGGCGATCAAGGAGCAGGTAACGCTGGACGTGCCGGCGGGCCAGTACCTGCTGGCGGCGGAACTGGAACACGGCGGCGCGCCGCGAGGCGATCGGCTGGAGTTCCCCGTCTCGGTCGAACCGGATCGCTCGAAGGTCAAGCGGCGGGTTCGGGTCTGGGGACTTGACGAGAGGATAGTGCGATGGCTGGAGGAGCGTAACGTAGCGTGCCAACCGTTCGACGGCCGACCCTCGAAGCAGCGGGAAGTGATACTCGTTGGGCAGTCGGATGCGATGCACGACGACGTCAAAGGCTGGCGGCGGTTGGCCGAGGCGACGGCCCGCGGCGGCTGCGCGGTGTTCCTGTCACCCGCGGCGTTTGTGAGAATACTGGAGAAACCGAGAGTCGGACGGTTCGCTCGCGAGGGCCATCACGGAATCTCCAACCGGCAGTTCGAGGTCGCCAACGTCTCGCCGGAGGAACACGCGGTCTTCGCGAAGGAGTTCTACGGCAACCTGGTCTGGCGGTGGTCGGATGTGCCCGAGGGCGAGTACACGATCGAGCTGGGTTTCTGCGAAGGATACGTCGGCACACCCGACGAGCGAGTCTTCCACGTCGCGATCAACGGCCGGAGAGTCCTGGAGGACTTCGACATCGTCAAGGAGGCGGGCGGACCGCGCCTTGCTGTATTGCGAACGTTCAAATGCACAGCCGACAAAGGCCAGGTCGAGATAAAACTCCTGACCGGGCGGGCCAACGGGCCGTCGGTCAGTCGGCTGAGAATCTACGACAGCCAAGGCCGCTTGATCCTGGAGGACACGCCGGCGACGGTGCGGACCGACCCCACGGGCTGGTTGCCGCTGGCGAACAAGGGCACGTGCGGCTGCCCGCACGGCGACGACCTCTACCACAAGGAAACCGCCGGCAAGCACCACGCGGTCTTCGACGGCCTCCAGACCGGCGGCATGCTCGAGTGGGACTACTGGGGACCGGTGATCAGCCACCTGCTGTTCGACGGCCAGGACAAACCGGACGAGGTGATGGCGGCGGGATTCGGCCCGGGCAAACCGATCCCCACCGGCTACCTCTCGGGCACCGTCCTCTCTTCGCATCGGTTCGGCGAGGGACGGTTCTATCTCAACGCGTTCCGCATTCTCGAAAACCTGGGCAGCCATCCGGTCGCCAACCGGCTGCTGCTCAACCTGATCGACCAGGCAGCGGCATGGTCTACCGGTCCAGCCGCCGCATTGTCCGAAGATTTCGAACAGACACTCAAGACCATTGGCTATGCAAAGGAACCGTCATGAGCGCGCCGAAGTTCGACATTCCGGAGATTCCGTGGGAGTTGGTGGCCCGCGGCAGACAGAAGCTGCGCAAGGTCTGGGCGAGGGAAGACCTGGACCTGCACGATCCCGGATTGCTGGTCTCGTGGGATCGGCCGCCGGACGGACTGAACGGGACCGCTGCCCGCCGCATCCGCGACGCGGAACTGGACGTCCGCTGCCAGTTGAACCACATCCGGGCCGAGATCGAACACCTCGAGGCCGGGCCGGAAATCGGCACCGTGTCAACCAACATGCCGAGCTTCAACATGGTGCACTTCGGCACCGGCCCTCTGGCCACGGCGTTCGGCGCCAAATGGATCGTCCGCGAGGACGATCAGCCGTTCTTCGAACCGGCCGTCCACACGCCGCAGGAAGTGATGAACCTGACCAAACCCGACCTGCACCGCGACGGCATCCTGCCGCTGATCCTCGAGCGGATCGACTACTATAACGACGCAAACCCAAGGCAAGGTGCCGCAGACCCCGTGCGACACCGCCGGGCCGTGGTCCATCGCCACCCAGATCTGGCACTACGAGGACATGCTCGAAGCCATCTGCACCGCGCCGGAAGCCGTGCACTACCTGCTGGACCTCGTGACCGACTGCATCATCGAGTTCTACAATATCCAGGAGACGCGGATCGCCCGGTGGAGCGGCGCGCACGTCTCGTTTCCCTGGCCGTGGTATCCCAAGGGAATCGGACTCGGCGACGACTGCATGGTCACCGTCTCGCCCGCCCTGTGGGAAGAGTTCTTCCTGCCTTACAACAACCGTCTTGCCCGGGAGTACGGCGGGGCGTTCTACCACTGCTGCATGACCTACGACAACCACCTGATGTCCCTGACCAAGACCGAAGGCTTTATGGGATTCGACGCCGTGCCGACCTATAACCGGATCGAAAAGATCGACGAGGCCCTGGCCGGACGCGGAGCCTGGACGTGGACCGTCGGCGGACGGCACATGGGCGTCGGCCCCGCCCAGATGGCGCGGACGCTCGAGTACATCCAACGCTTTCGCGGTCGCGTGGGCCTGTTCCTCGGAACCGACGGAAAGGACCGGGCCGAAGCCATCGACTCGGGCAAGCGTCTGCTGGATTCCCTCTAGCGCGGGAAGATAACCCTGATACACGACAATCGAACAATCGAGCTTTCCGCGGAGCACATCGCAGCCAGAGACCGCCGGCGGCGGATGGTGTTCAATTTCGACACCGGCTGGGGCGGCGATCCGGAGCTGGACGGATCCGACATTCACGCATGGCTCGAAAAGTGGTTCGAGCGATTCCGAGGCGACCCGCAGAGCCAGCTCGATACGATCTCGTGGTGCTGGTCCGAGGGCGGCTGGGCGCCGTACCCCGGCAGCACGGTCCTGCCCGTCTATGAGGGATATCGCAAGTGGATCGACGCGGGCGTCGACCCGGTGCGGATCTCGCTGGACGAGTCGAAGCAGCGCGGCCTGGAGAACTGGTTCTCGTACCGGATCAACACCGAGAACGACTTTGTGGGTCTGGCCGGCTGGTCAGTGCGGACTCCCACCATGGAGACCCACCCACAGTGGCTGCTGCCCTCCATGTGGCCGCAGTGGAAGGTCTACAACTTCGATATCCCGCAGGTCCGGGCGTACAAGCTGGGGATCATCCGCGAGGCGGTTCAGCGGTACGACTTCGACGGCTTCGAGATCGATTGGCGGGCGGGCGGCGGATGGGCCCTGCCGCAAGGGCGCCGCTGGGACAAGCGGCGGGCCCTGACCGAGTTCATGCGGTCGGTGAGACGGATGACCCTGGAGGAGGAGCGCACGCGGAATCGGCCGGTCCTGCTGATCGCCCGCGTGGGCGATTGCGTCGAAGGCTGCCGCCTTGACGGGTTCGACGTCGAAGCCTGGGCCAAGGAAGGTCTGGTGGACATTCTGGTCGTCGGAGGCCGGTCGATCGACGTCGACATTGCCGGGTTCCGCCAGGCGACCGAGGGCACGGGAGTCCGGATCATCCCGTTCAACGACGACTGCCACGCGTCCAACGGCTATACCCAGCCGCCGATCGAGGTGTTCCGCGGGCAGTTCGCCAACTGGTGGAACCAGAAGCCGGACGGGGTCTGCACGTTCAACTTCTTCGCACCGTGGGCCCCGAACGGCGGCGAGCACTGCTACCGGCAGGTCTGGCGAGAACTGGGCAGTCCCGAGACGCTGCGGCTCAAAGACAAGACTTTCGTGGTGCAGCGGCGGTTCGGCGAGGGCGGGATCGACATCGCCCGGATGGGGAACTACCTGGGCACCAACCGTTTCGCCCAACTGCCGGCGAAGCTGGCAAACGACGGCGATCTCGATACGTCGGTGTTCCTGACCGTCGGCGACGACGTGGCCCAGGATGCCGCCCATATCGAGGAGTTGACGTTGCGGCTGGTGCTTTCCGACCCGTCGGCCGCCCAACTGCCGGCGGAGGCGCGCATCGCTCCGGAACCGTTCATCGCCTGGGATGCGTATCCCAAGCAGGATCTGTTCCCGCCGGCCAAAGGAATCGAGGACGTTCTTGAGGTCACGTTCAACGGCGTGGCCCTGGCCCGCGGGCGGGTGGCGTTCGGCACTTCCCGCTTCGGTTGCGACGACATCCGGCACCCGTTTGTGGCGTTTGACGTGAACCCCGACTGGGTCGCCCTCGGTCGGAACATCGTCGGCGTGCGCCTGAAGGGTGCCGATCGGGCAGGCCAGCAAGAGATGTCGATCGAGAAGGTGGAGTTACACATTCGGTATAGAGACGACCATGCCGGCATTTCGCCGGTTCCGTCACAAAAGGAACAAAGGAATACCTCATGACCAAGCCAACGTCACAGGAAATGTCGATGACGCGGCAGTGGGCCCAGGCGAAGCTCGGGGTTTCGTTGAACGAGGCAACGGAATCGACCGGCAGCCTCACCGCGGTGCACCAGAACTGGCACATCTGCCACAAGAACCGCTCGATCGAGAACACCCCGCTCCAGATCGGCCGCAAAAAGTTCGCCCGCGGCCTCGCAACCCACACGGTCAGCGAAATCATCGTGCGCCTGCCCTCAGCGGGCAAGACGTTCACCGCGAAAATCGGCCGCGACCAGAACTTCATGGTCGCCCACGAACGCACCGACATCGCGTTCGTGGTCGAGGTCGAAGGCAAAGAGGTCTTTCGGTCGCAGGCCTTCTGCGGCGGCGAACCACCGGTGGCGATCTCGGCCCCGCTCAAGGGCGCCCGCCAGTTCGTGCTCCGGGTGGTCGGACAGGCCGATTTCGGCCACGGCGACTGGGCCGAGGCCCGCGTGGAGCTCAAGAACGGCAAGAAACTCTGGCTCGACGAACTGCCGTTCTCAGGCCTGACGCCGGACCTCTCGGAACAACCGCCGTTCTCGTTCACCTACGGCGGCGAGCCCTCCGAAAAGCTGCTCGGCCAGTGGCAGCGGCAGACCAAAATCGAAACGCCGGACGCGACTCGCACGCGCCAGACGACAACCTGGCGCGACCCGCGCAGCGGCCTGCTCGTAACGTGCGAGGCAACGGCGTACTCCAACTTCCCCGCAACCGAGTACGTCCTGTACTTCAAGAACACCGGCCCTAAAGACACGCCGATCCTGGAAAACGTTCGAACGCTGGATGCGCGGTTCTCCCGGGCGGGCGCCGAAGCCGAGATGACGCTCTTCCGCTCGCGCGGCAGCGACTGCAAGGTCGATGATTTCGAGCCGATCGAGCAGAAGCTCGAACCGAAGCAGGAGGTGACGGTGGGCGGCGTCAACGGCCGCTCGTCGACGGCGACCCTGCCGTTCCTGAACGTGCGAACACCGGCCAACGGAGTGATGCTCGGGGTCGGCTGGAGCGGCCAATGGACGGCGACGCTGCGGCGGGATGAAAAAACGAATCTCGATGTCCAGGCCGGACTGGAACGGGTGCATACGGTCCTTCAGCCGGGCGAGAAGATCCGCATGCCGCGAATGCTCCTGCTGTTCTGGCAGGGCGAGGCGATGCGCGGCCACAACCTCCTGCGGCAGTTCATCCTGGCCCATCACACGCCGCACCCGGGCGGCCGGCAACTGCGTTCGCCGATCGCCCACGGGAACTGGGGCATGCTCCACGTGAACGAGCACCTCAAGCGTATCCGGGCCATGCTGGACCACAACATCCCGTTCGAATACTACTGGATCGACGCCGGCTGGTACGGGGCGTGCCGCCAGGTGCAGGACTGGTGGAATCAAGCGGGCAACTGGTTCATCAACCGCGACCTGTATCCCGACGGCTTCCGCCCAATCAGCGATCTGCTGCACAAGCACGGCAAGAAGTTCCTGCTATGGTTCGACCCGGAACGGGCCTATCGCGGAAGCCAGATCCATCGCGAGCATCCCGAGTGGGTGGTCGATCTGGGCGAACAGGAACCGGTCATGCTGGTTAACCTGGGGATCGACGAAGCGAGACGCTGGGTCACCGACCACATCTCCAGGATGATCGAGGACGAGGGCATCGACATCTACCGCCACGACTCGAACATCGACCCGCTGCCGTATTGGAACAAGATTGAGACGCCCGACCGCGTCGGCATGGCCGAGATCCGCCACATCGAGGGCCTCTACGCGTTCTGGGATGCGCTGCTGGAACGGCACCCGAACCTGGTCATCGACAACTGCTGCAGCGGCGGGCGGCGGATCGATCTGGAAACCACCGGGCGGAGCATTCCGCTCTGGCAGAGCGACTTGCAGTGCTGCCCGTGGTACAACCCGATGGGCAGTCAGACCCAGAACCTGGGCCTCTCGCACTGGGTCCCGCTCCACAGCACCGGGGCCAACCGCGTCGGCGACGAGTACGACTTCCGCAGCGCGGTGGCCAGCGGCTTCGTGTGCAACTGGGCGGGCCTCGGCGATGCGGGCTTTCCGTACGCCGAGATGAAACGGCTGATGGAAGAGGTCTTCGTCATCCGCGACTACCACTACGGCGACCTCTACCCGCTGACCTCGTGCGTGGTCGGCGATGAGGTCTGGCTCGCCTACCAGCTCGACCGGCCGGACCTCAAGTCAGGGATCGTCCTGGCGTTCCGGCGCAAGGATTGCCCGTATCCGGCTCTGTCGGTGCAATTCCGCAGCCTCAAGGCCGCGGCGCGGTATAAAATCAGTTACTCGAACGGGGCCAAAAGCATCACCCGTTCCGGCCGCCAGCTCATGGAGCAAGGGCTGGAAATCCGCCTGGACCAACGGCCCTGCTCGGTCCTGATCCGTTACGCCCAGGTCAAATAGGTCCCAAATAAACCCGATTTTCCGGAGGATGCCATGAAACGCTTGCTGCTCGCGGCGGTCGTTTTCGCCTGCGCCGCTTCGGCGTCGGCCCAATGGTCGGATGTCACGTACGATCTGAACGCGGGCGAGGAAAGCCGCGTCTACGGCCCCGACCGGCACTACACGTCGGTCCGCCCGAAAGACGGGCAGTGGACCTTCTCAGCCGGCCTGGGCAACCACCCCGCAAGCCTGGAGGACGGGCGGATCGAAGTGCATTCGGCATCCGTCGTGCAGTTCGGCAAGTACAACGCCGCCTCCGGCAACGCCGGCCGCAGCAGCCACGTGACGTTCAAGGTGCGGCTCTCGGAACCGATCAGCGGCGCGACATGGCGGATCGGCACCATCGGCCGGAACGTCAGCGCGGGAGCAAAACTCGCCGCCCGGTACAGCACTGATGGCGAGCACTGGACCGACGCCTACGTCTGTCCAGCCGGAGGATCCGGCAACGTGCCGGTCCCTGACCAGGCCCTGCGGTTCGACTCCCCGACCACCGCCCTGTACTTCGGCTGGTATGCCGACGTGCCGGAGGGCCAGACCGGCTGGTGGCTGATCGGAAGCACCGGAGAATTCACGTTCGCGCCGGCCAAACAAAACGCGACGCCGGCCGCCGCGCCCGTGGCCGGCGAGGATATCGACCTCCAGGGCCCGCGTTTCATCCCGAACGAGTTCTTCGGAACCACCACGCACGTCAACTCCGAGGGCACGATGCGGTTGCTGGATGAGCTGAACATCCGGACGGTGTCGATCAACTTCCGCTGGCCGGTTCTGGAGTTCGGCCGCGGAGAATACGCGTGGTCCAAAGAACGCGATTTCGGCAAGGGCAACTGGGTCATCGACAGCGCCGATCTGGGCGTGGAACACGGACTCGACCAGGTTCCGATGATCGACCAGCCGCCGGCGTGGGCGACGGGCGAAAACGGCACCTATCCCAACGACGAATCGGTCGAGGCGTTCGAGGAGTTCTGCTATCAGATCGCCACGCACTACAAAGGCAAGATCAGATACTGGATAGCCAACAATGAACCCGACATGGCCATCTGGAAAGACCGGTTCATCGTCTTCCTCAAGGCGATGCACAGCGGGATCAAGCGGGCCGACCCGGAAAACAAGGTCCTGCTCGCGGGTTTCGCGGGCGTCGAATCGCAGCAGCTCGAAGCCGTCTACCGACTCGGCGGCAAGGACTACTTCGACATCCTGACCTCGCACCCCTACACCCGCCCGCTGCCGCCGGAGGCCGGACTCCTCGAGCGGATGGAGGCCAACTACCGCGTGATGAAAAAGTACGGCGACGACAAGCCGATCTGGATCACCGAAATGGGCTGGAACGGCGTCGAAGCCGACACCCTCGAATACTGCCGTCACCAGTGGCCGGACCACCGGGCCTATTCCTGCACCGAAGAGGAACAGGCGCGGTACCTGGCCCGCGGGCACCTGCTGGCCGCGACCATGCCGTGGGTCGAACGCTTCTTCTTCTTCCACCTCCATCAGGAGCACCCCTACGACCAGGCCCTGCCCGGCGCGGACGGCTACATGGGCCTGTTCAGTCCGTGGATCGACGGAAACGTCCGGCCGAAGGAGGCGTGGTTCGCGGTCAAGACGGTCATCGCGATACTCAACGAGGCCAACTACGTCGGCCAGATCGATATGGGCTCGCGAATCTGGGCCCTGATGTTCGAACGCGACAACGAAACCACGTTTGCGATCTGGAGCCTCGATGACGGCGTGACGCTGACCGTCGATGACGGCTCGGCGATCAAGACCGTGACGGGCATGGTGGGCACGCCGGTGCTGGCACTCGACGGCAAGCTGCCGGTTTCGGGTCGGCCGATCTACGTCAAGACCGACCGGGCCGATCGCGAGGCGTTCGCCGACAAGCTTCGCAACGCGACGATCGAGGGGGGAAAGGTGTTCGAACTGGCGGTCGGACTGGACATGGAACGGACCGAGGCGGCCACACCGTGCATCGACGTGCGGCTGACCAACGTCGGCAATGCAACGCAAAAAACCCCAGCCGTGTTCGTCGAGGTCGAAGAGCCGTGGCAGACCAAGACGGAGAAGGTCGCCGACGGCCACTCCCTCGCCGCCGGCGAGGAAGGCGTCTATCCGATCGAACTCTCCGGGCCGCGGACCGGCGGTGAGGTCGTCTTGCGGGCCAAAGCCCACTTCTTCCACGGCGAACGGTTCCTGCGCGACGAGCGAACTATCCGCTACGTGACCGCCGGCGCCGTGCCAGCCGGATTCAAAGCCGACGGCGACCTGGCCGAGTGGGCCGATGCCACGCCGGTGGCCATCGGCGAGGTCCAGGAGCAGCGGGACATGCCCGGCTGGGCCGGACCGGATGACTGCTCCGGCCGATGGTATGCCGCTTGGGACCAGGACAACCTCTACTTCGCCGCCGCGATCCGCGACAACGTCCACGTCCAAAAGACAGATACCGTACATGCGGGCGACATCTGGCGGTCGGACTCGATCCAACTGGCGATCGACGCCGCCGGCGACGCCAAGCCATCGTCCAACGTGCCGCAATACGACAACGTCAACGACTACGAACTCGGCTTCGCCCTCGGCGCCGAAGGCCCGCTGGACTGGATCTGGGTGAGCCCGGGCGATCAGCCGGGCCAAGCGAACTTCAAACAACTGGCCGTGGTCCGCGACGAGACGGCGAAGGTCACCTACTATGAAGCCGCGATCCCGTGGTCCATCCTGAAACTGCCCGGTTCGCCCGAAGGCCGATGGATCGGCTTCAACGTGCTCGTCAACGACGACGACGGCGAAAGCCGACGCGGCTGGATCAACTGGGCCCCGGGCATCGGAAACTGGAAAGACCCAAGCCTGTTCCCCAAAATGCGGATGGTTAAATAGCCCAGCCGTCGGCGGGCACTCAGCCGGCCCTCTGGTACCTGATGATGCCGGCCGCCGGGCGGTCCGTGAGCGTGATCTGAACGCCCTCGCTCATCAGGTCGCCGCCCGACATGCGTGTCACCGTTCCCGTATCAGGATCGGTCACGTCATACGCCGCCGTTGCGTCCAGACCTCGCAATCGGCAGCAAAGCGTCTCCTCGCGGCATTGCTCCCGGCGAAACGCCTGCACGACGCCCTCGCCCAGATCGGGCCGGTCAAACTGCCAGGCCAGCCACTTATCCGCGTCGAGACTGTACGGCGTAAGCGGATAATAATCGCCGGTAAAACACCGGCGAACGGCAAGATATTCTCTGAGAATGCGCCGAAAGACATCGACGTCGATCCGCTCGCGCACGTCCGCCGGTTTGCCGCCCGCCCACGTCAGCACCATGGCCGGAGCATAGCCGCTGCGCAGGGCGTACGGGCCGAAACGGGCGGACAGCGGCACCGCCGCCGCGTGCAACGGAAGCCACAACGACAGGCCATACGTCATCCCCTGGCTCGACGCCGGGTCGAACTCATGGCTGGCCTGGCTGTCCGAACGCCAGAGGATGGCGCTGCGCTTGATCGTCTCCAGATCGAGCTTCCGGCCGCCGCAGCCGCAGTTGTCGATCAGCAGATCCGGATCGCGCTCCAGCAGCCCGTCCCAAAAGGCGTAAAAGCCTTCATTGTAGCGAATCTGCTTCATCCCCAGACGGTCGGGATCGCTGCTCCGTGGCCAGATGTGCGTACCGTCGACGCGAAAGACGTCGATGCCGTACTCGGCGATGATCCGGGCGTAATAGTCGATCATGAAGGCGTTGACCTCCGGATCGCCGTGATCGAGGCCGTAGAACACCTGGTCGCCGAAAATCTTGTCAGAGAACGGCTCGCCGACCCACTCGGGATGGTCCCTGGCGATATCCACGCCGGGATACACGCTGTTGGGCACGAACCACAGCAGGAACTTCATGCCGTGCTGCCGGGCGGCGTCGGAAACGGGCCGAATGCCGTCGGGAAACAGGTCCGGGTTAGGCTTGCGATCGGACTGGTGCGCAGCCCACTCGCCGTCGGCCTCGCCGCACCACTTCGCATCCATCCAGTAGCAGTCGACCGGCAGATCGTTCTGGACATACCACTCCATGTCCGCGATATGCCCCGCGGCGTTCATCCAGTTGCCCCACACGCAATGGGCGATCAATCCCTCAAACGGCCTGCCGCCCGGACGCGGCGAGTAGTATTCCAACAGCAATCGCCGCCACCGATTGTGGGCGTCGATGCGATCGCCGCTCCAGAACAGCATGAGCACGCGAGGCGAGCGAATCTTCTCGCCGGGCCGGAGCTTCAGATGCAGACCGTCCATCCCGTCACGGATACGGACCCCGCCCTCCGAAACGCGGGCAAACTCAGCCGTCCAGGGCCCCGTCCACCCCAAAGCGGCGATCAGGCCCTCGCTTCCCGTCTGGAGATTGAAAAACGGCATAGATTCGACGGAGGGGCTTCCGCTTGGCTCGTCGCCCGATGTGCATGTGTGCCAGCCATGGGAGTGCAGATTGACCGTCTGACCGGGCTGAATGGGCGTGGCAAGCGGCTGATAGTCGCCAAACTCGCCCGCGCTGCCTTTGGCATGGTGAAGGACCGGACCCTCACTCCCAGCGTCGGTCGCCAAATCGATCGATTTCAGGCCTTCCAGAACGAGGGTGTCATCTTTTCCAACGTTCTCGAAATGAACGATCCACTCCACGGCCGCCCAATCGGCATACTCGATGCCCTCGCAGATGACCCGCAGGCCGCTCCGCGGGTCGGTCCACGTTCGCATATGGCGAACACGCCCGTCGTCGATGCGATTGCTATCGACCCCATGAGGCCACGCGGCCAAACACTCAGCGGATGACCGGTTGCCATAAACGAACGAAAACGGGAGCGACGCCGCTTGGCCGCGCAGCCCATCCACGACCCGACTCTGTATCGTGTGCATGTCAATTGATCCTCAACATCCCGTGGTATGATCGGGACATCCGCGGAGTACGTCAAGAGGCTGGAATTCGCCGGGCGAGAAACCCGGCGATGATCGCCGAACGCCATCAGGTGGCAAATCGACGATCGTGAGAAAACACTGGAATCTCCCTTAGAAATAATAGCCAATAGTGGCCGACTGGTCGCGCTGAGGCGAAAACGCTTTTCCGTCGTCTGAAGACAACGAACCGTCGGAAGGAGCAGATCATGTCTGGCCGATCCCGGAGTCCTCTGGCTGTGGTTGGAGTGTGTCTTCTGTTGACGTGGTTCATCGGCACGTGGATCCCCGGCTGCGGAGGGCCCGGTCTCGAAGACCCCAATGACACCGTCGAGAAGCTCTTTCCAGCCAAGGATGTCGAAACGGTTCGCAACGCCGCCGTCGCGTTCGACGAACTGCTCAAGACCAACTCGCGTGAGGCGGCCCGCACCGCCCTCGTCCAGAAACTCCTGAATGAGGACGAAAACGTCGACTCCGCCCAGCTGTTCGAGGACGGCTACAGCATCTACATCGAATTTAAGGACGGCTGCGCCGGCATCGTCGATACCACCGACCATGCCGCCTTGCTCGAACGCGCCGACGAACCCGATAACGGGCCCTGGACCCAGTCCGACGCCGTTGCCAAGCACGCCGATGCCGGATCGCCCGGAGCCAGGTCGCCGACCGCCGATCGCCGCTTCGCCGCCAAGTCCAGCGACGGCCTGGATCTCCAGACTCCCGGCTCGCGCACCGTCAAGATCATCGACGCCGCCGGCGTCACCACGCCCTACTGCAAGATCATCGCCCAGAACGCCCGTCAGATGCTCCTCGACCGCGGGTGGGACGAGAACGATATCTCGCTCAAAACCCGGACCGACACCAGCGTGACTCCGCAGGATTTCTTCCAGCTTAACGACGCCGGAATCGTCATCCTCATCGGGCACACCTACCACGGGACCTCAAAAAAGACCGGCCAGATGATGTACTTCTTCCAGTGCTGTGCGAACGCGGACTTCACCGGCGTCGACGGCGCCCAAGCCCAGGCCCTCTATGAGAAGATGCGCGACGAAAAGAAACTCCTCGTCACCACCGCCACCGATGATGCAACCGGCGAACAGGGCGAGCAACTGGTTTTCCGCAGCGACGCGTTTGGAGAAAACTTCGCCGGCAACTTCCCCAACAGCTACGTGCACCTGGTCTCCTGCTCTTCCTGGCAGTACCGCGACGAATTCAAGCAGGCCGGCTGCGGCAGCTTCACCGGATGGGACGGCCGCGAGATCTGGCGCGACGGTTGCGACGGTCTCCTCGGTTCGCTGTTCGCCATGATGCACCCCGATGGGGCCATGACCGACGCACAGGCCCACGCCGCCATCGCCGAATGGGGCTACGGCGTCAGCCATCCTGATCCGCAGCCCTCCATTCTCATGCAGGAGCCCGGCGAGAAGGCCTTCTACCTGCCCGCCTGGCTCCAAGCCGAGGTGGATATCTCCACCCTGCCCGAGGAGACCGACAAGCTCGTCGTCGAGATCGCCTACAGCGATGACTGTCCGCCCGAAACCTTCGAGTTCTCCCTCGCCGAGCTGGAGGCCGACGACGGCACGATCGATCTGGGCGACGTGTTTCCGGTCGATGCGACGATGACCCTCAAGGCCCTGGACGCCGAAGACGCCCTGCTTAAAACACGCGACATGCTGGTCGCCTTCGAATGCGGCAGAAACGAGGAGGAACTGGCCTTCTGCCTCGGAGATCTCGACCTGATGTTGGGAGCCTACCCTGCCGAAGGCGACGGCGCCGTCCACCACATCGACGTGTCCTTCGACTATGCCAGCGACGAACTGACCGACCCAGCCGCGGTCCAGGTGACGCCAAGCGACGAGTCGATCACCGCCTGGACCAGGCTGGAGGCCGGCGCCGGAGCCCTGACCACCACAGCCTACAATGCCGTCGGCGAAATCGTCGGACGCAGCGAAACCGTCCTGTCGGTCGATTGCGGCGAAAACGTCCAGGACGTCTGCTACGGCTGGATCAAGGTCCAGGCCGACGAACTGCCGCCGGATGCCGAGCGGGTGGACATCCAAGCCGACGGCGGAGCGGCCGGAGACCTCACGGGTACGTTCGCTCCGGGCGAAGCGGTCTACCTCTACGGATACGACGTTGGCGACACCGTGGAGATCGACGCCGACGTCTTCGGGGCGTACGATTCGGACCTGGGCTCCGATTCGACCACCGTCACGATTGTCTGCGGCGAGAACCTTGCCGTCGTCGGGGTCTATCAGTACGGCATCGCCATGTCCGCCGACACCGAGGAGATCCCCGCCGACGGAACCACCGCTGCGACCGTCACCGCCACCCTCCGCAAGTGGGCCGAAGGCGACGTCCTGGCCCCCACCGGCGACCCGATCCCCGGCAAACAGGTCGAGTTCTTCACCGATTTCGGCGACCTCGCCGAGCCCACCACTGCCACCTCCGGCGCCGACGGCAAAGCCACCGTCCAACTGACCGGAACCGCCAACGGCATCGCCTGCGTCGGCGCCGCCGTCACCGCCGACCTCGTCGAATCGAACAACCGGGCCGTCGTCGCCATCGGACAGGTCGTCCGCATCCTCCCCGAGGAAATCACCATCAACTACGACCAGATCGCCGAAATGACCGCCGACGTCAGGCCCACCCCGGCCGAGGACACCCATATCGTCTACTACTGGAGGATTAAGTCCTCCTTCGGACACCTCAACGGCGGGACCCCCGACGCCTTCCACGAATTCGTCGAGACCGACCAGCCCGCCTGCGTCTACCGCCCTCGCGGAAACGGTGAGGCCGTGGACGCCAACCGCCAGATCCTCGAACTCACCGCCTTCCGCGTCGAAAACGGCAACCGTACCCTCCTGGGTACCGCCCAGGCCAAAATCGCCGTCGTCGCACCCACCAGCATCGAACTCCCCGTCGCCTACTTCGAGTGGCAGGGGACCGAGCCCGCTGGTCAGGAGCAGATGTACTGGATCAACGCCGGGTGGACCTGGGATCCCATGCCCAAAGCCGTCCAGTACGACATCATGCTCCATACCAACGGCAACGATCCCGACGGCGTGCCCGATGATGGCGACGTCTGGGTTAAGACCGGCGATGAGTACAGCGACACTGAGGACTACTACTACATCAACTACCCGCGAAGCAAGAAGTTCCACATCGGTCCCGGATGGGGCAGCGTGCAGGAGGAGATGCAGACCCCCTACGACTACATCACCAACCGCACCGCCGGATGGACTATCACGGTCAAACCGAGATATGAATAGGCCTCGTCAGCGACGCGGACGCACGGTGCCCCTCCCGCAGGCCCTGCGACCCGATCCTGCCGCAGCACGATCGTCACGGCCGGCAGCCCGCTCAGTAATCGAGGGTCAGGATCCGACCGCTCGTGAAGCTGAAAAAAACGTCCTTGTCAGCCAGCCTCACGCCTTCGCCGAGGTCGCTCTCGCGCCTGCCCGCGGCCCTGAGGCAGGTCGGACAGACCATCAGGATCGCCCCGTTGCGACGAAGAGTCTGAAGCTTCTCTCGCAGCCGGCCGTAAGGCTGGACCTGGAAATTCGGCGCATCTCTCAGCAACACCCTCACGCCCTCCAGATCCGCATAGACCAGAACCGGCCGATCCGCACTCATGATCTCAGCCATCTGCAGGGCCATCAGCACGGCGCGGGAGTTGTCCAGCCCCTTGCTCAAATGGATGAACACCCCGTCGCCCCCCACCGGCTGAGTCGTCTGGGCGACGCCCTGGTAAACCGCCACTCCGATCGCCAGCACGGCGACCGCGCCGATCAGTTGGATTCTTCTCGCCTTGCCCATCGCGTCGCTCCTTTAATTACGGCAAACGTCAATGACCGGGCCGCCCCACAGCAGCCCCCCTGCCGCAGATTATACCCGTTCGCCGCAAGGCGACAAGCGCAGCTTGCCGGACCTTCGCATCGGCCGTACAATAGACTGGCTGAACCGGGTGGGCCGGTCGTTGCAGGAGTCGCGTGCGATCCCCAATGGCGGAAAACTCCGAGTGCATACCGACGCTGAGGCTGCTCGACCGCGGCGGCAGCGCGGTCGAAGGCGACCCGATCGCCCGGGCGGCCGGCATGCTCAGATCAGGCAACGTCCTGGCCGTCAAGGACCCGTGCGGATTCCACCTGATCTGCGACGCCGTTTCCACAACCGCGGTGCGGCGCCTGCGACAGTTGCTCCCCCGCCCCTACGCCCCGCTGGCCGTCATGGTCGCCAACACCGAAACCGCCGAGCGATGGTGCGAACTCGACGGCCATGAGCGCAGCCTCCTGGACGACCCGATCCGGCCGATCGTGATCCTCCGACAGAAGCCCGCACAGACTGCTCTGCGCGACATCGCGCCGGGCCTCGATACACTGGGTGTGCGGCTGCCGTACGCACCGCACCATCACCGCCTGTTCGCCCAAGGACTTGCAGCGTTGGTCTACACGGGAGCCGGAATCGCCCACGACCGGGAGGCCCAGAACCGATTCCGCTGCCTCGTGGATGGCTTCCTGACCCACGATCAGCCGCTTGAACGAAGCATGCCCGAAACGGTGCTTCAGCCGCGAAACGCGGGCCGCATGGTCCTGCGCCCCGGCCGCGGACTCTCCCCGCAAACCTTCGACCTTGGCCAAACCGCTCCGGACCCGATCCTGGCGGTGGGAACCGACAACAAGAACACGGTCGCCCTCGTCGAGGGCGGCCGCGCGGTGGTCAGCGAACAGATCGGCGATCTGGCCGACGACGCAGCCTTCGGAAGGTTCAAACAGGTCATCGCCGAGTTAACAGGATCTCTGAAACATCCTCCGCGATCCATCGCCGCCGATCTGGATGGCGACGGCCGCGCCGCCCAATACGCCAACCAGCAACTCGAACTCGAAATGATCCAGGTCCAGCACCACCACGCCCACGCCGTCTCCTGCATGGTCGAACACGGCCTGAACGAACCGCTGATCGCCGTCGTCGCCGACGGAACGGGACTGGGACCGGACGGCACGCTGTGGGGCGGCGAACTCCTCCTGGCCGAACGCGCGGCGTTCCAGCGGCTCGGCCACCTCCAGTACTACCGCCTGCCGGGAGGGCGCACCGCCGCGAGGCAGACCTTCCGACCGGCCCTGGCATTGCTGCACCAGGTCTTCGGCGATCAGACGCTGACCCATCCGGTCGCAGCCGAGCTCTGCCCGGACCGCCGGATCCGCAAAGCCATTCTCGATACGATCGTCCGCCAGATCGACTCCCCGCCGACCAGCAGCCTCGGCCGTCTCTTCGACGCCGCCGCGGCCATTACCGGCCTGGCGGGAGTCAACTACCACGCCGCCCACGGCCCGATGCTCCTCGAGGCCCAGGCCAACGGACGAACGGACGAAACCTACGGCTACGAACTGACTCGGCGCGACGGCCTGCTGATCCTGCAGCCGCAGAAGATCATCCGCCAAATGGCCGCCGATGTCGAATCCGCGACCGACCTGAGCCTGATCGCCGACCGCTTCCACAACGCCGTCGCCGCAATGCTGGCCGAAGCAACAGCGGTGCTGGCCAACGAGCGCAACTGCCGGCGGGTCGTGCTCTCCGGCGGATGCTTCGCCAACCGTTGCCTCAGCCGCCGCCTGCGGGAAAACCTCGAACGTTCCGGCCTAGAATGTTATGAACACCGCGAGATTCCCTGCTCCGCCGAGGGTATCTCGCTGGGCCAGGCCGCTTGTGCCGCGGCCCGTCGCATGGCGGATATGCACGATGATTGACAAATCTCAACCGACAACCAACAGCCGGAAAGCGAGTCGCCGATGCCCGATCTGATCGCCAAGGAAAAGAAGGTCCAAGCCGCCCTCGCCGATCTGGCCGCCGACGCCGCCAAACTCAACCGAACCGTGCGGATCATGGAGGTCGGCACAGGACACACCGTCGCCATCCAGCGGGCCGGCATCCGTGCCTTGCTGCCCGAAAACGTCAGACTCATCTCCGGCCCCGGATGCCCGATCTGCACCACCCCCACCGGATATATCGACGGCGCGATCGCCCTGGCCAAACGGCAGAACGTGCTGATCGCCACGTACGAGGATATGCTGCGGGTGCCCGGAACCGAATCCTCCCTCGCCCACGCCCGCGACGACGGCGCCCGCGTGCAAGCCGTCAGCTCCGCCTTCGAGGCGCATCTCCTGGCCAACCACAACCCCGACCAACCGGTCATCTTCGCCGCCGTCGGGTTCGAAGCCTCCGCGCCGACCACCGCCGACGTCCTGACCCGAGCCCGCAACGCGGACCTGCGGAACCTCTTCGTCCTCTCCGCCCACAAACTCATTGTGCCCGCGATGGAGCACGTCGCAGCCGACAACGTCAACCGTATCGACGCCTTCCTCTGTCCGGGCAACCTCAGCGTCATGACCGGCTATCGGGCCTACGAACCCATCGTCGCCCGCCATCGCCGCCCCTGCGTGATCGCCGGTTTCGACCCGCCTCAGATCATCGAAGCCGTCGCCCGCATCGTCGCCCAACTCGCCGACAACGACGCCCGGGTCGAAAACGTCTACACCGCCGCCGTCGGGCCCGACGGCTACGCCCGGGCCTGGGAAATGATCGAACGGGTCTTCCGCGTCGAATCAGCCGAATGGCGAGGCTTCGGCACGATCCCCAACAGCGGCTTGGCAACCAACGACACCTACAAGCGTTTCGACGCCGCACAGGCCTTCGGCATCGACCTCCAGGGCACGGGCGAACGCCCCGGATGCCGCTGCGCCTACGTCATCACCGGCCACATCGATCCGCCCGAATGCCCCCTCTTCGGCCGCGCCTGCACGCCCGAACACCCCGTCGGCACCTGCATGGTCTCCACCGGCGGAGCCTGCCACGCCTGGTACAAATACCGCGGCTGACCGCCGTGCCGTCAGCCACAGGCCGCGCCGCTGCGATGTAGAACCCTCGCGTCCGCGACGCTACACGCCCATCAACGCCTTGCTGACCAGGTCCGCCACGCCCGCCTGATCGCTGTTCTTGCGAAGCCGCTCCAGCTTCTTCGCGTCGATCCGGTCGCAGCACGCGCTGAACCGCTTGAAGTTCCGAATGCTCCGGGCCACCGATTCGGCGTACTGCTTCTCGTTGTCCGTCCCGAACGGCTGAACGTCAAAACCGATCAACCCGCGGTAGTTGTGCTGCTTGAGCACCCACACCGCCGAAAAACAGCCCATCACGTCCGCGTCGCCGAACGCGTAGTCCTGATCGAACGCCGGACGCGACTGGTCGTTCAGGTGCACGTGACCCAGCTTGCCCGCCGCCAGTCCCATCGACAGGTCCAGGGCGTAGCTCAACCCCGCCATCGTCGAGTGCGCCTTCTCCGGATTCAGCCCGACCCACTGGGCGTACTTCGGCTCCATCATCGAAATCAACCCCAGCGCGTCGCCAACCGTCCCGCCGTACATGTAGTTCCGCGGCTCGTTCGGCTTCGGCTCGAAGAGCACCGGAATCATCCGCTCCTCGCCGAACTGCGAAAGCCCGAACTCCACCAGCTCATTGAGCGCGTCCACCATGTACTTCAAATGCGTGACGTGGTCCTTCGCGAACTCGTGGTCGAACCCAGCCGTGCCCACCCAGTAAACGTACACCTCCGCGTCGAGATCCTCGATCCCAGCCGCCAGGTACTTCTTCGAAAAATCGATCGCCATCCGCCGAACCTTCGGATCGGGCGAATCGTACGCCCCGTTGATGAACTCCGGCCGCCGAAACAGGTTCGCGGTCACCATGCCCGTCTTGAGCCCTTCCTTATCGATCACCTTCCGAAACGCCTTCGCCTGGTCGGCCGGCAACTCCGTGTCGTGAAACTCCAAATGCGTCACGCCCGCCTTCCGCAACAGCGGTAGCTTCTTGGCCAAATCGATCGGCGCCCGCGTGCCCGACGTAAACCGCGACCCGCCGCCGTTGACGTTCCACTCGCCCGCCGCGAACGCCGAACCGAACTTGTGCTGAAACTTCGGAATCATGAACTTGCCTCCGTATGTCCGTTGATATTCCTGTCCGTCGATGGCATTACCATACCGCCGCCGCCCATCCCGGTCAACTCCGCTCCGCCAAACCCGCCGATCTTCCTTGAATGCCCGACGCGGCGCGGTATCATACACCCAAGCCACTTTTCGGGAGGACAATCAATGGCCAAAAAGATCATCGTGCTCGCCGGCAGCCCGCGTAAGGATGGAAACACCAACACTGTCGTCCACTGGTTCGCCGACGCGGCCCGCAAAGCCGGCGGACACGTCGACGTGATCGACACCTCAGCCCTCAACTACGCCGCCACCGGATGCACCGAGTGCATGGGCTGCCAGCGGTCCGACAAATTCGAATGCGTCATCGACGACCAGGCCTCCCCCGTCATCGCCCGAATCCCCGACTACGACGTCCTGGTCCTCGCCACCCCCGTCTTCTGGTTCGGACCCAGCGCCCAACTCAAACTGACCCTCGACCGGACCTTCGCCCTCATGAAATTTGACGACCGGAAAGGCCCCTACGGGCCCGGCAAACCCACCACCCTCTGCCTGATCGCCACCGCCGGCGGCGACCTCGAAGCCGGACTCAACCAGGTCGACGCCACCTTCCGCACCGCCGCCGTCTTCATGAAATGCCGTTACGAATCGCTCCTGGTCCCGCTGGCTCCGCCCAACCCCACGGAACTCCAGGGCCGCGTCGACGTGAAAACCTCAGCCGCCGAACTCGGACGACGAATGGCCACCGAAGCTTGACGCCCGGCGGCGAGCATAGCTATAATCGCCACGAAGTCCACACTCATAGCAGGTAGAGGCAACCATGCAAAAAACAAACCGAATCGGCATCGGCTCGGGATGGCCAAACCTGGCCGCAACCGCCTTACTGACCGTCCTGATCGGCTGCAACGCCCAAACGCGGCGGTTCGAATCCGGCGGCCAGCCCATCGCCCAGGGCCAACCCGTCGCCACCGCCCCAGCCGACCGCTCAATGACCGTCCTGCTCCCCGAAAAAATCGACGTCCTGCCCTTCACCAAACCCGCCAGCTTCGACGACGACGCCGTGCCCGACGGCCTCGAAGTCGTCCTGCGCCCCCTCGACGAACTCGGCGACCAGACCAAAGCCGTCGGTACCTTCCGCTTCGAAACCTACGCCTTCCACAAGGCCAGCACCGACCCGCGCGGCCCGCGCCTGGGAATCTGGGAAGTCGACCTCAGCACCCCCGAAGCCCAGAAGGAACACTGGGACGCCATCACCCGTACCTACCGATTCCGCCTCGGCTGGGCCGGCGAAAAAATCCAGCCGGGCAAGTACGTCCTCGAAGTCACCTACATCAGCCCCTGGGGCGATCGCCTCAACGCCGTCCACGTCCTCGAGGCCCAGATGCCGCGCGGACTGATCAAGGAACGGGTCGAGCAACGGCAGCGTCAAGGACTGTTCTAAAAAGGGTTCTTTCAAGGAAGCACGCGAATGAGTTACCGTCTGGCCCCCCTGTTGGTGTTGTCCGTCGCACTGATCCTGATCGTCGGCTGCGAAAAGAAATTCACCCGCGACAACTGGGAGATGATCAAGATCGGCGCCTACGAAAAGGTCGACGTCGAAGACACCCTCGGCAAGCCCCAAACCAAGCCCTTCGACGACCTCTGGTGGTATCACGAAGGGTCGCGGGAGGCCAAAATCTACTTCGAAGCCGACGGCACCGTCAAAGCCAAAAAATGGCTCAACGCCAAGACCGGCGAAACCGCCGTCGTCCCCGAAGGCTGGATCGAAAAATAGAACGAACGCCCGGAGTGCGGGAACGAGCCGGGATGCACACATCAACGCGCGGCGAACCCCCGCGATCCAACGGGTAACCACGTGATCATCGTCTCGGCTTTGGACAATTCCGGTCAGGCCCACGCAGCGGACTTGGTGCGGGCTCTGCGAACCCGGCTCCCCCACGAGCAATTCGTCGGGGTCGGCGGCAAAGACCTCGCCGCCGCCGGTTGCCAACTCGTCCACGACATCTCCGAAACCTCAGCCATGCTCACCGGCGTGGTCGCCGCGACGAGCTGGGCCATACCCCTCTACCGCGAACTGATCCGACGAATGGCCCACGACGACGTCAAGCTGGTCATCCTCGTCGACAGCCCAACCTTCAACCTCCCGCTCGCCAAAGCCGCAAAAAAACGCGGCATCAAGACCCTCTACTACATCGCCCCGCAGGTCTGGGCCTGGGCCAAATTCCGCGTCCGACGCGTCCGCAAACGAGTCGACCGCCTCGCCGTCATCCTGCCCTTCGAGGAACCCTTCTTCCGCGAACACGGCATCGACGCCACCTTCGTCGGCCATCCCTTCATCCACCGCGTCCGCCAGACCCCGATCGACCCCCATCTCTCAGCCGAACTGGACTCCCTGCCCGGACCGCGAATCCTGCTCATGCCCGGCTCCCGACGCGGCGTCGTCGATCAACTCCTCCCCGTCCAGCTTCGCCTCCTGCAGCGACTCTTCGACCGCTTTCCATCCGCCTCTGCCCAAATCGCCGCATGGCCCGGACTCACCGCCGAAATCGCCCATCAGGTCGACAAATCCGGCCTCGACGTCTCCCTCCGAAAGCTCTCCACCGCACCACACTCCGTCTCGGTCCTCGACGAGCACCGCGCAACCCTGATCGCACGAACCGACCTCGCCCTCGTCGCCTCGGGCACCGCCACCCTCGAAGTCGCCTGGCATGGCCGGCCCATGATCGTCATGTACAACGCCTGCAAACTCATGTACCACGCCGTCGCCCGATGGCTCATCCGCACCAAACACCTCTCACTCATCAACATCCTCGCCCAACAGCACGTCGTCCCCGAATTCATGCCCTACATCCGAGACGAAAACGAAGTCTTCGACACCGCCGCGTCACTCCTCGCCGACCCCGCCAAGGCCGAACAACTCGGCCGCCAACTCCGACAAACCCTCGCCCCACTCGAAACCGACCGCGACCCAGCCGACCAAACCGCCGACCTCGCCCTCGACCTCATCAACCGCTGACCGGTCTCTTCGCACCCAAACCCTATACAGCAACCCTTGT
>ENA-UOUL01001601-UOUL01001601.1-bioreactor-metagenome-genome-assembly--contig:-NODE-1601-length-30525-cov-9.119909_pt1 | contig 30525 bp, 23 predicted proteins | sample MGYA00249838_ERZ747220 | MGnify/ENA primary metagenome ERZ747220 (study PRJEB28778, sample SAMN05720191) | bioreactor metagenome | isolation source: Anaerobic biogas reactor | place: USA:Washington... | reverse complement strand
GTGACGAGGGTGAAGACGACCAGGGCGACCAGCCAGAGCATCAGCACGTGCTTGCTGATCGACAGGTCGATCCCGAACACCGGGGGGATACGCACGATCGGATGCTCGGCGTTGTTGGCGAGATGGTGGATGATGGTCTCGCCGGCGTCGAACCCTCCGGCCGCAGCCGCTTCGACGTGTCCCTCCACTTCCGCTGTCTGCCACATGGTCAGGTGCCTACCCGTCGTTTGAGGGGCCCCGGAGCCCGCGGGCCTGGAGCCGGTAAAGCCCGGCCGCTTCCACGGCATGCAGGGCGAGATAAAACCCCGCGAAACTGATGGCGAAAGGGGTCGGCTCCACCCGGGCAACCCCGATCGCGGCGATGACGTACATCGCGAAAAAAACCATCTTGGCCGCAAACGCCTGCACGAGCAGGCGCGTCATGCCGCGGGGGTTTTTCCGGTACCGCCCGAGCATCAGGAGCCAGGATGCCAGCGCGGCCGCGAGCGGCCCGAGCATTCCCAGCCAGATCGCCCGCGGACTGACCGGGGCCAGTGATGCGGCGGCCGCCGCGATCACCGATCCCCCCACCATCCACCAAGCGAGTTTCATTTGCGCCAGATGACCTTGGCCAGTTCAAGGAACCCGACCGCCAGGCCGAGGATCAGCCCGCCCAGCAGAAACCAGGGGGCGGTGCCGCGCCAGGCGTCGAGGGCATACCCGATGCCTCCCAGCAGCAGGATGGCCCCCAGCAGGGTATACGCCGCTCCGGCCGCCGGCCCCGACTTGCGCAGGTTTTCCTGCATCACCCTCAGGGAGCGCGCCAGGAACCAATTGTTTTCCTTGTCGGCCATCTCCCCGTACCAAAAAACGATAAATTATAACAAAGATTTCACCACAAGCTCAATGACGGAAACCGCGCCCGGACCTATTCCTCGGTGTCGTGGATCGTCTTCAGCCCCCGCATTTCGTACTCCTTCTTCCCGGAAGGAGTTACGATTTCTATGGAGTCGCCCACGCTTTTTCCCACCAGGCTCCGGCCGATCGGGGAGGTGATGCTGATCATCCCGCGGGAGAGGTCCGATTCCTCCGGGGTGACCAGCCGGTACTCGATCTCCCGGTCGGTTTCGTACTCGTAGATCACCACCCGTGAGCCGTAGGCCGCGCGGTCGGTCGGGATCTTGTCCAGGTTCACCAGCGACAGCGAGGCCAGCCTCTGCTGCAGTTGCGCTTTTCTCCCCTCGAGGTAGGACTGCCGCTCCTTGGCCGACTTGTATTCGGCATTTTCGCTGAGGTCGCCATGTTCGCGCGCCTTGAGGATTTCCTTCGGCAGCTCGACCCTCAGTTCATGTTCGATGGCGTCGAGATCGTTCTGCAGCTTCTTGCGAATATCGAGCATTACGGACTCCAAAGAGAAGGGATGACTATTTTAGGCCGAGAATGGAGTGCCCGGCAAGGGCAAGGAAGCGGTCGGGTCCGACGCCGAGCCAGAGGATGAGGAAGACCCCGATGGCGAGGATGGCTCCGACCGGCCGGCTGATCGATTCGGCCCCCCCCTGCGGCGCATCTTTCATGTACATGTAGACCAGGAGCCGGAAGTAGTAATAGACGGAGAGGACGCTGTTGAGCACCGCGATGACGGCCAGGCCGACAAACCCCGCCTTGACGGCGGAGCCGAAGAGGAAGAATTTGCCCATGAACCCCCCCGTCAGCGGGATCCCAGCCAGGGCCAGCAGGGCGACGCCCAGCGCCGCCGCGACGAAGGGGGCCCGGCGCGCGAGCCCGGCGTAGTCTTCCAGGTGCACGCGGCGGTCCCCCGGGCCGCTCAGGGAGAGGACCACGCCGAACGCCATCAGGTTCATGACCGTGTAGACGACGAGGTAGAAGAGGATGGCCGTGAACCCTTCCCGGGTGTTGGCCACGACGCCGACGAGGATGTACCCCGCCTGGGCGATGGCCGAATAGGCCAGCATCCGCTTGACGTTCGACTGGACGAGGGCCGCCGCGTTCCCCAGGGTCATGGTCAGGACGGCCATCAGCCACAGGAGGCGGGTCCAGTCGGGGGCGAGGCCGGGGAGCGCCTCGACCAGGAGGCGCAGCAGGGCGGCGATCGCCGCGGCCTTCGGCCCCACGGACATGAAGGCCGTGACGGGGCTCGGCGCGCCCTGGTAGACGTCGGGGATCCAGGAGTGGAAGGGGACCAGGCCGATCTTGAAGCCGAGGCCCACCAGCAGCAGCCCCAGGCCCGGGAGGAGGAGCGCGGGGACCTCCCCCGCGGCCGCGGCCGCGCGGATGGCCTGGTATTGCGTGCTTCCGGCGGCGCCGTAGACGAGGGCGATCCCGTACAACAGGATGGCGGTGGCGAAGGAGCCGAGGAGGAAGTACTTGAGCGAAGATTCGCCCGAGGCGATGTCCCGGCGCTTGAACCCGGCGAGGATGTAGGTGGAGAGGGAAAGGATCTCGATCCCGATGAAGGTCAGGATCAGGTCAGCGCTCATCGCCATCAGGGACATGCCGGAGCAGGCCGTGAGCAGCAGGGCGTAGTACTCCCCGCGGTCGATCCCTTCCCGCTGGTTGAAGTCGGCGGCCAGGACGGCCGACAGTCCCGTGATGACGAGGAACAGCCACTGGAAAAAGAGGCTGAAGCCGTCGACCCGGATCATCCCGCCTCCGATGGAGCGCGGCCCGAGCCCCCACTGAAGCCGCAGGGCGTAGGCGGCGACGGCCACGGCGGCCACGGCGACCATCCGCAGGCGCCGCCGGCCTGCCTGCCGGCTGAACGGTTCCATCAGCATCAGGAGGACGGCGGCCCCGAGGAGGATCGACTGTGGAACCAGGAGGAACAGTTCGTCTGGGTTCATTTCGTCTCTTCGCCCGGCGTTCCGGGGGGGTCAATGAATTGCACGCGGTAGCTCCCCCCGGGGGTGCCCGCACTTTCCACGCGCTCCAGGATCCCGGCGACGGAGGCGTCCATGCGGCGGAGGAACGGGGCGGAGTAGACCCCGATCCAGAGCATCAGGCCCACTATCGGCAGCAGGAGGATCCTTTCCCGGGTCCCGATGTCGCCCAGGCCGGCGTTGGCCGGGTTTTTGGGGCCCCAGAAGATCCGCTGGTACATCCGGAGCATGTAGACGGCCCCCAGTATCATCCCCAGGGCCGCCAGCGTCCCGAAGACCTTGTTGCGGGCGAAGCTCCCCGCCAGGATCAGGATCTCGCCCACGAAACCGTTCAGGCCGGGGAGCGCGATGGCCGCGAGCGTCACCACCAGGAAGGCCGCGGCGAACACGGGACTCGTGTGCGCGACTCCGCCGAAGTCGGCGATCCGGCGCGTATGGCGGCGGTCGTAGAGCATTCCGACCAGGAGGAAGAGCGCGCCGGTCGACAAGCCGTGGTTGACCATCTGGATCAGGGCTCCCGTCATTCCGTGGGGGGTGAAGGTGAAAATGCCCAGCACCACCAACCCCATGTGGCTGACCGAGGAGTAGGCCACCAGCTTCTTCATGTCCGGCTGCACCATGGCGACCAGGGCGCCGTAAAGGATCCCGACGACGGCGAGGACCGAAATCCAGGGCGCCAGGGCCAGGGCGGCACCGGGGAAGAGGGGGAGGCAGAAACGCACGAGGCCGTAGGTTCCCATCTTCAGGAGCACCCCCGCCAGGATGACCGATCCGGCCGTCGGCGCCTCCACGTGGGCGTCGGGGAGCCAGGTGTGGAAGGGGAAGAGGGGGATCTTGATGGCGAAGGCGAGGCCGAACGCTAGGAAGAGCCAGAATTCCTCCCGGGAGGACCACGCGAGGGCGCCCCGCTCGAGGCGGGCGACGATTTCGACCAGGCTGAAGGTGTCCCCGCCCGCGGCGAAGAACAGGTACAGGATCCCGACCAGCATCAGGAGCGAGCCGGCCATGGTGTAGAGGATGAACTTGATGGCCGCGTACAGCCGCCGCTCCCCCCCCCAGATCCCGATCAGGAAATACATCGGGATGAGCATGACCTCCCAGAACACGTAGAAGAGCACCAGGTCGAGCGCGCAGAAAACCCCGGTCATGCCGGTTTCGAGCAGGAGGACGCAGGCGAGGAACGGCCTGACCCGCATCGTGACCGACTTCCAGGAGGAGAGGAGCGCCAGGGGGGTCAGGAAGGTCGTGAGCATCACCAGGAAGAGGCTGATGCCGTCTACGCCGAGATGGTGGCGGATCTCGAAGGCCGGAAAGCGGATCCAGGAAACCGATTCCTCGAACTGCATCCGGGAGGAGGACGCGTCGAAATGGAACCCCAGGTGGAGCGACAGGAGGAAGGCGGCCAGGGAACCCGAGAGCGCGATCCACCGCAGCGTCCGGTTGGAAGCGCGCGGCAGGGCCAGCAGGACGAGCGCGACGGCGGCCGGCAGGTAGGTGATCCAGGATAGGATGAACGGGACATCCATAAGCGCTCTTTCAGTTCCGGAACAGGGACAGGTAAAGGAGGACGGCCGCCGTCCCCGCCAGGATCCACGCGGCATAGCTGCGGATCAGGCCGTTTTGCATCCCCCTGAGGACGCCCCCGAGGCCCGCCATCGACGCGCCCACGCCGTTGACGGCCCGGTCGATCACGCCGACGTCCACCCGCTGCCAGAGCGTCCGTTCGGACAGCCTGAGCACCGGGCGAATAACGGCCCGGTCGTAGAATTCGTCGAAACGGTACTTGTCCCGGAGCAGGCGGTAGAGCGCCCCCCAGCGGGCGACGATCCGGCCGGCGGTGCCGGGTCGGACGACGTAGAGCCGGTAGGCGGCGAAGATGCCCGCCAGCGCCACTGCGACCGACAGCGCCGCGAACCCGAACTCCAGGGCGTGGGAGAGATGGGGCGCATCCCCCCTGCGGACCAGGGAGAGGGATGGCTCCAGGAAACGGGCGAAGCGGTTGGCCCCGAGCCAGGCGGGCAGCCCGATGAAGCCGGCCACGGCGGACAGGAGGGCGAGCGCCACCAGGGGGGCGGTCATGCTGCGCGGCGATTCGTGCGGATGCACCCCTTGCGCGTAGCGCGCTTCCCCGAAGAAGGCGAGGAAGATCAGCCGGAACATGTACAGGGCGGTCAGCCCCGCCGTCAGCAGGCCGACGATCCAGACGACGGGGTGGCCGCCGGCCCAGGCCGACCAGAGGATCTCGTCCTTGCTGAAGAACCCCGCGAGCGGGAAGATGCCGCTGATGGCCAGCGCGGCCGTGAGCATCGTCCAGAAGGTGATCGGGAGGCGGCGGCGGAGCCCCCCCATGCGCCGGAGGTCTTGTTCGCCCGACAGGGCATGGATCACGCTCCCGGCCCCGAGGAAGAGGAGGGCCTTGAAGAAGGCGTGGGTCATCAGGTGGAAGATGGCCGCGGAAAAGGCCCCCACCCCTGCGGCCGCGAACATGAACCCCAGCTGGCTCACGGTCGAATAGGCGAGCACCCGCTTGATGTCCGTCTGCACCAGGCCGATCGTGGCGGCCATGAGGGCCGTGGCGATGCCGACGACCAGGACCGCGTCGAGGGCCGCGGGGGCGCGGCTGAAAATGGGGGCGCAGCGGACGACCATGTAGACGCCGGCCGTGACCATGGTCGCGGCGTGGATCAGCGCACTGACGGGCGTCGGCCCCTCCATGGCGTCGGGGAGCCAGACGTGGAGCGGGATCTGCGCGCTCTTGCCCGCGGCGCCCACGAACAGGAGCAGCGCGATGGCGGTCAGGACGCCCGCTCCGGGCGGAGCGAACGCGGAGTCGGCGGCGATCTCCCCGAACACCGGGCCGAACTCCAGGGAGCCGAAAGTCAAAAAGACCAGGAGGATCCCGAGGATGAAACCGACATCCCCGACGCGGTTGACGATGAAGGCCTTCTTGCCGGCGTCGGCCGCCGCGGGCCGGTCGAAGTAATACCCGATCAGGAGGTAGGAGCAGAGGCCGACCCCTTCCCACCCTACGAACATCAGGAGGAAGTTGCCGGCCAGGACCAGGACCAGCATCGAGAAGAGGAAGAGGTTCATGTAGGCGAAAAAGCGGTAATACCCCGCCTCGGCCCGCATGTAGCCGGTCGAATAGACGTGGATGAGAAACCCGACGCCCGTGACGACCAGCGCCATCACGGCCGACAGGGGATCGAGCAGGAACCCGGCCGATGCCGTGAAATCGCCCGCCGCGATCCAGGTGAAGAATTCGCGCTCGATGCGCCGGTCGCCGGGGGCCAGGGCGAGCAGCTCGAAAAAGGCGGCCAGGGCGAGGACGAAGGCGGCGCCAGACGCCGAGCAGGCCACGATCGTCACGGCCCGCTTCGGCAGCCGCCGCCCGGCGAGGCCGCACAGGGCGGCGCCGGCCAGGGGAACGAGCGGCAGGAGCCAGAGGAGTTCGGTCATCGTGTGCGCCCCTTACCCTTTCATGGTGTCCGCTTCGTCCGGGTTCAGCGTCCCGCGGCAGCGGTAGAGGACGATCATGATTGCCAGTCCCACGGCGGCCTCGGCCGCCGCCACGACCATGACCAGGAAGACGAAAACCTGTCCCTGGAGCTGGCCGAGGTCGCGCGCGAACGCCACGAAGGCGAGGTTCGCCGCGTTGAGCATCAGTTCGACGCAGAGAAACATCGCCAGGACGTTCTTCTTGACGATGAAGCCCACCGTTCCCACCAGGAAGAGAAGCAGGCTGAGGGTGAGGTAGTGGTTCATGGCCTCCCCCTCACGACCGCTTCCTGGCCAGCACGACGACGCCCATGATAGCCACCAGGATCAGGATCGACGTGGCCTCGAAGGGTATCAGATACCGGGTGAAGAGCAGCCGGCCCAGGCGGCCGACCGGGTCCGTTCCGCCCGGGGGCTCTCCCGCCAGCGGCGGCGTCGCCGGGTCGTGCGCCCGCATCAGGGTGAACAGCACCGCCAGGGCCACGAGTCCCAGCGCGACGGCCAGGAAGGTCAGGCGCTTGCGCTTGTCCCGCGCGGCGGCGGCGGAGAAGGGGTCGAGCAGCATGATGACGAAAAGAAAGAGCACCATGACGGCGCCCGCGTAGACGATGACCTGGACGGCGGCGATGAAGGGGGCCTCCAGGGCGAGGAAGAGAACGGCGATCGAACCAAGGCAGATGATGAGGGAAAGGGCCGAGTAGAAGATCTTTTTCTGCGCCACCACGCTCATGGCCGCGAGCAACGCGATTCCGCCGAACAGGTAAAAAAACAGGGTTTCCATTATTGCAGGCCGTCCAGGATATGGTCGATCTTTTCCGGCGTCAGATTGTCGTGGTAATCGTTGTTGATCTGCATGACGGGGCTCGTGCCGCAGGACCCCAGGCACTCCACCTCCAGGAGCGTGTATTTCATGTCGGGGGTGGTTTCCCCCGGGGCGATCCCCAGCCGGCACCGGAGGTGATGGAGGATTCCCTCGGCATCGCACAACTGGCAGGAGATGTTGGTGCACACCCGGATGACGTACCTTCCCGACGGCTGCTGGTGGAGCAGGGAATAGAAACTGACCACCTCCCGGACCTCGTTGGGGGAGAGGTCCATCAGCCGGGCGATTTCGACCATGGCCTCTTCGGAGACATACCCCGCTTCCCGCTGGGCGATCTGAAGCGAGGGGATCAGCGCGGATCGCTTGTGGGGGTACCTGGCCGACAATTCCTCGATCCTGAGCCTCGCCGATGGCGAAAGTTCCCGCATCCGATCCACCCGGAAATGGTTATGGTGTCCACAAACATATGCAAAATATATGGTTTGTGGTCACAGGCCTAAAGCGATCTTAGAGGACCGATTCCGGCGCTGTCAAGCCATTTCTCGCGCCTGCGCCGCGGCCCGGACCAGGACCGCTGCGAACGGCCGTTGCAGCCGGGCGGAGGCTGTGCTTATATTTAAACCGGTCCGAGGCCCCACATGAAGAAAACCCCGTCTTCCGCCGCAAGGTACGCAAAGCGCAAGCCCTCCCGTTCCGTCCGCCGGGTCGTTTTGAGCCTGCTCGCGCTTGTGCTGCTCCTTTTGTTCGGAGGGGCGGCCGGCTGCTACCACCGCTACTCGGGAATGATCGATGAGCGGCTTTCGGGGAAGCGGCTCGGGGCCGAATCGCGCATCTTCACCGCACCCCGGAAGATCTGGGTCGGCGAGGAGTTCGCCCGGGAGGAACTGGTCGCCTACCTCAAGGCTTCGGGCTATACCGCGGGTGCGGATGGGGAAAGCGTCGGACGGATCGTGGAGAGCGGCGCCTCGCTCCAGGTCCGGCCGGGGGCCGAATCCTATTTCAACGGGAAGAACGCCCTGAGCGTCGATTTCGAAGGGGGGCGCATTTCCCAGCTGCGCTCGCTCGACGGCGGGGACCGGCTCCTTTCGGCCCAAGTCGAGCCGGAGCTGATCACGGGCCTCTTCGGCCGGAACCGGGAAAAGCGCCGGCCGCTGGCATACGGGGAGTTCCCCCCCATCCTGCTCAAGGCGGTGCTCTGCGTCGAGGACCGGCGCTTCTTCGAGCACCCCGGTTTCGATCCCATCAGGGTGATCGGCGCGGCGTGGACCGACATCCGGCGCGGGGAAAAGGCCCAGGGGGCCAGCACCATCACGATGCAGGTCGCGCGCAGCTTTTTCTTTTCGACCAAGAAGCAGTGGCGGCGCAAGGTGCGGGAGACCCTCATGGCCCTTGTCCTCGAGCACCGGTTCAGCAAGGAAAAGATCTTCGAACTGTACGCCAACGAGGTCTACCTGGGCAACCGCGGCAGTTACGCCATCCACGGTTTCGGGGAGGCGGCCCAGGCCTATTTCGGCAAGGACCTGCGGGAACTCAACCTGGCGCAGTACTCCTTCCTGGCCGGGATCATCCATGCGCCCAACCGCTACTCCTCCTCCGAACGCCGGCCGGAACGGGGGGCCGAGGCGCGCGACCGGGTCCTGGTGAAGATGAAGGACGCCGGGGTGATCACGGCCCGGGAGGCCGAGGCGGCCCGCAGCCTCCCGCTCGGGTTGGTGCGGGGGACCTACGGTGCCAGCCCCGCGGGACATTTTGTCGACATGGTCAAGGACGACCTGCTCGACAGGTTCTCCGAGGAGGCGCTCGGCGCCCAGCGGTACCGGATCTACACCACGCTCGATTCGGACCTGCAGCGGGCGGCCATGGAGGCGGTGGAATGGGGGCTCGCCAACGTCGACGCCCAGCTCGAGAAGGCCTACGCCCGCTGGAGAGAGAAGGGGGAAAAGGTCTCCCTGCCGCAGGTCGCCCTGGTCGCCCTCGATCCGCATACGGGTGAAATCAAGGCCCTGGTGGGAGGACGGGATTACGCCTCGAGCCAGCTCAACCATTGTTTGACGCGGCGCCAGCCCGGGAGCGTCTTCAAACCGTTCGTGTACGCGGCCGCGCTCGAGAGCGCCCTGACCGAAGAGGAGAAGGTCTGGACCCCCATTTCCCAATTGGTGGACGAGCCGACCGTCTTTTACTTCGACGGCAAGGAATACCGGCCCGACAATTACGGCGGCGAATTCCGCGGCGTGGTCACCCTGCGCGACGCGCTGGTGCATTCGCTCAACGTCGCCACCGTCAAGCTGGCCGAGGAGGTCGGGTACGGGCGGGTGGTGCGCTTCGCGAAAAGGATGGGGCTCCCCGCCGACATCAAGCCCACGCCGTCCATGGCCCTGGGCGCCTACGAACTGAGCCCGCTGGAGGTGGCCCGGGGATACACCCCGCTGGCCAATTACGGCTCGGGCTGCGACCCGCTCTATCTCAAGAGCGTGCGCAACGCCTCCGGGGAGATCCTCCAGGAGAATCCCCGCCGGCGGCATGCGGTCCTGGACCCGCGCGTGGCCTATCTCGTGACCAACATGCTGGAGGACGTCATCCACCGCGGCACCGGGGCGGGTGTGCGGCGCCGCGGGCTGCAGGTGCCGGCGGCGGGGAAGACCGGGACGTCGCACGACGGGTGGTTCGCGGGCTACACGTCAAACCTGCTGACCGTCGTCTGGGTCGGGTTTGACGACAACCGGCAACTTGGGCTTTCCGGCGCCTATTCGGCGGGCCCGATCTGGGGGGAGTTCATGACGCGGGCCGTGTCCCTGCCCGGGTTCTCCGACGCCCGGTCGTTCGAGCGGCCCGAGGGGGTGGTGGAGGTGAGCCTCGACGCCCAGAACCTGATGGTGGCTCAGCCCGAATGTCCCGAGGTGCGCCGGGAAGTGTTCATCGCCGGGACCGAGCCCACCGAGCTCTGCACCCTGCACGGGACCAGCACCATGGACCGGCTGCTCAGGATGTTCTCTCGGATCGGGGACCTGTTCTGACCCGGGTCAGCGGCGCAGCTCGACGACGGTGGCGCCCCCTCCTCCCCCTTCGGGGGGCGCGGGGGCGAACCGTTCCACCTGGGGGTGGGACGAGAGGTAATCGGCGATCGCCCGGCGCAGGATCCCCTTGCCGTGCCCGTGGATGATGCGGACGGTTTCCAGCCCCGCCAGGAACGCCTGGTCCAGGTAGCGGTCGACCCGGTCCAGGGCCTCGTCGGCGGTGAGCCCGATGACCTTGAGCTCGCTGTCGGGCGCCCGACCCTCCTGGGCCGCAACCGCTACGCGCACCGGTTTTTCCGGGGGCGTCGCCGGTCCGAGCCGCAGGAGCTCCCCGCGCTCCGAACGGTAGCGCAGCGCCCCGATCGCGATGACGAAGGTGTCTCCCTGGACACTCTCCACGACCCCTTCCCGGTCGAGTGCGCGCACGTGCACGCGGTCCCCGACACCGAGCTCCCCCCCGCCTTCCGCGGGCGGCGCCCCCCCTTCCGGGGAAGCCGCTTCCGCCCGGGCGGGGTCCAGGCGCCCGGCCCGGCGGCGGAGGCGCGCGGCCTCGCTGTCGGCGGCGCGGCGCAGGCGTGAGGCCTCGGCGCGGTCCCTGATCGCGCGCAGCGCGCTCTTGCTCTCCTTCCGGAAATCGGCGATCACGCGCTCGAGGGCGGCCGAAAACTCCTCCGCCCGCCTTTGCTCCTTCCGGGCGAAGTCCCCTTCCAGGGCGGCGTATCTTTCGGCGACCGCCGCCCGCTCCTCTGCGAGCGCCGCCGAAAGCGCCTCCTGTTCATCCAGCTCTTCCTTCAGCCGTCGCAGATAGTCCCGCGCCCGCGCGTGATCGGGCTCGACGAGGGCCGCGGCCGCGGCCGTGATCTCCCCGGGGAGGTTCATCCTCCGGGCGATTTCGATACCGGAGGAGGCCCCCGCGGTCCCCAGGATCAGCCGGTAGGTGGGGCGCAGGGTGCGCTCGTCGAATTCGACCGAAGCGTTCCGGACCCCCTGCGTCTGCTCCGCCCACATCTTCAGCCGGGGGTAGTGCGTGGAGGCGATCGTGACGGCCCCGCTGCGGCGGAAGTGATCCACGATGGCGACGGCCAGGGCCGCCCCTTCGTCCGGGTCGGTCCCGGTGCCGACCTCGTCGAGCAGGACGAGGGCCGGCGGGGCGAGCCCGCGCGCCGCCTCGGCGATGTTGCGCATGTGGGCCGTGAAGGTCGAGAGGTTGGCGGCGATCGACTGGTGGTCGCCGATATCCGCGAAGACCCGGCCGAACACCGGCAGCCGGGCGGAACGCGCCGGGACGTGAAACCCCATCTGCGCCATCAGCGCGATCAGCCCCACGGTCTTGAGCGCGACGGTTTTCCCCCCCGCGTTGGGGCCGCTGATCACCAGCACGTTGTGCTGTGCGTCCAGCGCGAGCGAGATGGGGACGGATGCCCCCCCCGCCCGGCGCAGGGCGTGGTCCAGAACGGGGTGGCGCGCGTCGGCCAGTTCCAGGCTGCCGTCGGTCGAGATCTGCGGCGGGGAGCAGTCGAATTCCCGGGCGAAAATGGCCTTCGCCTGGGCGACATCCAGCAGGGTGACCTGTTCGAGCAACGCCCGGAGGGAATCGGCGTTGTGACGGAGGAGGTCGGTCAGGGCGAGGAGAATGCGCGCGATTTCGATCTCCTCCTCCTCGTGGAGGCGAACGAGGTCGTTGTTCTGGTCGATGACCGACATCGGTTCCACGAACGTGGTCTGGCCGCTGGAAGAGAGCCCGTGCATGACTCCCGGGACCCGGGTGCGCGCATCGGTCCGGACCGGGATGACGAAGCGGCCGTTGCGGAAGGTGATGATCTCCTCCTGGACCGCCTGCGGCGCGGCGCGCAGGACCGATTCCAGGGTGCGCTGGATGCGGTGGCGCCGCTCGGCGATCTCGCGGCGCACGGTGCGGAGCCCGGGGCTGGCGCCGTCGTCGATTTCGCCGTTGGGCAGGACCTTGCCGTGGATCTCCTCGAGCAGGGGGCGGGTGTCCGGGACGCCGGCGGCCAGGCGCCCGAGCAGCGGGAAGCGGCCCGAGGGTTCGGCCGCGCGGATCGACTCCCGGAGCCCCTTGCCGACGGAGAGGAGCCGTTCGAGAGCAAGGACCTGGCGCGGCTCGAGCGCCGCTCCTTCGATGCGCAGCCGCTCCAGTACCGGTGCGAGGTCCTCGAGCCCCGCCAGGCCGAACCGGCCGTGCGCGTCGAGATAGTCCACGCACTCGGTGGTGAGGTGGAGGGCCGCGGTGATTTCCGTCGCGTCGGCGGTCGGGCGCAGGCGCTCGATCCGCTCCCGCCCCGGGGGAGTCTGCACGTGCCGGGCGGCCAGGAGAATCAGTGCGCCGAATTCGAGTGTTTCCAGAGTCCGTTCGTCCATGACACCCCCGCAGTCCCCAGCATCTTACGCTCCGGCGCCCTTTTCCCGAAGTCCGATTTCGCCCGGGGGGCGTGGATATAAAAGTGGCCCGCGGGCGCGTTTTCCGATAGAGTAGGGATCCTGATCCCCGTGGATCGAGGGGGTGGATGGGATGACTATGAGACCTAAGGACTTTATCGCCATTCGGGACCGGTCTGCGGAGGATCTGCTCGCGCTCCTCGACGAGGCCGTGTCGATCAAGGCGGACCCCGGGAAGTATCGCAGGCGGCTCGAGGGGAAGTCGCTGGCCCTGATCCTGGAAAAGCCGTCGTTGAGGACGCGCGTTTCCTTCGAGGTCGGCATTCACCAGCTCGGGGGCTATTCCCTCGTGCTGACGCCGGCCGAGATCAAGCTGGGGGAAAGGGAGTCGGTGCGCGACGTCGCCAAGAACCTGGAGCGCATGGTGGACGGGATCATGATCCGCACCTTCCGCCACGAGATCCTCCTGGAAATGGCCGAGGAAGCCTCGATCCCGGTGATCAACGGCCTCACCGATTTCTGCCATCCCTGCCAGGCGATGGCCGACTATCTCACGATCCGGGAAGCGAAGGGGCGGCTCGAAGGGATCAGGGTCGCCTATGTCGGTGACGGCAACAACGTGGCCCATTCGCTCATCTTCGGGGCCGTTCGCTTCGGCGTGCACCTGGCTGTAGCGCACCCGCCGGGGTATGCCCCCGATGCGGAGGTGGTTCGTTGGGCGGGGGAGAACGCGGCGGCCTCGGGCGCCCGGGTGGAAATTCACGAAGACCCGGTCGCAGCGGTCCGGGACGCCGATGTCGTCTACACGGACGTCTGGACCAGCATGGGGATGGAGGGCGAGGCGGAGCGGAGGAAAAAGGCTTTTCGTCGCTACCAGGTCAACGACACCCTGGTCAGCCACGCCCGGGGGGATTACGTCTTCATGCACTGTCTTCCCGCCCGCCGGGGGGAAGAGGTGTGCGACAGCGTCATCGATTCCCCCCATTCCATCGTGTTCCGGCAGGCCGAGAACCGCCTGCACGTCCAGAAGGCCATCCTGCTTGCACTGATGGCCTGAGCCGTCACGCCTCCATCGATTCGATGTGCCGCTGTGCGGGGACGGGAGGTCCTTCCACGCGCGGGAGGAAGACGGTGTGGACGTTGCCGATCTTGGGATCGTTCAATGTCTGGATACACCCCCCCATGCGCTCCGCGATCGTGCGGGCGGATGCGGTGCGCCGCTCCGGCTGGACCGCGCAGCCGTCGGTGCTGAAGACCAGGCGCACGTAAAGCCCCGGCTGAAGTTCGGCCGGGTGTTCCGGGACGGGCCCTGCCACCTCGATGTCCCGGGTCGCGATCGTGACGAGTCCCCCGAGCGGGAGCGCCTCGCGCGCGTTCGACATCAGGTTGCCGATCAGCTGGATCACCTCGTTGGGATCAGCCCAGACCAGCCCGAGGCGGGGCGCGAGGTCCAGTTCGAGCTTGATGTCGCTTCCAATCAGGCAGTGGAGCAGGGTGTCGTTGTCCGTCAGGATCCCGTTGAGGTCGAGAAGCTCGGGTGAGCGGTCGGTCTTGCTTGCGACCGACAGGAATTGGTCCGCGTGCCTGACCCCCCGGCCGGCCTCCCGGGAGAGGGTGTCGGCGAGGCGGCGTATCCCCTCGATGTCCCCGGCCGCCTGCTGAATGCGCTCTCCGGACTCGGCCAGGGAAGTGCAGAGATTCCTGAAGCTCTTCACCGTCGCGGCCGCGAGTTCCTCAGCTGCCTGGATGCGCCGGATTTCCTCCTCCAGCCCATGGGCGGCGGAGATATCCGTAAGTATGCGCTCCACCAGGGGCGTTTCCCCCGGCGCGGCTTCGAGGAAGGCGGCATCCTCCCGGATGCGGACCAGGTTGCCATCTCTTCCGACGGCGGTCCACTCGATATCCTCGAGCTTCCCCTCTTCGTCGAGACGGGCGGCCAGGGCGCCCTGGAAGGCGTAGATCTGGAACGGGACGCCGTCCGACGGGGAGAGCGCCGCCTCGGCGTTCGGGTAGCCGAACATCCGCGCCGCGATGTCGTTGCATTCCACGACCCGCCCCTCGCGATTGGTGCGTACGATCCCGGCCGAACGGGACAGGCGCCGGCAACTGCCGCGGTAGCGGGCGCCTTCCCGGGCCAGGGACCGGTTTTCCGACCGCAGTTCCTCGAGGAGCTTTTCCGCCTGCTCCAGCGCCTCGGCCTTACTCTGGTTCTGCTCCGAAACCCAGGCCAGGCTCGACTCCGCCTCCCGGACGGCGTTCTGCAGCTCGGCCGCGTGCTCCTTCTGCGCCTCCTCAAGCCGCTGCTCCATTTCGGCCCGCGCCGCCTGCCACCCGGCCTGCTCGTTTTGGTATCTCCCGGTCATTTCGGCCAGCCGGTCCTCGACCTCCTGGAGGCTCGACTGCAGAATGCCACGCTGTTTCTCGGCGGCCTGGAATTTCTGTTCAGCCTTCTTCTGCGCGAATTCGTACTGGGAGATCTCGGTTCGGTGCTTCTCCGCGAGCTGGGACAGGGCGGATTCGGCGCCCTCCAGGGCAGTCTGCCGCTCGGCCCGTTGATGCTCCGCCTCCCGGAGCTGGTTCTGCACCGATTCAAGCCGGCTTTCCGCCTCTCCGTACCGGGCCTCGAGCGCCGCGATCTCCTGCTGCAGTCCCGCCCGCTCGGCTTCGTGCGCCGAGGCGAGTTCCCGTGTCCCCGACTCCGTCGTGGCCAGGGCGGCTTCGAGCTCGCCGATCCGGGTTTCGGCCGCCTGCCGGCTGGTGCGGAGTTCCTCCTCGCGCATTTCCTGCGCGCGGCGTTCGGCGATATATTTTTCGGTCAGATCCCCGATCCGCGCTTGGGCGTCGCGCAGCGCCGCCTGCAGCGGCGCCCGCTGTTCTTCGGCGGCCAGGTGCTTCCGCTCCAGCTCGATTCTGGCAAGTTCCTGCTGGATGCGATTGGCGCCGGTGCTTTCGCAGAGAGCGGCATACCGTGCCGCCTGCAGGCGCAGGGAGGACTGCAGCGCATCGCTCCGTTTCTCCGTCCCTCCCTGGTGCTCTTCCAGTTGTCCATACGCGGCGGTCAGTTCGGTCAGGCGCGCCTCGGTTTCTTCAAGCGCCGCCTCCAGGGCAAACCAGGAGTTTTCCGCCTCCTTGAGCTTCTGTTCGAGGCCGGTGCGCCCCTCTTCGCTAAGGGCCAATTCGTCCCTCAGGGTTTGCTCAAGCGAAGCCCGTTCCGCCTGGGTTTCCGCGAGTTTGCGTTCGAGCTCGGCGCGCGCTTGGTCGCCGAGGGCAAGTTCGTCCCGCAGGTTTTGTTCGAGGGAAGCGCGTTCCGCCTGGGTTTCTTCGAGTTTGCGTTCGAGCTCGGCACGCCCTTCGTTACTGAGGGCAAGTTCGTCCCGCAGGGTTTGCTCGAGGGAAGCGCGCTCCGCCAGGGTTTCTTCGAACTTGCGTTCGAGTTCAGCGCGCCCCTCGTCGCGCAGGGCTAGTTCATCCCGCAGGTTTTGTTCGAGGGAGGCGCGCTCCGCCAGGGTTTCTTCGAACTTGCGTTCGAGTTCAGCGCGCCCCTCATCGCGCAGGGCTAGTTCATCCCGCAGGTTTTGTTCGAGGGAGGCGCGTTCCGCCAGGGTTTCTTCCAGCCACCGTTCGAGGTCGCGGCGGCTTTCCTCGCGTGTCGCCAATTCGGCCCGGAGTTCTTCGTCCTGCCGTTCGAGCCGCGCCCTGGTTTCCTCCAGCGCCGCCGCCATTTCGCTTTTCTGGCTTTCGGTCTCGCGGACCCTCTGCTCCCATTCCCCCCGCGCCCTTTCGTGCTGCGCTTTTTCCTGCTCGAGCAGGTTGGAAACGGCGGCCAGCGCGGCCTCCGCTTCAGCCAGCCGCTGCATGAAACCGTTCCGCACCTCCTGCAGCCGGCCCTCCTCGGTCTCCTGCTGCTCGAGCAGTTGCGCCTGGGAGTCCCTCAGGGCGGCTTCCCATGCGGACATCTTGAGGCTGCTCTTTTCCTGGAGCTCGTGGAAGCGCACCTCGTAGGTGCGCAGCATCTTGGTCAGGTCGTCGTATTTCCGGCGCATCGCCTCTTCGGCCCCGGCGTCCCCCTCGAGGGTCCGGGGAGGATGCAGCGTAGCCAGGGCTGAGGCGGGGCCGCCGGGATCGTGCCGTAGCGGTATGGCCTGGAGTTCCACGCCCGGGGTTGATCCGTCGATACCCGTCCACTTCAGGCTGACGGAAGCGTTGGACCATGCGCCGACGGTGGCCAGGAAATTCTGAACCTCTTCCCGTTCCTGCGGCGGAACGAGGTGAAGCAGGTTCTTCCCGATGACCTGGTCGCTGCGGTACGCCCCGATCAATTCCAGCCCGGTGCGGTTCACCGCCAGGAAGGCGCCATCGGGCGCGATCAGCGCCACCCCCACGGGAACGGTTTCCACGATCAGGCGCAGTCGATCCCCCTGCTTCTTGAGCGCCTCTTTTTCGTGCGCCATCCGGCCGATCTCGACGGCCCTTTCCGCGGCCATGAGGGCAGGGTAGAGGACGGCTCCGAATCCCGGGCGATTGGGGATGAAGAGATCGACCCCCCCGCCGAACTGCTCCTTGGCGGCCTCGCCGTCCGATTCCGGGGTGAGGACCACTACGAAAGCGGGGTTCTTTTCGTGTTTCAACCCCTCGGCCATGGCGGCGACTTCCGGGGGAGGGATGGAGCCGTCGACCAGCAGCGCATCGAAAGCGCCGGGGTCGCTGATGCGCATCTCCGCATCCGCGACTCCCGGGGAAGGGTGGATCTCCACGGCGGGGGAGAAGGGCTCGAGTTCGCGCCGGAGCGCGGCCTCTTCACGAGAATCGCTGCTGACATAGAGTAGGTTCATATCGACCCCGGTCTGCGTTTGCGTTCCAAGCCCGATGCCGAACAGCAGGGGGCGTTCCTTCTCTGAATATACACCCTGAGCCCGAAGTTCTCAGGGATTTTACCAGTTGTTCGCCTGCAGCATCTTGTCCAGGTCCGCCTCGAAACCGGCCGACGCCAGGACCGTCAGAACGGCGGGGTCCTCCTGGGCATTGTCTCCATCCTCCATATGGGACAACGGCTTGATGTCTCCATAATCCTCGAAGAGGTCCGGGGTCGGAGTCGAGCCCGGATCGTGCGCGGATGCGTTTTCGTCTATCAGGTCGTCCAGGACGGCCAGGGGGCTCTCGAAGGTGATGGCGGATTCGTACAAAGGGGAGTCCGAGATCGAACGGATGCTCGAGCGCAGCACGAGGCCGGGGATTCTGAAAGTGCCTTTAGTCGTCACGATTTTCAGAAGGATCTTCATGTTCGGACGCAGGCGGAATGCCGTGTGGAGCAGCATTCCCCCCTTGGAGATATCTATCACCCGGACATCGGTCTCCTGGTTGATGGACACCCCCTTCAGCGAGGGGATGTCATCCGGTGCCACGCGCCGCCATTGTCTTCGGTTGGCGCCGTCAAACGATTTTTTCTTTTGTTTCATAGTATCAGCTTTTCCCGTCTCGCGATTGCGCACGGCCGGCATCGCCGCCCGATGCGGACCGGCGTCATATCCCGGCACACCTTCAGATCGGCGGATATCGGGTGAGAGTTTAGGTCGAATTCCCCTGTTTATGGGGCGATGGTGTGTTTGCCCCAACATGGCGGCGGCATTAGGTTTGCAATCAAGGCTTCCGAACAGGCCGCAGGCGCATGGGTGGAGCTGCGATCCCGTCCAAACGTATCCTCTGCGACCTGATTCCGGGGCCGGCCCCCCCCGGAATCGGGACGGGGGGCGAACCGGTACCCTTCAGCGGCTGATCACGAACAGCGCCATGTCGGCCATCAGATTGGCGTCCTCGGTCACTACCCGTCCTTCCTCGGTGTCCAGCGCGATCCGTTTGTGGATGGTGATGTGGTGATCCCGGCAGAAGTCCTCGAAATCCGCGATGGATAAAAACCGGATGTTCGGGGTGTTGTACCACTCGTGGCGCAGCAGTCCGGAGGAGATGGGCGCTTTCCCCTCCTCCTGGAGCATCCGGCGCAGCTTGTGGTAGGCGAAGTTGGGGAAGCTCACGATGGAGCGCCGGCCCACGCGCAGCATTTCACTGACGAGGAGCTCGACGTCCCGGATCGCCTGGAGGGTGTGCGAGAGTACGACGCAGTCGAACTGGGCGTCCGAAAAGATTTCGAGGCCCGAATTCAGGTCGGCCTGGATGACGTCGAACCCCCGCTCCAGGCAGTGCAGTACATCTTCTTCGTTGATCTCCAGCCCCACGAGCTTCCGGTTCCCCTCCTCCCGCAGCCTGACGAGGAGCGATCCCCGGCCGCAGCCGAGGTCGAGCACGCTGGCGGCCCGGGGGATCAGGCGCACGATTTGGTTGTAATCGATCCGGGGATGGCGCAGGGCGCCGAAGATGCTCGTGGGTGCATCGGCGTCCACAGCGTCCTCCTCTTCGGTCGGCCCGGAGGCTCCCCGAAGGTTTTGTAGGAAGGCGCGCATGAAACCCCCGTAGACCGGGAGTTCGTCCGGGAGCAGGAAGGCGTCGTGGCCGCAGGAGCTGGCGATGTTGCAGTAGCTGACCGGCTTGTTGCGCGCGATCAGCGCCCGGACCAGGTCCTGCGACTGACCCGGGGGGAAAAGCCAGTCGCTGGTGAAACTGAGGATGAGCCACCGGCACCGGGACCGGCCCAGGTTCTCGGACAGGGCCTCCAGGGTTTCCCCGAGATCGAAGAGGTCCATCGCCAGCGAAAGCCGGATATAGCTGTTGGCGTCGAACCGTTCCACGAATTTGTCCCCCTGGTAGGCCAGGTAAGAGCCCACGCTGAACCGCTTTTCGAACATCGTGGCCAGTTCCCGCGGCCGCAGGCGGTCGGCGCCGAACTTCTGTCGCATCGCCTCGGGGGACAGGTAGGTGATATGCCCCAGCATGCGCGCCAGCGCCAGCCCCACCGCCGGCGTCGTGTTCTCGCTCAGGTACCGTCCGCCCCGGAAATCAGGGTCGCGCTGGATCGCGTTGCGGCCGACCACGTCGAAAGCCAGCGCCTGCGTCGTCAGCCGGGCGCTGGTGGCGATGGCCACGGTCCCCGCGACCCGCTCCGGGTGCCGCACGGCCCAGGTGAGCGCCTGCTGCCCCCCCATGGAGCCGCCGACCACCGCCAGCAGGCGGTCGATTCCCAGGTGGTCGAGCAGCAGCCGCTGCACTTCGACGATGTCGCCCGTGGTGATGGTCGGGAAATCGGCCCCGTAAATCTTCCCCGTGGCGGGGTTCAGGCTGTTGGGCCCCGTGGTGCCCCGGCAGCCGCCGAGGGCGTTGGCGCAGATGACGAAGTAGCGGTCGGTGTCGATCGACAGGCCCGGGCCGACGACGAGGTCCCACCAGCCGGGGTCGTCGTCGGCCGTATGCCGAGCCACGTGGGAATCCCCGCTCAGGGCGTGGCAGATCAGGACGGCGTTGTCCCGCGCCTCGTTCAGCCGGCCGTAGGTCTCGTACGTCACGGTGACGCCCTGGAGTTCCTCTCCCAGCTCCAGGGGGAGCGGGCCCGGGAGCGCAAAGGTGCGGGCGTGCCTGAGCGGGCGCCCGGTACGCAGGCTGTCGCTGCTTTCAAAGAGGTCCGAGGCCATGGGTCACTCCGCCCGCTGTCCCTGGGGCCGCGACGCCCGCAGCGCCTGGGCGAAGTCCTCCCGGATATCCTCGATGTCCTCGATCCCCACGGAGACGCGGATGTATTCGGGGGTGACGCCCGTCGCCCGCTGCTCCTCCTCGGTCAGCTGTGAGTGGGTGGTGGAGGCGGGGTGGATGACCAGGGTGCGTGCATCCCCGATGTTGGCGAGGTGACTCGCCAGCCTGACGGCGTCGATGAAACGGACCCCTGCCGCGTGGCCGCCCCGGATTCCGAACCCGACGATGGCCCCCGCGCCTTTGGGAAGCAGGGCGCGGGCCCGGTCGTGGTAAGGGTGGCCCGCAAGTCCGGGATAGTTCACCCATGCCACGTCGGGATGGCCTGCGAGCCATTCGGCCAGGGCCGCCGCGTTACGGACGTGCCGTTCCATGCGCACCTCGAGCGTTTCCAGTCCCAGCAGGAAGAGGAAGGATGCGAACGGGCTCATGCAGGCGCCGGTATCGCGCAGCCAGTGGGTGCGTGCGTGCGTGATGTAGGCGAGGTTGCCCAGGGGCTTCAGGGCCTCGGTGAACACCATTCCGTGATAGGCCTCGTCGGGGGCGGTGAATTCGGGCCATTTGGCGGGGTTGTCCGCCCAGGGGAACCTGCCGCTGTCGACGACGGCGCCCCCGACATGCACGCCGTGGCCGCCGAGGAACTTGGTCGTGGAGTAGAGGACGATGTCCGCCCCGAGCTCGATCGGGCGCAGCAGCACCGGGGTGAGCAGGGTGTTGTCGACGATGACGGGCAGTCCGTGCGCGTGCGCCAGCGCGGACACGGCCCGCAGGTCCGGGATGTCGTTTTTCGGGTTTCCGATCGACTCCAGGTAGACCAGCCGGGTGTTGGCGTCGATCAGGCGGGCCATGTTTTCCGGCTCGTCCGGGTTGAAAAAGCGGACCTCGATCCCCAGCTTTTTGAAGGTCTGGCTGAACAGGGTCCAGGTGCCGCCGTAGAGGCTGGTGGCGGAGAGAAAATTCTGGCCCGAACGGGTAAGGGTGAGGATGGCCGCGGTGATGGCGGCCTGGCCGCTGCTGAAGGCCAGGGCGCCGATCCCCCCGTCAAGGGCGGCCAGCCTTTTTTCCAGGACCTCCGTGGTGGGATTGGTCAGCCGTGAGTAGATGTTCCCCTGCTCGCGCAGCGCGAAAAGGTCGGCGGCGTGCTTGGAGTCCCTGAAAACAAAACTGCTGGTCGCGTAGATGGGCACGGCCGAGGAAAGAGTCGTCGGGTCCGGGCGCTGACCCGCATGCAGCGCCAGGGTTCCCAGCCGGTACCCTGCTTGTGCGTCGTCCATTTTTCGTCCCTTCTCCCGCGAGGGTGTCACGTCAAACTCCGGGTCGACGGAAAAGTTATGGATCCGTCCGGCGCCCGTCGGTGCAGCCGCTCCCGTCAGTCGTTTCGCCGCCCCCCTTCCGGGAGGGGAGCGAAGAAGTCCGCGGGGAGGGTCTCGCGCGTCGCCCCGGCCAGGGCGTTCTCCACGAGGCGCGCCACGTCCAGCCCGCTCTCCGCGCGTTCGGCCTTTTCCGGGTCGGCCGCGGTTTCCGGATGCCTGGGGATGAACAGGGAACAGCAGTCCTGGTCGGGCTGGATGCTGGTTTCATAGGTCCCGATGGCCCTGGCGATACGGATGATCTCCTCCTTGTCGTTCCCGATCAGGGGGCGGAGCATGGGCATGGTCGCGACCGCGGAGATGGTCCGGATATTGTCGAGCGTTTGGCTCGCCACCTGTCCCAGGCTGTCTCCCGTAACCAGCGCGGCCGCCTTTTCCCTGCGGGCGACCGCTTCGGCGATCCGGACCATGAAGCGCCGGTAGAGGATGACGCGCAGCGCGGGGGGGGCATAGGCGACGATCTCGCGCTGCACCTCGGCGAAGGGGACCATCCAGAGGGTCGACTCCAGCTGGAACCGGGAAAGGATTCCAAGCAGGCGCCGGACCTTTTCCTGCGATTCCACCGTCGTGTGGGGATAGCTGTGAAAGTGAACGTGGTGCACCCGGCAGCCGCGGCGCATCATGCGCCAAGCCGCCACGGGGGAATCGATCCCGCCCGAAAGCAGGCTCAACACCTTTCCCCCCGACCCGGAAGGGAGTCCCCCCGCCCCCGCAATCCGGGAGAGGAAGAGGAACGCCCTCCCCTTGACGATTTCGATCCCGAATACCGCTTCCGGCCCCTCCATCCGGACCGCCGCCCCGGTGCGCCCCTGCACGAAGGCCCCCAGGCGACGGTTCAGTTGCTGGGAATCGAGCGGAAACTCCTTCGTGCCGCGCCGGCAATCCATCTTGAAGGAGCGAAAAGAGGTGGAGGACACCAGGGCGGCCAGTTCCGCCTCTATGGCCTCGATCTCCGCCGGCACCTCCCGGGCGACGGCAAAATTGGCGATGCCGAACACCATCGCGAGCCGGCGCGTGATTTCCTCGACCGGAGAACCTTCGACAAGCTCGACGAGCAGGCGTCCGGCGAAGCGCCGGACCGAACCTGTTTCCAGCCCTGCGAGAATGCGGACCACGTGGCGCTCGAGACAGGCTTCGAACCAGCGGCGGTTATTCCCCTTGAGATTGATTTCGTGGTAATGGATCAGGATTGCGCGTTTCACGGTCGTAATCTTATCGCATCGCCGGAAATTTGCCGCATGAAAAGAAGGGGGCGTTATACAATGGCGTACATGCGGCTGACGCGCAGGGAATTCCATCGAATGACGGCCATGGCGGGGATGTCGCTCATCGGCGGCGCCCGCCGGGGACCGGGGGCGGCAGGCTCGCCCGTCGCCCTGGTGAAAACGGGGAACCGCCACTACGGCATACACCGGGCGGTGGAGTTGCTGGGGGGGGACGACTTCGGGGGGCGTGACGTCTATCTCAAGGCGAGCTATAACAGCGCCGATCCCTTTCCCGCTTCCACCCACCCGGAAGCCCTGCGGGCGCTTGCCGGGGTGCTGTTCCGCTTCGGGGCCCGCAGGGTGACGCTGGTGGAACGGAGCGGGATGGGGCGTACCCGCGCGGTGTTGCGTCGGGCGGGCGCCCTCGGGCTGATCCGGGAGCTGGGGCTCGGATTCCTCCCCCTGGAGGAAGGGGGGGGCGCCGACTGGCGCCGCGTCGAGCTTCCCGGGTCGCACTGGAGCCGGGGGGTGGAGATCCCCGCTTTTCTCGACGACGAAGCCTGCGTGGTCCAGCTCTGCAACCTCAAGACGCACCGTTTCGGGGGGGGCTACAGCGCGAGCCTGAAGAACTCCGTCGGGTTGCTGGCGAAGACCAGCCCGGAGGACGGCTACAACTACATGGTCGAACTCCATGCCTCCCCCGATCAATGCCTCATGATCGCCGAGGCAAACCAGGCCTATATCCCCAGGCTCGTGGTAATGGATGCCGGTGCGGTCTTTGTCTCCGGGGGACCGGAGGCGGGGGAGGAAGCGCATCCCGGCGTCGTCGCGGCTTCGGCCGACAGGGTGGCGCTCGACGCCGTCGGCCTGGCGATCCTTCAAGCCTCCGGGGCCTGGATCCCGGGAACGCAGAAGGGAATTTTCATGCAGGGACAGGTCGCGCGCGCGGCGGAACTGGGCCTGGGAGCCCGTTCGCCCGCGGAGATCCGTCTCGTCACCGGCGACGCCCCGAGTGCGGCGTATGCCTCCCGGCTGGAGCGCCTCCTCCTGCAATCGGCCGAATCGCGGTAAACCATCTTTGACCCCGATGTTTCCTCCCTCCATCTGAAAACCAGGGCCGGAGCGCATGCCCGGTTTCCCGTCCCGGCGGCAAAAAATAATTCCTTTTTCGGCCGTAACCTCCCGGGGATTTGCGGCGTATTGATATCAGGGCGCATACGGCATTGTCAGGGCGTCGGGCAATGGGATTGCCGCTGTGGCTTTGGAGGGAAAATGAAGAGGGATTTAGAGTCAATCATCCTCACCCGTCAGGAACTGCAGATCATGAAGGTGGTCTGGAAACTGGGGTCGGCGACGGTGAAGGAGGTGCAAGCGGCCATGTGCGAGGAGAAACCAACGGCCTATACCACCGTCCTGACCCTGATGAGCATCCTCGAGGCGAAAGGGGCGCTGACCCATTCGCGCTCCGGGCGAGCCTATGTCTTTCGTCCGCTCCTCTCCCGCTGGCAGGCGACGCACAACCAGCTCGAAGACATTCTCGCGCGCTTTTTTGAAGGCGATACCGAAAAGCTGATCGAATACGTGCTGGAAAACGAGATCAAGGGACCCGAACAGATGAAAAACATTCGGAGCCTCCTGGAAAGGGGAGGGGAAAACCAGGTCGCCTGAACCCCGGTCGCCGCGCCCAGCGCCGCGTCAGTTGGAGGGAGCGTAGTACCCTCTGCGGTAATTCAGTTTCAGGTTGTTGTCCTGGACCTTGATTTCGATCTTCCGGTAGCTCCCGTCCCGGAGCGGGTTGGTCGAGTGGTACCCCAGGTTGTACTGGCTGCGCAGCTCCAGGCTGATCTGGCGGAAGGCTTCGTCGAGATCTTCCTCCTGGATGGGAAAGAAGACCTTCCCCCCCGTTTCCTGGGCCAGCTGCCGCAGGATCCTGTCCCCCTTCTCGGTGTCGTCCCCCGTTCCGAACAGCCCCCCCTTGCTGATGCTGATGGGGAAAATGGTCGATTCCGCGCGCAGCGCCATTTCCAGGGCCTGGCGCATGTCGGTACGACTGGAAATATCCTCCCCGTCCGAGACGATGATGATGGCCTTGCGCCCGGTCTCCCGGATCAGCTTTTCGTCGCACGTCATGGCGATGGCGTCGTAGAGGGCCGTCCCCCCGGCCGCCTGGAGCTTGCGGATCTGCCGGGCCATCTTGTTGGGATCGTTGGTGAAGTCCTGAAGCAGGGTCACCGAGGAATCGAATTCCACCAGCATGGCGCGGTCGCGGTCGCGCAGCACGGTCTGGAAAAAACTGGTGGCCGTGTCCTGGATGAACTTGAGCTTGGGGGTTACGCTCTCGCTGGTGTCGACCAGCATCGCCAAGGTCAGCGGAAGGTTTGTTTCCCGCGCGAAGTTGGTGATTTCCTGGGACTTGCCGTCCTCGTAGAGGGCGAAATCCTCGCGTGCCAGGTTGGTCATGAAGGAGTCGGTCTTCCGGTCGAACACGGAGCAGAGGACGTTGACCAGGTCGACGCTGATGCGGTAGGTCTGGTCCGAGATGCCGGCGGGGAGCGGGGTTTGCGCCTCGAGCGGAGGCACCAGGTCCCCCGGGGACGGGCTGCTTGCTGTCAGCAGGCCCCCCAGGAGGAGAAGGACCGATACCCTGGAGAATCTTAGAAGCATCCTATTTCCCTAATGTTATAGGGACCCGACCATGAATCCCCGGTGATTATAAGAAGGCGCCGGGAACGAGTCAAGCGATCTCGCGCCGGCCTTTGCCCGGGCGGCGTTCCTTGCGGACCAGGGACAGGAACCTCTCGAGTTCCCCGGGGAGCGGGGCCGCGAAGGAGAGGGGGGCGCCGGAGCGGGGGTGGGCCAATTCGAGCCGGGCGGAGTGCAGAAAGGGGCGCCCGAGCCCCGCGGCCGCCGGTACGACGGCGGGAGGCAGGTCCGCGGTTCGGTTCCCCCCGTACACCGCGTCCCCGACCACGGGGTGCCCGCTTTCAGCGAGATGAACGCGGATCTGGTGTGTGCGGCCGGTCTCGATCCGCACCTCGAGCAGCGCCGCGAACCCAAAATCCTCCCGGACCTCGTAATGGGTGATGGCGGGGCGCCTGTGCCGGGCCCGGGACGACATCCGCTTCCGGTTGCGCGGGTCCCGGCCGATGCCCGAGGTGATGGTTGCGCGCGGCGCGCGGGGGGAGCTGTGCACCAGCGCGACATAATGCTTGCGGACCTCCCGGTTTTTAAACTGGTCCGACAGGGCGCGATGGGCGGAAGGGTTCTTGGCCGCCAGCATGACGCCGCTCGTCATTTTGTCCAGGCGATGGACGATGCCGGGCCTTTCCGGGTCCCCGGCTTCCAGGGTTCCCAGGTGATGGAGCAGCGCGTTGACGAGCGTGCCCGAGCGCACGCCGGCCCCGGAGTGACACACGAGGCCGGCCGGCTTGTTGAGCACGACCAGGTCATCGTCCTCGAACAGGATGTCGAGCGGGATCGCTTCCGGGAAGAGCCCGGGTTCGGGAGGGGGGGGGAGTTCCAGTGTCACGCGCTCCCCCTCCCGAACCCGGTGCCCGGTCTTGACCGCGGCGCCGTCCACCGTTGCGTGCCCCTGCCGGATCCAGTTCTGGATCTGGGAGCGGCTCTGCCCGGGCATCCGCTCGGCCAGAAAGCGGTCCAGGCGCACACCGGAGGAGTCCGCGTCGGCGACCCAGGTTCCGGCGCGCGCGCTCACTTTTCCGGCGCCGGGGCGCGGAGAATGAAGTAATAGGCCGCGGCCGCTCCCAGCAGCGTGAGGACGGCGATGAACTGCGAGGTGGACAGCAGCCCGTAAAAGAGGTACCCGCGCTCGTCGCCCCGGAAAAACTCGATCACGAAGCGCAGCAGCGCGTACAGGCAGAGGTACTCCACGAGGATCTGCCCGGGGCGGTGGCGCTTGCCGAAGCGCCAGGAGAGGAGGAAGAACAGGCACAGGGTCCCGGCCGATTCGTAGAGCTGGGTCGGGTGCAGCGGCAGGTTGAGAGGGACTCCCACGTTGTCGTAGGCGTAGGTGTCCGTGAAGGTGATGCCCCACGGCAGGTCGGTGGGCCGGCCGTAGCAGCAGCCGGCCGAAAGGCACCCCAGGCGCCCTATGGCCTGGCCCAGGGCGATGCCGGGGGCCGCCGCATCGGCCACCTTCCACGCCGGCAACTGCTTGCTGCGCAGATACCAAGCGGCGGCCACGAGCGCCAGCAGCAGGCCCCCGTAGTAGACCCCCGCCGAACGGAGCGTCGACAGGGAAAAGATTTCGCGCGGGTTGCGGCTGTAGTAGCCGAAATCGGACAGCAGCAGCAGGACCTTCGAGCCCACCAGCGCGGCAAAGATGACCACAAGACCCATGTTCCAGATGGTGTCCGGATCGACCCCCTCCCTGCGGGCGTTGCGGCTGGCGATCCATATCCCCGCGATGAAAGCGGCGGCCAGCAGCAGGCCGTAAGTGTGGATGGTTAGGGGGCCGATTTCCAGGATCTTGGGATACATGCGGCTATTCTTCCTCTTCCTTTTTATCCTTGCTCGATTCCTCGATGATCTTCTGCGCGATCTGGGCCGGGACCTCGTCGTAGTGCGAAAACTGCATGCTGTAGCTGCCGCGGCCCCCGGTCATCGAGGTGAGCACGGGGGAGTAGGTGACCATTTCGGCCATCGGCACCTGGGCCTTGATGATCTGGACGTCGTGCTTGATGTCCATCCCCTGGAGCCGTCCGCGGCGGCTGCTGAGGTCGCCCGTCAGCGCGCCTGCGTACTCTTGCGGGGCGTAGATCTCCACGTCCATCACCGGTTCGAGCAGGACGGGGCGCGCCATTTCCATGGCTTTTTTGAAGGCGATCCTGCCCGCGATCTTGAAGGCCATTTCCGAGGAGTCCACGGGATGGAAGCTGCCGTCATAGAGCGTCACCTTGAAATCGACGACGGGGTTTCCGGCGAGATAGCCCCGTTCGGCCGCTTCCAGGATCCCCTTTTCGACGGCCGGAATGAAATTGCGCGGGATCGCCCCGCCGAAGATCTCGTCCACGAATTCGAAGTTGCCGCCGCGCGGGAGCGGTTCCATCCGGATCCAGCAGTCGCCGAACTGCCCGTGGCCGCCCGTCTGCTTCTTGTGGCGTCCCTGGACGTCGGCCTTGCCGCGGATGGTTTCCCGGTAGGGGATGCGGGGCGTCTTGAGCAGGACTTCGACCCCGTAGCGCTTGCGCAGCTTGGAGACGGTGACCTCGACATGAAGCTGGTCCGAGCCCGCCAGCAACAGCTGCTTGGTCTGCGGGTCGCGCGTGTAGCGGATGGCGCCGTCCTCCTCGATGATGCGGGACATGGCGTGGCTGATCTTGTCCTCGTCCCCGCGGCTCTTCGGTTCGATGGCGAAGGTGATCGAAGGTTCCGGCAATTCGACGCTCGAAAACAGGATGGGCTGGGCGGGGTCGCAGAGGGTGTCCCCCGTGGTGGTTTCCCGCAGCTTGGTGACGGCGAAAAAGTCGCCGGCGTGGACCTCCTCGATCGGGGTCATCGTCTTCCCCTGCAGGATCTGCAGCGGGCCCAGCTTTTCGTTCTTTTCCTTGGTTTGGTTGTTGTAGACGGTGTCGGAACGAATGATTCCCGAATAGAGCTTGATCAAGCTGATACGGCCCGCGAAGGGATCCGCGATCGTCTTGAAGACGTAGGCGGCGTACGGTTCCTCGTTGGAGATCTTCCGCTCGATGCTCTCGCCCGTTTTCGGGTCCGTCCCCGTGGTCGTCCCCACCACGGCCGGGGAGGGGAAGAGTTCGGTGACCGCGTCGAGGATCTGGGGGATGCCGATGTTGAGCGTGGCGCTCGAGTAGAAGACGGGGCGGATGTCCCCCTGCTTCACGCCGATCCTGAGCCCTTCCAGGATCTCGGCCTGATTGAGCGTCCCTTCGGCGAAAAACCGCTCCATCAGCGCGTCGCTCCCTTCGGCCACCATCTCGATCAGCTTTTCGCGCCGTTCGGCCAGTTCGTCCTCGTACTGGGCCGGGACGTCCATTTCCTGGAACTTGCCCGACCCGTCGCGTTCGTAGCGGTAAGCCCTGCCGGTGAGGAGACTGATGACGCCGGTGAATTCCTTTTCCATGCCCATGGGGATTTCGAGCGGCACCACCCCGCGCCCGAACTCCTCCTCGAGGGAGGCCAGGGTGCGTTCGCTGCTGGCATTGTCCCGGTCGGCCTTGTTGATCACGATCATCCGCGGCAGGGAGTACTCGTCGCAGAACTCCCATACTTTTTCCGTCTGCACCTCCACGCCCGCCACCGCGTCGACGACGACGACGGCCGCGTCGGCCGCCCTCACCGACAGCCGGGTCTCGGCCAGGAACGGGCGGTACCCGGGGGTATCCAGGATGTTGATCTTTTTCTTGTTCCATTCGCAGTGGGCCAGGGCGCAGCTGATGCTGATCTTGCGCTCGATTTCCTCGTCTTCCCAGTCTGTCACGGTGTTGCCGTCCTCGACGCGGCCGAGGCGGTTGACGGCGCCGGAGTCGAACAAGATTGCGGATGTGAGAGAGGTTTTGCCGGCTGCGCCGTGACCGATGATGCAGATATTTCGGATGGAATCGCTCTCAAAAACCCTCATAAAGCTCTCCTTTCGGGAGGAATAAACACAAAAGGAGCTCATACTACCACAGGCGGTATTCCGCCGCAATTAAGGAGTGCGGGTCGGCCGCCGGGCGGGGTGAGGGGCCGGCAGGGAGGCTAGTCCAGGGATTCCTTGAAGGCGCATCCTTCGCTGTTGCAGAAGCGGATCGTCCCGGTCCGCTTGGTGGTCTTGGTGAGGGTGAAGGGGGCGCCGCACAGCGGGCAGGGATCGTCCAGGGGCTTGTTCCAAAGCACGAAATCGCAATCCGGGTAAAGGGAACATCCGTAAAAAGTCTTGCCGCGGCGCGATTTCCGCTCGACGATTTCACCCGTGCATCCCTCCCGCCCGCAGGGGACGCCGGTGGATTTCAGCTTGATGTACTTGCAGTTCGGGTAGTCGCTGCAGGCGGTGTACTCGCCGAAGCGCCCATGCTTGAGCGCCAGGCGATGACCGCACACGGGGCAGGTCTCGTCGAGGAGGACATCCTGCTTGACGGTGACCTGGTCGGCCGATTTGACGATCTTCTTCGTGTTGCGGCATTCGGGATACCCGGAACAGGCCATGAATTCTCCGAAGCGCCCGCGCTTGAGCACCATCGGCTTGCCGCATTTCTCGCACTCGATCTCCTCGGGCCGGGGGGCTTCGCCCCCCCCTTCACTGCCGGTCGCGGCGATCTGCCGGGTGTTCTTGCAGTCGGGGTAGGCGGAGCAGGCGAGGAACCGGCCGAACCTGCCCCACTTGATCACCATCATGCTGCCGCACTTGTCGCACACCTCGTCGGTTTGCACCGCTTCGGTCTTGATGTCCCTCATTTCGACCGCCGCCGTCGCGAGCCGGTCCGAGAATCTCCGGTAGAACTCCGCGATCGTCTCTTTCCACGATTCGTGCCCCGATTCGATCAGGTCGAGCTGGTCCTCCATCCGGGCGGTGTATTCGTAATCGAAAAGCTCCTGGAAGCTGCCGACGAGCAGGTCGAGCACGACCTCCCCGATTTCGCTGGGATGGAAGCGCCCTTCGTTCTTGTCGACGTACTCGCGGTCCTGGATCGTGCTCAGGATGGAGGCGTAGGTGCTGGGGCGCCCGATCCCCTTGGACTCCAGCGCCTTGAC
>ENA-UOUL01001600-UOUL01001600.1-bioreactor-metagenome-genome-assembly--contig:-NODE-1600-length-30530-cov-5.574755_pt1 | contig 30530 bp, 24 predicted proteins | sample MGYA00249838_ERZ747220 | MGnify/ENA primary metagenome ERZ747220 (study PRJEB28778, sample SAMN05720191) | bioreactor metagenome | isolation source: Anaerobic biogas reactor | place: USA:Washington... | reverse complement strand
CTTAACCCTGGCCGTGACCCTGAGTTTCAGGAAGTTTGCAGCTTTAGTCTTCTTTCGTTAAACTCGCTCTGCCTGTTTCAGAAATTTCTATGAAGTTGGGCCAGATTTCTTCTCTTTCTGCCCTGCGTTGAATCACCTCATCAGATACCCCGAAAATCCGGCTTATTCTGGGGCTGATCCTGGACAGGACCGAGGCCGGGTCTTTGCGCAAATAATCAATTAACTGAGGGTCTTCGATCAGACCGAGACATTCCCCTATCTCTTCCACCAATACATTTCGTGGTATCAATAATCGGCCCGCAAATTCGTTGGCCTGATATTCAATGTACTTGTATTGTTCTTCAGGGATCCCTGTGATGAAATATTTCCATTCCTCGATAGAGTTAATCGGGTACTCATCAAATAGATTCCTGTGAAGGACCAGGTGTCCGATCTCATGAGCCAGAGAAAACCGGAACCTGTTTCAAAACCTTTCATCCATAAAACACTCGAGATCGACGACAATACCGGAAAAATCTCTCTTTAAGAAGGCATCAACGTCAAGCTCTCTTTGTAAATCCGTGATCGGCTCTATTGTCAGGCCTAATTCCATCTCAATGATTCTTTCCATATCAAGGGGAAAAGTCTTTCCCGGCCAAAATCTCTCTCTGAATTTATCCGCTTCTGTCCAGATATCCTGTTTGTTAAGGAAGGGGCATCTGAAGTTTGAAACGTCTTCCATCATTTACCTTCTCTGATAATCCGTATGATTTTTTCAATTTCCTCCGGACTGGGTTTTTCACTTCTGATCGTCCTGAAAAAAAGAGGAAGGGAGTCAAGTGCCTCCTGATCTGACAGGATGTCTTTTGGTATGATCCCTGCTGCAATTGCCGCCTTGTCCATCAGTTCGTTGAAAAATGGAGATCCCTTTTCAAAACCCAGAATTTCTGCTATTTGATGCAATTTTTCTTCATCCCGGGGTGGAGCCAAAAGACCTCTTTCGACCTTGCTCCAATTGCTGGCATCCAATGATGCCAGTTTACAAAACTCCCGCAGACCTATCTGCTTATCAATCCTTGCGGCTTTTACTAACTCTCCAAACATTGCGACACCTCCCTAGGGGAAAACCAGAATGTGGTTTAAAAATACCACGTGGTAATTCTATACCACGTTTATTTTTATGTCAAATGGGCTGAAGGGGGCTGAAAACTCAGGCTTCATACCCTTTCGCCGCGAGTGACCGCGGCTCGGGGCAGCGCGAAGCCTCCCGACATAGTCCCGAGGAGTTTTAACGAGGGAGGAGATCCAACGAGGGGACTTCGGCCTTAGGCCTACGGGGCGCGAAAATCAGGAGTCAAGGCGGCAGGAAGGGCAGGATCAAGTGCGTACCCTGTCGCTTCGCTTGGGGCACTTTGTCAACGGTGAACGGTAAGACCGACCCCAAAGCCAGGGCATCTCACCGCAGTGGTCGCAGAGGGACGCAGAGAAAAGCGATTATTGGGAGAGGCAAAACCCGGAGCAAGACAAAACCATTTGCACCGCAGGCGAGGCACCTCGTTGGATCACCTCGGCACAAGGTGCCCCAAGCGCAGCGACTGGGTAGGCTTCGCTCTGCCCGGAGCGCAGGAAGGGTTAGAAAAGCAAGGCTTGTCATTCCGAACCCGCCGAAGGCGGGTGAGGAATCTGGACCAGGGGCTTTATAAACAGATCCCTCGTTTCCGCTCGGGATGACGACAGGGCCAAGACCGGGGTCTCCGCCGGTGGGCGAATTCGAAATGACAGGCAAGACCAACTACATCAACGGGTGAGCCATGCGCAAGATTGACCGGGCAGGATAAAATGATATAATCTTTACGTAAATTCAATTCAAAAAGCGTAAATATTATATCAAAAGGAGGTGCCCCGGGTGAAAGGGACATATGTGGAATATGTACTGGAGGAATTAAACAAAGAACAGATCGGGGCCCCGATATATACGGGCAAAATAGCTGGAAAAATGGAAAAGGCTTTTAACCTGGGGCCAAAAGCAGCTGCCGCAGCTGCCGCAGTCGCGTTCAAGCGCATTCTGGACGGGAAATCAATGCCGGATCTCAGGTTCTATCAAAAGGGGATCTATTATCGAACGATGAAAACACCCTTCGGTGAGAGGGGAATTGACAAAGAGCAGCTAATTTCCGATAAATACCTTTTGCCGGATATCGGATATGAAACCGGGCCATCTATATTGCACCGCATGGGGCTGACGACCCAGATGCCCAGAGAAAGGCTGCTGGCAACCAACGTGGCAAAAAACTGTATCCGAGCCGACAAGAAACTTGGCGTCCTGGTCCGCCCCCCAAAAGTTGAAGTAACTGCCGAGAACATGGCCTATTTGAAAACACTGGATGTTCTGGACATGATGAAGCGAACACCGGTAGATGAAAAACATCCCTATCTTGTTGTAGCCGGGCATATTGAGAAGCATAAGCTGAGATATGACGTTCTGCTGTCTCTCGCAGGTCACTATTACAATCGGAGAACAGTATTGGAACTTGCGCGTACGGCAAGCGCGGGGGGTATCAGGATATGAGGCTCCACCAGGACAAAGACGCATTCCGGGGTTTGCTGATTTCTGTTATAATTACCCATGGCGTGGGGTATTTTTACCCATGGTGGAGGTAAATATGAAATATATTCGGCGGTGGATGGAAGATCTTATTGCGGAAGCGCTTGAAACGGTGCCGGTGGTAGTGTTGACGGGGCCGCGACAGGTAGGGAAAACAACCCTGTTGCGCAGCGCAGAAAAGCTGAAGGGCGCGACTTACTTTTCCTTCGACGATCTGAGGGTTCTGGCCGCCGTCAAGGATTCTCCCCAGGATTTTTTGCCCGATGAGCCTCTGGTGATCCTGGACGAGGTCCAAAGATATCACCCTGTTCTTTTGGAGATCAAGCGTATCGTGGATATGGACCCCGGGCGCAAATTCGTTCTTTCCGGTTCGGCAAATCTGCTTCTTTTGAGGGATGTTTCGGAAAGTCTTGCGGGAAGGGCTCTGCATCTGGCACTCTCACCCTTTTCCATGGGTGAGCGACAAGGCGAGCCTGCTTCTTTGGCTTTTCTTGAAAACCCGCGGGGCCTGAAGGCAGGCCCCAAACCCGGTGATCTGGACAGGGTTTTGTTCCGGGGCTTTTTCCCAAGGCCTATGGATTTTGAGAAAGAGTCACAGATAGGGCTTTGGTGGAAAGGGTTTCTCTCGACCTATATGGAAAAGGATATGCGGGATCTGGCCAACATCAGCAATCTGCCGGAATTCGCCCGAACTGTGACCGCCCTGGGGGAGATCACTGGCAATCTTCTGAACGTGCTGTCGCTCTCGCGCGATACGGGGGTGCCGCAGAGTACACTCTCGCGCTACATCAATATGCTGGAGACGCTTTTCCTTTTCAGGCGCATATATCCTCTTCAGGCAACAAAGACTGCGGGTATGAGAAAGACTCCCAAGCTGTTCTGCGCGGACTGCGGCATGGCGTGCGCATTGAACGGATTCGAAAATTCTGATGACATGGACGACAAGTTCCGGGGCCGGCTTTTCGAGACCCTTGTTTACCAGTTGCTTCAAGCGCATACGGATGTTCTTGGCGGTGAACTGTTCACCTGGCGAAAAAGCAGGGATGAGGTGGATTTTGTTCTCGCAAGGGGCAAGGAGAAGTACCTTTTCGAGGCCAAGGCACGGGATGGGGTTTCCACGGGAGATGCAAAGGGGATCGTCGCTGCGAGAAAACAGCTTGGGGCAGTCAGGGGATTTGTGGTTAGCGACTGCCCGGAGGTTCAGGTGCTGGGGCGGGATATTTACGGCATTCCATGGTGGGTGTTGTAGGGGGAGACAGGCGTACAGCGAAGGACACCTCGTTCAAAGTAAGGCCCACCCCAAGGCCAAGGCAAAAACCTAAAAACATTTGCACCACAGGGGACGCAGAGGACACAGAGAAGAGCTATTTTTTGGGTAAGCCAAGGCAAAGACCTAAAAACATTTGCACCGCAGAGAGCACAGAGGGCCGCAGAGAAAACAAAAACCTTTTTTGTGTGAATACCAAAAATCTGCAACCTATTCATCGCAGACTTGCACCTCGTTGGATCCTCGGTAGGCTTCGCTCTGACCTAGCTGGCGCACCGAAAGCGTAGGGTATATCCGCAGATAAAAACAAACCTTTATTTGGGTTTAGGTTCAAGGTCAAAGACAACCCCAAACGGTCACTTTGCCTGTAGTGAAAAGGACCATAACTTGTTACTGGTAACTCGTGACTGGTTTCTAAACCCACAAAAAGACCCAGGTTTTCCTCTCTTGCCCTCCTCTGCGGCCCTCTGCGTCCTCTGTGGTGGGAAGGGGTTTAGTCTTGGCCCCGGATTTGGTCTTTCCCAAAAATTGCTTTTCTCTGTGGTGAATAAACACGTTTCAATGGATTTTTACTTTCCTGAAGGAACAGGCATACAGCACTCTAGTTGATTAACTTGTGGTATGCTAGGCGCGATAGGGGCTGTGATATCAACCTTTCGGGGAGCGCGCCATGTGGGACTACCTGAACAGGATCTTTCTTTCGAAAATGGCTCTGTTCCTGTTAAACACTGCCGTCTACTGGGCCGTGGTGCTGGCCTTCGGACAGTTCAATTCCCTGCTCGACCCAGACGATCAACTCTCCCTGCTGAGCCGGCTCTCCTTCCGTTCGGCCTTGGTGGTATCCCTAGCCACCAGACTGCTCCCCGTGCTCTCCCAGGATGCCTGCCGCATCAGCGATGCGCAGAGGTCCCGGGGAGCGGAGCTGGACCGCGGGCGATGGCACCGCCGCGCCGCCGCCCGCGGGCCACTTCTCAGCGGTCTCCTGGGCCAGAGCTTGGAGCGAGCCGGTGACGTGGCCGCCTCCATGGAATCCAGGGGATTCGGTAGGCGGCATCGCACCACGTGGTCCGGCCGCAGACGTTTTGCCAGGGGTGACGCCCTCCTCACCGGCATCGGGCTGACCGGCACGGCGTTGGCCGTGACTTGCGCGGCAGCCGGTTCCGTGAGCTTCGCCTACTTCCCCGCCGTCGACGACCCGCTCTCTACCTTCCTCTCGTTCTGGCCGATGCTGCTGCTCGTCTCGCTGGCCCTTCCTGGAATCGCAGGGACGGTATGGCGCCACTCATAGAGTTCAGAAGTGTCAGCTACAGCTACCCCGACGGTTGCCTCGGCCTTCGTGACATCAACCTCAAGATCGGCGAGGCGGAGGTGGTGCTGCTGCTGGGTGCCTCAGGCTGTGGTAAATCCACCCTGCTGCGCGCCGTCAACGGCCTTGTCCCCCACTTCGCGGGAGGAACCTTCGGAGGCCAGGTGCGCGTCGGAGGCTGTGACACCCGCTCCTGCCGTCCGCGTGATCTGGCAACCATGGTGGGCATGGTGTTTCAAGATCCGGAAAGCCAGGCGGTCATGACCACAGTGGAGAGGGAGATCGCATTTGGGCTCGAGAACATGGGCATCCCCGCGCCAGCCATAGGACGTCTGGTGGAGGAATCGCTGGTGTCGCTGGGGCTCTCCCGGCTGCGCCGCGCGTCCCTGGCCACCCTCTCCGGGGGAGAACTGCAGAAGGTGGCGCTGGCCGCCGTCCTGGCACTCCAGCCGCAGATAATCTTGCTGGACGAACCCACATCGCAACTGGACCCGGTCAGTGCGGAGGAACTGCTTTCCGCGCTACGGCGCCTGAGTGAGGACACCGGCTCCACCATCCTCTTGGCAGAGCATCGTGTTGACCGATGCCTTCATCTTGCCTCACGCGTCCTTTTCTTGGAGCAGGGCTCCATCGTCAAGGACGCCGCTCCACGTGAGCTGTGCTCGTGGGCCGACACACACAAGCCTCTCTACCTACCGCCGGTGACGAGCCTCCTGGCCGCGTCGCCACACGCACAGGGGGACGGGCAGGGTGGGAAGTCCGTGCTGCCGCTGACGGTGAAGGAGGCCCGCCGCGCTCTGGGAGACCGGGGATTGACGGCGCGCCGGGTGCGACCCCCGCTCGCCCCTTCCTCCCACCGCGGTGTGGCGCGCATCGTAGCGCACGGCCTGACAGTGGGCTACCCACCGGATGCACCGGTACTGGACGGGCTGAGCCTGGCAATCCATGAGGGGGAGTTCACCGCCCTCATGGGCGAGAATGGCAGCGGCAAATCCACGCTGATCCGGCACCTGATGGGCCTGAGCCGCCCACTCGCGGGACAAGTCATGTTGGGGGGGACGCCTATCGAATCGCTACCCGCCGCACAGAGAGCCACGCGCTGTGCGCTTCTGACCCAGAACCCGCGTGACTACTTCGTCAAGGACACGGTCGAAGAGGAACTGCGCTACTCCTTGACCCTGCGCGGAATGGGTGGAGTGGAGTTGGAGGCCGAACAAGCACGCATCACACAGGAACTGCACCTCCAGGGTCTGCTGGACCGACATCCCCGGGATCTCTCCGGTGGCGAACGTACCCGTGCGGCACTCGGGCTGGTGGCCGCCGGCGCCTGGCTGGCCGACCCGATGCCGTTCGAGCGGCGTCCGGCGATTCTTGTCTGGGGAGTCGTCCATGGGGTCTCGTTGCTGCTGGCCACGGTGGCGGTGCTCGCGGGGTTCGCCGCCGGGTCGATGTACCTCGCCCAGGATCGCCGGCTGAAGAAGAAGCTGCCGCCGCCCCAAGGCCTGAAGCTGCCGAGCCTGGAATGGTTGCAGCGGGCCAACAGCCGAGCCGTCGGCCTGGCGATTTCGCCCATGGCGACGGTTTTGCTCGTCCCGTCGGTGATTCTCGACATCCGGAGTTCACTTCGTTGGAAGTTGACCCCGTTGCATGTCGACGTATCGATCCAGCCGGTGAAGACGGGCGCGTCGTCGATGGTCAACGGGAGGCCGGGGTGGCCAAGATTAGTGGTTCCGGCGTTCATGCCATAACACATTCTCGCGATCGACGGCAGTTCGGCTCGCTCGATCATGAGACCGCCGAGGCCGTGCGGATTTAGCGGCACGGTACTTACCGAGTCGTGGGGGTAGAGGCGGACGGCGCGGCGGCTTGGGCAATGGAACACGCCCAGCGCGGTGGTGGCCAGCGTGCCGTCGAGATCGAACGAGATCGCTTGCAGGTCGTCGAGGTTGGTCATGGAACCTTTCGCGGGCGGGCGGCGTCTATTGCGAGGCCGCGACGCACCTGCCCCGCGTCGACGGCCAAAGGGCGGCTCCCCCGCCGGTTTTTACAGAGATTTTACCGGGCCGCAACGCCGCGATAACGCGGCCAGGGTATCTTGGAATCACACTGCGACAAGTCGCAGAGCCTCCTCAGCCGAGGGGGCTGGGGGGTCACCCGCACGCACTCATCGAAGGAGGAGGCTCAAGATGGACGCCCTGGCGCTGTTGTGGGCCGCGGGACTGGCGGTGGTGTTGATCGGCCTGAGCTGGGTGCGGATCTAGCGCGCCCCCGGGCAACGCCGCCCCGTTTTCCTCCATTCGCCAAAGCAGCCCGCTCGCAAGAGCAGGCTGCTTTTTGTTGTCTCCACTCGCCGGCTAGCGATAGATGGTCTGGTCGCGGTCCGGGCCCACCGAGATGAGCTTGACCGGCACGCCGACGCGCTGCTCGATGTGGGCGATATAGGCGCGGGTCTCGGCGGGGAGCTCCTCCCAGGCGCTCACGGCGAGGTCCTCCTCCCAGCCGGGGAGCTCCTCATAGACCGGCGCGCAGCCCTCCAGCGCCTCGCCATCGGCGGGCCAGTCGGTCCAGGTCTCGCCGCCCACCTGGTAGGCGTTGCAGGTGCGCAGCCGGTTCAGCCCGCTGAGCACGTCGAGCTTGGTGAGGGCGATCTCGGTGAGGCCGTTCACCCGCGCCGAATAGCGCAGCGTGGCCAGGTCCAGCCAGCCGCAGCGACGGCGGCGGCCGGTGGTGGTGCCAAACTCGGCGCCGCGGTCCACCATGTGGTCGCCGATCTCGTCGAGCAGCTCGGTGGGGAACGGCCCCGAGCCGACGCGGGTCTGGTAGCTTTTCGCCACGCCGATGATGCGGTCGATGCAGCGCGGGCCGATCCCCAGCCCCGCCGCGGCGCCGCCCGCCGAAGCGGACGAGCTGGTCACGTAGGGATAGGAGCCCAGGTCGATATCCAGCAGCGTGCCCTGGCCCCCCTCGTAGAGGAGCTCCTTGCCCGCCACGTAGGCGTCATACAGCAGCGGCGAGATGTCGGCGATGTAGGGGCGCATCCGCTCGGCATAGCCCGCGTACTCGTCGGCGACGGCCTGGGGGTCCAGCGTCGGCTCGGCATAGACCCGCTCCAGCCAGATGTTCTTTTGCTCCACGGCGCGGATGACCCGCTGGCGGAAATCGGGGCGGAGCATGTCCCAGGCGCGCAGCCCCTGGCGGGACATCTTGTCCATGTAGGCGGGGCCGATGCCGCGCTTGGTGGTGCCGATCTTGGCCTGGCCGAGGGCGGCCTCGGAGGCGCCGTCCAGCGCCAGGTGATAGGGCATGATCAGGTGGGCCTGGCGGCTGATCTTGAGGCGGCTCGGCGAGATGTCCACGCCGCGAGCGGAGAGGCTATCCAGCTCTTCCCACAGCCGCTTGGGGTTGATGACCATGCCGTTGCCCAGCACGCACAACACCCGGGGGTAAAGGATGCCGGAGGGGATGAGGTGGAACTTCCAGGTCTGCCCGCCCACCACCACCGTATGGCCGGCGTTGTCGCCGCCCTGGTAGCGGGCCACGATGTCGGCCTTGCTGGCCAGCATGTCGGTGATCTTGCCTTTGGCCTCATCGCCCCATTGCGCCCCGATAATCAACGTGCCGGGCATAGTGTTACCTCCAGAAAGAATCGTACGGATTGGGCGAGCCGAGCTACTTGAGCGCCGTCGCCAGGTATCCCGAGATGGCCGCGTCATAGTGCGCGGTGTGCTGAAAGGCCTTCACGGCGAGCCGTTGCCGCGTGGCCAGCGAGACGGCGCCGTCGCGGCGCAGCTCGCCCAGGACCGTGGCGTAATCGGCGTGGTCCACCACCACGGCGACCCCGGCATAGTTCTTGCCCGCCGCGCGCAGCAGGGTGACGCCGCCGATGTCGATCTGCTCGATCACCTCGTCGAGGGTCACGCCGGGCTTGGCGATGGTGGCCTCGAAGGGGTACAGGTTGCAGACCACCAGGTCCACCGGGGCGATGCCGTGGCGCGCCAGCTCGTCCAGATGGGCGGGCTCGCGGCGGGCCAGGATGCCGCCGTGGATGGCGGGGTGCAGCGTCTTGACGCGGCCGTCGAGGATCTCGGGAAAGCCGGTCACGTCGCTGACGTTGGTGACGGGCAGCCCGGCCTGGGCCAGCGCCCGCGCCGTGCCGCCGGTGGAGACCAGCTCGAAGCCGAGGCCGGCCAGCTCGCGGGCGAACTCGACCAGGCCCGCCTTGTCCCACACGCTCAGGATCGCTCGTTTCATGGTTTACCTCGCTTACAACTCTTGCCGTCGAAAGATCGCCCAGGCGGCCAGCAGCGCCGCGGCGATGAGCGCCAGGCTCGCGGCCAGCGCGGGCCAGGCGGCGCCCCCCTGGTGCAGCGCCAGGCTGCTGCCCCAGGCGAGCAGCTTGCTGGGCATCCACTCGCCGAGGCGCGGCACGGAGCCCAGCCCGCCGACGACGATCAGCGCGCCAAAGGCCAGCGCCCCGGCCATGGCCTGCGACCGGGCCACCACGCTGCCCAAGAGCGCCAGGGCGATATAGACGGCGAAAAAGAGCCACATGAGCCCGTTCAGCGCCAGCCAGCCGCCCAGGCTGGGGGCGCCAAAGAGCAGCGCCGTGTAGTAATAGGCGCCCGCGCCGCCCAGGGCCAGCCCGGCCCCGAAGGCCAGCGCCAGCGCCAGCGCCTTGGCGGCCAGGAAGGCGCCGCGCGACAGCGGCTTGCTCAGGATCAGCGCCGCGGCGCCGCGCTCCTTTTCCCCCACCACCGCGCCCATGGCCAGGATCAGCGCCGCGATGACGCCGAACTGGCTCTGGTTCTTGACGTACTGCGCCACGGCGTCGGCGATGGTCGGCGGCGGGATGAGCGCCAGGAACGCCTCGCCGCCGGGGATCAGCCGCATCATTTCGGGGGTGAGCTTGGCCAGCAGCGGCGAGATCAGCCCCCAGACCACCAGCAGCGCCACCACCGCCAGCAGGCGGTAGGTGCGCGATAGCTCCAATAGCTCCTTGCGCAGCGCGACGAGCAGGCTCATGCGGCGCCTCCTTCCGGCCCCACCAGCCGGAGAAAGACGTCCTCCAGCGAGGGGCGCACCATCTCGTAGCGGGTCAGGGGCAGCCCGGCGGCCACCGCGGCGGGCAGCAGGCGCGCCTTGGCCGCGGCGACGTCCCGCGCCACCACCCGCACCGCGCCGTTATGGGGCGTCACGCTCTGCACCCAGGGCTCGGCTTCCAGGGCGCGGGCCCACTCGGCCAGCCGCGCCGCCTCGGCGGGCTCGCAAGCCAGCTCGAAAGCGGGGACGGCATAGCGGGCCAGCAGCTCCGCCTGGCGGGCGATGGCGACCATGCGCCCGCGGGCGATGATGCCCACCGTGTCGCAGACCCGCTCCACGTCGGCCAGGATGTGGGTGGACATGAAGATCGTGCAGCGCTCGCGCAGCCGCTCGATCAGCTCCAGCACCTCTTTGCGCCCCGTGGGGTCCAGCGCCGAGACGGGCTCGTCCAAAAAGAGCACGTCGGGGCGGTTCATCAGGGCCTGGGCCAGCCCCAGCCGCTGGCGCATCCCGCGGGAAAAGCCGCCGATGCGCCGCTTGCGCGCCTCGGCCAGCCCCACCAGCTCCAGCAGCTCCCTCGCCCGCGCCGACCGCTCGGCGCTCGGCAGGCGAAAGATGCGCCCCACGTGGTCCAGGAACTCGGGCGGGGTCATCCAGGTATAAAAGGCGGGCTCCTCGGGCAGGTGGCCGATGCGCCGGGCCACCTGCGCGCGATCGGCGGCCACGTCCAGCCCGGCGACCGTGGCGCGCCCCGAGGTGGGCCGCGCCAGCCCCGCCAGGATGCGGATGGTGGTGGTCTTGCCCGCGCCGTTGGGCCCCAAAAAGCCGAAAACGCTCCCCGGCTCCACGGACAGGGTCAGCCCGTCCAGGGCGTGGATGTCGCGGTAGCGCTTATGCAGGTCGGCGGTCTCGATGGCGAGCACGCTACTCCTCCCGCCCGAACACCAGGTACGCGATCGGGCCGAGCAGCTCGCCCGCCACGATGATCAGCGCCCACATCCACTTGGGGCCGCGGGTGCGCTCGCGGCGCACCAGGTCGAGCAGGGCGACGACCATCAGGATCAGTTGCAGCACGACGATGGGCACGATGAAGGGCAGCCACGGGCGAATCGCATCGAACGGGCTGATGGCATCCATGGGAAATGCTCCTCTCCGGGGAAAAGCCAGGCGCGAGCCCGCGCTGCGCTGACCGGGCCGCCGCAATGCTTCGCAGACAAGATTATACGGAAAAGGCGGCTTTCGACAAAAGCGGCCCCGGCCTGGCGCGCGGCGAGCCGGCTTGTCTCCCGCCGAACGGCCCGCACCCAGGGCGCGCGGGCCGTTCAACCTTGTCGCGTATTATTACGGGCAGCGCGCCGGGAGGTTTCAGGGCGCGGCGGGGCGGACCAGCAGGTTGTCGAAGCGGATGTCGCTGCCGGGCTCGGCGCCGCTGCCAGCGGAGAGGCCGAGCGCGCCTCGGCGCAGCGTCTCGTCCACCAGCTCCACCAACAGGACGCCGTTGGCGTAGAAGCGCAGGCGCGGCCCCAGGCAATCCACGCGGAGGCGGTTCACCTCGCCGCCGACGCGGATGTGCGGCGAGGCGGTCCAGGCCACCAGGTCGCGCCAGGCGCCCCCCTGGAAGAGCTGCGCCCGGTAATAGCCGTCGCTGCTGATGGCGAACAAATAAAAGTCGCCCGAGGCGGGCTGGTCGCCCGAGGCGGGCTGGTCGCCGGCTTTGTCCTGGTAGCGGAGCAGCAGGCCGAAATCGTTGTCCTCCAGCCCCTCGGCGAGCCAGGCATCCACCTCGGCGCTAAAGTCGTCCAGCTCGCCCACCCCGTCGGTGAGCGACCAGGCTTCATACTCGGGCGCGGTGAGCCGGATGCTGTAGGCGCCATCCACGTAGCCCATCACGTAGGATTCGCCCTCCGCCTGGTGCGCAAAGCCGCTGGACGGGTCCTCGAAATCGTCGGACCAGGGGAGCGCGGCGACCGACGTGGACGTCGGGGCCACGGTGGGCGTGGGCGAAGGGAGGGCCGTCGGGGCCGCCGTGGACGTCGGGGCCGCCGTGGACGTCGGGGCCGCCGTGGACGTCGGGGCCGCCGTGGACGTCGGGGTCGCCGTTAGGGTGGCCGTGTGCGTGGCCGTGGCGGTGGCTGTGTGCGTCGCCGTGGACGTCGGGGTGGGGTCGGCGCCGCCGACGATCCCCGCGGCGTTGAGGGCGGCGATGAGCGTGGCCACGGCGGCGATGACGCCCCCGACGGCGGTCAGCAGGCCGGGGACGGTCTCCAGCCAGGGCTTGGCGGGCTCCTTGGGCGGCTCCTTGGGCGATTGCGGGCCAACGGCCTTGACGGGAATGCGGACGGGCTCGCGCGCTGGATCGGGCATCGGCATCATCTCCATCGGCGGCAGCGGAAAACGGCGGGTCAACCCTTATAGTATAAGCCGGTCCTGGGAGATGTCAATCCGCGCCCTAGAACAAGCCCCAAGAACCCGGGGCCGGGTTTGGCGGTTTGCTGATTTGACGGTAGAATCGTATAATTCGCCCAGGTAGGTGGAGACCAAACGCACCCCCAGCGCGGCGCCGGGTTGGCGGGCGTCCGGGGACGAACAGCCTTTACAAGAGGAGAACGCGGCATGGCAACAGTGCGGACATTGGCCGAGGCGGTCATCAAGAACGTGGAAAAGGTGATCATCGGTAAGCACGAGCCGGTGGAGCTGACCCTGCTCGCCCTGCTTTGTCAGGGGCACGTGTTGATCGAGGACGTGCCGGGGGTGGGCAAGACGATGCTCGCCCGCGCCACCGCCAAGTCGCTGGGCTGCACCTTCAAGCGCATCCAGTTCACCCCGGACCTCTTGCCCAGCGATGTGACTGGCATCTCGGTGTATAACCAAAAGACCCAAGAGTTCGAGTTCCGCCCCGGGCCGGTGATCGCCCAGATCGTGCTCACCGACGAGATCAACCGCGCCACCCCCAAGACGCAATCGGCGCTCTTGGAGGCGATGGAGGAGCGGCAGGTGACGGTGGACGGCGCGACCTACCGGATGCCCAAGCCGTTCATGGTGATGGCCACGCAGAACCCCATCGAGTACGAGGGGACCTTCCCGCTCCCCGAGGCGCAGTTGGACCGCTTCATGATGCGCATCAGCCTGGGGCACCCCTCCGCCGCCGACGAGATCCGCATCCTGGATGCGCAGCAGTTGGTCCACCCCATCGAGACCATCGCGCAGGTGGTGAGCGCCAGCGAGATCCTGGAGGCGCAGGAGGAGGTCAAGCGCATCCACGTGGACCCCTCCATCAAGGAATACATCATTGCCCTGGTGAACGCCACCCGCGCCCACCCCGACGTCTATTTGGGGGCCAGCCCCCGCGGCTCGCTGGGGCTCTATCGCACCAGCCAGGCGCTGGCGGCCATCCAGGGGCGCGAGTTCGCCATCCCGGACGACATCAAGAGCCTGGCGCAGGTGGTGCTGGCCCACCGCATCATCGTGAGCCCCTCGGCGCGCATCCGCAACGTGGACGCCCGCGCCATCCTGGACGAGGTGTTGCAGTCGGTGGCCGTGCCCGGCTCCCGCGTCCGGGCCTAACCCGAGGATAGCCGACGTGAGAAAGAACTGGGTCTACCTGGTCCTGCTCGCCATCGCCGTGGCTGAGGCGCTCGCCACCGGCAACCGGATCTTTTTCGTGCTGGTCTATCTCATGCTGGCGGTGCTGATCCTCTCTTTCATCTGGTCGTGGGTCAACATCTCGGGGATCTCGGTGGCGCGCGAGGCGCGGACGCAGCGCGCCCAGGTGGGGCGGCTGGCCGAGGAGCGCATCTCGGTCAAGAACGGCGGCCGCTTTTCCAAGCTGTGGGTGGAGGTGCGCGACCATTCGGACCTGCCCAACCACCGCGCCAGCTATGTGGTGGGCAACCTCCCCCGCGGGCAGCAGCGCGGCTGGACGGTGCGCACCCTCTGCCAGCGGCGCGGGCGCTTTACCCTCGGGCCGATCACCATCAAGACCGGCGACCCCTTCGGGCTGTTCAAGCGGATTCGCCACGCCCCGCAGACCATGGGGCTGGTGGTGTACCCCGCCACGGTGGAGCTGCCCTATTTCGCGCTGCCGCTGGGCGAGCTGCCCGGGGGCGGCGCCCGCCGCCAGCGCACGCATTATGTCACCACCAACGTCGCCAGCGTGCGGGACTATGCGCCGGGCGATAGCCTGAACCGCATCCACTGGCGGAGCACGGCGCGTCACAATACCCTGCTGGTCAAAGAGTTCGAGCTGGACCCCACGGCGGACATCTGGGTCTTTTTGGACATGGAGCGGCGCGTGCAGGCCGGGCAGGTGACCGAGCCGCGCGAGGAGGACGCCGCGGCCCCCTTCTGGGAGCAGCACACCTTCAAGCTGGACCCCAGCACGGAGGAATACGCCGTGACCATCGCCGCCTCGCTGAGCAAGCACTTTTTGAGCCGCAACCGGGCGGTGGGGCTGCTGGCCTATGGGCAGACCCGCGAATTGCTGCAATCGGACCGGGGCGAGCGGCAGCTCAACAAGATCCTGGAGAGCCTGGCGGTGCTGCGGGCCCAGGGACGCATGCCCATCGCCGAGATATTGGCCTCGGAGGGTACGCGCTTTGGGCGCAACACCACCGTCATCGTCATCACCCCCTCCACCGACCCATCCTGGGTGACGGCGCTGCGCGACCTGAGCCGGCGGGGCATCCGCGGCGTGGGGGTGTGCATCGACGCGGAGAGCTTTGGCGCCGCGCACGAGATGGGGCCGGTGATGGAGGCGCTCGCCGCCAACGGCATCCTCTCCTATCGCGTCCGCGAGGGCGAGCCCATCGCCGACGTGCTGGCCCAGCGCGCGCTGCAATTCTAGGAAGCGAGTTTCGAGATGCGAATCCGGAGAGCGGAGCGAGAGGACCTGGGCGCCTGCGCGCGGCTGGACCCCTCCTTCGTCACCGAGCGGGTCTGGCAACTGGACGAGAGCGCGCGGGGCGTCGAGATCGCCCTGTCGCTCCGGCAGGTGCGGCTGCCCCGCCCCCTGCGCGCCGAATACCCCCGCGCCATGGACGACCTGGACGCCGATTGGGAGCGGAGGGAGTGCTTGCTGGTGGCCGAGGACGAGGCGACCGGCGAGGCGCTGGGGTTCATCGACCTGGTCGTGCCCTATGACGCGGCCACCGGCTGGGTGAAGCACCTGGTGGTGGCCGAGGGGGCGCGGCGGCGGGGGGTCGGCTCGCAGTTGCTGGCGGCGGCCCGGGCCTGGTGCGAGTATCACGGGCTGGAGCGGATCATGGCCGAGTGCCAGACCAAGAACTATCCGGCGGTCCAGCTCTACCAAAAGAGCGGGCTCGAGTTCTGCGGGTTCAACGACATGTACTATAGCCGGGACGTGGCGCTCTTTTTCGCCGCGCGGCTGATGGGGTAGAAGGAGCGCGATGAAGCGGCATGGAATGCCGCTTCATCGCGCTCTTGTCTTTCCGGCCTACGCGATCCGCTCGGCGTTGCCCGGCAGGCGGGTGGGCAGGGTGATGGTAAAGGTCGTTCCCTGGCCCACCACGCTATCCACGGTGATCTGCCCCTGGTGCATCTTGATGATGCCATAGACGATGGAAAGCCCCAGCCCCGTCCCCTTGCCCACCGGCTTGGTGGTGAAAAACGGGGTAAAGATGTCCTTCATGCGCTCCGGCGGAATCCCCGCGCCGGTGTCCCGCACGGTCAGCTCGACCATCTCGCCGGCGATGGGCCGGGTGGTGACGGTGAGCCGCCCCTTGCCGCTCATGGCGTCCGCGGCGTTCAAGAGCAAGTTCACCAGCACCTGGCGGATTTGCGACTCGTCGGCCTCGATGGCGGGGAGCGCGGGGTCCAGGACCGGCGCGAGTTGGATCCCCTGCATGCCCGGCTGCGCCGCCAGCTCGAGCACCGTCTGCTCCACCAGCGCGTTCAGGTCGGTGCGCTTGACCATGAGCTGGCGCTGCCGGGCAAAGTTGAGCAAGTCGCCGACGATGCGCTTGCAGCGGACCGTCTCGTCCATGATCATCTTGAAATCCCGCTGGCGGGGGTCGTCGGCGGGGAGCTCCCGGCGCATGGTGTCGGCATAGAGGAGAATGGTGCCGAGGGGGTTGTTGATCTCGTGGGCGACGCCCGCGGCGAGCTGGCCGACGGAGGCCAGCTTTTCCTTGCGCAGCAGCTCCTCGCGGGCGGCGCGCACGTTGGCGACCATGTCATTGAACGACTCGCCCAGCGCGGCCAGCTCGCCGCGCCCGCTGACGGCGACGCGCGCGCTCATGTCGCCCTCGGCCACCTGGTGGCTGGCCTCCACCAGGGCGGAGAGCGGCTTGATGATGGAGCGAGCCACCGGCACGGCGATGAGGAAGGCCATGATGATGCTGCCCGCGGCGATGATGACGATGCGGTCGTTAAAGGCCGAGACGAGCCCCAAAAAGCCCGCCTCGCGCATTCCCACGTAGAGGCTCCCCACCACCTGGTAGCGGTGGTCGCGCAGCGGCTCGTAGCGGGTGATGTACCACTCGTTGACCACAAAGGCGCGTTGCTCAAAGACCTCGCCCCGGCGCAGCGCCACGTCGCCCACCTCCTGGGAGACGCGGGTGCCCAGCGCGCGCAGCCCCTCGGCGGTCATCACGTTGGTGGAGACGCGCAGGTCGCCGAAAAAGACCGTCACCGTGTCCAGCCGGCCCGTCTCTTTGATGCGGTCCACCAGGGCGAACTCGTTATTGAGCAAGTGGCCGGCCAGCGCCACGCCGACGGCCTTGCCGCTGGCGTCGAGGATGGGGGCCGCGCCCATGAGCACCAGCCCGGCCGTGCCCTCGCGCGGGTCATAGGGCTCCGGCGCGGCCTTGGGCGTCTCCCGGATCACCACGAGCGCCTGGTCGGCCAGCCCCACGTCGCGGAGATAGCTGGCGGGGAGGACCTCGGTGGTGCCGCCGGCGTGCCCATCGGCCAGCATATCGGCCACCAGGGGCAGCTCGCCCCAGTTGCCCGAGACGGCAGGGAGCGCCGAGACGGGATAGCCCGCCTTGGCCACCACCTGCCCCCGGGCATCCACCACCACCAGGAAGCGGTTGCCCTCGAAGGGGAAGGCCTCGGTCTCGATCCGCAGCGACTGGCGGAGGCATTCCACCTCGTCCGCCGCCGAGGCCGCGGGTAGGGCGGCGGCGCCCTGGGCGGCCACCCGCCGCGCCGACGAGATCAGCGCCACCAGGTGGTCTTGATAGATGGCCTGGGCCAGCGACATCCCGCGGCGCACGCGGGCCACCGCCTCCTGGTCCAAATAGTTGCGGATGATGCGCGAGGTGACCAGCATGCCCGCGATGATCGTGACGGCCGCGATGAGGGAAAAGTAGCCGATCAACGAGACTTGCAGGCGGTGGTCCCGGAGATAGCGCCAGAACCGCGCCAATCGCTCCAAAATGGCTCTCCTGTGGGGAGAGGCCCTGACAGGCCCTCTCCCTATTCGGGCGTATAGGTCGCCGCGTCCATGTTGCCGACGAACTGGGGCAGGTCGCGATGGCCCATCATCTGGCGGATGGCGTGGGCCTCGCCGATGTGGAACCAATAGTGCAGGATGTTGCGCAAGAGCGCCGTGCCGATGTCATAGGGGGCGGGCTGGCCGTCCCGCAGCAGGCGCTGGGTCATGATGGCGGGGGTCAGGGTCTCCAGGTACTCGTCGGCGGCGGCGGTGGACTCGCGCCAGAGCGCCAGCGTCTCGTCCAGCGGCGGGGTGGAGGCGGGCTTGCCGCCGCCAAAGGCCGCCAGCTCGACGGCCACGGCCTTGCCCTGGGGGACCACCCAGAGGTTGCGCTCCTGGTTGCCCAGGTGGCCGACGATCCAACTGATGCAGTTCATCTGGCCCAGCCGGCGCTGCGCCTCCTCGGGCGTGACGCCCTCGAGGCAGCGGAGCAGCTCGGCGCGGGCAAAGCGCAATTGTTTCACCAACATGTGCGGCATCGTGTCCTCCTCTCGAGCTAGACCCTAAAGGTCTCAGAGACCTTTAGGGTCTGGACCTATCCCGGATACTGCTGGAAGAGCCGCCCCCAGGGGCTCTCGACGAGCCACTGGTCCACCACCCGCTTGCCCTTGCGCGGGTACCAGAAATGGTCGTGATAGTACTCGCTGGCAAAGATGAAAATCTTGACCAGCGGGGTATGGAACAAGAGCTTTTGGAAGACCTTGAGCGGGGTGCGCCAGAGGAGCATCCCCGTGCCGGTCCCCAGGTTGACGCCCACCTTGAAATTCCAGCGCTCCTCGGCCACCTCGGGCATGCCCACGATCTCGATCTGGCGGGGGTCGCCCTGGCCCAGCCCGCGCTGGGTGGCGTGGGCGATGTAGGGCATCTGCAGCGGGTCAAAGCCCATCATGCGCGCCGCCACGGCGTCGATGGCCACCTGGTCGGCGGAGGCGAGGATCACGTCCTTTTGGTGGGGGATCAGCGTGCGCGGGCCGGGGCCGCTGCCGGCGGTGGTCCCGTCCATGGTGGCAAAGAGGCCGCTATGGATCTCTTTTTGGATCGCCAGCAGGTCCACCAGGGTGTCGTGGATCCAGGTGTGGGTATAGTGGCGGTTGATGCTGAGCAACCCGCCAAAGGCGTTCTTCATCGCGCCGGTGGTGACGGTATAGCTGTGGGTCTTGACCGTCGGCAGGTGCACGATGTTCTTGCCCATAAAGAAATCGGGGAGATAGATCCCCTCGGGAAAGATCTTGTCCAGCACGGCCATGGGGGCCTTGGGCTTGTACTCCACCCAGGTCATGTCGTCCGTGTTGAAATTGTACTTTTTGGGGATGCCATACTTTTCCAGCACGGGGCCGAACTTGTTGTACTTGTCGCCCAGATCGGCGATGGTGACCACGGTCTTGTTGTGCACGTCCACCAGGTCGTTGAACCCCGCCGCCTGGAGCGCCAGGATGGTCCCCTCCAACTGCCAGGGGGTGGTGTTCGAGCCCGGGTAGAGCAGGTGCCAACTGATGTTGTCCTTCAGGATGGTGGCAGCGGTGGGGTCCAGCGCCTGGCGGATGCCCGCCAGCTCGCCCAGCCGCTGATAGTCTTGCAGGACCGTCTCGGGGGTGGTCCGCAGCACGGCCACCTTGGATTTGAGCATGTCGCCTCCTCATCGTCGCAGACCCTTACGGTCTGCCTCCACACTATCATAATCCGAATAGGCGTTTGGCGCAAGCGGGGGGCATCAACCGCTCAGGGCCTCTTTCACCTTTTCCCACACCCGGCGGACCTCGGCGCCCGCGGCGCTCCCCGCCACCCGGGTGACCGGCAGCCCCTGGGTCATGGCGCGGGTCACCTCCAGGTCGAAGGGGATCTCGCCGACGACGGGAATCCCGCGGGCCCGGCAATCGGCGACGAGCTCGGCGGCGCGCCGCCGGTTGATGTCGGCCTTGTTCACGCAGATCACCGCCCGGACGCCAAAGTGCTGCACCGTGGCCAGCGCCCGCTCCAGGTCATGGATCCCCGAGAGGGTCGGCTCGGTGACCAGGAGCGCCAGGTCGGCGCCCGCGCAAGCAGCAATGACGGGGCAGCCAATCCCCGGAGGGCCGTCCACCAGGAGCCAGTCCGGCTCCCGCTCGAGCGCCAACAGCCGCGCCTGCTGCCGGACCATGGTCACCAGCTTGCCCGAGTTCTCCTGCCCGGCAAAGAGGTGGGCGTGGAAGAGCGGCCCATAGGGCGTCTCGGAGCGGTACCACTCGCCCGCCTGCGCGGGAACCATCCGGATGGCCTCGACGGGGCACTGGTAGTAGCAGGCGGCGCACCCCTCGCAGGCCAGCGGGTCCACACGGTAGGCGATCCCCCCTCCCCCCCTTGATAAGGGAGGCCAGGAGGAATCGTCGCTTGTGCGGACGGCCTCGAAGCGGCAGACCTCGGCGCAACGGTCGCAGGCGGTGCAGGCCGACGCGTCAATGACGGCGGTCTCGCCGCCGGAAAAGGGCGTCGCCTCCAGCCGCGTCGGGCTGAGCACCAGCTCCAGGTTGGCGGCGTCCACGTCGGCGTCGGCCAGAATAATCGACCCTTCCGCGGCGGCCAGGTCGGCCAGGGCAGCGGCCACGGTGGTCTTGCCGGTGCCGCCCTTGCCGCTGAGAATGACGATCTGCTTCATGGCACCCCCCTTAATACGCGGCTCGCCGCGAGATGCTTCATCATTTGCTGGTACATCTCGAGGAACTGGTCCTTGTACCTGGGCAGCGCCCGCACCAGGGGCAGCCCCTCCGAATAGGCCTCGGCGATGCGCCGGTCCAGCGGGATGCGCAGCCAGACGGGAACGCCCTGCTCGGCGCAAAAGCGCTCCACGCCATCATCCCCCGCATCAGCGCCGCGGACGGCGGCGCCGCGGGCGGCGGCCCGGTTGATCACCACGCCCACCGGCAGCCCCAGCTCGTCTCGGGCCACCTCCACGGCCAGCCGCAGGTCGTGCAGGCCAAAGGGGGTCGGCTCGGTGACCAGGAGCGCCACGTCGGCGCCGCGCAGGCTCTCCACCACGGGGCAAGAGGTGCCCGGCGAGGCGTCGATGATCACCACGCCCTCCCGCCGCGCGGGGGTGAGGGCCTGGCGCTTCAATTGGCGGATGATGGGCGGCGCCAGCGGCTGGCCCACGTCCAGGATGCCCTGGCCAAAGGCGATCTCGCCGGCGTGGCCGAGCTCGATGGAGCCAAAGTGGTTCACCACCTCGCGGATGGCCTGGGTCGGGCAGTTGAGGGCGCAGCTTCCGCAGCCGTGGCACATCTCGCGAAAGACCAGCACCTGCTGGCCCACCACGGCGATGGCGTGGTAGCGGCAGACCTCGGCGCAACGGCCGCAATAGGTGCAGCGCTCGGCGATGATCTCGGGCACCAGCACCCCCACGCGCTCTTGCGTCTCGATGGTCGGGCGCAGGAACAGGGCGGCGTTGGGCTCTTCCACGTCGCAGTCCAAAAAGGTAAGGGGCCGGTGGGGCAGCGACAGGGCCAAACTGGTGGCCACGGTGGTCTTGCCCGTCCCGCCCTTGCCGCTGGCAATGGCGATGATCATGGGTGATGGGCCTCCTGATGGGAATGGGGACAAAAGAAAGCGCGGCCACCTTGTCCGGTGGCCGCGCCAGCGATGATTAGGCGCGGGCCATCCTGGCTCCGCACTTGGGGCAGACCTGGCTGCTGCAGGGCGTCCCCGCGACGTGCGGCGCCTTTTCGCCGCAGACGGGGCAGACGCACTCGCCGCCAGGGCCAGCGGCCCTGGGGCCGCCCTGACGGCCCATGCCGCGGCCTCGCCCGCCGCCCGTGCCCGGGCCTTGGCCCGTGGGTCCGGTTCCATCTCCTCTAGGCATGATCTCACCTCCGTTTGAACTCGTACACGGATTTTCACGGATCGCACGGAATCGCGATCCGCGCCATCCCCTGGCCCCCCTTTCGCAAAAGGGGGAAGAGCGATCTGCGATACGCGATACGCGATTAGCGATCGCCGCCCGCCCCATGGCGATGGCGATGGCGCGAGCCCTCTGTCGTCGGGCTCGGCGCCTGGCTCGCCGTCGAGCGCGGCGACGCGGCGCGCTGCCGCTGGTCCCAGCGAGCCAGCAGCCAGTCGGCGACACGGGGCAGCACCTCGCGCCCCAGCACCGAGAGCGCCGCGCCGGCGACGACCTGCCAGCGCGCCGGCGCCCTGAGCGCGACCGCCTTTTGCGGGACGGCGGCGCCAACCGCCTCCAGCGCGCGCTCCTCGCCGGGTCCCCAGGCGATGGCCTCCACGGGGCAGGCGTCGAGGCAGGCCCCGCAGCGCTGGCAGAGCGATGCGGCGATGACGGCCCGATCGTCCGCGAGACGCATGGCCCCGGTGGGGCAGGCCTCGACGCAGGCCCCACAGCCGTTGCAGCGCTCCGCGGCGATGACTGGCATCTAGCTCCTCTTGCTCAGCCGGTTGAGCCGCTCGTCCAGCTCGCGGAGCTGCTGTTGCAGCATCTCGGCCTCCTCGCGCAGCCGCTCCTCCGGGGTGTGCTCGTCGTGGTGGCCCTCGCAGGGCGTGGCGTGGGCCTGGTGCTCGGCGCCGTGGGCGGCGCCGTGGGCGGCGCAAGCGGCGGCGCCCTGCAGCTCGCGGCCGAGGTAGGCCCGCAGCGCAGTACGGACCGTGCCATACGCGCCGGTCACGGGCTCGATGCCGTACTGCTCAAAGAAGGCGATGGCCCGGCCGCCCATGCCGCCGGTGATCATGACGTTGGCGCCCTGAGCGTGAATGAAGGCGGGCACCTGGCCAGGCTGATGCGCGTCATAGTAGGGGTTTTCCACGGTGGACACGCCCTGCACCTCGTCCCCGGCCAGGTCCACCAGGACATAGTAGGGGCAGCGGCCAAAGTGCGGGCTGACGGCGGCGTCCAGGCCCATCTGGTTGTCGGCGGATAGGGCGATGCGGCGAGTGGTCGGCTGCGACATGATTAGCTCTCCTGTTCCAGTTTTTCGATCTGCTCCAAAAGCTGGGCCAACTGCTGGCGCAGCTCGCGGGCCTGTCCTTGCAGCTTGGCCAGCTCGGCTTCGCGATGGGGCCGGGGCGCGGGCTGGGGCCTGTTCATGCCGGAATGCGAGGCCACGTTGGCGCCGCCGAGCTCGGCCAGTTGCCCGGCCTGGAAGGCGGCCACCACCTGGCGCACGGTCCCGCCGCGGTGCTGATAGACGGGGACGCCCGCGGCCCGAAAGAGCTGGAAGGCGTTGGGGCCGACGCTGCCGCTGACCACCGCCTGCGCGCCGCGCTGGATGACGAACTGGGCGGACTGGATCCCCGCGCCGCCGGCGGCGCCGATGGCGGCGTTATCCAGCGCCTCCCAGGCCAGGGTGTCGGTATCCACGAGGATAAAGGAGGCGGTGCGCCCGAAAATCGGGCTGGCCTGGGCCTCCAGGTTCGGCCCGTCGGCCGAGATGGCGATCTTCATGTTGCGCTCCTTATGTGGTACAATAGATGATAGCAGTGGTCCTGCGGACCCATCGACCCTCGGCCCGCGCTCGCGCGGGCCGAAGGTTTGGGGGCTCGGGGCGGGCCAGGAGCTTGGCCAGCGCTTGCCCGCCCCGATTTTCCTGTTACTCCTTGGGCGTCAGCTCGTCCAGCCGCTGCTCGATCTGGGCGAGCGCCTGTCTGAGCTGCTCAGCCTCGGCGCGCAGCATCTCCATCTCTTGCTCCGGGGTTGGCGGCGGGGGCGGTCCCCACAGGGGGCCGTAACCGGCCGGGGCATAGCCGCCCCGCATCCAGCCGGGCATCCCGGTGGCATGGAACCAGTGGCGGAACCCGTAGCCGCCTCGCCCGCCCCAGGCGCCCCCGCGGCCGCCCATCCCCCACATGGGGTTGGCGCAGCCCGGGACGTCATAGCCGGCGCAGTACCCGGCCCGACGGCCGGTCATGGGGCCCATGCCCCGCGGTCCAGTGCGATCTCCTCTTGGCATCGTGTTCTCCTTCTGTCCTTGGTCCTCTGGCGCGCAGATATCCTTATCCCGGTCGCCGCCGCGCGCTCGGCGAGCGCCGGTCATGGCGGGCCCGCTGCCTCCGCCGCGCGCCGATCGTAGGCCGCCAGAAAGGCGCGCAGCACTTCCTCCGTCGCCCGCAGGTCGTCGGCCCAGTGGGCGAGGTATTCCTCGCCATCCGGGGTGATGCGGTACATCCGACGCGGCGGGCCGGAGGTGATGTCGGTGTCCCAGGTGGAGCTGACCATGCCCATCTCTTCCAGGCCGCGCAGGGTGCGGTAGACGGCGCTGGAATCCACGGGATAGTCGCGCAGCCAGAGCCCCTGCAAGCCCTCCATCAAGCCGTAGCCGTGGGTGGGGTCGTTGCGCAGCAGCAACAACAGCGCCGGCTCGATAAAGCCGTCGATGCGCTGGGGCATGGGGCCGCGCTGGCAGCGGCGGTGCCGTCCGTGTCCGCGGAATCCTGGTGGCATGGTCCTCTCCTGTCGCAGATAACAACTAACTGCATCTATGTGTAACCTGCACATAGTATAACACACTTTCGCCCGTTTGTCAAGGGGTTTGGGACGAATTGAGGGCGTTGGCCAGTCCGTGGAAGCGATAAAGTAGGCTCCGGCTCGCGGAGGCCGAGGCTTTGGCCGGGTCGGCGCGCCTAGGCTAGCGCCAAGATGGAACCCGCAAGTCCGACGGGGCGGCTCCAAGGTAGTGGCGACTTCAGTCGCTCCTGGTCCCGCCCGGAACGACTAAAGTCGTCACTACACAAGTCCGTGGAAGCGATGGAGCAGGCCCTGTCGGGCTGGGCCGGTTGCGGATTGGGGCAATCCGTGGTATGCTCCAAGGGAGGCGCGGCTCCGCCCTGGATGAGGTTGGGTCGGGGGTGCGCTGGCGCCCCACGGAGGATGTGGGCCACTAGCGGCCCGATGGCTGGTGCGCCCCGATTGCCCCACAACGAGATCGCGCAGCGGGCGGAAATGCCGGCCCAGGGAGGCTCGCGGGCCGTATCTTGGCGCCGCCTTGACCGTCCTTATCCAGTGAAAGGGATTCCTATGCTGTTGCGCAAGCAAGGATGCGGAGGGAAAGCATGATGACGGAGCACAAAGGTAACAGCAGCGCTCATCTCGCCCACGGAGGACGCCAGGCGCTGCGCGTGGGGCTGCTCGCGGTGGCGCTCCTGGTCCTGGTCTGGGGCCTGCTCGGCGCGGGGCTGCTGGACGGGCGGCTGGCCCCCTCCATCTCGTCCGCCGCCGAGCCCGAGACGGTGCATTTCCAGGAGGGCCTCAACAGCTATGCGGGGACCACCGACACGTACATCAACCGCTGGTTCCCGGACACGTCGTATGGCTGGTATAATACCATGTCCGTGCGCGCGGCGGACTATATGTCGTCCCTGGTGCGCTTTGACCTCTCCTCGATCCCCAACTCGGCCACGGTGATCTCGGCCACGCTGCAGCTCTGGTGCACCGGCACCGGCGGCCAGACCGTGGACGCCAGCGCCTTCCGGGTGGTCCGCCCCTGGTCCGAATCGCTGGCCACCTGGAACGCCGCCGACGCCAGCGTCTTTTGGGGGACGGCGGGGTGCAACAGCACCACCACCGACCGCCTGCCCGATCCCGAGACGATGGTCGTCCTCTCCGCCGCCAGCCGCTGGTACGAGTGGGCGATCCCCAACATGGTGCAGGCCTGGATCGCCAACCCGGCCAACAACCAGGGCGTGATCCTGCGCGGCTCGGGCGAGCATTTCGTCCAGTTCTCCTTCGCCTCCTCCGAGTACTGGAGCCTGGACCTGCGACCCCGGCTGAGCGTCCGCTATGTGGACGGGCCGCTCTCCACGGCGACCTCGACGGCCACGGCCACGGGGACCTTTACGCCGACGCCCACCTCCACGTCGTTCCAGACCTTCACGGCCACGCCCACGGGCACGGTCCCGACCTCCACCCACACGCCCACGCCGACGGCCACCCCGACGGGCGGCCCCGGCAACGTAGAGATCCGCATCGTCCCCGACTCGCGCACGGCGCTGCTGAACGAGATGTTCACCCTGGACGTGATGGTCCTGGCGCCCTCCGGGCCGGTGGATTCCAGCAGCGTCTATATCAACTTTGACCCCGCCGTGCTCCAGGTGGTGGATGGCGGCGGCGCGCCCACCAACGCGATCGTGCCGGACGCCACCTCGCTGCCGATCCTGCTGCTGAACCAGGTCAACAACGGCACCGGGCGCATCGACTATGTGGCGGGGGCGGCCTTGCCGCCGGCGGCGCCGCCCAGCGGCTATTTCCGCGTGGCGACCATCCGCTTCAAGGCGGTGGCCACGGCGCCGGGCGGCACGCCCGTGACCTTTTCCTTCGGCGCGCCCCGGCAGACGATGACGCTCTATGCCGGGCTGAACAACCTGGGCAGCCATACCGATGGCGTCGTCTTTGTCTCGGCCTCCACGGCCACGGCGACGGCCACCGGCACGGTGCCCACCGCCACGCCGACCCATACCGCCACCCACACGCTGACGCCCACGAACACCGCGACGCCCACCACCCCGGCGGCCACCGCCACGTGGACAGCGACGGCCACGGCGACCTCCACGGGCCAGCCCACGGCGACGCGCACCTCCACGCCCATTGGCCCCACGCCCGGGACGGTCTCGCTCTACCTGGACCCGTCGCCCAGGGTGGCCACGGTCAACGAGATATTCACCCTGGAGATCCGGGTCAACGCCTCGAGCCAGGCGGTGGATTCCGGCGCCATCTATATCGACTTTGACCCCACCTTCCTGCGGGTGGTGGACGTGGCGGGGAACCCGGTTGCCAGCATCATCCCCGCCGATCCCTTCTCGGTGGTGCTGGAGAACGTGGTGAACAACACCTTTGGCACCATCAACTATCAGGCGGGCATCCCCTCCGGCCCGGCCTGCAACGGCGTCTGCACCGTGGCGACCATCCGCTTCAAGGCGCTGGTCCCCACCGCCAGCACGCCGCTGATCTTCCACTCCACCGTGCCGCGGCGCACGCGCATGGTGCTGGGCGGGATCAACCAGAACACCAATACCCCCTTGGGCTCGGTGGTGATCGGCGGCTCGCCGGCGAACACGGCGACCCCCACCGCCACCACCCCGGCGAGCACCGCCACGCCCACGCGGACGCCCACGGCGACCTCCACCGGCCAGCCCACGGCGACGCCGACCCAGACCCTGGCGGCCCCGGGCGGGGTCTCTATCGCGCTGGAGCCCGGCCTCAAGATCGTCACCGTCGGGCAGACCTTTGACCTGACGGTGCGGATCAACGCGGGGACGCAGCCGCTGGACGGCGCGCAGGTGTACGTGAACGTGGACCCGGCGGTCTTTCAGGTGGTCAACGTGATCCCCGACCTGTCTCGCTTTGCCGATATCGTCTCGCCGGCCAGTTGGGATAACGCCCTGGGCCACATCGGCTACGCGGCGGGGCTATTGGCGGGGCCCGCGCCCACCGGCAGCTTTAACATCGCCACGCTGCGGCTGCAAGCCATCGCCCCCGCGGGCGGCTCGCTGATCCGCTTCGCCTTCCACCCGCCGCTGCGCGACACCAAGGTGGCCTATCAGGGGGCGCAGTGGCGGCCCACCTCGGTGGACGCCATCGTGCTGGTGAGCGCCAGCGGCCCCGTGGCCACGGCGACGCCGACGAACACCCCCACCCCCACGGCCACGCCGACCCTGGGCGCGCCCTCGGGGACGCTGACCGGCCGGGTGATCCTGGAAGGGCGCTCCGACCATAGCGGCGCGCTGGTGACCATCGGCAGCCGCTCGGCGCTGACCGCCGCCAACGGGACCTTTACCATCGCCGGCGTGCCGGTGGGGCTGTATACCGTGCGCGCCAGCCGCGTGCCTTACCTCTACGCCGACAAGAGCGGCGTGGTGATCACCAACGGCGCGACGACGGCGCTGCCCGACGTCGGCCTCTATGGCGGCGACTGCAACAGCGACGGCATCGTGGACGTGGCCGACATGGTGATGGTGGGCATGGCCTGGCAGGCGACGCCGGCCGACCCGGCCTGGAACCCGGCGGCGGACATCAACGGCGACGGGATCGTGGACCTGGTGGACCTGTTGATCATCGGGAGCAACCACGAGCGCACCGCCCCCACGGCCTGGGCGATCTTTTAGGCCCGGCGCCTCAAGAAGCGAAACCTCCCCGTCGCCAATCGGCGGCGGGGAGGTTCTTTTGTCCACGACGGGGAGCGCGGCGCAGGGATCCCCCCTGCCCCCCTTGCTAAGGGGGAGCCTCCAGCCGGCGGGCGCGCGTCCCGACTTGTGACCTTCGACTTTCGACCTTTGACTCTCTTTTACGACACCCTGGGCACCCGCGCCAGGATCTCGGAGATCACCTCGTAATTGATGGTGCCCAGCCGCCGGGCCACGTCCTCGGCGGTGAGGCGGTCGGCGCCCTGCTGGCCGATGAGCACCACCTCGTCGCCCTCGCGGGCGTCGGGGATGGCTGTCACGTCGATCATGGTCTGGTCCATACAGACGCGGCCCACGAGGGGCGCGCGCCGCCCGCGCACCAGCACCTCGCCCCAGTGGGCGGGGCCGCGGCGAAAGCCGTCGGCATAGCCCACGGGGATCACGGCGATGCGGGCGGGCCCCGCGGTATGATAGGCGCGGCCATAGCTGATCGCGCTCCCCGCGGGCAGCGCTTTCACCTGGGCGATGGTGGTCTTGAACGACAGGGCGGGGCGAAAGCCCGGCGGGCAGCCGACCTCCGGCGAGGGGTCCAGCCCGTACATGGCGATGCCCAGCCGCACCAGGTTGAACCGCGACTCGGGGAGAGTCAGCAGCGCCGCGCTATTGGCGGCGTGGACCCAGCGCGGCGAGACGCCCGCCTCCTCCACCGCCCGCAAGACCTCCCGAAAGGCGGCGAGCTGCGCCAGGGTATAGGCGCGGTCCAGCTCGTCGGCGGAGGAAAAGTGGGTAAAGACCCCCTCGAGCTCCAGGCCGGGGAGCTCCCGCGCCTGCCGGACAAAGTCGGCGGCCTGGTCGGGCAGCAGTCCCAGCCGCCCCATGCCGGTATCCACCTTCAGGTGGGCGCGGGCGACGCCGCGCAGCTCCACCGCCGCGCGGCTGAGCGCCCTGGCCACGTCCAGCGAAAAGAGGGTGGCCGTCACGTCGTGGAGGACCATCTCGCGGGCCTGCCAGGGGGGCGTATAGCCCAGCACCAAGATCGGCGCGGCGATCCCCGCCTGGCGGAGCGCCAACGCCTCGCCCAAGCAAGCCACGCCCATCAGGCGCGCGCCGTTGTTCAGCGCGGTGCGCGCCACCTTGACGGCGCCGTGGCCATAGGCGTCGGCCTTGAGCACCGCCATGATCGCCACCTCGGGGCCGATGATCTCGGCGACGCGCCGCACGTTGCCAGCGATGGCCTCCAGGTCAATCTCCACCCAGGTGGGGCGCGCGGGGCTCAGCAGGCGGACCCGCTCCCAGGCGGGGCCCTGGCGGGGCAACTGGGCCCGGTCGGCGGGATCGGCCAGCAGCGCCGCCGTCACCTCCTCCATGCGGGCCTCCGCCGAGCCCTTGAGCAGCGCCACGTCCCCCGGCCCCAGCGTCCCTTGCAGCGCGCGGATGGCGTCCTGCGCGGCATAGGTGACGACGATGCGGTCGGCGGGGAGGCCGGCCTCGCGGGCGGCCTCGGCGATGAGCTGGGCGCGCTCGCCGCGGGTCACCAGGAGGTCCACGATCCCCGCGGCGCCGCGGCCCACCTCCCGGTGGCCCTGGGCTTCGTAATCGCCCAGCTCGAGCATGTCGCCCAGCACGGCGATGCGCCGCCGGGCGGGCAGCTCGCGCAGCGTCGCGAGCCCGGCGAGGACGGCGGCGGGGCTGGCGTTATAGGTGTCGTCCAGGAGGAGGCTGCCCCCTGCCCCCGCCAGTGGATGGAGGCGGCCGGGGAGCGGGCGGAGCGCGGCCAGCGCCGCGGCGGCGTCGGCGAGGGGGACGCCGCGGACGAGCCCCACGGCGAGGGCGGCCAGCGCGGCGAAGATATTATGTCGCCCCAACAGCGCCAGCCGCACGCGGAGGGAGGAGGAACGAGTCAAGTCGTTACTACATGGATTGGAGGTAGTCGCGACTTGAGTCGCGTCTTCGGAACGACGGAAGGAGGAAGAACGACTAAAGTCGTTACTACATGGATTTGTAGTCGCGTCTTGAGTCGCGTCTTCGGAACGACGGAAGGAGGAAGAACGAGTCAAGTCGTTACTACATGGATTTGTAGTCGCGACTTCAGTCGCGTCTTCGGAACGACGGAAGGAGGAAGAACGACTAAAGTCGTTACTACATGGATTTGTAGTCGCGACTTCAGTCGCGTCTTCGGAACGACGGAAGGAGGAGGAACGAGTCAAGTCGTTACTACATGGATTTGTAGTCGCGACTTCAGTCGCGTCTTCGGAACGAGTCAAGTCGTTACTACATGGATTGGAGGTAGTCGCGTCTTGAGTCGCGTCTTCGACGCGGAGGGTGAATTCGGTCCCTTCGGCGGTGAGGGCGATGTCCTCCGCCCAGAGGTGGAGGGCGCCGCCCAGGTCGCGGACCGCGGGCCCGAGCCCGTAATAGATCACCCGCGCGCGGGTGCGCGCCGCCATGGCCCGCACGCGGGGGTCGTCGGCGTTGAGCGCGGCCCAGCCGTCGGCGGGGAGCGCCTCGACCAGCCGCCCCTTCTCCAGGGCGATGTCCTCCACCGAGCCCAGGGTGGCGGTGTGGGCGGCGCTCACGGCGGTGATCACGCCGAGGCGCGGCCCGGCGATGTGGGCCAGCTCGCGAATCTCGTCATAGTGGTCGGAGGCGATCTCTAGCACGGCCACCTGGTGCTCGGGGGCAAGCTGGCCCAGCGCGATGGGCAGGCCGTAGCGGTCGTTAAAGCTGCCATAGTTCTTGAAGACCTGGTAGCGCGCGCCGAGCACGGCGGCCACCGCCTCCTTGG
>ENA-UOUL01001599-UOUL01001599.1-bioreactor-metagenome-genome-assembly--contig:-NODE-1599-length-30540-cov-4.164068_pt1 | contig 30540 bp, 30 predicted proteins | sample MGYA00249838_ERZ747220 | MGnify/ENA primary metagenome ERZ747220 (study PRJEB28778, sample SAMN05720191) | bioreactor metagenome | isolation source: Anaerobic biogas reactor | place: USA:Washington... | reverse complement strand
GTCCCGGGAAGACCGCGGTTCAGCAGGATGGCCAGGCATAGCGATCCGGCCAAGCCAATGGGAACCACCGCGAACGAGTACTGGAAGGTGCGCCAGAGCGACGGCCAGAATAGCTGATCGCCAGCAAACGCCTTCTGATAGTTCTGCAAGCCCACCCATCTTGGTGAACTTAACACGTCATATTCGCTAAAGCTGAAATAAAACGATGCAATGATAGGACCAACCCAGAAGAATAACAAGCCAATCAGCCACGGCAGAAGAAACAGGTATGCCTGAGAGGCGCGCCTGATCTGGGTTCTCGTTGTACCGCCTACCAGCCTACCAAGAAGGCGGATCATCGGCGGTAGGCTATGCTCTGGCGCCAATGCTCTCGAACTGAGTGTCATGGATAGGCCCTCTCTCCTCAACTTGATAGCGAAGCAACAACCCGAATACTGCTTGCCATCGCGTTACAGATGCTTGCGCGCTCCTGAGTACGGTGTGTTTAACCCAAGTGCAACATGATTGACCGTTCGACCCCAGAAGGCTAAAATGGCCTGTACGCGCGACGCCAGGATCATGCAACGGCCAACCTTGTGTGCGCTATAGCCAGGTGGTTCATAGCTCCGGCCCACGATCAGCTTAGCACAGCTGCCCATGTCGAGGGGGGCCGAGGGGCCAAACAGCGGCCAGGGAGGGGACAAACCATCGTGACGGACCGAGGCGCGGCGAGCACAGCCTTTATCGATGCGGTGCACCACGCCCTGCTGTACCTCTACGACCCCAGGGCACTCGGGGATAGCGACCTGAGGCGTTGGCTGGGCCTCGGGGAGCGGGCAGGGGCTTCAGAACTCTATCGCATCATCCTCAACGCTATCGACGAACTCAAGCCAAACCTCGAGGCGCGCAAGGAGGCCAAGGCGTGGCGTCCCTATCGCGCCCTCTATCATCGCCACGTGGAGCAGTTCACCCAGCGCGAGGTCTCTGTCGCCCTGGCCCTCAGCGTTCGGCAGCTGCGACGCGAAGAGCAGCGGGCCTTCGTCATGCTGGCCAACATCCTCTGGGAGCGCTACGACGTGGCCAAGCGCTCGCAGGCCGCCCCGGAGGGGGCGCAGCAGGGTTCCTTCTCGCGCCAGCACCCCTCCTCCCGAGAGGACGAACTCCAATGGCTCGAACGCTCATCCCATGCCGAGTTGCTCGATCTTGCCGGCATGGTCGACTCGGTCCTGGCGGTCACCGAGCCGCTGGCAGCCCAACTCGGCGTGTCCCTCGTCTGGCAGGCGCCGGCAGCCACCCCCTACGTGTCGGCGCAGGCCTCCAGCCTACGCCAGGCGCTGATCAACCTCCTGTCGTGCGCCATGCGCGCTGCTCCCGGCGGGCGAGTGGAGATTAGCTTGGCGTCGACCGATGGCAACCACCGTCTGGTCGTCCTTCCGAGCACTTCTCGCGGGCAGGAGGGCTTGCCGCTTTGCGACGATAGCGACCAACTCAAGATGGCGCGGCAGCTTCTGGAACTCTCGGGCGGGACGCTCACCGTCGTCGCCTCGGGTGACGCCGCACGCCCGGGCACCATCACGCTGACCATCGCGGCCGCGGATCGCGCCACCATCCTGGTGATCGACGACAACGCCGACACCCTCCGGCTGGTGGAGCGCTACCTCGCGGGCGAGCGCTTTGTCTTTGCCGGCACGCGTGACCCGCAGCAGGCCCTGGCGCTGGCCGAGCGATTGGCCCCCGCTGCCATCGTGCTCGACGTCATGTTGCCCGGGATCGACGGCTGGGAGATGCTGGGACGCTTGCGCGCCCACCCCAAGACGGCCGACGTTCCGATCATCGTCTGTACCATCCTGCCCGAGGAGCACCTGGCGCTCTCGCTGGGCGCCGCCGAGTTCTTGCGCAAGCCCATCAACCGTCGGACGCTGTTGGCGGCCCTCCAGCGGCAGGTTGGGGCGGCATCGCCAGCAGCTGACTGAGGCCGCTCACGCATGCCAGGAACTGCTGTACCGAGATCCCATCGCGCCGCGTAACGGCCACGGCGTTGCTCAGTATCGGATGCCCGGCCGGATCGAGGGCCGAGACGGCCACGACGGGGATGTCCCGGAGAGCCTCGTCACGGTGTCGCTCCGCCAGCACCTGGAACCCGTCCATCCCGGGCATTACGAGATCGAGCAGGATCACGTCTGGATGCGCCTCGCGCGCCAGCGCCAGCGCCTCCTCGCCGTCGGTCGCGGTCACTACACGATAGTCCTGCTCGGCCGAGGCGAGCACGCGCCAGAACAAGCGTAGGGCGTCAGGCTGGTCATCGACGATCATGACGGTGCCGCCGTCGGGCGCCAGGCGTCCTACGGCATCCAGCAGGTGATGACGTGAGATGGGCTTGAGCAAATAGTCCGAGACATCCAGCCCCTCCACGGCGTTGCGTTCCGGTATCGACGCCACGATGACGGGCGTGCCGTTGGGAAGCTCTACGCCGGCAAGTCGCTCCAGGGCGTCGGGCACCGAGGGGTCGTTGACGATCAGCGCCTGGGCCGGCGTCCGCGCGAGTTCGGCAAGCGCCTCCTCGTGACTCTCGACGGCTACCACCTCGACGTCATCGAGGTAGCGGCGTAGCAGGTGCTGCAACGCCTCACCCTCCTCAAGGACGACCAGCCGACGAGTCACATCGGCCTCGGGCAGCGTGGGGCGCGTGCTGCGCTGGCGGTACTCCCAGGTGGGCTCGAGCCAGCGCAGAGCGCCCGCCTCGACAGGGGCGGCTGGCTCGACGGGCAAGCGAAAGGTAAAGGTTGTGCCCTGCCCCAACTCGCTCTCGACCCACATACGCCCCCCGTGCAGCTCCACAAAGCTCTTGCTGATCGCCAGGCCGAGGCCACTCCCGCCGTGCCGCCGGCGCAACGGGTCCTCAAGCTGCTGGAAGGGGCGGAACAGCCGTTCGGAGTCCTCGGGGCTGATGCCGGGGCCGGTGTCTGAGACGGACGTGAGGACGCTCCCCCCCTCCCGCGACACGCGCAACTCCACGCCCCCCTCGTCCGTGAAGCGGCCGGCGTTGCTGAGCAGGTTCAGGATGACCTCGCGGATGCGCGTGCGGTCGCAGTACACGGTCGGGAGATCCTCCGCGACGGCGCAGCGCAGGTAGATGCCCTTGGAATCGAACAGGGGGCGAACGGCGGTGACGGCCGCGTCGACGACCTCGGGGAGTGAGACGTGCTCGCGGGTCAGAGCCATCTGGCCGGCCTCGACCTGGCTCAAGTCCAGGACGTCGTCGATGAGATCGGACAGGTGCTGGCTGTTCCTCATGATCACCTCGAGGTCGGCCAGCAGGGCGGGGGGCAGGCGCATGCCATAGGCCTCGGGCGCCTCCAAGATCATCTCACCGAACCCGACGATCATGTTGAGCGGCGTGCGCAGCTCGTGGCTCACCTTGGCGACAAAGTCGGTCTTGGCCTTGTTGGCCTGTTCGGCCACGAAGCGCATCTGGTCCAGCTTTTGGTTCGTCAGCGCCAGCTGCCGGTTGAGGTGGGCCAAATCGTCCAGCGCCTGGTTCAACTCGCCCTGTCGGTGGCGCGCCTCGTCCAGCAGCCGCTGAGCCCGCAGCGAGTTGGACCACGACCACCGCGCCAAGTGTCCCACGGGCTGGTACACGGCCACCATCACCCCCCACGCCGCCCACACTGCCACAGCCGCCACGCCCAGAGGCGCCAGCTCGATGGCGGTCGTGGATTGAAAGGCCATCCACACGAGCACGGCGCTCTCGACGACGGCCGTGACTGCAGACGCCGGCAGGCTGATGAGCGCCGCCGCCAGGGCTACGGGCAGGGCGAGCAGTGTCAGGGAGCCCGGCACTCGAAGCCAGTCCGCCAGCAGGTGCACTGCGAGGGACGTGACGACGAGCACGCACCATCGCCCTGCCAGGGGATGCCAATCGTCGACGAACCACGCCGCCACGGCAAGGGCCATCACCGCCAGCATCCAGTCGGTGGTCTGCATCACCGCCCAAGGGAGTTGCTCCGCCAGGGCGAGTAGGCAGCCGAGGCCGACCAGGACGGCGATGACGGGCTTGGCCGGCAGGCGCAACTCGCTCCAGAGGTCGGTCGTGGTTTCTTGGCTCATTGTGTCTCCCGCGAAGCTGCGATGTTCGTGCCCGTCGCCGGTGCGCAACGCGTGTAAGGCGCCGCCCCTCTGTGGCCCGCGACATGGCGCCATAGAGGGGCGGCCTCGACTGCTCCAGGACCCTGGCCTCAGGCCTCTTCCAGCGCCACCATCCGCACCGGGAAGCTATCGAGCCCCTGGATCGGCACCGGCGCGGCGAACACGAGCACCCTCGGCTTGCGCAGGTAGGCCAGGTTCGCCACGCGTTCGATGAGGCAGATGTCGTTGTCCAGCAGCTGGTGGTGGTTGTGTTGGTCGATGGCCCGTGGGTCGGAGCGGGGCAGCTCGATGCCGGGCAAGTCGACGCCCATCATCTTCATCCCCGCGTCCACCAGATAGGCGATGGCCTCGGCGCTAAAGTTGCGATTGGCGTCGGGTCCACCGTCATAGTCGAACCTCCCCAGGACGATGTCGCCCCGACGTATGCCGCCCACCCTCTCGGCCGCCGCGGTGATGTCGTCCAGGCTGACGACGCCGCCCCCGGGCACCGCCGTGAGGTCCAGCACCACTGCCTCGCCACACAGGCTCTCCAGGGGGACGGTGGACACGTCCTTGCCATCCGGGCGGACGTGGTAGGGGGTCTCGATATGGGTGCCCACATGATTGAGGTGCATGTCCACGCGGTGCATGATGTACCACATCCCGTCAGGCACCGCCTCCGGGGCAGGCACGCGCTCGATGTGCACCGGCCGGACGCCCACCTCCGGCTCGATGACGTGGGTCAGGTCGACGAGGCGATAGTTGCCGATGGTCATGATGATGCTCCTTTGGGGTGTGGTTCCGGCGCGCACGGCGCCGGAGGCGGGATCAGGTGAGTGCGACGATGCGATCGTAGACCAGGCCGGCGTCGTCGAGCACGCGTTGCACCGCGTCGCGCGCCGCCCAGGGAAAGCGGATGGCGGTGCCGCAGTCGGAACTCAACTGGCGGGGCGTGGGGATCAGCTTCACGGCCAGGCCGGCGTTGGCCAGCGCCTTCTCGGCGCGCAGCGAGTGGCTCACCGAGGGCACCAGCACCACGCCGTGCGTGATCTCTGTGTTGGGCGTCTCGGGAGTCTCGGGCGTCACAGCGACACCACGTTTCCGGCGCGGAGCAGCGTCTCGGCGATGGTGTACATGTTGGACACCACCCCCGCCGCCACCTTGTCGCGCAGGTCATAGTATCCGAGGCAGGTGCCACACACCAGCACCTCGACGCCGCGCGACGCCAGGGCGCACAGGTCGTCGGCAATGGGCGAACCCTGCACCGCCAGCTTGACGCCGGTGTTGTAGAATACGATGGCCCGCGGCAGCTCCTCCATCTCGGTGAGGGTATGAAAGAACGCGCGCACCAGCACCCCGCCCAGCTCGGGCTCGCCCCGGCCCATCTGGTCCGACGGGACGGCCACCACGCTGGGGCCACCGGGGCCGGCAGTCGCCGGCTCGGGTTCGGGAGCGACCGCAGCTGCCTGGCCGGCGCGACGCAGGGCGATGGAAAAGCCCTCGGCGCCCTCGGACACGTCCACCTGCCAGCCCGCCTTCTCAGCCAGCCGGCGGACGTTGGCGACCTGGTCGGCGCCCGTCACCAGCGTGGTCACCTCGTCGGCCTCGCGCATGGCGTTGCGCGTCAGGATCACGGGCTGCGGGCAGGGCAGGCCGCGGGCGTCGATGATCTTGTTCGACATAAGACACCTCTCGGTCGAGGGCGATCGCGCCGCGGGCGATCGCTCGGGGAAGCCTCGTCCCTCCTATGATAGGCATGCGGGGGCGCAGATCAAATACCGTTGTAGCGGGGTGGTTCCGGAGTTCTGGGAGTTGTGGATTAGGCGCTCCAAGTTGCAGGTTGCAGGTCACAGGCTTGAGGGTGTTCGGCCCTTTGAGTCTGTAACCTGCACCCTGACACCTGGAACTCGGGGTTTGTCCCGCACAACCCGCAACCCATCACACGCGACTCGCCCGTGCGCGGGCTGTAAAGCGCTTCTGTGCCCATGGGGCGGGTTGTGGTATAATCGCCGCTTGGGTTCGCCCTGTGACGAAAACCGCGGACGGAGAGCGCTTCATGGCTGCTTCACTGGCGTCGATTCGATACCTGCTCGTCGACTTGGATGGCGTCCTCTACCGGGGACAGACCGGCCTGGCCGGGGGCCCCGAGTTGATCGCGTTCTGCGAGGAGCGCGGCATCGGCTACCTGCTGGTCACCAACAACTCGACCCTTACGCCCGCCCAGTTCGTGCAGCGGCTCGCGCGGATGGGCGTCCGGGTCCCCGAGAGCGCCGTGATGACCTCCGGGGGCGCGACGGCCGCCTACCTGGCGACGCTGGCGCCGGCGGGCACGCGCGTGAACGTGGTGGGAGAGGCGGCGTTGATCGGCGAGCTGGAGCGTCGTGGATTCGTCATGGCGGGGCGCGAGGCGGAATACGTGGTGTGTGGCTGGGACAAGGGGATCACCTTCGACAAGCTCAAAACCGCCTGCCTGGCGATCCGTGATGGCGCCACGTTCATCGGCACGAACGGCGACAAGACCTACCCACTGGAGAGGGACATCATCCCCGGGGCGGGGAGCCTGCTGGCGGCGCTGGTCGCCGCCACCGACGTGGAGCCGGTTGTGGTGGGCAAGCCCGAGCCGATCATCTTTGAGCAGGCGCTGTCCAGGCTGGGCGCGCGCCGTGAAGAGACCGCCATCCTCGGTGACCGCCTCGAGACCGACATCCTGGGGGGCAGGCGCGCCGGCATCGCTACGATCATGGTGCTGACGGGTATCTCGAGCGCCGAGGAGGCTGCCGCCTACGAGGCGCCGCCCGACGTCATCTATGACGATCTGCCGGCGCTTCTCAGCGCGTGGCGCGAGGCACTGGTGCGATGACCGAGCGATCAGGGTGACAGGTTGCAGGTTGCAGCCGCACCCGGCTGGCACTTCCCGGACGCCCGCCAGCCACACCTCCGGGAAGTATGATCGATAAACACGGTGGCAGGCGGCAGCTCACCCGTCGCAGCGCTCTGCGAGCGCACACTGTAGCCTGAAACCTGTTCCCTGGCACCTCCGATGTGTTCAGCGTCGGGCTGATTGGTCCGGCGCGCGTCTTTACAGTTCCTGCCCCGGGCACTATACTTATGCGAGGCTCTGCTTTCGTATAGTTGTAACGGAGTAGGTTGCAGCGATGTTTTTCCCAGTGTTCGACCCACGCTACTATCTATTCGCGCTACCGGCCCTGATCTTGGGGCTCTATGCGCAGTACAGGGTGCGTTCGGCGTACCAAAAGTACCTGCAGGTGCGCAACACGCGCGGCATGGCGGGCCACGAGGCGGCGCGGCGGTTGCTCGAGGCCAACGGCCTCTATGATGTGTCCGTGCAAGAGACGCAGGGGCAGCTCTCGGACCACTATGACCCACGGCGCAAGGCGCTCTTTTTGTCGCCGGCCGTGGCGCGGTCGGCCACCGTCGCCAGCCTGGGGATCGTGGCCCACGAGGTGGGGCATGCGGTGCAGGATGCGGCCAACTATGGGCCGATGAAGCTGCGCGCTGGCCTGGTGCCGGCGGTGCAGATCGGGTCGTGGCTCGGCCCCATCATCTTTATGGCCGGCCTGTTCTTGCCGATTCCCAACCTGTCGCTCATCGGGCTGCTCTTTTTCTCGGGTACCCTGCTGTTCTCTCTGGTGACGCTACCCGTGGAGTACAATGCCAGCAGTCGCGCGGTGGCGATGCTCGAGCGGAGCGGGCTGCTCACCGCTTCCGACGAGAAGGGCGTGCGCCAGGTGCTCTCGGCCGCGGCGCTCACCTATGTCGCGGCGGCGGCGCAAGCGTTGTCCACCATCCTGTACTATCTCTCTATCCTCGGCGGGCGGCGGCGCGACTAGTGGCAGCGGATGGGCCCGAGAACGCCATGGTCGACCTGCTGAGCCTGTCGCGCCTCGACGTGGAGCGCCTGGTGGGGGAGTGGGGCGCGCCGCGCTATCGTGCGGACCAGATCTGGCACTGGCTGTATCGGCGTCTGGCCCAGAGCCCCCAGGAGATGGCCAACCTTCCCGCCGCGCTGCGCGGGCGCCTCGCGGAGGAGACGACCATCGGCAGCCTCGAGCCGTTGCGACGCGTCGCGTCGGAGGATGGGCTGACGAGCAAGGTGCTGCTGGGGATGCCGGACGGCGCCGCGATTGAGGCGGTGCTGATGCACTATGGCGCCACCGACGACGAGGCCGGCGAGCGGCACACGGTTTGCGCGTCCTCGCAGGTGGGCTGTCCCATCGGCTGTGCCTTCTGCGCCACCGGGCAGCAGGGGTGGACGCGCGACCTGACGACGGGCGAGATCAGCGCCCAGGTGCTGCACTTTGAGCGCGAGCTGTGGGCGCAGGGGGCCCACGTCACCAACGTGGTGTTCATGGGGATGGGCGAGCCCCTGCTGAACCGCGAGGCCGTGTGGGGCGCCATCGGCAATCTCAACGATCCCGACGGCCTGGCGCTGGGGGCGCGGCGATTCACCGTCTCGACGGCGGGGATCGTGCCCGGCATCCTGGCGATGGTCGAGGAGACGCCCTCCGTTGGGCTGGCGGTCTCGCTCCATGCTCCCGAGGATGCCCTGCGCGATGAGCTGGTGCCCGTCAACCGCCGCTACCCGCTCGAGACGCTGCTCGACGCGTGCGAGCGCTACATATCGGCCACCGGCCGGCGTGTGACCATGGAATACGCGCTCATCGATGGGGTGAACGATTCTGAGCGACACGCGCGTCGCACCGCCGCGTTGCTCGCCGGGCTGTTATGCCACGTCAACCTGATCCCGCTGAATCCCACCGAGGGGTGCCCGCTCCGGCCCTCGCCCCCCGAGCGCGTGGCGACGTTTCGCGACGTGCTCCGGCGGTCGGGCATCCCGGCCACGGTGCGGCTGCGGCGTGGGGTGGATGTGCAGGCGGGCTGCGGGCAGCTCTGCGGCGCCCGACGTTGAGCGCCAGATTGCCGGCGACCGCGTTGCTTGCGGCGCATACCTAACCTATCCGACCGACGGGACAGCGTCCCTTCGATACCCTCCGAACAGGAGTAGCACACGCATGGCGTCACGCCGACGGGTGCGAATCGCACCGTCCATCCTATCGGCCGATTTCAGTCGGCTCGGAGAGCAGGTTGCCGAGGCCGAGCGCGCCGGCGCCGATATCATTCACATCGATGTGATGGACGGGCGTTTCGTGCCCAATATCACCGTTGGGCCGCTGGTGGTGCGCGCGCTCCGCCCGGTGACGCGTCTCCCGCTGCATGTACACCTGATGATCGTGGAGCCGGAGCGCCACATCGATGCTTTTGCGCGCGCGGGGGCGGATCTGATCACTGTACATGTGGAGACGAGCCCACACCTGGACCGTACTCTGGCGCAGATTCGCGAGGCGGGCGCCCGTCCTGCGGTGACGCTGAACCCCGCCACGCCGCTGGTGATGATCGAGGAGGTCCTCGATCAGGTGGATCTCATCCTGCTGATGACCGTGAACCCCGGCTTTGGTGGCCAGGAGATGATCCCGTCGTCGCCGGACCGGGTGCGCCGGCTGCGGCGCATGCTCGACGAGCGCGGGCTGGAGGGGTGCTCCATCGAGGTCGATGGCGGCATCAATGAGGCGACGATCCCCGAGATCGTGTCGGCGGGCGCCGACGTGCTGGTGATGGGCTCGGCCATCTTTGGCGCCGAGGGCGGTATCGCGGAGGCCATGCGTCGCGCGAGGTCCTTGTTGTGATGCCGTGCCGTGGGGACGCGAAACGGCCAGCCCCCAGGGGCTGGCCGCGCTCTGTCCGGCAGATGGAGGCTCTAGGCCTTGGCCGCCTTGTTGTAGGTCCGCAGGCAGCGGGTGCAGATGCTCACCCTCTGGACGCGGCCGTCGACTTCAATGGTCGCCCTCTGGATATTCGGAAGCCAGCGTCGGTTGGTGCGTCGCTTGGAGTGGCTGACGTTATGCCCGAACTGCGGGCCTTTGCCACAGATCTCACACTTGGCCATTCGGTAAACCCCTTTCCGAACCGGGCCGCGATGGCCGGCCCGCACTGTTTGGCTTGAACGCGTCGGATATGATACCATAGACTACACTATCTGCAAAACCGGCGGCGAGGAGACCACCAATGAGTGAACATCCAGCTTCTGGCAAAATCGAGGTGTCGCCCCGTGCCATCGCCAGCATCGCAGCGGAGGCCGTGCTGAGCTGTTACGGCGTGGTGGGCATGTCGGCAGCCACCCTTCGGGACGAGGTCGCCGAGATTTTGCAGAGGGATAACTCGCACCGCGGTATCGAGGTCCGCGTGAGCGATCACCACATCTCCATCGACCTCTATGTGGTGATCGAGTACGGCACCCGCATCTCTGAGGTGGCACAGAACGTCATGGAGAGCGTCAAGTTTAGCGTAGAGCGCTCCCTGGAGATGCCCGTAGCGGAAGTGAACGTCCACGTGCAGGGTTTGCGCGTCAGCAACAAGGACTAGCTCCTCATCCCATCCTGGCCGGCCGAGTCAATTCGTCGGGTCGATAGAGGCGACATAGCACACCATGGGCCAACAACACACACCGACCAATCCGTCCGATCAGCCCCCGGCTACCCGCTTCTGGAGCCTGGAGTGTGACGGCGACCACCTGTTGCGCTGTCTGCGGGCGGGGAGCGCCTGGCTCGACGCTCACGTCGCGGTCGTGAATGCTCTCAACGTGTTCCCGGTGCCTGACGGCGACACGGGCACCAACATGTCACTCACCATGCGCGCGGCACTGAACGAAGCCGGCAACAAGCCCTATCGATCCGTCTCGGAGCTGGCGCGGGTGGTCTCGCATGGGGCGCTCATGGGGGCGCGCGGGAACTCGGGCGTCATCTTGTCGCAGATCATGCGGGGCTTTTCCCGTGCCCTGGACGATCTCGAGACGTTGGGCCCGACCGACCTGGCCGCGGCGTTCGAGGAGGGTGCGAACACCGCCTACAAGGGCGTCATGAAGCCCGTCGAGGGGACGATCCTGACGGTGGCGCGCGAGGCGGCGCAGGCGGCCAAGGCGGCGGCCGACGCCGGGGGAGACATGATGCGCGTCCTGGCCGAGGCCGTCTCCGGAGCGCAGGCGGCGCTCGCCCGCACGCCCAAGCTGCTGCCCGTGCTGGCAGCGGCGGGAGTGGTGGACGCCGGCGGGCAGGGCTATACCCTGATCCTCGAGGGCGTGTTGCGCCACCTCCTGGGAGACACCATCGCGCCGCAAGCCATGGCCGCCACCGTGGCCGAGCACCTCCACGACATCGAGGGCGAGTACAACTATGACACCCAGTTCGTCATCCTGGGCACCGACCTGGATGTCGACGCCATCCGCGAACGCATCTCGACCATGGGGGACTCGGTGTTGGTGGTCGGCGACGCCTCGGCGGTCAAGGTGCACGTGCACAGCGACTATCCCGGGCACGTGCTGGATTATGGCGTGAGCCAGGGGCAGCTCACCGCCATCATCATCGAGAACATGCAGCAGCAGTACGAAGAGTTCCGACGGGAGAGCGATGCGGCGGTGAGCGCGCCGCCCCCTGCGACCAGCGTCTCGGCGCCCGGCGCGGTGGCCGTCCCGCGCCTCCAGGTGAATGTGCCGCGTGACGACAAGTCGGACACGTGCGTGATCGCCGTTGTCTCGGGGGATGGGATCAAGCGCGTCTTTGAGAGCCTCGGGGTTTCCTCCATTGTGCTGGGCGGCCAGACGATGAACCCCAGCACGCACGACCTTCTCACCGCCGTGGAGAACTCGACTTGCGCTCAGGCGATTGTGCTGCCCAACAACCGCAACGTGGTGCTCGCCGCCCGGCAGGCGGCGGAACTCGCCTCCAAGAAGGTGGTGGTCGTCCCCACGCGCACCATCCCGCAGGGCATCGCCGCGCTCCTGGCGTACAACTATCAGGCTGATCTGGCGACCAACGCCCGGCTGATGCTCGATGCCAGCACCCAGGTTCAGACCGCCGAGATCACGCGGGCCGTGCGCTCGGTCCAGGTGAACGGCCTCTCCATCAAGGAGGGGCAAATCATCGGGCTGCTGAACGGCGACCTCACGAACGTCGGTTCCGACATCCCCACCGTGATGCGTCAGGTGTTGGACCGCATCGGCCCCGATGACTATGAGATCCTCACCATGTACTATGGCGAGGACGTGTCGGCGGAGGAGGCCGAGGCGCTGGCCGAGACCATTCGCGAGAGTCATCCCGATCTCGAGGTGGAGGTGCTCGACGGTGGCCAGGCGCACTATTACTACATCCTATCTGTCGAGTAAGGCTTGGCGCTAGAGGAGTACGCTGCATGAGTGTCACCCGTATTGTCACCGATAGCACCGCGGACCTCGCGCCCGAGGTCTTGGAAGAGCTGGGCATCTCGGTGGTGCCCATGCGCATCCGGCTAGGGTCGGATGTGCTCGTCGACGGCCCCGCGTTGCGTACGGCCGAGTTCTACCACACGATGGCGCAGGCCGGGCAGACTCCGGCGGTGCTGACACCGACGGCGAACGAGTTCGCGCAGGTCTATCAGCGCCTGGGGCGCGAGACGAGCGACATCGTGACGATCGCCTGTTCGGGTGGCCTCAACGGTACGGTGCGCGCCGCCATGCAGGGGCGGTCGGGCCTGCTGGGGCGCATGAGCATCCAGGTCGTCGATTCGCAGCTCACCTCACGGGCATTAGGGATCCTGGTGGCCGATGCCGCCCAGGCGGCATGCGCGGGCGCCAGCGGAGCCGAGGTCGTACGCCTGGTGCGCGGCGCCATCTCGCGCATCTATTTTGCGTTCTATGCCGAGAGCCTGGACTATTTAAAGCGCAATCACCTCTTTGAGCTGCCGCGCGATCCGCTCGGAGGTGCCACCGCGGTCGAGCCGCTGCTGATGATCGAGGAGGGAGAGATCACCGCGGTGCAGCGCATGCGCAATCGGGGCACCCCTGTGGAGCGGCTCTTCGAGTTCGTGGCCGAGTTCCCCAAGGTGACGGTGGTGGATGTGCTTCATACCGGGCTCACGCCGGGGGCCGAAGAAATCAAGGCGCAGGTGGAGCAGCTGTACCCCGGGCAGGTGGTGGGCGAGCACATCATCGGACCCGTTTTCAGCGCCTACGCCGGCCCGCGGTGCTTGGGCGTCGTGGTGCGGGATAACTGAATCAGGCAAGTGGTCGAACGCGCGGACACATCGACAAGGCGAGGCGGATGGCATCGGCATACGACAAACTCAGACGCATACTGACACTCGAGTGCGAACACGGCTGCAGCGACCGCGCCGTCATCGGGGGGCTGCAGCGCTTCCTCGGCTACTGGGAGAAGGAGGCGCGCGAGGAGCCGGACGACGAGCACCCCATCCCTGTGGATGACGTGATGGGGGCACTGTCGGGCTATGATGAGCTGGACGGTGAGGCCCGTCGCGAGACGATTATCCGCCTGCTGGAGAGGATGACCAGCCAGGGGCCACGGCCCAGCGAGGACGCGTCCCCCCCTCAGCCGGACGAAAGCACCGCTGATGCGCCCCACTCCGAGGCGTCGGATAATGCCGCGCCGGACGGCGAGGATGCCCCGGCTGACGGGGACGACGACGGCGATGAGGCGTCCGACGAAGCGGCGGATGCTTTGAGTGATGGCAGCGCAGAGCGCCGTGCCCGCCCCACGCAGAGGCGGTCGACGCGTAAGGCGGCGGCGAGCGTCGATCTCAACTCATCCGTCACGGCGTTGCGGGGCGTCAGCACGACGAACCAAGAGCGGCTGGCACGTCTCGGCGTGCATGCGATCCGCGACCTGGTCACCTACTTTCCACGGCGATACGACGACTTTTCGGCGCTGCGCACCATCAACCGGCTGGAGTACGGCGAAGAGGTGACCATCGTCGGCGTCGTCTCCAAGGTGAGGCTCGACCGCGCGCGCACCGGCCTGACCATCGTGCGGGTGGCGCTCTCGGACGGGACCGGCACCATCGAGACGCGTTGGTTCAACCAGCCCTACCTCGAGAAGCGCTTTAGCACCGGCATGGAGATCGTCATCAGCGGCAAGGTCGATGAGCATCTCGGCCGCCTCCTCTTCAGCAACCCCGAGTGGGAGCCGCTGCAGCGTGACCTGCTCCATACCGGGCGCCTCGTGCCCGTCTATCCGCTGACGGAGGGGGTGAGCGGACGCTGGTTGCGGCGCATCATCAAGGGCGCGCTCGATGACTTTGCCGGGCGCGTGGTGGATCCCCTGCCCGCCGATCTCGTCGCGTCCGAGGGGTTGGTGGGCATCGGCGAGGCGCTCATGCAGATCCACTTCCCGGACAGCGCCGAGGCCCTGGAGCGCGCCCGCCATCGCCTCTGCTTCGACGAGTTCCTGCTGCTGCAGCTCGGCGTGCTGCGGCAGCGGCGCGTGTGGCGCGCTCACACATCAGAATCTCTGATCCTGCCCGCCGAGGATCTCGAGGCGTTCATCGCCAGCCTGCCCTTCCCGCTGACGGGCGCGCAACGGCGAGCCATCGATGAGATCCTGGCCGACATGGCGACGCCCGTCCCCATGAGCCGGCTGCTCCAGGGGGATGTGGGGTCGGGCAAGACGATCGTGGCGGCCGCCGCCATCCTGGCCGCGGTGCGTGGCGGGCGACAGGCGGCCGTCATGGCCCCCACGGCGATCCTGGCCGAACAGCACTACCAGACGCTGACGTCCGTATTCCAGGGCGCGCACGCGGTGCGCTGCGCCCTCTTGCTCGGGGGGATGCCCGAGTCGGAAAAGGCGCGGGTGCGCGAGATGGCGCGCAGCGGCGAGGCCCAGGTGATCATCGGGACGCACGCGCTGATCCAGGATACCGTCGAACTCGCCGACCTGGGCCTGGCCGTCGTCGACGAGCAACACCGCTTTGGCGTCACGCAGCGCGCGGCGCTGCGCGACAAGGGGAACGAGCGCCAGCCCCATACGCTGGTCATGAGCGCCACGCCGATCCCGCGTACCCTGGCGCTGACGGTGTACGGCGACCTCGACGTGTCAGTGCTGGACGAGATGCCGCCGAATCGGCAGCCCGTGATCACCGCCGTGCGCGACGCCGGCAGCCGCGAGCGCATCTATGCCTTTCTGCGCACGCAGGTGCGCGAGGGACGGCAGGCGTTTGTCATCTGCCCGCTCGTCGAGGAGAGCGACAAGACCGAGGCCAAGGCCGCCGTCGAGGAGCATGCACGCCTGCAGCGTGACGTCTTTCCCCAGTTCAACCTGGGCCTGCTCCATGGGCGCATGAGCGCCGACGAGAAGGAGCAGGTCATGGCCGAGTATCGCGCCGGCACGTACCACCTGCTGGTGTCCACGTCGGTGATCGAGGTCGGCATCGACGTTCCCAACGCCACCGTCATGCTGGTGGAGGGCGCCGATCGCTTTGGTCTGGCGCAGCTGCACCAGTTCCGGGGGCGCGTCGGGCGCGGCGAGCACAAGTCGTACTGCATCCTACTCTCCGAGGACCCCTCGGAGGAGGGGCTGCGGCGCCTGCGCATCATGGAGGAGACGCAGGACGGCTTTGCCCTGGCGGAGCGCGACCTCGAGATGCGCGGTCCCGGCGACTTTTTCGGCGTGCGGCAGCACGGCTTGCCGGCACTCAAGGTGGCTCGGCTGAGCGACCGAGGCGTCCTGGAACAGGCGCGCGCCGCCGCAACGGCACTCTTTGAGCGCGATCCGGAGCTACAGCGCCCCGAGCATCGTGCGCTCGCTGCCAGCGTGGACCGTTTCTGGTCGCCCGCCGATCTCTCCTAACCGACGGAGGCTCCCATGACGATCGCCGTCTACCCCGGAACGTTTGACCCGGCACACTTTGGCCACATCGATATCGCCGAGCGGGCGCACGCGGTCTTTGGCCGCCTCGTGGTGGCGGTGTTCGAGAGCCCGCAGAAGAACGTGATATTCTCCGCGGAGGAGCGCGTCACCCTCATGCGCCAGGCGCTGGCGCACCTGCCCAACGTGGAGGTGGCAAGCTACCGGGGGCTGACGGTGGATTTCGTCCGTCAGCAGGGCGCGCGGGTGATCGTGCGTGGCCTGCGCGTGGTTACCGATTTCGAGATGGAGTACCAAATGGCGCTGATGAACAGCCGGTTGGCGCCCGAGATCGAGGTGCTCTGCCTGATGACGAGCTTGGAATACGCCTTTATCAGTTCTTCGTTGGTCAAAGAGGTGGCCAAGGCGGGGGGATCGGTGGCGCAACTGGTCCCCGCCCACGTGGAGGAGGCGATGCGGCGGCGCCTGGCGTCGCCGCCCTGTCGAAAGGAGTAGCCGCCATCGACATCCTACACCTCGTGGACCGGCTGGAAGAACTCGTCGACCGTGGCTGGCGCCCGCCGGTGGGACGCAAGGTGATGGTTGACGAGGAGATGCTCCTGAACATCATCGACCAGATGCGCCTCTCCATCCCCAAGGAGATCGAAGAGGCCACCGAGTTGCAGGCCCAGCGCGACCGTCTGCTGGCTAGGGCGCAGGATCAGGCCCGGCGCATCATCGAGCAGGCGCGGGATGAGGCGGAGCGCATGCTGGACGAGGATGCCGTGCGGACGCAGGCGCGCGCCGAGGCTGAGGCGATGGTGACGGAGGCGCACGAACACGCGACGCGCGAGATCGCCGGCGCCGACCGCTACGCCGAGGAGCAGCTTCGCGGCCTCGAGCGCACCGTGGCCGACCTGGCGCATGTGATCCAGCGGGGTCTCGAGACCCTCGCGGAGCGTCGCGCGCAGCGCCAAGCCGGCGAGGAGACCGCCGCTCCGGAACTCGAGGCAGCCGACGAGGCCGGCGCTGTCACGGCGAAGGAGCCGGCTTTCGGCGACGAGGTCGAGGCGCTCGAGCTTGCGCCGGACGACGATCTGCAGCCATAGCCCCGCCAGCGGCGGGAGGATCGTGGCGCCGCAGCGCGGCGGCATGGGCTCGTGTACCCCCCCTTTTGACACTACCCAACTGGCAGCCTATAATCTCCAAGAGCAAGCTAGTATGGGTGGGATTAACATGCAGTATAACGTGGCGCAGTTGATCAAAGAGGGCATTGGCGCCTCCCGCCACTATGATATTGTCGGTGATTTGTACGATATCGATGCCAACAACCCCGGTCCGGTTCATGTCGAGGGGGACCTGCGCTTCTTGCGCACCATCGAGGGCATTCTCGCGGTGGGTAAGGCGCGGGCGACGCTGCGGTTCGAGTGTCGGCGCTGTCTCGAGATGGTCGAGGCCGAGATCACGTTCGAGTTCGAAGAGGAGTATGTACCGTCGATCGATGTCGAGACCGGCGTCAAGCTCCCCGTCGGCGAGGACTATGGGGCCGAGGTGGTCATCGACGAGCATCATATCCTGGACCTGAGCGAGGTGCTGCGGCAGTATACCGTCACCACGACGGCCGAGTTGGATCTCTGTCGGCCGGACTGCAAGGGGCTCTGCCCCGAGTGCGGTGTGAACCGCAACATCGAGACGTGCACGTGTGATCTCTCGCGCGTGGATCCGAGGTTCGCGGCGCTGGCCAAGCTCCTCGATCACGATAGTGGAAGCAATCCGTACGAAAGGGATGAAGGATAAATGACGCCGCTACCGAAACGCAAACAATCCAAGGGGCGCACGCGCCGTCGCCGCAGCCATGACGCACTGGAGATGGTCAAGCTCGTCGAGTGCCCGTCGTGCCATAGCATGCGACTGCCGCATCGGGCCTGCCCGAACTGTGGCAACTACCGTGGCCAGGCGGTTCTGCGGGTAGAGAGTCAGAGCTAGAAGGCAAGTATGCACACGAGGGCCGCTTACGGAACGTTCGAGGCGGCCTTTTTGTTCGCCCGATAGCCCGCAGCAGTCTCATCAGACTGCGAAAGGATGCCCTTCCGGTGGAAGAACGACTGGGAACGGTACGCATCTCGCCTCAGGTGCTCTCGACCATCGCACGGCTGACCGCCATGTCAGTTCCGGGGGTGCTCCGTATGTACCGCGAGCTTCCCGGTGGGGTCGATCGCCTCTTGAAGGGGCGTGGCATGGGGGATGGGGTGCGCATCGAGGTCGTGGACGACGCCGTCACGGTGGATCTGTACATCGTGGCAGCGTCGGATGCTAGCATGTTCGATTTGGGCAGAGAAATCCAGTCCCGGGTGGCGCGTGCGATCAAGGATATGGTCGGCATGCCGGTGCTGGCAGTGAACGTGCACATTGAAAACGTCGGCAGCCGCCCCGCCACCGACGAGGGACAGGGTGGAGATTAGGCCTTGAAATTGAGGCGACGGGCTCGGATTGTAGCACTGCAGGCACTGTTTGAGGTCGACACCACACACCATACCCCCGACGCCGTGTTGCAGTGGCGCCTCGAGGAAGTGCCCTTGCCGGCGCCCGGCGAGAGTTTCGCTCGCAAGCTGGTGTACGGCGTGCTCGAGTGCAGGCTGGCGTTGGACGCGATCATCCACAAGATAGCGCCCGAGTGGCCTGTCGAGCAGATGGCGCCGGTCGACCGCAACATCCTGCGGATGGCGGCCTATGAGATCATGGTGGATGAGAGCGCGCCACCCAAGGTGGCGATCAACGAGGCCGTGGAACTCGCCAAGACGTTCGGTAGTGATAGCTCGGGCCGGTTCGTCAATGGCGTCCTGGGGACCCTGCTATCGGAGCGGAGCGAACTCCTTGCCGCCTTCCCGATGACGCATCCCCTGGAGCCGGCCGGCGAGGCGGGTACTGCTCCCATCGGCAATGGGGTGCATCCCGAGCCGGGAGGCCATCATAGGTCATGAACTTTCTCGGCGTTGGAGTGGGCGAGCTTCTCCTGATTCTGGTGATCGCGATGCTTGTCGTCGGCCCCGAGCGCATGGTCGAGCTATCGGGGCAGATGGGGCGCATGCTGGCCAAGTTCCGCGAGCAGAGCGATAGCATCACGCGCGAGTTCAAGGAGGCGTTTACCCTCGAGCTGGAGGACGATGAGGCAGACACGGACTCTGCCACCGCCCAGGCCGCCACGGCTCAGGCCGCCACTACAACGAGTGAGGTGGCTGACGGCGCTGCGGCAGCGCTTTCGGCGGGCGCCGCTACGGCCACCGAGGCGGGTGAGGCAACCGCACCGGCGGAGCCCGAGTTGAGTCCCGAAGAGGTCGCCGTGCTGGAGGCGGTGCAGCTCGAACAGCGCCTGGCGTCCGACATGGTCGACGGCGAACTCGAGGTCGTCCTGGCCGAAGAGGGCGCGGGGGGCAACGGCGTCGCCCCCGAGGACGAGCCCTACGAGGAGATCGAGCCGATCGACGTGGAACTGGCGGCCATCGTGCCCGAAGACGAGGACGTGGAGCCGACCGCGGTAAACGACGTCCTTGTGATCCCCGACGAAGACGTATCGGCAGACCTGCCGCTGGAGGCCGAGGAGTAGAACCATGGCGGAACAGTCCCTGGTGACAGAGGGCGCCCCCGGCGACAGGGAACTCACGATCTTTGAGCACCTGACCGAGCTTCGCGTGCGGATGATCCGCGCGACGCTGGCCCTGGTGATCGGCACCCTCATTAGCGTCGTCTTTGCCAGCCAAGCCCTGCAGATTCTCACCTTGCCGTTGGGCGAGCAGGTGCCCCAGACGATCCACCCCACCGAGTCGTTCGTGGTCTATTTCAAGGTGGCGCTCATCGGTGGGGTGACCATGGCGATGCCCATCATCGTCTATCAGGTCGTCGCCTTTATGCTGCCCGGCCTGATGCCGCAGGAGAAAAAGTACCTCTACTTTCTCCTCCCGGGGGTGTTCTTTTGCTTCGGCGGCGGGGTGGCCTTTGCGGCGCTCATCATGCTGCCGGCGGCCATCAACTTTATGCAGGGGTTTCTGGCGACCATCGTCGAGAACCGCTGGACGCTGAACAACTATATCAGCTTTGTGACGCGGGTGCTGTTCTGGATGGGGATCGTCTTTCAGACGCCGCTCATCATGTTCTTTCTGGCCAAGCTGGGCCTCATCACCCCGCAAAAGCTGTCGCGGTTCCGCAAGTACGCCGTTCTGCTCATCGCGATCATCGCGGCCTTGGTGACACCCACGCCCGATCCCATCAACATGATGATCGTGATGATACCGCTGTACCTCTTGTACGAGGTGGGCATCATTCTGGCGCGGCTGGCGGTGATCGGCAGGCCGGTTACGACCGAGTAGGTGCGGGCCGGGGCCCGTTGTGATGATAGAGGCGCACCTGATGCCGGGTGCGGGGGATGCAGAGTGACCCTCTGCCGGCCCCGCACCCGGCGCATTACGTGATGGGGGTAGACCATGTCACGGATCAAGGTCTTGATCATGGGCGCGGCGGGGCGCGACTTTCACAACTTCAACGTCCACTTTCGCGACAACGCGGACTATGAGGTGGTGGCCTTTACCGCCGCGCAGATTCCGAACATCAGCGGACGCATCTATCCCCCCGACCTGGCGGGGAGCCTGTATCCCGGCGGGATTCCCATCCTGCCCGAGGAGGACCTGCAAGACATCATCGGTGAGCGAGGCGTCGAGCAGGCGATCATGGCCTACAGCGACGTCTCGCACGAGCACGTGATGCACATCGCCTCGCGCGTGCTGGCGGCGGGGGCGGACATGCGCTTGATGGGGCCCAACGCCACCATGCTGCAGGCGCGCGTGCCCGTGGTGGCGGTGTGCGCCGTGCGGACGGGCGCGGGCAAGAGCCAGACTACCCGTCGCGTGGCGAGTCTCCTGCAGGCCGCCGGGCGGCGCCCCGTGGCGGTGCGCCACCCCATGCCCTATGGCGACCTTAGCCGCCAGGCGTGCCAGCGCTACGGTGACTATGGCGACCTCGACCGCCACGACTGCACCATCGAGGAGCGCGAAGAGTACGAGCCCCTCCTGCGGATGGGCCTGGTGGTGTATGCCGGCGTCGACTATGGCCGTGTGCTGGAGCGTGCCCAGGCGGAAGCCGACGTCATCATCTGGGACGGGGGCAACAATGACCTCCCCTTCTACCGTCCCGACCTGCACATCGTCGTTGCCGATCCGCACCGCCCGGGGCATGAGCTGGCGTACCATCCGGGCGAGACCAATCTACGCATGGCCGATGTGGTGGTCATCAACAAGATCGAGACGGCCGAGCCCGAGGCCGTCCAGCGGGTACGCGGCAATGTGCGGGCCGTCAACCCCGGGGCGATGATCGTGGAGGCGGCCTCCCCCATCGAGGTGGAGGACCCCCTGGCTATCGCGGGGAAGCGTGTGCTGGTGGTGGAGGATGGCCCCACCCTTACGCACGGAGAGATGCCCTACGGGGCGGGCGTCGTGGCCGCGCGGCGCTTTGGCGCCGCCGAGGTGGTGGACCCGCGCCCCTATGCCGTCGGATCGCTGGCCGAGACGTACCGCCGATATCCCTCCACCGGGGCGGTGCTGCCCGCCATGGGGTACGGCGCCGAGCAGCGCCGCGAACTGGCGGCCACCATTGACGCCGTGCCGTGCGACCTGGTACTCATCGCGACGCCCATCGACCTGGGCCGGATCATCACCATCGAGCGCCCGACCCAGCGCGTCCGCTACGACCTCCAAGAGATCGGCCGCCCCAACCTCACCGACGCTCTGGAGCGCATTCTCGCCTGAGAGACGAGGGGCCGCACCGGCAGAATCCGATGGAACGCTGATTCCGCAGATGGCACGCTGATTTCCGCTGATCTATAGGTGATATGGCGCTCACAACCCGCAGTGTCGAATACCTAATCGGGAATCAGCGGAAATCTGCGTCCAATCCGCGGAATCAGCGTTCCATCGGTCTCACGCCTACAGGTGCTCCAGCACCTCTTGGGCGTGGCCCTCGGGGCTTACTTTGGGGAATGCCTTGAGAATGCGGCCGTCCTCGCCCACGACAAAGGTCGAGCGCAGGATCCCCTCCCTCTTTTTGCCAAAGCTCGTCTTCTCGCCCCACGCCCCGTACTCCTCCGCCACGGCATGGTCGGGGTCGCTCAGCAGGTAGAACGGCAAGCCGTACTTGGCGCGAAAGCGCTCGTGCGATGTGGGCGCGTCCGGGCTGATACCGATGACCACAGCTCCCTTTTCCAGGAACAGGTCGTACGCGTCGCGAAAGCTGCAGGCCTCTTTCGTGCATCCCGGGGTGTCGTCCTTGGGGTAAAAGTACACGACCACCCTTTTGCCGCGAAAGCTGCTCAGCGAGACGGTCTCTCCCTTGTCCGAACTGAGGCTGAAATCGGGTGCGATGTCGTTCTCGTGTAGCATGATGATGGCTCCTTTCCCATCACGGATGCCCTATTCTATCTTACTAGGGTAAGATTGTCAATATTATCGCTTGACGCGGCCAATGGTTGCCCTTATGATGGCGCCAGTGAGGGCACCATGTACACGGGAGGTGGGAGGCATGAGTCAGGTACTGCGATTCCCCGATGGCTTTGTGTGGGGCACGGCCACCGCCTCGTTCCAGATCGAGGGGGGGCGCCCGGAGCGCGGCGACTGCATCTGGGACGACTTTTGCCGGTGGCCCGGCAAGGTGTTCGAGGGCGACACCGGTGACGTCGCCGACGATCACTACCATCGCTTTCGCGAGGATGTGGCGCTGATGGCCGAGCTGGGCCAGAACGCCTATCGCTTTTCCGTGTCGTGGCCGCGCGTGCTCCCCGACGGGGCGGGCGAGGTGAACGAGAAGGGGATCGACTTTTACTCGCAACTGGTGGATGAACTCCTCGCCAAGGGGATCGACCCCTACGTCACCCTGTACCACTGGGACCTGCCCTCAGCCCTGCAGCGCCTGGGTGGCTGGGCGGCGCGCGACATCATTTACCGCTTCCAGGACTATGTGGCGCTGATGGCCGATCGCCTGGGCGACCGCGTCAAGAACTGGATCACGCACAACGAGCCATGGGTGGTGGCCTTTGTAGGCAACCTCCAGGGCCGGCACGCGCCGGGCTGGGAGGACCTCGGGCTGGCGCTGCAGGTGGGGCACCACACCGTCGTATCGCACGGGCTCGCGGTGCAGGCGCTACGGGCGCGGGCCGGCGCCGACGCGCGGGTGGGCATCACCCTCAACTTTAGCCCAGCTTACCCTGCCAGCGACAGCCCGGAGGATGTGGCGGCGGCGCGCATGCACGATGGGTTCGCCAACCGCTGGTTCCTCGATCCCGTCTTCAAGGGGCATTACCCGCAGGACCTGTGGGACGCGTTTGGCTATCAGGTGCCGCGCGTCGCCCCGGGGGACATGGAACTCGGCAGCCAGCCCATCGACTTTTTGGGGGTGAACTACTATACGCGGGCGGTGGTGCAGCACGACGAGAGTGGCTGGTTGGGCTATCGCACCTTGAGACCGGAGGGCGAATACACCGCCATGGACTGGGAGGTGTTCCCCCAGGGGCTCACCGACCTGCTGCTGCGGCTGACGCGCGACTATGGCGCCACGCCTCTGTACGTTACCGAGAACGGCTGCGCCTACGAGGACGTGGTCTCGGACGACGGCCAGGTGCACGATCCGCAGCGGGTCGAGTACCTGAGGCAGCACCTTGCGGCCTGCCACGCCGCCATCGCGCAGGGCGCCCCGCTCAGGGGGTACTTTGAGTGGAGCCTGATGGACAACTTTGAGTGGGCACTCGGCTACAGCCGGCGCTTTGGGATCGTCTACGTGGACTATGCCACGCAGCAGCGCATCCCCAAGGACAGCGCCCGGTTCTACGCATCGGCGATGTCTCGGAATGCGATCGAAGTCTAGGCAGGAGCGCAGGAGGGATACGGTGGGCGACGTTCAGGCACTCAAGCGGAAGGTGTGCGAGCGCATCGATGCGCATCGCGACCAGATCTTTGCTCTGGGAGAGGACATCCGCGTTCACCCCGAGCTGGGCTTCAAAGAGTTCCGCACCGCAGAGATCGTGGCCGACCATTTCGGCCGCCTGGGAATCCCCCACGAGACGGGGGTCGCCGTCACCGGTGTCAAGGGGATGCTGGCGGGGCGCCAGTCGAACGCGACGGTGGCATATCTGGGCGAACTCGATTCGGTGTTGGTGCGCGGCCACCCCGACGCCGACCCCGATACCGGGGCGGCTCACGCCTGCGGCCACAACGCTCAGATCGCCAACCTCATCGCCCTGGCCTACGGCCTGGTTGAAGGTGGTGCGATGGACGCCCTCGACGGGAACGTGGCGCTCATGGCGGTGCCCGCCGAAGAGTACGTGGAGGTCGAGTACCGCCTCGGCCTCAAGCGCCAGGGCGCCATCGAGTTCCTCGGTGGCAAGCCCGAGATGATACGCCTGGGTGCGTTCGACGGCGTGGACATGGCCATGATGACGCACCAGACGAGTCGCGCCGAGCCGGGCCTCATGAGCGTTGGCGGGCCCTCCAATGGCTGCCTCGTCAAGCTCATCCGCTACGTGGGCAAGGCCTCCCATGCCGGCGGGTCGCCTCACCAGGGGGTGAACGCCCTCAAGGCGGCCATGCTCGCGCTGCAGGCCATCGACGCCAACCGCGAGACGTTCAAGGACGAGGACCACATCCGGGTGCACCCCATCGTCACCAAGGGGGGCGAACTCGTCAATGTCATCCCGGCCGACGTGCGGCTGGAGACCTATGTTCGCGGCGCCAGCGTCGATGCCATCGTCGCCGCCGCGCACAAGGTGGATCGCAGCCTCAGGGCCGGCGCCATGGCCATCGGCGCCACCCTGGAGTTGACCACCCTGCCCGGTTACCTGCCCAGGCTGGTGCATCAGGGCCTGGTGGAGGTCTACCACGAGAACGCCGCGGCGCTGGTCGGCGCCGACCAGTGGTGGGAGCCGAGCTTTGGCGCCGGCTCCACCGACATGGGCGACGTAAGCCACATCATGCCCGCCATCGAGGCTAACGCCAAGGGGTGCACGGGGACGGGGCACGGGGCCGACTTTTTCGTGAGCGACCCCGAGATGGCTTACCTGGCGCCCGCCAAGGTGGCCGCGATGACGCTCATCGACCTGCTGGTCGACGGCGCCGCCCGCGCGCGCGAGATCAAGGCGGCGACCGAGCCGGCCATGACCAAGGACAGCTACCTGGACTTCATGCGCGGCCTGGCGCAGGACGTGGTGTGGAAGGAGGAGTGATCGTCCACGCCACGGGGTAGATGTACTGAACCACATAGTCTGGCGAGCGAAGGGGCGGCGCCGAGCCGCCTCTTCCGTGTCCCACGATAGGAGCACACGATGAAGCAACGCATCGATGTCTTTCGCCCCATGTATCCGACGCCGGTGGCCATGATCACCTGCGCCACCCCCGACGGGCGCCCCAACATCATCACGCTGGGTGAGGTCTATATGCTGGCCCTCGAGCCGCTGGTAGTGGGAATCAGCATCCGGCCGAGCCGCTACTCCTATGGCCTGATCGCCGAGACGCGCGAGTTCGTCGTGAACGTGCCCACCGAGGAGCTGGCGGCGCAGGCCGACTTTTGTGGGGTGACCTCGGGACGCAGCGTGGACAAGTTCGAGGCTACCGGCCTGACGCCGGCCCCCGCCGACGAGGTGCGGGCGCCGCTCATCGCCGAATGCCCCCTGAACCTCGAGTGTCGCGTGCGCGATATCTTGCCCATGGGCTCGCACCACGTGTTCGTGGGGGATGTGGTGGCCACGCACGTCGAGGAGTCGATCCTGGATGCCGAGGGCAACATCGATCCCGAACGGGCCGAGGCCATCGCCTTCATCGGGCGCTCCTACTGGAAGGTGGAGGGGCTCGTCGATCGCGCCTTTGTCCGCGGGCGGACGTTCCACAAGTAGCCGTCAGCGTGACGACAAACGCCGGCAGCCGCGTCGCGGCTGCCGGCGTTTGCTATGTACGCCCGCCCTCGCGGGGCGTTTCTTCTGCCTAAGCCAGCAGTTCGGCCTCCTGCAGGATGCGCCGGATCGCCCCGCGCATCGCCTCGTCGGCGGGCATGAGGGGCGGCCGAGGATCCCCACCGCGGTAGCCCAGAAGGTCGAGTGCCGCCTTGAGGCCGGCGATGCCATAGGCCGTCGTGACGGCGCGGGCAACCGGCATCATGCGAAACTGCACGCGCGCAGCTTCGGCGGCGCGGCCCGCAACCACGAGGTCGCGGATGGCCACGCACTCGCGCGGCGCCACGTTCGCCAGCGCCAGGATGCCGCCGTCGGCGCCGATCTGCAGCCCACTCAGGTAGGCGCCCGCGTTGCCGATCAGGACAGAGAAATCGGGCGGGCAGAGGCGACGCAGGTTGATGAGCTGCCCGATATCGCCTGCGCTGTCCTTCACCCCCACCAGGTTGGGGTGCGGCGCCATGCGCGCCACCGTCTCCGGGGCGAGGTTGAGGTGGGTGAACTTGGGCACGTTGTACGCCAGCACGGGCACGGGGCTGGCGTCGGCCACCGCCTCATAGTGGCGGACCATGGCGGCGTCGTCCACCTGGGCGCCAAAAAAAGAGGGCGTCATCACCAGGGCGGCGTCGGCCCCCGCCTCCGCCACGGCGCGGGTGAGGTCGATAGTGGCGCGGGTCGATTGCAGGCCGGTGCCGGTGATGACGAGCTTGCCGGGGCCGGCCGCCTGGCGGGCCAGGCGCGTCAGAGCGACGACCTCGTCGGGCTCGAGCAGGGCGCTCTCGCCGTTCGAGCCGGCCACCACATAGCCGGTGAGCCCCGTCTCGTCCCACAAGCGGATGTTGTGCGCCAGGGCGGCGCCGTCGACGCGGCCGTCGCCGTCGAAAGGGGTGGCGATAGGGGGAAAGACTCCGCTGATGCCCATGCTGTGCTCCTCACGAGATGCTGTGTATGGAAACCGGCCGTCGTTCCGAGCACAGCGAGGAACCTTGTCTATGGTAGTCAAGGTTCCTCGCTGTGCTCGGAACGACAGCTACGTCGGAACACGCCTCAGGCGCCGCGCTCGGCGGCGAGGGTATCCGCTTGAGGCCTCGCCCGTCGGGCCTCGCGCAGGCCGGCGGAAGGGGTATCGGGGATGCCGAGGGCGATCACCAGCCCCACGAAAGCCGCCGCCGTGGCGAACACGAACAGGAGGCCATAGCCGGCGTGCGTCCAGCGGGCGTTCATCAGGTCCATGGCCGGCCCCAGCAGGCGTGCGCCCGCCGCGGCGCCGGCGGTGGAGATGTTCGAGAGCCCCAGGTATTTGCCGGCCTCGGCCGCAGGGACCATGTCCGTCGCCCAGGCGAAGGAGACGGCCGAGAACACCCCCATGCCGGCCCCGATGAGGCACCCCACGGTCCAGAGCGCCACGGTGTTGCGCACCGCCAGGAGGAGCGCCATCCCCACGCCCGTCATGGCGGAGGCGACGATGATGGGGCGTTTGCGGCCCCAGCGCTCCGACAGGTTGCCGGCGGGTACCGCGGTGGCCAGGATGCTCAGCGCGACGGCCGCCATCAGCCCGCTTGTGGCGCGGGAGGCGCTGGCCACCTGCAGCACGTCGCGAAAGTAGAACAGGCCAAACGACTGCACGGCGTAGGTGCCGAGGAGGACGCAGAACCGCGCTGCCAGCAGCCGCGCATAGTCCCCGTGCTGCGCCAGGTCGACGTGGACCAGGGCGGCGAGTTGATCGCGTAGCGAGAGTGCGGGTCGCCCGGGCGCCACGGCTTCTGGCTCGGGCTCGTGCACCGTGGCGGTGGTGATGATGGTGAACGCGACCAGGACGCCACCGATCAGCGCCATCATGGTCACGGCGTCTTGCACGCCGTCATCCATCAGCCGTCCGGCAAACGTAGCGGCGATGATCACGGCCAGCATGTCAAAGAGGTGCTTGGCGCCGGAGGCGGGGCCGCGTCGTCCGCTGGGCACGGCGTCGCGCATCAGGCCCTGGGCCGGGCCGTGCGCTACGTTGGAGCAACACTGCAGCAGGACGTAGGAGGCCGCGATGACCCAGAAGGTGCCGCCCACCGCCAGGCCGACGAGGCAGAGGAGGCTGGCCGCGGTCCCTGCGAGGATCCAGGGACGCCGGCGCCCCAGCCGGTGATGGGTATAGTCGCTGAGGGAACCACTGATCGGCTGCACCACCGCCGCGACCACCAGCCCGGCAAAGGTCAGTAGCCCATAGCTGGTGTTCTTGGCGCTCTCGGGCGCCAGAGAGAGCACTAGCACCGGCAACACGATGGGGTGCAGGGCGTTCCACATGAACGACACGCCGAACCAATAGGCGTTCAACGTGATGTGGTGATACCAACGGTACGGGCGGTTGACCATCATCGCCTCTTGGGCTGCTGTGTGCCATCACTCCGTAATCCCATCATAGCCACGACGAGTGCGGTAGGCAAACGGCGGCGTGAGGTCCGTTGGGCGCGCCCGGAGGCTTTGACAGAGTTGCTGTACCCGTGTATCATGCTGGACTAATTGGCCTTTTTTCGCGTGGGGCGCTTTGCCCTGCGTACGGTGCGACCAGCCGTGCCGTGGTGTTCCCCGAATGTGGGGTTGGCGTCACCTGGACGAGGTGAGGACCCCTCTGCGAGCATCGTAGCGACGAGGGCCCGCTCTCGCTTTGGTGGATCTTGGGGGCGCGTGGTTGCCTATCCGTTTCGCGCGTCGCCGTTCGACATACCTCATCTCGCTCTAGGAGGCAGTTATGGTTTGGGAACTCGTAGCACTCGTTGCCGGTGCCATCTCCATTGGCATGGCGGCCTACCTCTATCGGTGGGTCATGGCGCAGCCGAACGGCAGCCCCGAGATGGAACGGTTCTCGGTAGCGATCCAAGAGGGGGCGGCTGCATATCTCCGACGCCTGTACCAGGCCCTCGCGTTGCTGGCCGTGGTGCTGGTCATCATCGTTCTGGTCGCCATTGGCTGGGAGAGCGCCGTCGCGTTTCTGGTGGGCGCGTTTTGTTCCGGTGTCGCCGGCTACGCCGGCATGTACGTGGCGACGCGCGCCAATGCGCGGGTGGCCTGGGGCGCCCGCTCCGGGCTGGAGAAGGCGTTTCCGGTCGGCTTCTTTGCCGGTGCCGTGATGGGCATGTCGGTGGTGGGCTTGGCCCTCATCGGCATGACCGTGCTCATCATGATCTTTGGCGACCCCGAGGTGGTGCTGGGCTTTAGCTTTGGCGCCAGTCTCATGGCCCTCCTGGCCAAGGCGGGGGGCGGCATCTACACCAAGACGGCCGACATCGGCGCCGACCTGGTGGGCAAGGTCGAGTTCGGCCTGGCAGAGGATGACCCGCGTAACCCGGCGGTGATCGCCGATAACGTGGGTGACAACGTGGGTGACGTGGCCGGCATGGGCGCCGACATCTTTGACTCGTACGTGGCCAGCGTGGTGGCCGTGATGCTCCTCGGGTTCGCCCTCTATCGCGACAACCCGGCCTACGTGCTGTACCCGCTCTTGCTTAGCGCCGCGGGCATTGTCGCTTCTATCATCGGCATGTTGTTCGTGCGCACCGGCGGTAGCAACGATCCCGGGCGCGCCCTGAACACGGGCACCCTAGCGACGACCGCCATCTTTGCCGTCCTGGCGCTGGGTGTCGTGTTCGCCATCGGCGTCGATAGCCCCATGGGCGTCTACTGGCCGACGCTGGCCGGCCTCCTGGCGGGCATCGTCATCGGCTTTACCTCGGACCGCTACACGGACATCGATCAGCAGCCGGTGCAGAGCACGGCCAACGCGGCCAACACAGGCCCCGCCATCGTCATCCTGGAGGGCTTTTCCTACGGCCTGCTGAGTATCGTCCCGTCCATCGTGGGGATCGTGATCGCCATGGTCGCGGCCTGGTTCCTGGCCGAGCGGGGCGGTCTGGCCGGCACGTACGGGGTCTCGGTGGCCGCAGTGGGTATGCTGGCCATCACGGGGATGATCGTCTCGGCCGACGCCTACGGCCCGATCGTGGACAATGCCAAGGGCTGCGCCGAGGCGGGCCACGAGGATGAAGAGACGATTCGCGTCTGCGACCGCCTCGATGCCGCGGGCAACACGGCCAAGGCGATCACCAAGGGGTTCGCCATCGGCGCTGCCGCGCTGACGGTGCTGGCCCTCTTTGCCGCCTATGCCGAGACGGTGCAACTCGACGTCCTGGACCTGCGCAACCCCGGTGTGATCGTGGGCCTATTCCTGGGCGCGATGATGCCGCCCCTCTTTTCCGCCATGACTATCCTCTCGGTGAGTCGCAATGCGTTCAAGATGGTGGAAGAGATCCGGCGTCAGTTCCGCGAGATTCCCGGCCTGATCGAGGGCAAGGTCCCGCCGGACAGCAAGCTGTGCGTGGACATTGCCACGCGTGGCGCCCTGCGCGAACTCGTGGGGCCCGGCGTGCTGGCGCTCATCGTGCCTATCGCCGTCGGCCTGCTGCTGGGCACGCATGCGCTCGGCGGCTTCCTGGCGGGCTCGATCGTGACGGGCATCATCTTTGCGCTGTTCATGGCCAATGCGGGCGGTCTGTGGGATAACGCCAAAAAGTTCATCGAGGATGGCGCCCATGGCGGCTCGGGTTCCGAGGCGCACAAGGCTGCCGTGGTCGGCGATACCGTCGGTGACCCGTTCAAGGACACCGCGGGCCCGTCGCTTAACACGCTGATCACCGTGATGTCGCTGGTGGCGACGGTGTTCGGCCCGCTCATCGCGCGGTTTGCTATCTTTGGCCTCTAGCCGGAAGGCGCTGAACGCAACGCAGGAGA
>ENA-UOUL01001595-UOUL01001595.1-bioreactor-metagenome-genome-assembly--contig:-NODE-1595-length-30618-cov-5.812547_pt1 | contig 30618 bp, 23 predicted proteins | sample MGYA00249838_ERZ747220 | MGnify/ENA primary metagenome ERZ747220 (study PRJEB28778, sample SAMN05720191) | bioreactor metagenome | isolation source: Anaerobic biogas reactor | place: USA:Washington... | reverse complement strand
TTGACCCCTCGCACGGCATCATCGTTACCGGGGATCACGTAATCGATGGGATCTGGGTCGGCGTTGGTGTCGACCATCGCCACGATCGGGATGCCAAGGCGGACAGCCTCCTTGACCGCATTTTGTTCCCGGCAGATGTCGATGATCACAAGCGCACCGGGCTTGTTCTCCATATCCGCCACGCCGCTGAGGTTCTTCTGCAGCTTGTCCAGCTCGCGGCGCAGACTGGCCGCCTCTTTTTTATGGACAGAGAGCACGCCGTTGTTGTTGCGGCCCATCGCCTCGATCTGGCGCATGCGGCGCACGCTGCGGCGGATCGTCTGGTTGTTCGTCAGGGTGCCGCCGAGCCAGCGCGCCGTCATGTGGAACTGACCGCACTCTTCGGCGGCTTTTCTCACCACTTCCTGGGCCTGGCGCTTGGTGGCCACGAAGAGAATCTTCTTGCCGCCGAGGACGACGTCGCGCAGGAAGGCCGCAGCCTCCTCGAGCTTCACGATCGTCTGGGTCAGGTCGATGATGTGGATACCGTTGCGCTTGTCGAAGATGTAGGGTTTCATCTTCGGGTTCCAGCGGCGGGTCTGGTGGCCGAAATGCAGGCCGGCGTCCAGTAGATCCTTGAGGGTCAGGCCGGTCAGACTGGCGGTGTTTTCGCTTTCCATGTGGCATTCCTTGTACAAACCACGCAACGGGAAGGAAAGCCACGGCCGCCGGCATCGGGGGCGCCACTCGCGCCCCATGCATCCGGCGTCTCACCGGCATGCGGCGGACCGTTCCACGGCCCGCAACGTCATGTTGCCTGCTCAACCCGTCCGGGGTTAATCTGCTCGGGACGGGATGACATCCGCCCCTCGCTTCCATCCTCGATAGCCTTCTCCGGCGATCAGGATTAGCCGTCATCTTACCTGTTCTGCCGGTAGGATGCAAGACCAAACCGACACACCCCCGACAGGTTTTGTTGAGCTACGGATGACGCGGATGTCCTGCTTCGCAGGCGCATGTGTCGCGGAATGTCTGGTGGATGGAAACGCTGAGGTGGGCGCTGATGATAGCCCTGAAAGGGCGTAACATACCAGCCCAGGGCAACGCCCTGGGTAAAGATGCAAAACTGACTAGCCCTGAAGGGGCGGGACATAGTCTTGGGAATAGGGGCTATCTGCCGGTTGCTCTTCGTCGGTAGTTGCTAGCAGTCGTCAAGCGACTGGGAAGCTTCCGCAGAAGCGCGCCAGCACCGGTGGGGCGACGCCGTCCCGGCCAGCCGCAGCGATGGAGCGTGGTATTGTGGGGCAGGCATTCCTGCCTGCCCGCGCAAACCCGCGCAGACAGGAATGTCCGCGCCACACTGGGGCAGCCCTGAAAGCGGCACCGCACCCGGCAAGGCATCCGGCATCCGGAATCAGTTGAAATCCAGCCGCCCCGGCCCCTGCTCGCCGTCGCCCCACATGCCGAGCGGCGGAGCCACCTCCGGAGACAGACCCAGCGGCCGCCTCACCGGCGCCGCCCGGGCGCGCGCCGGCCGCCCGGGTCCGGGCGGCGAGGCCGTGCCGGTCACCGTGACCTGGGACGAGCGGGCGCGGCGCCCGGTCGCCTTCGTCTGGCGCCGCCGCCGCTACCAGGTCGAGCGCGTGCTCGAGACGTGGGTCCTCGAGACGGGCTGGTGGAGGGACGAGGGCCACGTCAGCCGCTCGTACTGGCGCGTGCGCGCCGGCGGCCGCGTCCTCGACCTGCGCTACGACCGCCTCGCCAGAGCGTGGGCGCTCGAACGGGAGGTCGGATGACCCCGGGTCAGGTGGCCGGCGTCCGCCGCGGCAGCACGAGCACGATGAGGAGCGCGATCCACGTCAGGAGGATCGCGAGGATGGTCCACACGGCGGGGCTGTACCCCTTCTTCGCCGCCAGCCAAGCGGTGAACACCACGGGCACGATCCAGAGCACGAGCCCGATCAGCAGCTCCAGCGCTCCGATGTCCGGCACGGAGTCCCTCCTTCGGACGACGGTCGCTCACCTGCGCGGCCTTGCTCACCGGGGTATTCGGCCGTGAGCTTCGTCCACCTGCACACGCACACCACGTTCTCGTTCGGCGACGGCGCCTGCCGCATCCCCGAGGTGGTCGCGCGGGCGGCCGAGTTGGGCATGCCGGCGCTGGCGGTCACCGATCACGAGGGGCTGTACGGCGCCGTGCGCTTCTACCAGGCGTGCGAGGCGGCCGGTATCAAGCCCATCGTCGGCGTGGAGCTCACCGTCGAGCCGGCGGTCGGGCCCGGCGGTCGGGCGTGGGATCCGGACCGGGACGGCGCCGCGCGGACCGAAGCGCCGGCCGGCGGGACTTCGGCCGATCCGGCCGCGGCGGCCGCGGCCAGTCCGGACGGCCGCATCGCCCACCTCAGGGCGGCGGCCACGGTGCCGCCCGCCGCCGCCCACGTCGCCGGCGCCGGCGGCCACCACCTGGTGCTGCTCGCCAGGGACTACACCGGGTGGAGCAACCTGTGCCGCATCATCAGCGCCGCCCACCTCGAGCGCCCGGGCGAGCCCCCGCTGGCCCGGCTCGCCACGCTCGCCGAGCACGGCGGCCACCTCGTCGCGCTCAGCGGCTGCCGGCGCGGCGAGGTCTGGGCGCGGCTGCTCGCCGGCGACAGGGCCGGCGCCCGCGCGGCGGCCTCCGTCTTCCGCTCCATCTTCGGCCGCGACTACTTCATCGAGCTGCAGCACGAGCTGCTGCCGGACTCGGGCGCCTCGCTGCGCGCCCTCGACCTCCTCGCCCACGAGCTGCGCCTGCCCACCGTCGCCACCGGCGACGTCCACTACACGGTCAAGGCCGACGCCGGGCTCCACGACGTGCTCGCCGCGGAGGCCGCCGGCCAGCCGCTGCCCAACCCGCTGGGGCGCAGGAACGCCGAGCTGTACCTCAAGAGCCCGGCGCAGATGCGCCGCCTCTTCCAGCGTCACCCGGAGGCGTACGCCAACGCCGCGCGCATCGCCGCGCGCTGCGATCTGGACCTGGGGCTCGGCAGGCTCCTCTTCCCCGCCTACCCGCTGCCGCCCGGCGAGACCGCCTTCTCGCTGCTCTGGAAGCGCTGCTTCGCGGGCGCCGCCGAGCGGTATCGGCCGCTCACCGCCGCGATCACGGCGCGGCTCGAGCGCGAGCTGCGCGTCATCGAGGAGCTCGGCTTCGCCGAGTACTTCCTCGCCGTGCACGACATCGTCGGGTTCGCGCGCCGCCGCGGCATCTACTACTCGGGCCGCGGCTCCGCCGGCAACAGCATCGTCAGCTACGTGCTGCGCGTCACCGACGCCGACCCCATCGAGCACGAACTGCTCTTCGAGCGCTTCCTCAACCCGGCGCGCCGCGAGATGCCCGACGTGGACATCGACTTCTGCTCGGCGCGCCGCGACGAGGTCATCCGCTACATCTACGAGCGCTTCGGCCGCGACAAGGTCGCCATGGTCGCCACCGTGAACACGGTGCGGGCGCCCTCGGCGGTGCGCATCGTCGGCCGCGCCTTCGGGTTCACGCCGGAGGAGGTCGACGGCCTCTCGCGCAAGGTCCCGTGGGGCAGCGCGGCCAGGCTCGGGGAGATGCTCGCCGAGCGCCCCGAGCTCGCCGACCACCAGTTCCGGCAGCCGCACTACCGCCGCCTGGTCGACGTCGCCGAGCGGCTCTCGGGCTTCCCCGTCCACCTCGGCACGCACCTGGGCGGGTTCATCCTCTCGCGCGACCCGCTCACCGACCGTGTGCCCCTGCAGTGGGCGGCCAAGGGCGTGGTGGTGGCCCAGTTCGACAAGGACGACATCGAGACGCTGGGCCTCGTCAAGATGGACATCCTGGCGCTCAAGATGCACTCCGCCATCGCCGAGGCGGTGCGCCGCATCGAGGCGCGCACCGGCGAGCGGGTGCGCGCCTGGGAGCTGCCGCGCGACGACCCCGAGGTGTATGAGCTCATCCGCTCGGCGCGCACCGTCGGGCTGTTCCAGCTCGAGAGCTCGGGGCAGCGCAACCTGGCCACGCGGCTGCAGGAGCGCGACTTCGAGGACGTCATCGCCGCCATCTCGCTCTTCCGCCCCGGCCCGCTGCAGGCGGAGATGATCGGTCCGTTCATCCGGCGGCGGCACGGCAGGGAGCCGGTCACCGTGCCGCACCCCGCCATGGAGCGCATCCTGCGCCGCACCTACGGGGTCATCGTCTACCAGGAGCAGGTCATCGAGGTGGCCGCGGCGGTGGCCGGCTTCAGCCTCGCCGAGGCCGACACGCTGCGCCGCGCCATGACCCACGAGCGCTCCCTGGAGGAGATGGACGCCATCGGCCGCGACTTCGTCCGCAAGGCGATGGCGCGCGGCGCCTCGCGCGCGGTCGCGGAGGAGGTCTTCCGCCAGCTCCGCGGCTTCGCCGCCTACGGCTTCAACAAGGCGCACGCCGCCTGCTTCGCCATCGTCTGCAACGCCTCGGCCTGGCTCAAGGCGCACTACCCGGCCGAGTTCTACTGCGGCATCCTCAACAACCAGCCCATGGGCTTCTACTCGCCGCGCGTGGTGCTCAACGACGCGCGCCGCTTCGGGCTCGCCGTGCTCCCGCTCGACGTCAACCGCAGCGGCGAGTGGTTCGAGGTCGAGCAGGACGGCACGGCGCTGCGCGTCGGGCTCGCCTACGTCAAGGAGATGAGCGCCGCGGCGCGGCGGGCGATCGTCGAGGGACGCGGAGACGCCTGCGGCGAGGGCCCGCCGCGGCCGTACGCCTCGCCGGCCGACTTCGTCGCGCGCACGCGCGTCAGCCGCGAGATCACCGAGAACCTCGCGCGGCTGGGCGCCTTCGACGCGCTCGGCGTGCGCCGCGAGGAGGTGGTCGCGCAGGTGCCGCTGCTGTACGCCGGCGCGAGGTCGGCCGCGCGGGCGGCGGGTGCGCGAGGGACCGCGTCCGTCCCCGCCGCCCCCGACGGCCTCGAGCAGCCCCGTCTCGCGTTCGACGAGCAGCTCGGGCCGCTCGGCTTCCTGCCCGACTGGTCGCCGCAGCGCCGCGTGAGCACCGAACTCGAGCTGCTCGGCCTCAACGTCAGCGCCCATCCCCTGCGCTTCGTGCGCGACGAGGTCAAGGCGCTCCGCGTCGTCCCCATGCGGCGCCTGCCCGAGGTGCGTCACGGCACGCGTGTGCGCGTCGCCGGCGCGCTCGAGCGGGCCCAGATGCCGTGGGTCCGCAGCGGCCATCGCACCCTGTTCCTCACCCTCGAGGACGAGACCGAGCTGGGTCAGGTGGTCGTCTTCAACGACGTCTACCTCAAGTACGGGCGCGTGCTCAAAGACGCGGTCTACCTGCTGGTCGACGGGGAGCTGCAGAACGACGAGGAGCACGGCCTCGCGGTGGTGGCGCACCGCATCAGCGACCTCCTGCGCGTCATCGGCCGCAGCCATAGCCGGGGCGACGGCCGGAGCGACGGACGGAGTGGCGACGGCCGGTCGCGGGTCCCCGGCGTCCCCGCCCCGTCGCGGCCGGACGCCTGGGAGCTCCCGCCGGTCGAGCCGCGCACGCGCCCGGGCCGCACAGGCTGACCGGCGGCGCGTCCGTCAGCCGGCGGCGGCCGGTCGCCCTACGGCGCTGCTCTCACCCCACGGCGCGCAGTGCGTCCACCCCCAACGCCACCGCCACCGTGAGCGCCGTGGTCCACAGCGCGGCGCCCGCCCCGAGCCAGAGGATCAGGCGCCGCCGGTCGGCGCCGAGCGCGACCCCCACCGCCGCCGCCAGCGGCGCGCCGAGCAGGAGCGGCGCCACCAGGCCCCAGCCGATCACGCCGTAGCGGTCCCAGAGCCTCCGCGCCCGACCGCCCTCCCGCGTGCGGCCGCGCCCGACGCGGCTCACGAGCCACGCCCGCAGACTGTCGCCGGCGAGGACGACGCCGGCGATGCCGAGCAGCGCCCCGGTGAGGGTCGCCGCCCACACGAGCGGGGCGGCGAGCCCCATGGCCATGCCGAGCGGGACCGCCGCCCAGAGCTCCACGACGGCGACCGCGGCCACTCCCAGGATCTGCAGGACGACGTGCGTCAGAACACCGCCACCTTGATGACCACCTCGTCGCCGGCCCTGCCGCGCACGCCGGCGACAGGATCCTGCGCGGTCACCGTCCCGGGCATCTCGCCCCAGCCCGCCACATAATCGGTGCTCACGACGAAGCCGGCCTTCTCCAGCACGTCGGCGGCCTGGCCCTGCGACAGACCGACGACGTCGGGGACGTCGACCCGCGGCGGACCGCTGCTGACCCAGAAGGTCACCGTGTCGCCGCGTCGCACGGTCGTCCCGGCGACCGGCTCCTGCCGGAAGACCTGCCCCTTGGGCGCCGTCCGCGAGGCCGCCCGACGGCTCTTGTACTTGAGTGAGTCACCCTCGAGGAGGCTGCGCGCCACGGCGGGCTCCAGTCCTGAGAGGTCAGGCGCGGGGATGTGCAGCGGCCCGCGACTCACCCACAGGGTCACCCCGACCCCGTCATCCACCTTGGTCCCACCGCGCGGCGTCTGGCGCACGATCTCACCCTCCGCGAACTTGTCCGACCACACGAAGCGCAGCTCGGGATGGAGGCCCTCCTCCCGCACGGCCGCGGTGGCGACCTGGCGGCGCTCGCCGATCACCGCGGGCACGGTCGCGCCGGAGGCGAACAGATAGACGTAGGCCGCCCATCCCCCCGCGACCGCCGCCGCCAGCAGCACGAGAGCCAGCGCGAGGCGGCGCAGACCGCGCAGGCGCGGCCGCGCCGAGACGGCCGGCTCCTCGACGACGTGGTAGCGCGTCGGCGCCCCCGAGACGGCCGCAGTGGCCGGGTCGGGCACCGAGGCCGCGGCCCTCGTGGGGACTGCGGCCGGAGGGGGCGTAAGCGCCGAAGCCGACGGCGCCGGGGACGACGCGGCCGCCGCGGCGGACGTCGCGGGGCGAGCGCCGGCTCCGGCATCGCCGGCGCCGCCCCCCGGCCGGCGCGCCCGGCGCAGCGCGGCCGCGAACTCCCCCGCCGTCTGGTATCTGTCGGCGGGGTCCTTGCTGAGCGCCCGCATCACCACGGCCGCCAGCGCCTCGGTCACCCCCGCAGCGATCGAGCGCGGATTGGGCGGCGCGCTCGAGACATGCTGCATGGCCACGGCCACGTCACTGTCGCCGCGGAACGGGACCCGTCCCGTGAGCATCTCGAAGAGCACCACACCGAGGCTGTAGAGGTCGGACCGCGCGTCGGCCGGACGCCCCTGCGCCTGCTCGGGGGAGAGATACGACGAGGTGCCCATCATCGCGCCGGTGCGCGTGAGGGTCGAGGAACCCATGCGGGCGATCCCGAAATCGGTCACGACCACGCGGCCGCCCTCCTCCAACAGAACGTTGGAGGAGGTCACGTCGCGGTGGACGATCGCGCGCGCGTGCGCGGCATCGAGCGCCGAGAGGACGGCCAGCGCCGTCGTCACGGCCTCGTCGGGCGGCAGCGCACCGTCGCGGCGGATCCGCTGCTTGAGGGACTGCCCGCGCACGTACTCCATGGCGATGTAGGTGACGCCGTCCGCGCTGCCGCGGTCGTACACCGCCACGATGCTCGGGTGGCTGAGGCTGGCCGCCGCCTGGGCTTCGATACGGAAACGCTCCAGGAACTCGACATCGGCGGCGAGCCGCGCCTTGAGCACCTTGACGGCCACCGGCCGCCCGAGGCGCTCGTCCTGGGCGAGGTAGACGTCGGCCATGCCCCCGCTGCCCAGCGGGGAGACGATCCGATACCTCTGTGCGAGCAGGTCGGGGATCGGGGCGGCTTCGCGGTCGTTGTCGTGACGGTTCATCGGGTCATGAGGCCGTGAGGCGCGGACGCACGCCGCTCGCCGACGCCGGTCGACAAGGGAGGGACGCATCGCCGCCCGCTGCACCCCGTGAGTCTACGGGACGAGCGGGCGGCTGTCGCCTGCGGCCGGTGGCGCAGGTCGGCGCCGAAAGGTCCGCGGCGCACGCCGCGGTCCGCTCACCCGGTCCGGCGCTCCACCAGGATCTGCAGCGCTTCGAGCTCGTCCTTCTCGAACCAGATCAGGTCGCAGGGCACGCAATGGTCGACCTCCACCGCGTACTCGTAGCTGTAGTGCCGGCGCATCATCGGTGCGGAGCACCTCGGGCAGGCGACGAGCGTGACGCCGGGACGACCGCGGGCGAGGACGGCGGCCCGCCGCAGGCGGTCTCCGCTCGTGTGGAGCAGGTCTGCCAGACGCTCCTGCCCGTCAGTGAACGCGACCTCCCGGCGGGCGAGCAGCTTGCCCGCCTGCGGGGTCGTGACGAGGCGGCCCCCGCAGCGCCGGCAGAGAACGATGTCGACGCCCTCGTAAGGCGCGGCGACGAGCGTGTCCCCGCAGGTCGGACACGGCCACCCGGCGGCCGCGTCGTCCGGCGACGTCGTCCGGGGGGCCGCAGCCGGGACTCCGGCCGCGGCGACGATGGGCCCGGCGGAGACGCGGGGGGTGGGCGGCGGCGACCAGTGCTCCCGGCGCAGGAGGTCCTCGGCCGCCTGCTCCGCCTGACGGTCGAAGTCGCGCGGCGCCACGCCCGCCACGGCCAGCAACGCCGTCACACGCTCCTCCAGCGGCGGGTGCCTGTCGCGCCACGCCGCCGCCGACCGGCCGCTCGAGCCCGTGGCACGGATGCAGAGCGGCGCCAGCCCCTCGGGGATGTAGCCCGCGCCGCCGGGATGGCGGCCGATGATGCGCAGCGCCTCGGCGAGCGCGAGCGGGTCGCGCGTGTAGCGGACCGCGGCGAGGTCCGCCGCGCTCTCGCGCTCGCGGCTGAGCGCGGCGCCGACCACGGCCGCAGCGAGCTGCATCAGCCACAGCCAGCTGCGCAATGCCGAGGCGACGAAGACGACCGACGAGGCGCCTGAACCCGCCTCGCCCTCGGTGGCCTCGTCCAGCGCATCGGCCAGCGACGAGTAGATGCCGAAGAGCAGGCAGGAGACGGTCACCGTGACGTAGCTGCCCGAGAGGATGTGGGCGAACTCGTGCGCGACGACGGCCTGCAGCTGCTGGCGCGACAACCGGGCCAGGGCGCCCTCCGTCACGCCGATCACGCCGCCGCCGTGGAGGTCGCTGAAGGCGAAGGCGTTGAACCCGACGGTGCGGACGACCACGCACTCGATGCGCGGCGCCCCGGTGGAGATGCGCATCTCCTCGACGATGTTGGCGAGACGCGCGTGATAGCGGTCGCCGCGGTCGAGCGGCCGGCAGTGCAGGGCGCGGAGGAGCCGCTCGCGCGCGCCGATCCGGGCGAGGCTCCAGTAGACGAGCGAGAAGACGAGCGCCGCAGCCAGCACCGTGAGCACACCCGGGCCACTGACGAGCCACGACGGGCCGCCCACGAGCGGGATCGTGAAACGGAGGATACCGAGCACGATGAGGCAGGCGACCCAGAGCGTGACGAACGCGAGCGCGAGCAGCAGCGCGAACAGCGACCACATGCGCCAGCGCTTCTCGCGCTCGACCTCGAACAGGGTGCGACGGAGCGGGGTGTTCATCTCCCGGTCGGCCATCGTCCCCTTCCCGTCGCTCTCTCCCTCACCGGAGGTCGACATCCCGCTTCACATTACTTAACACTACAGACGTGGTTTCAACTGTCTTGACGGTGGTAATATACCGACTGCGTGGCGGAGTCCCCCTCCACACACCCCTCCCCACGCGGGTACCACCTCCAGGTACCACCCCATGGCTCCTTTCACAAGCCCCTCCCCCCAGAGGGGCTGCCCGGAGACGGGAGTGAAGGGTACACGAAGCGGCGCTCCCCGGCGCCGCTTCTGTGCGTACGGGGCCGGTGCTCAGGCGCGGCGTCAGCTCACCGCTCGAGAAGCCCGGACATGGAGAGGAAGTTCTCGGTGAGCCGCCGGCAGAAGGCCGGGTAGGCGGGCAGGTGTCTCTCTGTGTCGGCGCGGAGCCGGTCGCCGAACTCCTCGCCCACATGCTTGTGCTCTTTGATCGCGTCCTCCACCCAGTGCGGCGCCATCGCCGCGTCGATGTGGGGGTGGAACTGCGTGCCCCACGCACGGCCGCCGGCACGGAAGGCCTGCACGCTGTCGTTGGAGCGCGCGACCAGACGCGAGGTCGGCGAGGGCCGGATCGAGTAGGCCCGCCAGGTGAACGCGATGAAGGGCGAGGAGACGCCGTGCAGCAGCGGGTCGTCGTACTCCTTCTCGACCTCCATCCACCCGAGAACCGGGTGTCTGCGCCGGTACACGTCGCCGCCGGAGGCGACCACCAGCAGCTGCGCGCCGAGACTGATGCCCCACACCGGAGCCCCCTCGTGCACCATGCGGCGCATGAGCTTGACCTCGTCGGCGAGGAAGGGGTGCTGGCGCGTCTGGGTCACGTGCATCGCGCCGCCGAGGCTGATGAGGCCGGAGGTCTCGTCCGGCCACGCCGGCAGTGCATCGCCGCGATAGACGTGGCGCACGACGTACGGCACCTGGAACTCGTCGAGGGCGGCAGCGATACTGCCGGGCGGACCGTCGGGCTCGTGCTGGACGATCGTCAGCGGGTGCATCGGCGGCTCCTCTCGGCGTCGGCCCCAGTATACCTGAGAGGCCTGCGGAGCAGATAGCCCCGGGGCCGCCCGGGGCGGCGCCTTGCGGCCGGGGACGCGCATCTGGGAGACTGGGACCATGAGCGGCACCATCCCCACACACGGGCCTGCGGACCCGTCCACCGGCGCCCCTCTCGTCGAGGTGGTGTCGGCCGGCAACGAGGTCCTCATCGGCGACGTGCTCGACACCAACACCAACTGGCTCTGCACGCGCGTGACCGGCCTCGGGGGGCTGGTGCGCCGCACGGTCATGCTGCGCGACGACGTCGCCGCGATCGGCGCCGAGCTCAGAGGGTGCCTGGCCCGGCGCCCCGCGCTCGTCTTCACCGTCGGCGGGCTCGGTCCGACCGGCGACGACCGGACGCTCGAGGGCGTGGCGCTCGGCCTCGGGGTCCCGCTCGCGCTGCACCTCGGGGCGGAGCGCATGGTGGCGGCGAAGTACGAGGAGTTCTTCGCCGCCGGCCACGTGCCCTTCCCCGAGATGAACGAGAGCCGGCGCAAGATGGCGTGGCTGCCGGCCGGCGCGGAGCCGCTGGTCAACCCCATCGGAGGTGCGCCGGGCGTCCTCTGCCGCCGCGACGGCGTGCGCATCGTCTCGCTGCCGGGCGTCCCCGGCGAGCTCAGGGCGATCGTCGACGAGTCGCTCGGCCCGCTCTTCTCCGAGATCTTCGGCGACGCCCGGTACGAGGAGCGCTCCCTCGAGGTGGAACTGCAGGACGAGTCGGCCATCGCCGACGTCCTGCGCGCCGCCGAGGAGCGGCACCCGGCCGTCTACGTCAAGTCGCGCGCCAAGGTGCTGGGCTCGACGCATGTGATCCGGATCACCCTCAGCGCGCGCGGCCGGGACGACTCGGCGGTCGCCGCGCTCCTCGCGCCGGCGGCGGAGCAGCTGCTCACTCAGGTCGCCGCCGCCGGCTTCAGCATCCGCCCGGCGGCGGAGACCGGGCGCGGCGGCGCGGGCGGATAGAGTCGCGAGGCCGGCGACAGAGGGTGAAGGCCACGCCTCACGCCCGGGCACTCGCCTGGCTGATCGACTTCATGGACCGCTACTGGGGCCTCGTGGGGGTCGCGGTGGTGGTGACGCTCGAGGTCGCCGTGTTCGCCCCCCGCGGCATGGTCGAGTGGATCGTCGGCGCCGGGATCGTGGGCGCCGCCCTGCTCGTCGGATGGCTGGCCGGTCGATCCGGCTGACCGCCTGCCGGCGCCCGCCGCAGGGTCCGGGGACGGCGCCGGGCAGACGGCGCCGCGCCCGTCAGCCGAGATGGTCCTCGATGAAGTGCGTGGTGACGTCGCCGGCCATGAACAGCGGGTGGTCGAGCACCCGACGGTGGAACGGGATCACGGTCTTGACGCCGTCCACGACGAACTGGTCCAGCGCCCAGCGCGACCGCGCCAGCGCCTCTTCGCGGTCGCGGCCCCACACGATCAGCTTGCCGAGCAGGCTGTCGTAGAACGGCGGCACCGCGTACCCCTGGTAAACGTGGCTGTCGAGGCGGACCCAGGGCCCGCCCGGCGGCGCCCACCGCGTGACCACCCCGGGCGACGGCATGAAGCCCTGCGCCGGGTCCTCCGCATTGATGCGGAACTCGATGGCATGACCCTCGAGCTCGATGTCCTCCTGCCTGAGCGGCAGCCCCTCGCCGGCGGCGATCCGGATGCCCGTCTTGACGATGTCCACGCCGCTGACCATCTCGGTGACGCAGTGCTCGACCTGCACGCGGGTGTTCATCTCCATGAAGTAGAAGCTGCCGTCGCGGTCGAGGAGGAACTCGACGGTCCCGGCGCCCTCGTAGTCGGCGGCGAGGGCCGCGGCCACCGCCGCGGCACCCATCTCCGCCCGCAAGTCCGCGTCCACGGCCGGCGAGGGCGCCTCCTCGATGAGCTTCTGGTGGCGCCGCTGGATGCTGCAGTCGCGCTCGCCGAGGTGCACCCCGTGGCCGCGGCCGTCGGCCAGCACCTGGATCTCGACGTGGCGCGGCGCGCCGATGTACTTCTCGACGTACACGGCGCCGTTGCCGAACGCCGCCTCCGCCTCGGCCTGGGCCTGCCGCACCGCGGAGCCGAGCTCGGAGAGGTCCTTCACGATGCGGATGCCCTTGCCGCCGCCGCCACCCGACGCCTTGACCATCAGCGGCACGCCGAGGTCACGGGCCACCACCTCGGCCTCGGCGGCGTTCCCGATGATGCCCTCCGAGCCCGGCGTCACCGGCACTCCGGCGGCGGTCATGGTGGCCCGCGCCGCCGCCTTGTCGCCCATGAGCCCGATGCTCTCCGGGGACGGCCCGATGAACTTGATGCCGTGCTCGCGGCAGAGGGCGCTGAACTCCGCCCGCTCCGCCAGGAACCCGTAGCCCGGGTGGATCGCCTCGGCGCCCGTCTGCAGCGCCGCCTGGACGAGCGCCGGCATGACCAGATAGCTCTGCGCGGCCGACGGCGGGCCGATGCACACGGCCTCGTCGGCGTAGTGCACGTGCAGGCAGTCGGCGTCGGCCTCGCTGTACACGGCGACCGTGCCCACGCCCAGCTCGCGGCAGGCGCGGATCACGCGGATGGCGATCTCGCCGCGGTTGGCGATGAGGACCTTGTCGAACACCGTCGCTCCTTGCTCCTTTGACGGCGCGAGTATAGCCGAGGACCGCGGCGCCGAGTGACGCCGGACCTGACAACGCTTTGGCCGCGGGTGCCCTTCAAACGGCGCCGGCGTCTGCCGATAGCGACCATGAGACACGGGCAGGACAACTCACCGGGCCGCTCGGCCCGGCATCTCATCCTCTCTCAGCCGGGCCGGTCTCCTTCATAAGACACAGCCGGACAGCCCGCATCCGGCGAAGGCCCCCGCCGGCCCGGCGCCTATCCCCCCACGCCGCGCAGGCGCCGCACGTCCCTCTGCCGCGACGGGCGCACTCGTCCACCGCGCGCCACGGAGACGTCCACCGCCGCCGTCCGCTCACCATCCTGCAGCGTCACGCCGATACGCTAGACTGGACGAGAGCCGCCAGGAGGTGCATCCGCCCATGTCCAGGAAGACCCTCGCGATCATCGACGACGACACCGAGCTGCTCGCCGAGCTCTCGCGGACACTGGCGTCCAGCTTCGACGTCACCGGGAGTCCCGGCGACCCCGCCACCATCGGGCTGCTGCGCGACGACCCGCCGGCGGCGATCGTGATCGACCTCGACCTGGTCGGCAGCGACCCTTACGAGCTCCTGCGGCTCGTGAGCGGCGACCCCGCGTTGCGCGGCGCCCCCGTGCTGGCGCTGTCGTCGGCGAGCGACTTCGCGACGCTGGAGCACGCCTACCGCGCGGGCGCCGCCGAGTACGTCACCAAACCCTTCTCGCCCGACGACCTGCGGGCCATGCTCGAGACCCTGACCAGGGGCAGCGCCACGCCCGTCAACGGCCGTCTCAAGCTGGGCGACCTGCTGGTCGCCAGCGGCGTCGTCACGAAGGAGCAGGTGAAGGCGGCGCTGGCGCGGCAGAGCAACGGCGGCGGCCGCCTCGGCGAGGTCCTGGTGGCCGAGGGCCTCGTGACCGAAGAGGACATCGTCACCGCCGTCGCCGACCAGATGCACATCGGCGTGGCCGACCTCGTGCACACCACGCCGCAGCCGGCCGCCCTCGGGCTCCTCCCGCGCGACTTCATCGTGCGGCGCCGGGTCATGCCGCTCAGCATCGACGAGGACGGCAGCCTGGTGCTCGCCATGACCAACCCGCTCGACATCATCACCGTCGACGAGGTCGTCATGCGCACCAAGAAGCGCGTGGTGTCGGTCATCTGCGGCGAGTCCGCCTTCGACGAGGCGGTCGGCATCTACTTCAGCTCGCGCGGCAAGCTCAGGGACGCGCGCGAGGAGACCGAGGAACCCCCCGCCGAGACCGGAGAGATCGACGCCGACATCATCGAGATCGTCGACGGCCTGCTCACCGACGCGGCCAGCATGGACGCATCCGACATCCACCTCGAGCCCCGGGAGGACTCCCTCGGGGTCCGCTGCCGCATCGACGGCGTGCTGCACGACATGCGGGAGTTCCCCAAGGAGCTGCAGGCCGGCATCATCAGCCGCCTCAAGATCATGGGCAACCTCGACATCGCCGAGCGGCGGCTCCCCCAGGACGGCCGCACGAGCTTCGAGCTCTCCAGCGGCGAGGCCGTGGACCTGCGCCTCGCCTCCATCCCGAGCATGTACGGCGAGAACCTCACCATCCGCATCCTCGAGGTCTCGCCGCTGCCGCCCACCCTGGCGTCACTCGGGCTGGTGGGCGAGAACCTCGCGCGCTTCGAGAAGGCGCTCAAGGTCCCCGAGGGCGGCATCGTCATCGTCGGCCCCACCGGCTCCGGCAAGTCGACCACCCTTTACACCACGCTGGAGCTCATCAAGTCGCCGCAGCGCAAGGTCTACACCGTCGAAGACCCCATCGAGCGCAAGATCGAGGGCATCATCCAGACCGAGGTCAAGCCCATGATCGGGCTCACGTTCGCCCAGGCGCTGCGCTCCCTCGTGCGCGCCGACCCGGACGTGATCATGGTCGGCGAGATCCGCGACCTCGAGACGGCCAAGATGGCGGCCGACTCCGCCATCACCGGCCACCAGGTGTTCAGCACCCTGCACACCAACGACGCCTCGGCGGCCGTCAACCGGCTGGTCGAGATGGGCGTGCCGCGCTACCTGGTGGCCGCCGCCTGGCGCTGCTTCGTCGCCCAGCGGCTGGTGCGCCGCCTGTGTCCGCACTGTCGCGCCGAGGCCGCCATGACCGACGCCCGCTGGGAGGAGCTCGGCCTGGGCCCGGCCCCGAAGCGGCGCTTCAGGATCTGGGAGCCGGTGGGCTGCGGCAAGTGCTTCGGCACCGGCTACCGCGGCCGCGTCGGTCTCTACGAGGTGCTGGTCGTCGACGATGCCCTGCGCGACCTCATCGCCACCGGCGGCAGCGTCCTCGACATCCAGCGCGCCGCGCGGCAGGCCGGCGTCACCTCACTGCGCGAGGACGGCGTGGGCAAGGTGCTCGAGGGCACCACCAGCTACCTCGAGTTGCTGCGCGTCATCGTCTGAGCGCGTCGGGGCGGGCGCGTCGGCGCACTCCCCGGACGACAAGCTCCGCCGGCAGACCCGCGCATCTGCGTCTCCGCAGCGCCGCGCCACCCCCTTCCCGTCCCCGGCGGCGCCGCGCGTTGTCGGCGTGGGCCACGCCGCGCCGACGGAGCTAGACGCGTGTTCTATCGGTCCGCCCGCCGCCGGGTCCGATGTCATGGCCAGGAGACCGGAAGACCCTGAGAGAGGACTTCCCAGTCGACTTTGACCTTGGCCGGCGGCGCGAAGCGGGGGCTCGCACCGCCGGCCTCCACGTACGCCGCGGGGTCGTCGGTCCGTGCCGGGCGGTCAGCCCGGCCGCCTGTCGATCACGCGACGGACCTTGCCCTCGCCGCGTCCGAGGCCGCCCGGCTCCACGAGCCTCACCCTGGGCCGCACCAGGAGCGCCGAGCGCAGTTCCTCCGCCACGCGGCGCTCGAAGGCGCGCAGGTCGTCCATCCAGCCGTTGAAGATCCCGTCGGTGACCTCCACCTGCACCTCGAACGTGTCCATCCCGGTCGGCGAGCGCTCGAGGACGATCTGGTAGAAGGGCTCGACGCCCTCGATGCGGAACAGGACGCTCTCCACGTGCGAGGGGAAGACGTTGACGCCGCTGATGATGAACATGTCGTCGGTGCGTCCCACGACCTTGCCCATCCGGGCGGTCGTGCGCCCGCAGGCGCAGGGCGCGCGCGTCAGCGTGGTCAGGTCGCGCGTGCGGTAGCGGAGGACCGGCGAGCATTCGCGCGTCGTGGCGGTGATCACGAGCTCGCCCACCTGGCCGTCCGGCACCGGTTCGCCGGTGGCCGGGTCCAGGCACTCGGCGATGAAGTGGTCCTCGGAGATGTGCATGCCGTCCCGGCACTCGCACTCGCCGGCGACCCCGGGGCCGCAGAGCTCCGTGAGCCCGTAGTTGTCGGTGGCGACGATCGAGAGCCGGGCCTCGATCTCGGCCCGCAGCTCCTCACTGCACGTCTCCGCGCCGAACAGACCGAGGCGCAGACGCAGCGACGCGGGATCGACCTCCCGCCGGCGGATCACCTCGCCCAGGTACAGGGCGTACGACGGCGTGGCGACGAGGACGGTGCTGCCGAAGTCCTGCATGAGCTTGATCTGACGGGCGGTGTTGCCGGCGCTCATGGGGACCACCGCGACGCCCGCGCGCTGCAGCCCGTAGTGCAGCCCGAACCCGCCCGTGAACATGCCGTAACCGAAGGCGATCTGGGCCACGTCGCCCTCGTGCACCCCGGCGGCGACCGCCAGGCGGCACACGAGCTCGCCCCACGTGTGGAGGTCGCGTCGCGTGTAGCCTCCTACCACCGCCTTGCCGGTGGTGCCCGACGAGGAGTGGATCTCGACCACCTCGGACAGCGGGACGGCGAACAGCCCGAAGGGGTAGCCGTCCCTGAAGTCGCCCTTGTCGGTGAAGGGGAGCCGGCCGAGATCGTCGAGACTCGCGAGGTCGCCCGGCTCGAACCCCACGCCATCCAGCAGGTCGCGGTAGAACGGGACGCGACGGTGCACCCTGGCGAGCATCCCACGCAGACGCGCGAGTTGCACCTCCTCGAGCCGCTCGCGGTCCATGGTCTCGTGCCGGGGGTCCCAGATGGCCATGCCCTCTCGTTTCGTCGCCGCTGCTGCCGCGAGCCATCATACCGGGCTCGCACAGATGCCTGCCGGATACCCCCGCCGGGTATCATCGGGTCAGTCGTACGGAGTGTCGTTTGGCTCCGGGAACATCACAGGAAGTACACGGCCCCTTCGCCCCGGGGAGGCGGCCGCGCCACCACGGGCGCCGTCTGCTCGACGGGCGCGAAGGGAGACGGGACAGTGAGCGAGCGTCAGACCACCATCGAGCTGCCCGTCACGGGCATGACCTGCGCGAGCTGCGTGGCACGGACGGAGCGCGCCCTGGGCAAGGTCGCCGGCGTCGACAAGGTGGCCGTGAACCTGGCGACCGAGCGGGCGACCGTGACCTTCGACCCTCACGCCGTGCTCACCGGCGACATCGTCGCCGCGGTCGAGGACGCGGGCTACGGGGTCGTGACCGCACAGGAGACGCTGCCCATCCTCGGCATGACCTGCGCGAGCTGCGTGAGCCGGGTGGAGAAGGCCCTGCGCACGCCGCCCGGCGTCCTCCGGGCCGAGGTCAACCTCGCCACCGAGAAGGCCACCGTCACCTACCTCCCCGGCCAGGCGACCCGCCAGGACCTGGTGGACGCGGTGCGCGGCGCCGGCTACGACGTCGTCGAGCCGGCGCCGGGCGCCGGCGAGGCGGCGGTCGCGGCGGCGGCCGACGCGGAGGAGGCCGCCCGCGCCGCCGCCTACCACACGCTCAAGCTCAAGGTGGCGGTCGGCTTCGCGCTCAGCATCTTCATCTTCCTGGGCACGATGCAGCCGCACTGGTTCCCGTTCCTGCCCGCCTGGATGCACAACGGCTACCTCCTCTGGGGGCTGGCCAGCATCGTGCAGTTCTGGGTGGGGCGGCAGTTCTACACCACCGCCTGGGCGGCCCTGAAGCACGGCACGACGACCATGAACACGCTGGTCGCCCTGGGCTCGTCCGCGGCGTACATCTACAGCGTGCTCGGCCTCCTCTTCCCGGCGTTCTTCGAACACCAGGGCCTGGGCGAGCCCATGTACTTCGACTCCTCGGCGTTCATCATCACCCTGATCCTGACCGGGCGCCTGCTCGAGGCACGCGCCAAGGGCCAGACCGGGGCCGCGATCAAGGCCCTCATCGGGCTGCAGCCCAGGACGGCGCGGGTGGTGCGCGACGGGGTCGAGACCGACGTGCCGGTCGCCGAGGTGCTGGTCGGCGACCGCCTCGTCGTCCGCCCCGGCGAGAAGGTGCCGGTGGACGGCGTCGTGGAGGAGGGCTCCTCGCCGGTCGACGAGTCCATGCTCACCGGCGAGCCCATCCCCGTCGGCAAGCACCCCGGCGACGAGGTGATCGGCGCCACGCTCAACACCACGGGCTCGTTCACGCTGCGCGCGACCAAGGTGGGCAGCGAGACGGCCCTGGCGCAGATCGTACGCCTCGTCCAGCAGGCCCAGGGCACCAAACCGCCCATCGCGCGGCTCGCCGACGTGATCGCCGCCTGGTTCGTCCCCGCGGTCATCGCCATCGCGACCGTGACCCTGGTCGTGTGGCTGGTCTGGGGGCCGCAGCCGGCGCTCAACTACGCGCTGCTCAACTTCGTCGCCGTGCTGGTGATCGCGTGTCCCTGCGCCCTGGGACTGGCCACCCCCACGGCGATCATGGTGGGCACCGGCAAGGGCGCCGAGAACGGCGTGCTCATCCGCGACGGCGCCGCCCTCGAGACGGCGCACAAGCTGGACGTCGTGGTGCTCGACAAGACGGGCACCCTGACGGAGGGCAAGCCGAGGGTGACCGACGTGGTGCCGTTTGACGACGCGGGCGGCGCTGCGCCTCCCCTCGACGAGGACGGCCTCCTGCGCCTCGTCGCCGGCGCCGAGCGCGGCAGCGAGCACCCGCTGGCGGCGGCGATCCTCGCGGAGGCGGACGCGCGCGGCGTCGCGACGCCGCGCGCGACGGCGTTCGAGGCGATCGCCGGCCACGGCATCCGCGCGGTGGTCGACGGCCATACCGTCGTGGCCGGCAACGAGAGGCTCGCCGGCGACGCCGGGGAGCGGGCCGCGCTCCTGGCCGGCCAGGGCAAGACGGTGGTCAGCGTGCTCGTCGACGACGTCCCGGCGGGAGCGATCGCCGTGGCCGACACGCTCAAGCCGAGCTCCGCGGCGGCCGTGGGCCGCCTCAGGCAGCTCGGGCTGGACGTCGTGATGCTCACCGGCGACCAGGAGGCCACCGCCCGGGCGATCGCCGCCGAGGCGGGGATCGACCACGTGATCGCCGGCGTGCTGCCGCAGCAGAAGGCCGCCGAGGTGGCGGCCCTGCAGCGCGACGGCAGCCGGGTCGCCATGGTCGGCGACGGGATCAACGACGCGCCGGCGCTGGCGCAGGCCGACGTCGGCATGGCGATCGGCACGGGGACCGACGTGGCCATGGAGGCCAGCGACGTGACGCTCGTGTCGGGCGACCTCGGCGGCGTCACGACCGCCGTGCAGCTCTCACGGGCGACGATCCGGACGGTGAAGCAGAACCTCTTCTGGGCCTTCGCCTACAACGTCGCCCTGATCCCGCTCGCCGCCGGCGCCTTCTACCCTGCGTTCGGGATCCTGCTCAGTCCCATCTGGGCGGCCGCCGCCATGGGTCTGAGCAGCGTCACCGTGGTGAGCAACAGCCTGCGGCTGCGGAGGTTCAGGACGAGCTGACGGCGCGGCGGTCCGTCGTCCGGACGCGCCGCCGCGCCGTGGTCGCCTCGGGACGCCGCTCAGGGCTCAGGGGACAGCCGCCGCGCGGACCCGGGTCACCGGGGTCGGGCGCGGCGGAGGCGGGGCGGGCGGAGCCGGCTCGTGGGACCGCCCGTCACCGGTGCCGGATGCGGCGTGTCGCTCGATCCGTCCATCGGTCACCCGATCACCGGCGGCGCTTGCCGTCGCGATCCTCCTGCTTCACCCTCGTCCTGTTGAAGGGCACTGGTCCCACGGTCTCACCTCCTCCCGCATCGGGTCCGTCTTCGTTCTCGCCGCCATTGTACAAAAATAAACGTACTTTGTGAAACGGCGAACGTCCGCTCCACGCACGATCCAGGCCGCTCCGGTGTCCAAGACGGACAACGTGAAGCGCGAGAATCCGTTGGTCCGGCTATTGTCCGTCACGAAGCGGCGATGCGAGGATGGGCGCGGGGCAGGAGCAACACATGGCGGCCCGGCCCGCCGCCGCAGGAGTGGCCCATGCTGCGCGTTCTCGATCGTCACGCCGTCGGACACATCCTCCGCACCAAGGAGGTCGACGCCTGGGGCGTCGCCGCCAACCGCCCCCAGCTGCCGCTCGCCCCCTCGCTCCCCACGGCGATCTCCCTGCTCATGCGCCTGGACCCGCTGGTCGTGCGCGGGATCGACGACGGACCCACCCCCGCCTACCTGGAGGAGTACCTGCGCCTCAACGCGGCGCTCGACGACGCGACCACCACCCTCGTCGAGGTCCTCCGGGCGCACGGACACGCCGCTGAGCGCGTGCCGGCCACGGCGCCGACCAACGGCGGCAAGCCCTTCCCGCACAAGACGGCGGCGACGTCGGCCGGGCTGGGCTGGATCGGCAAGACGGCCCTGTTCGTCTCACCGCTGTTCGGCCCGGCCGTCCGCCTGGCCACCGTGTTCACCGACCTCGACCTGGAGCCCGGCGAGCCCGTCGTCGAGAGCGGATGCGGCGCCTGCCACGCCTGCGTCGACGCGTGCCCGGCCGGATGCGGCCGCGACGTACAGTGGCAGCCCGGCATGGCGCGCGACCTCCTGTTCGACGCCACCGCCTGCCGGCGGCACATGGAGCGCTCCACCACGGTCGGCGCCGCGATCTGCGGCATCTGCATCGCGGCCTGCCCGTTCTCGCGCCAGCACTGACGCGGCCCGGCCGGACCGTCGGCCGCTCCCGTGGCGGCCCGCTTGCTCCCCTGTCTCCGGCGTGCTACGGTCTGGACTCTTGTTGAAAGTAGTTTTCACTTTCAGAAAGGCCGGCCCATGGCCCTTGACCTCGAGCACGTCGCCGCCGAACTCGCCGCCCGCGGACTGCGGCTCACGCGCCAGCGGCGTGCCGTGCTCGAGGCCCTCGCCGACACACCCTCGAGCCTGAGCCCGCTCCAGCTGTACGAGGCCGCCCGCGAGCGCTGTCCCGAGCTCGGTCTGACCACCGTCTACCGCACCCTCGAGGTGCTCGACGAGATCGGCGCCCTGCGCCGCGTCCACGGACCTGACCACTGCGAGGGGCTCATGCCCGTGAGCGCAGCGCACGCCCACACCGTCGTCTGCAGCGCCTGCGGGCGGGTGGCCGAGTTCACGGCCTGTGACGTGCGCCGCATCTCCGCGGCGGCGGCGCGCGAGACCGGGTACCGGATCACCGACCACTTCCTGCAGCTCACCGGCCTCTGCGACCGCTGCGCCGCCCGGCGGTCCGCGAAGAGGCGTCACTGATGCCGCGCACTGTCCTGTGCGTCGCCGCCGTCCTCCTCGTCTCAGCGCTCGCCGGAGCGACGGCGGCCGGGTGCGGGCGGGCCGGTGACGACGCCTCGACCGGAGCCCTGCGGGTGACGACCACGGCGACGTTCCTCGCCGACATCGCCCAGAACGTCGCCGGCGACCGCTTCACGGTCACCGCTCTGGTGCCGTCCGACGCCGACCTGCACGCGTTCGAGCCCACGCCGCGCGACGTGGCCACGGTGAGCTCGTCCGACCTGTTCATCCTGAACGGCGGGGGGCTCGAGGGACCTCTCGAGGACGCGCTGCGCGCGGCGGCACCGGAGACCGTCTTCGTGACGGCGTCGCAGGGCCTCGCCCCGCGGAGGCCGCAGCCGGGCGAACCGCTGCGCGAGGGCGGGGACGACCCCCACTTCTGGCTGGACCCGACGCTGACCGTCACCTACGTGGAGAACATCCGCGACGCGTTCAGCGCCGCCGACCCCGGGGGAGAGGCCGCCTACAGGGCCAACGCCGCCGCCTACATCACACGCCTGCGGGCGCTGGACACCTGGATCGAGGCCCGGGTGCGCCGTCTCCCCGCGCGGGACCGCCTCCTGGTGATGAACCACCTGAGCCACGGCTACTTCGCCGACCGCTACGGGTTCCGCATCGTCGGCGCCGTCGTCCCGAGCGTGGCCGGCGACGAGTCCCCGACGGCCAAGCAGCTCACCGGGCTCGCGGGGGCGATCCGCTCCCAGGGGGTCCGCGCCGTCTTCGTCGAACTCGGCGAGAACGCGCGACTGGCGCGGCAGATCGCCGCCGAGACGGGTATCCGGGTCGTCACCGGCCTGCGGACCCATTCGTTGAGCGGGCCGGACGGCGAGGCACCCACCTACATCGACATGATGCGCTACGACACCCGGCTCATCGTCGGGGGACTCGAGTGAACGGCGCCGCGTCCGCCTCCGCCTACCTCGCGCTGGAGGGCGTCAGCGCCGGCTACGACGGGCGCCCCGCCCTGACCGACGTCACCATGAGCGTGCCGCACGGGGCGCAGGTCGCGATCGTCGGGCCCAACGGCGCCGGCAAGTCGACCCTGTTCAAGGCGCTGGTCGGGCTCCTGCCGGTGAAGAGCGGCCGGGTCCTGCTGCACGGCCGGCCGCCCGGCGGCCAGACCGACCCCATCGCCTACGTGCCGCAGCGGGAGGAGATCGACTGGGGGTTCCCCGTCACCGTCCACGACGTGGTGATGATGGGCCGCTACGGCCGCCTCGGCTGGCTGCGGCGGCCACGGCAGGCCGACCGCGAGGTGGTGGCGCGCTGTCTGGAGGAGCTCGGCATCGCCGATCTCGAACGGCGCGCCATCGGCGAGCTCAGCGGAGGCCAGCAGCAGCGCGTGTTCCTGGCCAGGGCGCTCGCGCAGGAGCCGCATGTCCTGCTGCTGGACGAACCGTTCACCGGCGTGGACGTGAGCGCCCGGGAAGCTCTGCTGACGCTCCTCGCGCGTCTGCGCGAGCGGAGCATCACCGTGCTCGTCAGCACCCACGACATGGAGACGGCGGCGCGCCGCTTCGAGCTCGTGGCCCTGCTCAACAAGCGGTTGATCGCGTACGGCGCGCCACCCGACGTCTTCACGCCTGACCACCTCACGGAGGCGTTCGGCGGCCAGGCGCTGTTCCTCGACGGCATGGTCGTGATCGACCAGTGCTGCCCCGGTCACGTGGGGGACGGCGAGGAGCACCGGCACACCCACGACCGGCGCACCGGCCCGCGATGACCGCCTGGCTCACCGACCCCTTCGCGCTCGAGTTCATGCAGCGGGCGCTGGCCGCCTCCCTGATCGTCGGCGTGCTCTGCTCGGTCATCGGCACCTTCGTCGTGCTCCGCGCGATGGCGTTCCTGGGCGACGCCCTCGCCCACGCCATCCTGCCCGGCGTCGCCGTGGCGTACCTGCTCGGCGCCGACCTCCTGCTGGGCGCGCTCGTCGCCGCCGTGCTCGTCGCCGTCGGGGTCGGTCTGTTCTCGCGCCGCGGCGCGCTCAAGGAGGACACCGCGATCGGCATCCTCTTCGCCGCGGCGCTCGCCCTCGGCGTGCTGCTCATGAGCACCGTGCGCTCCTACGCGAGCGACCTGACCCACATCCTGTTCGGCAACGTGCTCGGGGTGAGCGCCGGCGACCTGTGGCTCACCGGCGGGCTCGCCGTCGTCGTGCTCACGACGCTCCTGCTCTTCTTCAAGGAGTTCCAGCTGGCCTCGTTCGACCCCGTGCTCGCGCACATGCTGAACAAGCGGCCGGAGCTGCTGCGCTTCGCGATGCTGATCCTCCTCGCCCTGACCATCGTCGTGGGGCTGCAGACCGTGGGCGTGGGCCTGGTCGCCGCCATGCTGGTCACTCCGGCGGCGACGGCCTACCTGCTCACGCGGCGCCTGGCGGCGATGATGGCCGTCTCCGCCGTCGTCGGCGCCGCCTCCAGTGTCGCCGGCCTCTACGCCAGCTACTACCTCGACGTGGCGTCGGGGGCGGCGGTCGTACTGGTCGCCACGGCCGCCTTCGTGCTCGCCTACGTGTTCGCGCCGCGGCGGGGCCTGCTCGCCCGCGGCGCCGCCCGGCGCTCGGCCTGAGCGCCGCCGCCGGCCGCGGCCGTTTGAGCAGCGGCGCCGATGTGCAATAGTCGGGGCAGGGACCACGTCAGGAGGAGGCCACGATGCCGACCACTCTCGTTCTGGGCTACGACGGATCCGACGACGGCAAGCGGGCCCTGGCGCACACCGTCGACCTCGCCGGCCATCTGGACGACGGGGAGGTGTTCGTCGTCAGCGCCTACGAGTTCTCGATCGGGTACGTGCCGATGGGCATGACCGACTCGCCGCTGATGATCACGGCGGAGTACGACCAGCACATCGACCTCGTGCGCGCCGCCTGCGAGGCGCAGGTCGCCGACGCCGTCGGGCAGCTCACGGCCGCGGGCGTGCCGGCTGCGGGAGAGGCCCGCGAGGGGCCGGCCGTGGACGTGCTCCTCGCGGCCGCGCGGGAGAAGGACGCGGCCGCGATCGTGGTCGGCAGCCACGGACAGAGCGTGGTCACGGCCGCCTTCCTCGGATCGACCGCGCTCAAGCTGCTGCACCACAGCGAGATCCCCATCCTCGTGGTGCCGCGCCGGCGCGCGTGACGCACGCAGGCGACGGCGGCGGCCCGGACACACACGGGCCGCCGCCGTCGCCTGACTACCTCTCCTGCTGGGGCGCCGCCTGCTTCTGCGGCAGCGGCGCGATGCCGGCCAGGTCGCCGATCACGTTGACCAGGTCGCCGTCGGCCGGCAGCACGATCTTGGCGTTCTGCCAGAACGCCTTCTCCACCGTCTCGAGCTTGCGCAGCACCTGGGCGTTACCGACGAAGTAGCGGTCGGCGGCCTCGTTGACCACGCGGATCGCCTCGGCCTCGCCCTCGGCGGCCAGGATCTTGGCCTGCTTGACGCCCTCCGCCTGCTTGATCGAGGCGCGCCGGGCGCCGTCGGCCTGCGTCTCGGTCGCGGTGGCGAAGTCCACCGCGGCGATCTTCTCGTTCTCGGCCTTGACGACCTTGTTCATCGTGTCCTGCACGTCCGCCGGCGGGTCGATCTCCTTGAGCTCGGTGCGCAGGATCTCGATGCCCCAGTTGGCGGTCTCGGTGCGCAGCGTGCGGCGCAGTTCCTCGTTGATCCGCCCCCGCTCGCTGTTGGCCGACTTGAGGCTCAGGGTGCCGATGATGTTGCGCAGCGTCGTCCGGGCCAGCTGCACGATCTGGACCTGGTAGTTGGCCACGTTGTACTGCGACGCCTTGACGCTCTCCTCGTCGTCCTTGACCTTGAGGTAGACCTGCGCGTCGACGCGCGCGTTGAGGTTGTCGTTGGTGATGATCGTCTGCGGAGTGGCGTCGACCAGCGTCTCGCGGATGTCCACCCGGTAGATGCGCTCGATGCCGAACGGGATCGTGAGGTGGATGCCGGGCAGGGCGTAGCGGTTGTACTTGCCCAGGCGCTCCACCAGACCGCGGTGGGTGGGGCGGACGATGCGGATGCCGGAGAGGACCGCGATCACGATGAACACGACCAGGATGATGAAGATGCCGAGGACTACCACACCCATGTCGCCACGCCCCTTTCGCTGTCGTGCGGACCGGCCGGTCGGCCGGGGTCCCGGACGATGAACTTCACACCCACCGCAGAGAATCTTCCCCGCCGGCGTGGGAACGCACACCCGCCGCGGAAGGCGGCGCGGTCACAGGCCGGGTCATGGGCCGGGTCACAGGCCCAGCAGGCCGGGCACGTCGCGGATCGAGTCGACCACGAGGTCCGGCGCGTGCGAGGCGCGGGCCAGCCGCTCCTCACTGAACTTGCCCGTGCGCACCAGCACGCCGGTGATGCCGAGGGCCTGGGCGGCGAGGACGTCGTTCTCCACGTCGTCGCCGACCATGGCGACCTGCCCGGCCGGCAGGCCGAGCGAGGCGAGGCCGGCGCGGAAGGCGCCGGCCGCCGGCTTGCCGAACACCACGGCCTCGAGCCCCGTGGCGGCCTCGAGGCCGAGCAGCAGGACGCCGGCGTCCAGCTCCTCGCCGTGGACGCCGATCCGCAGCAGGTTGCGGTGCATGGCCGCCAGCTCGGCGCCGCCGCGCAGCAGGGCCAGCACGCGGTTGAAGGTCCCGTAGCTGAACGAGTCGTCGGCGCCGGAGAGCAGGACCACGTCCGGCGCCTCCTCCGCCCCGACGAGCTCGACTCCGGCGAGATCCTCCGGCCGGGCGTCGCCGAGCAGGAGCACCCGGGCGCCAGGGCGCTCCTCGCGCAGCCAGGCGGCCGCCAGCACCGAGGCCGTGAGGACCTCCTCGTCGGCGAAGGGGAAGCCGGCGGCGCGCAGCAGCGCGGCGAACCGCGCCCGGGCCATCGCGGTGGTGTTGGTGACGAGGCGCAGGGGCACGCCGGCGGCGTGCAGGCGCGTCACCGCCTCTGCGGCGCCCGGAAGCGGCGTCGAGGCGACGCCGAGCACGCCGTCCATGTCGAGCAGCAGGCCGCGGACGCCGTCGAGGCTCAGGTCGCCGGCCACGTCTCAGGCCCCCACGGCCTGACAACCGGCCGCCTCGTCCGCGGTGGCGCCGGCGGCCGCGTCGTCGAGCGCCGCCCGCGCGGCCGAGCGCTGCCGCCGCGGGTCCAGCCGCAGGGTGACCAGCGCGGCCACCAGCGCGAACCCGCAGCCGATGAAGAACGGCACCTGATACCCGACGAAGTTGAGGATCACGCCGGCGACCACCGGCACCACGATCGCCGTGGCGTGCATCAGCGTGACCCCCATGGCGAGGCTGGGGGCGATGTCCTGGGGCACGGCGATCTTGCGCAGGTACGTGGCCGCGCCGATCGGCGAGAACGGGGCGATGAAGCTGTAGAGCACGTAGAAGGCGCAGGCCAGCCACAGGTTGTCCATCAACGCGTAGCCGCCGAGCGCCACGATGTAGGCGACGTTGATGGCCGAGAGGGTCCAGCGCTCGCCGCGACGGTCGATCATGCGCCCCGCCCACGGGGAGAAGGCCATCGCCACGACGGTGGAGACGATCACCACCAGCGAGATCCCGGACACCCCCATCCCGAAGTGGCTGACGAGGACCCAGAGGCCGAAGGAGAAGAACAGCTGCTGCCGCGCGCCGTCGAGGATGTTGAGCACGTAGTAGTAGCGGTAGTCGCGCGCGAGGACCATGCGCTGGCGCGGCATCTGCACCCGGAGGGGCCGGCCTTCGTGGAGATGGGGGAAGCCGAAGATGGCGACCCCGCCCAGCAGCGCGATGACCGCGCACGCGAGGAAGACCTCGTGGTACAACTGCGGCCACTTGAGGAAGACGAAGAACACCGCCCCCATGCCGACGAGCGCCCCGGCCTGGGTGATGCCGGCCATGACGCCGAGGACACGACCGCTGCGCGATTCCTCGGTGAGGTTCATGCCGAGCGCGTACTGCGTCTGCATGACGGTGTGGAAGCCCAGGCTGCCGAGGATCACCCACGGGACGACCGACCAGAACCCGGTGGCCAGCACGAACCCGACGAGGCCCACCGCGAAGACGACCAGCGCCAGGGCGGTGAGGCGCTGCTGCGACATGCGGTACAACAGCGCCGTGACGACGATCAGCAGGAACCCGGGGACCTCCCTGATCGCCGTGATGTAGCCGAACTGCGGACCGGTGAAGTGCAGCACGTCCGTGAAGTAGTTGGTGGTCACGGTCGTGCTCGTGTTCAGCGCGAAGCCGAACGCGAGGGTCATGACGGCGAGCAGGATGTAGCCGCGCCCGGCCGGCGTGCTCCACCCTCCAAGCGGCCGCACGACGTCGCGCACGGCGCCGCGGAGCCTCGACGGCGCGGCTTCGCGCCCGGACGGCGCGCGGTGGGGCTGGGGACGGGACGGACGCACCACCCCAGTCTACCGCGCGGCGCCGCGGCGTGCTGCGCCCCGCCGCGGACGCGGCGCCCCGCACTCAGGCCTCCTCGTCGGCGTGCCCCCCGCGGCGGCGCAGCAGCAGCCAGGCCAGCGCCACGACCGCCACGGCGGCGACGCCCACAACCGGCCAGCGCCAGCCCGCTCCTCCGCCCTCGGCCGCCGCCGTGCCGACCGGCTCGAGCGCCAGGAAGCTCCATCCGTTGTGGACCGAGCCGTTCGCGCCCGGGTCCTTGACCCAACCCCGCCAGTGCGCCGTGTCGTAGGCCTCCAGCGTCCGCGGGTACACGAGCACGATGTAGGGTGACTCCTCGTAGAGGATCTCCTGCATGCGCCACGCGATCTTCTGGCGCTCCACGGGGTCGATCGCCACCGCCTGCCGCTCGAAGAGCCCGTCGTACTCCCTGTTCGACCAGGCGCAGTCGCTCCAGTCCTCGATCTGCTCGGTGAGGAACACCGAGAGCGGGAAGGTCGGGTCCGTGTCGCCGGACCAGCCCCAGATGAACATGTCGTAGTCGGGCGTGAAGACGTCGTCGACGTAGTTGTAGATTCCCTGGCTCACGGCGCCGTCGTCCAGCGTCTCCATCTTGACGCCCACGCCGACCTCCTCGAACCACGAGGCGATCAGCTTGGCGGCCCCGGTGTACTCGGGCTTCTCCGACACGGCCCAGAGGCGCAGCTTGAGCGGCTTGCCGTCCTTGCCCTCGCGCACGCCGTCGCCGTCGGCGTCCCTGTACCCGGCGGCGTCCAGCTCCTGCGCGGCGCGCTCCAGGTCGAAGCTGTACCGCTGGGCGTCGGTCGGCACCCAGTGGTAGTCGGGGTCCTTCCAGAAGCCGTCCATCAGGATGCTGGTCGCGGGTACCGCGTGGCCGAAGAAGGCCACCTCGGCGATCTTGTCCCGATCCACCGCCCAGTTGAGGGCGCGGCGGAAGGCGGGGTCGGCGCAGGCGGGGTCGCCCTTGGAAGGACCGGTGTAGCAGTTGAACCCCAGGTTCTCCCAGGCGTTGGAGGCGGCCGCCTCGTTGACGCCGAAGCCGGGCAGGGCGGAGAAGGCGGTGAACTGGGCCGGCGGGACCTGCGCGTAGGCGATCTCGCCGCTCTTGAGGTCCATGGCCATGGTGTCCCAGTTGGTGTAGAAGCGGAAGATCAGCTCGTCGGCCTTGGGAGCGCCGCCCCAGTAGCGCTTGTTGGCGACCATGCGCACGTACTGGTTCTTCTTCCACTCCACGACCTGCCACGGACCGCTGCCGATGCAGGGCGGGGAGTTCTGGAACTTGCGCTCCGCCTCCGAGGGCTTGACCTTGCTCCAGATGTGCTCGGGGAAGATCGGCACGGTGGCCTGCAGCATGTCGGCCTTGGGCTGCACGCACTCCACCCGCACGGTGTAGTCGTCGGCCGCGGTCACGTGGTCGATGCTCTTGGTGTAGTTGGAGAAGGCGCCCAGCTTGTTGTCGATCACGTAGTTGTAGGTGAAGGCCACGTCGCGGGCGGTGAGCGGCTCGCCGTCCTGCCAGACGGCGTCCTTGCGCAGGTGGAACGTCCAGGTGAGGCCGTCGTCGGAGAGCTCCCAGCTCTCGGCCAGCCCCGGGACGGGGTCGATCGACTCGGGGCCGTAGCGCAGCAGGTAGTCGTAGTTCTGCCCGTAGACCGCGTACGAGACGTTCTGGTATCCGATGAACGGGTTGAGGCTGTCGAGGTTCTGGTTCCAGCCGATCTGGATGACGACCTTGCCGGCGGCGCCCGCGGGGGAGCCGGACGGGGACGCCTCAGGGTCGTCGGCGACGGCGCTCACCGGGGCCCACATGGCCGCCAGCAGCAGCGCCGCCGCCGCGATGATCGTCACCACGAAGACGGCGGCCGCCCGCCGCCGACCACGTCCGCCGCCGCCTGTCCGCGTTCCTGCCGCCATCGGTATCCCCCCTGTCTCGCGCCGCCACGCGCGCAGCCTCGTGGCCCGCGGGCGACCGGCCGGATCGGATGGGACCATGGTCGCGGCGCGGCGACGGGATTGTCAAGTGCGCGGCGGCCGCGCCGAACTGCAGCCGGCGAGGCATCAGCGCCTGACGCTGCGTCGCCTCGCCGCATGAGTCAGCGTTGCGTTGTCGTCGCTGCGGGAAGAGCGGTCACTGACGCTCTCTCAGGGTCGACTGGACCTCTCTACCCGAGCGCTGAGTCCTGCCGGCGGGCGGCACGGGTCGTCAAGTATCTCTAGCGCCTGATGTGACCAGCAGCGGATGGTACGCTTGCCATGGGAGTCCTGTCGAAGGAGGGAGCATCATGGGGCCAAGGGAAGGCGGCGCCGGGCAACGGGCGAGGGCGACCGAGGGAGGGCGTCTGCGGCTCGCACTGGCACTCGCCGTCGTGGCGGCGGTCGCTGCCGTGCTCGCAGCGGTCGCGCCGGCCGCCGCCGCTCTTCCTCCCAAGCAGGACGCGGCCCGCGACTACGGCGGCGGGAAACGGGCGGCGCCGGCTGTCCTCGGCGGCATCCGCCACAGCCCGCTCGACACGCTCGTG
>ENA-UOUL01001592-UOUL01001592.1-bioreactor-metagenome-genome-assembly--contig:-NODE-1592-length-30633-cov-33.042578_pt1 | contig 30633 bp, 24 predicted proteins | sample MGYA00249838_ERZ747220 | MGnify/ENA primary metagenome ERZ747220 (study PRJEB28778, sample SAMN05720191) | bioreactor metagenome | isolation source: Anaerobic biogas reactor | place: USA:Washington... | reverse complement strand
CAATACCTTGAACAATGGCAGAAGGACCAATTAAGCAAAGCCGCTTAGCAAATTGTCCGGAAAAGTGTTGACGATCCCACAAACCCTCGACTACATTGTTAATTAGAGTGGTTTCAAAGAGTTTCAATCCCCTATATGCGGGTCACAAACGATCCGGGAATTTACCCGTGAGGCAGAGGAGGCGATGTTTCAATCCCCTATATGCGGGTCACAAACGTATCAGGATTATAACAGCAGAAAGGTTATTATCAAGTTTCAATCCCCTATATGCGGGTCACAAACGGAGCTGAAGGCTGCTCTCCGATCTCTTTAATTTGGTTTCAATCCCCTATATGCGGGTCACAAACTACAAATGCCCCACTAGCCCTAGCGTTTATACAAATGTTTCAATCCCCTATATGCGGGTCACAAACGGGAGGATTGGGACACAGGTTTACACCGTTACCCCGGTCTCAATCCCCTATATGCGGGTCACAAACTGTATCAGCTAATCCGTTATTCCAAAGGAATTGAAGTTTCAATCCCCTATATGCGGGTCACAAACGCGGTGGTTTCGCACGAGGAGTTGACCGGTGACGCAGGTTTCAATCCCCTATATGCGGGTCACAAACCAACACCAACCAGGGATACGAGGGCACGCTGGAAAGTTTCAATCCCCTATATGCGGGTCACAAACGTCTGGCTTGGACGCTCCTTTCACCTCGCCATTAAGTTTCAATCCCCTATATGCGGGTCACAAACGCAACGCCCCTGGCCCTCTTATTTTATAAGCAGGAATTGTTTCAATCCCCTATATGCGGGTCACAAACTCCGGGAATGCCCAGCGCCGGGACACCGTGATACCAGTTTCAATCCCCTATATGCGGGTCACAAACCGCAAACATAGTCGTTACACCATTCGCAGCGTTCTGCAGTTTCAATCCCCTATATGCGGGTCACAAACTATGTATCTCACAAACCCAAACAACCTTAAAACGCTGTTTCAATCCCCTATATGCGGGTCACAAACGCGACAAAGGCCGCAAAATTGGCTACGGGTCCTTCGCGTTTCAATCCCCTATATGCGGGTCACAAACTATGTATCCCAATGCCAAAACAACTTTAAAACGCTGTTTCAATCCCCTATATGCGGGTCACAAACTTTCGGCGAAGCCTTCAGCTTCGGGAATTTCAGAAGTGTTTCAATCCCCTATATGCGGGTCACAAACTTTGTTTATTCCCCTGTTAGCTGGGAGCGTCGTCAGTTTCAATCCCCTATATGCGGGTCACAAACAAGGAGGGGGACGCAGGAGGGGCCAAGACCCTATATAGTTTCAATCCCCTATATGCGGGTCACAAACCATAAAGGTTATGTAGTGCTACTGGCTCAACATCAGAGTTTCAATCCCCTATATGCGGGTCACAAACTTTTCACTAAATCTTTTTTCATGCCATTTCCTCCAAGTTTCAATCCCCTATATGCGGGTCACAAACGGGGGACGGAAGTAACTGCTGAAGAAACAAAAGCAAGTTTCAATCCCCTATATGCGGGTCACAAACAAAGAACCGCCTCACCTGTTCGCTATTTGGTGGAAGTTTCAATCCCCTATATGCGGGTCACAAACTTTGCGCTTATGGTCATGGTCTGGGCAACAAAAAAGGGTTTCAATCCCCTATATGCGGGTCACAAACTTAGTTTGTATTGGTTGGTTTGTATTGATGTATAATACGTTTCAATCCCCTATATGCGGGTCACAAACAGCAATTGAAACAGCTATTGAAACAGGCGAACAATGTTTCAATCCCCTATATGCGGGTCACAAACCTCACCATAGTGAAGTTTCCAAGTAAAAAAAAGACGGTTTCAATCCCCTATATGCGGGTCACAAACGAGTTTTACTTATGTTGGTTCTTTTTTATATACAGGTTTCAATCCCCTATATGCGGGTCACAAACGGAGTTTCCTTCCCGTGACCTCGCCTGGGTCAATGAGTTTCAATCCCCTATATGCGGGTCACAAACTGCGTAACAACTATATGCCATTGGTCTACCGTCCCAGTTTCAATCCCCTATATGCGGGTCACAAACTTTTTGTCATTTTTTATATCCTCCTTTTAATTATAAGCGTTTCAATCCCCTATATGCGGGTCACAAACTCACTAGGGAAATATTCTTCACAGTCTTCGCAGAAGGGTTTCAATCCCCTATATGCGGGTCACAAACAAGGATATATAAAGGGGGTTGACTATGAAACTGTTTTGTTTCAATCCCCTATATGCGGGTCACAAACGAATCTGAGGACCTGTATATGGTCCGGTATGAAATTGTTTCAATCCCCTATATGCGGGTCACAAACGTCCATATCTATAAGATATAGTCTGTTATTGTATAAGTTTCAATCCCCTATATGCGGGTCACAAACCTGAAATCCCCGAAGCCGAGGGCTTCGCTGAAAAGTGTTTCAATCCCCTATATGCGGGTCACAAACCAGGATTAACTACATCATCTAATGTAGATGGCAAAGGTTTCAATCCCCTATATGCGGGTCACAAACCCAAGACCAAAAACGTAGAGCCGCAGACTGAAACATGTTTCAATCCCCTATATGCGGGTCACAAACGTCGGCATCGGCAAAGTCAAAGGAGTCCATGCCCGAGTTTCAATCCCCTATATGCGGGTCACAAACCCATAGGGGGGGAGACTACTGGCCTCCAGAAAGCTTGTTTCAATCCCCTATATGCGGGTCACAAACACCTGCTGGGGTCAGAAGCTATCTCCTGCATTGATATGTTTCAATCCCCTATATGCGGGTCACAAACATAAGAAGTACCTCTACCTATTGACCTCCAATCAAGTTTCAATCCCCTATATGCGGGTCACAAACCTGTCGCTATCGATTTTATGAGTATTTCTATTCCTAGTTTCAATCCCCTATATGCGGGTCACAAACTGCTTATAAACGAGGTCGAGGAGTATGACATGTATATGTTTCAATCCCCTATATGCGGGTCACAAACGGTACGCATTTATTAAAGGGAGGAATTGGAATGAAGTTTCAATCCCCTATATGCGGGTCACAAACATCTTGAAAAAGATATGAATGAGGCAGGTAACCCATGTTTCAATCCCCTATATGCGGGTCACAAACCCGAAGAAACCCGTGAGTTGATAAAGCTCGCAGCTCGTTTCAATCCCCTATATGCGGGTCACAAACTTTACTTTTAAATTTAGACCCTATTGAAACATTTATGTTTCAATCCCCTATATGCGGGTCACAAACCATATTGACTCCAGCCCTAATGACTCTGACGAGAATTGTTTCAATCCCCTATATGCGGGTCACAAACGAGTAATATTTTTAAACTTTACATCATCCAGTTTATAGTTTCAATCCCCTATATGCGGGTCACAAACTTTGCGTTGAGTATTGGTACACAGCTAAGCAAAGAGGTTTCAATCCCCTATATGCGGGTCACAAACTAGTATTGACTTGTATCTTGACAGCATTTATATGGTGTTTCAATCCCCTATATGCGGGTCACAAACTCTCATATTTTGATCCCGGCAGCGGTACAAAATCTTGTTTCAATCCCCTATATGCGGGTCACAAACCTTGCGTTGAGTATTGGTACACAGCTAAGCAAAGAGGTTTCAATCCCCTATATGCGGGTCACAAACGAAGAGAAGAAATGATACCTTCAGCGAGTCTATCAGAGTTTCAATCCCCTATATGCGGGTCACAAACCAAGATGGATTTTAAGACAGAACTGACATTTTGTCAGTTTCAATCCCCTATATGCGGGTCACAAACGAATCGTTTCATCACAACAGAATCATATTGACAATAGTTTCAATCCCCTATATGCGGGTCACAAACATACAATCAAAAATACACTGGTTGTCCTTGTAGATGTTTCAATCCCCTATATGCGGGTCACAAACATTAATATGCTTGATCCATTACCTTTGTATAAGAAGTTTCAATCCCCTATATGCGGGTCACAAACCCTCCCCCCAGTTTACAAATTTCCGGTCGCTTTAAGTTTCAATCCCCTATATGCGGGTCACAAACTTCTGATCCGTACATATTCCTAATTTCATCTATGGTGTTTCAATCCCCTATATGCGGGTCACAAACTCTAATGTGTCAAATATTAAGCAGTTTATTATTAAGTTTCAATCCCCTATATGCGGGTCACAAACTACCTTTACTTTTGACATGAGAGGAATTTCTGGAATATGTTTCAATCCCCTATATGCGGGTCACAAACTTTTAAACCCTGAGAACAATAATAAAGATTATTCTCGTTTCAATCCCCTATATGCGGGTCACAAACTTAATGCCTTTCAAGGATTAATATTTCATAAAGCAAAGTTTCAATCCCCTATATGCGGGTCACAAACTAGAAAGGAGAAATTATAAATTATCAATACATATTAGTTTCAATCCCCTATATGCGGGTCACAAACTCATTTTTTCACCTCCTTTCTGTTTATGTTTTTATGTTTCAATCCCCTATATGCGGGTCACAAACTCAAAAATTGCAATGTTGCTGCAAAGGTATTATATTTGTTTCAATCCCCTATATGCGGGTCACAAACCGTGGTAATACCACGCAAGTTTTTTGCCGGAGAATTGTTTCAATCCCCTATATGCGGGTCACAAACGTCGTATTTCTCAGCCGCTACCTGTTGTCCAGGTGAAGTTTCAATCCCCTATATGCGGGTCACAAACGCGGTTCTGCGTGAACAACGGATGCTCACTCATGCGTTTCAATCCCCTATATGCGGGTCACAAACGCCCGCCCTGCGCCTCGATGAACTCAGCCTGGCTGGGTTTCAATCCCCTATATGCGGGTCACAAACGATGAGTGTGTGTAAATCTCTGGCCTGGCTAATGTGTTTCAATCCCCTATATGCGGGTCACAAACGCTATAGGTGTGTATGCCGCCATAGGGGAGTATAAGAGGTTTCAATCCCCTATATGCGGGTCACAAACTCTTCCCAGGGATAAAAAGTGGAAAGGAGGCGATTGTTTCAATCCCCTATATGCGGGTCACAAACGTTAAAGCGATGATAGGTATTAGCCATTGCTAACACCGTTTCAATCCCCTATATGCGGGTCACAAACAAAAGGCCCGTTCCGAAGAACAGGCCTTTTGGTTATTGTTTCAATCCCCTATATGCGGGTCACAAACTTTCATTTTGCGTGGGTGGTGCCCTTTGTATTCTTTGTTTCAATCCCCTATATGCGGGTCACAAACGATATCAGAGTTTATACGGGATTATATCAGGAGTTTAGTTTCAATCCCCTATATGCGGGTCACAAACCTTTCCCTGATGACTTCTACCGGGTTTCCTAGAAGGTTTCAATCCCCTATATGCGGGTCACAAACGACAACTACCGCAAGCCAGAACAATGGGTGATGAACAAGTTTCAATCCCCTATATGCGGGTCACAAACCATGCCATTGATCCGATTGAACCGGAACCGGGAGGATGTTTCAATCCCCTATATGCGGGTCACAAACTTAAAATCACCTTGCCACCTGTTTGCCACCCGTTTAGGTTTCAATCCCCTATATGCGGGTCACAAACCATTCGCGTTCGAGGAAGAGTTGCGCAAGTTCCAGGTTTCAATCCCCTATATGCGGGTCACAAACTATAACCTTGCCGCGCCGCCGGGTAAGTCGTTCCTGGTTTCAATCCCCTATATGCGGGTCACAAACCGTTTACCACATCTATTATTTTCACCCCTTTTTGTTTGTTTCAATCCCCTATATGCGGGTCACAAACAACCACACAGCAGGGGATTTAGAAGCACAATTCGGGTTTCAATCCCCTATATGCGGGTCACAAACATGAAGGAATGAATGATATTCTTTCATTACTTAAAGAGTTTCAATCCCCTATATGCGGGTCACAAACCCTATTGGATGCCCTTGCCTCAACCTCCCGAAACGTCGTTTCAATCCCCTATATGCGGGTCACAAACTTGATCAGCTTCTTAACAATTGCTTTCATTGGTTCTAAGTTTCAATCCCCTATATGCGGGTCACAAACTCGGAGCAATGGAAAACGAAGCCATTTCAATGGGAGTTTCAATCCCCTATATGCGGGTCACAAACTGAGGAAAATGTTTTGCACGTAAAATACGGGCGAAAGTTTCAATCCCCTATATGCGGGTCACAAACGCCTTTGTTTTAATTTGGGCACTTGTAAGCATTACTGTGGTTTCAATCCCCTATATGCGGGTCACAAACGCAGGGTGCAAATCCCTGCCCGACCTGCTTCATATTGTTTCAATCCCCTATATGCGGGTCACAAACAAGGGACGCCATGGACTTACTGGGCCATGCTGACATGTTTCAATCCCCTATATGCGGGTCACAAACCATTCACTTACAAGGCTTCTGCCGCCTGGGAACCGAGTTTCAATCCCCTATATGCGGGTCACAAACGACCATAGATGCAGGGCCATCACTCAGAGAGCTATGTTTCAATCCCCTATATGCGGGTCACAAACAATACACGTCCTTTCTTTTTCTCCGTCCTTCAAAAGTTTCAATCCCCTATATGCGGGTCACAAACTACCGCGTGAGATACCGGCTACTTCGCACTGTTTAGGTTTCAATCCCCTATATGCGGGTCACAAACCATATACCTCCAGCGAATTTGGGGGTGTCAATTGGAGTTTCAATCCCCTATATGCGGGTCACAAACTCCACCATGTCGCTTCGTTTGAAAGTCTCATGCCCAGTTTCAATCCCCTATATGCGGGTCACAAACACCGCCCAGGCTACCGCTGATATGAAAAAGTTTAGGTTTCAATCCCCTATATGCGGGTCACAAACGAGGAGACCGGGCCACCGTGCTCGGCGAGTACCAAAAGTTTCAATCCCCTATATGCGGGTCACAAACCGCAGGAAGAGTATCTTGCGAAACTCTATAACTATTGTTTCAATCCCCTATATGCGGGTCACAAACGGTATACAGAGAGGTCAATATTCGCGTGGGTTGGCAGTTTCAATCCCCTATATGCGGGTCACAAACAGTCCATGGTTGTCTATCTATCCATATTAATAGATAGTTTCAATCCCCTATATGCGGGTCACAAACGTTGTCATTGCCGCTTATCAGCAGGTGCAAGAGAGGTTTCAATCCCCTATATGCGGGTCACAAACCACCAGCACAATCCCGAAACCGGATATTTAGAAATTGGTTTCAATCCCCTATATGCGGGTCACAAACTAATGAGGATTTTTAAGCCATTCTGCAAAATCTAACATGGTTTCAATCCCCTATATGCGGGTCACAAACTCCAGCTCTTGCGTTGGGCTATTCTCGCACATATCTTGTTTCAATCCCCTATATGCGGGTCACAAACGGCTTATCCTAATTGTTCTATCTGCCCCGTTGAATTGTTTCAATCCCCTATATGCGGGTCACAAACCATACGGGGCTAACCGATATGCTGGACCAGGGGTTGTTTCAATCCCCTATATGCGGGTCACAAACGAGCGGGCTACATGTGCCTACAGCCACTGTAAACATGTTTCAATCCCCTATATGCGGGTCACAAACTCGCGGTGATTATGTCTATTATATTGGTGCGGTAGTTTCAATCCCCTATATGCGGGTCACAAACCATTCAATACTTTTTTGGTTTCAGGATGGACCAAAGTTTCAATCCCCTATATGCGGGTCACAAACCCTTCTTTTTTCCGGGTGGTTTCATTATTTTGTTCCTTGTTTCAATCCCCTATATGCGGGTCACAAACCCAGGCCAATCTTCTTTTTGTTTCATGGGGTTTTCTGAGTTTCAATCCCCTATATGCGGGTCACAAACAGCACTTCTGGCGGTGAGTCCGTGCGTTCGGTTGGGGTTTCAATCCCCTATATGCGGGTCACAAACGATAACGTTATTCTATTATCAGTATTAAATCTTATAGAGTTTCAATCCCCTATATGCGGGTCACAAACCCGTGCCAATAAAGAAATACTGGGATTCCTTTAATCAGTCCGGTCTTGAGGTTATTATACCTTTATTTGAAGAAATTGCAAGAGGTTGGGTTTAGCTCAGGTTATTACCTGTCGTCGCAGACCGGGGTTTTTGACGCTACCTCCGGTCGACGACATTTTTTACATATAGTTTTATTTATAACTTACAAACTTCTTCATGGGTGTTACCCTGCAGTCAGGGTTAATGTGCTTCACTGGAATGACATATTAGAAATATTAGTTTTAGCAAGTTTTTTATATATCGTTATACAGATATAAGTTATATTTTCCTAACCCGAAACTGGTGTTTTTGCCTATATGTATATCTTGTCCTAATAATAGCCAGGGTATAAATGGTTCGAGTTCGCCAGCACATTCCATTTTGCCCATCAATCCTCCCAGCATCATACGCTGATCCTGCCTTCTTGAATATCTCTCCATTTCCTGCCAGTGTAAGTTCAAAGTTCCACTGGGGATTTTCGCAGCCAAGTTTATTAGTTCCCGTTCATCTTTGTTTTGTCCATCACCATAGTATTCGTTCAATGAATTCCAGCGCCTGATAATTGCTTTGACGATTGTACAAAAGTCCAACTGATTATGTAGACGCCCTTCCTGTTTCATGCGCAGTGGCGTAACCAGCTCTATTTGACATCTTTTAATCTTATTTTTTTTCCGCGCCTGTTCAAGATAATCATCCCAGGTTTTAGTATGCGGCCGCTCAATCATCTTGATTGAGTTTTTAACCCATATATCTTTTTCCCCAAATAAGTCTTCTACTCTTTTCAGTTCATAGGAGGTGCGATTCTTGCCAAGCCCCCATCGGCCAATTTTATTGATACAGTATACAAAAACCGGTACATAATCAATACTGTTTCCAAATAATAATAGTCCCAGCTTTATTTCTACTTTGCCTGGTTTTATTTCCTCATTTATTGTTGGTTCGAATACATAGGGCTGCGGTACTCCTGCTTGCTGACGTTCTCCATTTGAAAAATACCATCCGCTTTCGAATAAATAAGTATATCCACAACAACTCTTTAGCATACAGTCTGGACATCTGCCAAGTGGTTCAACACAATATAGGTCTTTTAGTATATTGCCAAATGCTCCCCGAATTGTCGATCCTACAAATGGTGCTATTTCGTTGTTGGTTTCATTACCTGTAAGTGTAAGTTCAAGGCTGCATATTTCCATTAAATCACTCCTAATTGCTGCGGGTTTTATTGTTTTCCTCCTGCCCTTATTTTTTAATTCTTATAGAAATTGGCTTTGTCCCCCTTTTTCTACTCCCATTATTTCTCTTTCCGAATATTTTGTGGTTCTGAATGTATAAAATATAATTGAATCCCGGTCAGGATCAATTATTCGGTTTAATTCCAGTTTCAACTTCTTAAAACTTCCTTCGTTTATATTGCCCTCAAGCACAGAGTTTTGAACCCAGTACAGATACTTTCGCCCGGTTTTTAGAACTTTTGCTACTCGTTTTACTTCTACATCATATACCATTATTACCAGCATTATTTCCCTCCTACCAACGACTAATATAGGGCTTATATATTTCTTCCCCAATCAGATGTTTTTCCAGTTTGTACAGTTCCAGTCTGATTAATCTGCGGTAAGATACTTCATGACCGATCTCTCTGTGTTTAATAGTGGTTCGCAGACGATTTTCCCATTCATTTATAAATACCTGTCGCCCTTTATCATTAAGCAGTATTCCTCCAATTTTGTTCTCAAAATGATTTGATCGCAGCATATTGTGGGATAGAAGATAAAATATTATCCGATCAACCAGTATTGGTTTAAATATTTCTGCTATATCCAGATTCAGGCTGAATCGTCTGAAGTTTGTAGCGTGTAAAAAGGAAATCCTGGGGTCAAGATGTGTCCGGTATATTTCGCTTAAACAGGCAGTGTATGCCATTGTATTTCCAAAACTAATCAGAGCATTTATCCGATCCCGTGGTGGACGTCGATTCCTTCCTTCAAAAATGAAATCGCTTTTGTCAATTATTGTGTTAAAGGCATTATAATATGAATCTCTGATGTTTCCTTCAATAGCCATTAATCCTTCAATAGTTGAGGTTCCATCAATCTTATCTTCCAACTCACCAATCTTTTCCAGCGATTCGTTAACATCTTTTCCCCTTTTTTGGTAATACTTCAGTACCTCCTGAATATTACCGGATGCTCCCTGCACAAATAATTTCGCCAGTATTAACCTCCGTTCATGATCAATGTAGTGCTGGGCCTGATGCAGGATCATATATCCGGAGTTAAGATGTTCACGTGGATAATAGGAACCGCTATAGTATCCATAGTGGTTATAAAAATGAAGAATTATTTCCTTTTGAGATAGAAATTCCAGGAAACGTTTGTTTAGATTTACCTCTCCATATACATGGATTTCATTAGTATCTTCTACTGGAATAAAGCGTTTGCCCTGTTCAGTTTCAAAAAACAGGGTATTATCCTTACGCTTAAAGGTTCCATCATTGAATACATATATAGTTTTTTTCACTTATTCACCTGCTTTAATTTTAAGCCCAACAAAATTCTGCGTAGGCACAAGGTTTACACCATTTCACTTTGTTCGCCAGTGGCGGAGTTGGTTTTTCAATTATGTCAATTATTTCATGCTCCACTTTTTCTAATTCCATACGTGTTTCTTCATTTAATGTTACTTCTATCCGTTGCTTTTCTTCCGGAATTAAAAGTTCAGCACGGGCTTCTATCCCCATTTTCTCAATCTGCAATAAATAAAACTGTAATTGTCGGGTAGCACTGGTTAAAAAGCGAGAACTTTTTTTAATTTCTCCTATGACCAACTGGCCTTTTTCACTGCGAACCAAATCAATTCTGACATTGCCCAGATTAATTTCTTTTTTATCACGGGGGTACCTGTATTCATGAATTGCTCTGCCCTGAGAAATGCGGTCATTTTCCTGATCCGGCGTAAGGGAATGCGCCATCAACCAGACCTGCCGCTTGCAGATATAGTAATACCAGATTAAGGTCCCATTAACCGAAAATTCCTGTTCGCTCATTTTAATCTCCTTTGCTACTTACCCTAATGCTGTTTTGATATTGCTCACTGTATTTAACCGGTATAAAACCAGTCACCGGAGAATAGATTTGTCCAATACCATCCGGATGTAAAATCCAAAAGTCACTCGTTATTTCTTCCAATACCGATTTCTCATCGGTTATCATAAATCCTGATACCCGTTCATACCATTCCTGTAAGTACTTTATCCCCACATTAATGGTATGCTGACCCAATTTACGATTTATGGTTCGTTTTCTGGACAGGTTTTCATATCCGGGAGGCAGGGAGTATAATTCTTCTAATAATTCAGCCATACTGCCATCCTTATCAATCAACAATGATACTTCGGGTGTTTGTTCATCATATAAGGGATGAAAGTTTCCCCATCGTCCTTGGATAATATCCGGCCATATTTCATCCTGAGCTACAGAATTTCTTAATCGTTTGTAGTATTCAGAAACACTTTCAGGAATTTCATTTTCGGTTAATATTTCTTTTTCATTCAGCAAGTTGCGTGTCTGATTCAGCAAGGTCTTATCATATACTAAAGATGCAAGGGAACGATTTTTTTCATTTATTAATTCAACTACTAATAGTTCGCCGGGTAATTCTCTTTGAGCATGGCGATTACACCTTCCGGCGGCCTGAACGATACTGTCAAAGGGAGCCAGATCCCTTATAACCATATTAAAATCTAGATCAACGCCAGCTTCAACCACCTGCGTAGATATTAAGCATCTTTGCTGTCCTTTTTTCTCCATTCCTGCAAGCTGATCCAGTATTAGTCGCCGGTCATAAGGAGTAAGCCATCTGGATAAAACCAGGGCCGGTAATCCCCGCTCCGCTGCTGCCAGGTAGGTACGCAACGCTGATTCACGCGTATTAAGAATAATAAGGCAATCTTTTGCTGACCATCCCTGGTTATCCAAAAAGGTTGGCAGGTCATCTATTGGAAGCGTACTTTTATGCCATATAATCTGGTGGCGCTCTCGTGGGAATATTACTGATTTCGGTGCCAATTCTTTTCCTTGAATAATAGCTGGTTGAGTAGCAGTCATTAAAATAAAGGTGGTGCCCCATTGTTGGGAAATAAGCTCCAGGGTTTTCCCTATACCATCCCAATATTTAACCGGAATAGTTTGAGGTTCATCCAACACTACCACCGCTTTGCTCAAGTGGTGAATGTTCATATTGTCATTTGCGCGGGGTGAGTATAATACTTCCCATAACTTTGATAGAGTAGTTACTATGACAGGCTCATCCCAATAACGAAAAAACGATAAAAATTCATTGCGCTGTTGATTTGGATTAAATTCGTCATATTTGTTTTCATTTTGATAGGCTAAATGATGGTCTTCCTGTACATTATCAAATAACTGTCTTGCCACACCTGCGTTCTGATCTACCAGACTAATAAAGGGCAAAACATAGATTGTTCCGGTAGCATTAAACCGTTCTGACGCCATAGATGCCAATGAAAGCCCTATTAAGGTTTTGCCTGCTCCGGTAGGCAGGGTAAGGGTATAAAGACCGGGAGTCTGCATTATTTGGTCAGCATTATTCATAACAAGTTGGTATAATTGGGAACGCCATCGGGCTAATTCGCTTCTGCCCATTTCTGCTGACTCAAGACTTTTTTGCTGCCTGAATAAATCAATTTTGTGCGGTTGGGGTTGCCAGGCTGTCCCCTGCCAGGTTGTCCCAACGGCTGCATCCCAACGGTCAGCAGCTACCAGTAAAGAAAATATCTTTCGTAATTCCAGCCATAACAGGCTCATTGCATGGGGATTTTTAACCGGCAGCATGATTTCTAATTGATCAAAGCACAGGTTGTCCCATTCTTCTTCGTCAGGAAAATCTTTTGCCCAAGTGACAGGGATTTCATCCCATAATTCCATTAAAGCCATTCCAGGCCATGTATATATTGCCTCCAGTTCTTTTATCCGTTCAGTATAGTCTCCGTTAATCCAATAGCTTTTGATTTCATCCAAATCCTGTAGAGCACCGTGATGACGACGTACCGCCTCCGCTAGTATAACGCTATTGGTCATTGCCATAACCAAGGCTGCCGATGGAGCCGCGTGCCCGGTATAAGCATTATTTGATAAGGCTTGTCGGCAAACGTCGGAACAGGTGCCAGATGCCTGGCAAGAGCGGCATAGTCGCTTTTGAAAAGCAGGGTGTGCCTTGCCTAAATCATGCATCAGCAAGGCGGCCTGCTCCATTTCGGTAATAGTTAAACCATAGTGTCCGGCTATTAAAAGTGCTGTATCTCTGGTATTAATCAAATGATTTTCCAGTGGTTTTCCGGGATGACTGCAAGGTTTACCACGCATTGAACCAAGCCACCTTTTCTCCGTTTACAATATTGCTTTGCAAGGTACCCTGATTACGAACATAAATTACGTTTGTTTCCGTTTTTACAGGCAGGATATAATAGACCTGAACTGTATGGCTAAGACGCCGGGTGGTCGTCATTTGCACCGGAACCTGTTCACTGAATACTGCTCCCGTACGGACAATGTCCAGTTCCACTCCTTCGTATGCCGGAACAATAGTATTAAATCCAGCATCTGGTTCTGCTATTACCGCGTCATATTCTCCGCGGTATTTTATTTCCGCCAGTGCATAAGCTGCGCCCAAACAGGGGGTATAAATAAATTCTTCACGTTCCAGCTTTTCTTTTAGAACGGAATAAATCTCCCCTCCCTGAACGTAAACTCGATAACACGGTTTTTTAACCAATTGATGTTTTACCTGTATATGCTCTGACATATCTGCATTAGGGGTTTTAAATTTCATGAGGTTAACTGCCGTGTTCATCCAGCGTATAGGGCGTAATAAGCCTACCGCTACCTGAACTCCACACATCTTTTTCCAGTAGCAGGCGTTTTTTGCATTATGGCTGGCTTCATGATTTATCCCAATTATCGCTGCCAGCAACCCAGCTACCGCTGTGGGCGGGGGAAAAGGGTATGACACCATGGATGTAGTGGTATAGGGTTTACGAAATAGTGCCATATCGCCCTCTATGTCGAAAACTAAAGCCACCCCCATCACCTCATTTCGAAACTACTTATACCTTTTAATTGCTCGTCCTGAATAATGTGTATTTCTCCATCGGTAATTACTTTGATTTCTGCAATCTGGTCCTGCTTAAGTTTGATTGATTTTAAAAGAGCTTCTATATCCAGGCTTACCTCCTGCAAGCTACGTAACGCCTTTTGTTTTTCCCGATCCATAACATTCCCATCGCTGTCCAATAGGGTTATCTTATCATCCAAAGCACCAATTTTGCCGTTAAACCCTTCCTTATAGGTGATCTCAATTAACAGGCGGGATTTATGCTCGTTTTTACTGCGGGTAATAAGGTTGTCAGTTCCCTGCCATAAGCCTTGTACCAATTTCTCCAGGTCATCCTCACTGGCATCGGTATCCTGGCTGGCGTACTGGTTGGCTATAGCATATACTCCCATCAATGCAAAGGGAACCAGGTATTCGTTACGGAATGAACGCTGCTGGTTATCTACTCCCCCTCTTTCGGTAGCAAAAGCAGCCGTACCCTGTATAAATTCAAAGCTGGCACTATGTAGTGATCTCCCCCATTTGAATTGTACCGGACCCGTCCAGGCAAAGGCTTCATTACCTAAAGCAAAAGTTACTCCAAATAGTCTGGCATCCAGACATTGCTTCATTATTTCACGGGCATCAGTTTTGGCGGTAGCCTTTTTTAATTCATCAAATCTGGTCTTAAGTGATTTTGGTTCCCCGTCAACAAAGACTATTTCATTTTCCCTTACCCATTCATTTCGAATCGTCCTTTTTATCCGTACATCGGATGCCATGGCTTGAGCAGTATCCCCATCATAACGAGGATGGTTTTCATTAAGAGGATCACCATTTGGATTAGCGTCTTTCACCGTATATAGAAACAAATACTCCCGTCTCTTATTAAAGGCCATATTATGCCTCCTCCTTTCTAGATTCCATTTCGTCAGTCTCTTTAGTTTTGGGGAATAAATTCCAAAAATATTGTCTGGCGTTTAAAAAACCGGCTGCAAAGGCAAAATTTCCATTCACCCCCAGATCATCTCCGGTTTGCAGCAATAGTTCTGTAGCAACAGCACTCAACTGTAACATATAACCGGTGTACTTCATGTCTTCACGATACGCCGCCAGGAGCGTAGGTACCCGGCTGAGTAACCTTTTTAGATTTATGATATCCATACGCCCAAACTGAATTTGTTTGAATAACGGACTTTTGCTAATATCTCCTTCCCTTCCCGCCTGCCTTTCAGCCATGTACCCTAACAGCACTCCGGATAACAATGCCCCCTGTCCAACCGGAGTTTGCATATACGGGTCATGAAATTCAGTAAATATGTCCAGATTCATTTGCTCACCTCCTGATTTAATCGGTTCATATATTCAACCCAAAGTTCTGCATAGCGCATTGATAAACCAACAGTTTTTGAATTGCTTTCAAATATTAACCGGGGTAACCGCGGTACGATCAATTGTTTAAATATGTCTATCGGCAGGGCTTCCCCTTGCAGCATACTGCCAATGACCTTTAGGGCAAAGTCCCGAAAAACCATTTTGTCAGCACTACTTTTACCGGCAAAGGCGTTCAAGGTAGAATACAAACTTCTAATTGCCGCATCCAAATCGGTAGGCCTGACCCACCCGGCAAATTCGCGGGTTGCCTTTTGCCAAGCAGTTTCCAAATGCGCCAATCTCTCCGGCGGCACATCCTCCACCATCAGATGCACTATTTCCTGAGCATTGTTTTTTTCCCAGAACACAAAATGAAAAATCAAACCCTGCCCCACTTTAGCCAGACGAGTGAAATACAGATCTTCCGTTTTTTCACCGGTACCTGCTACTTTACCGGCGTCCATTTTATCTTCCCAGCTTATTAGAAATCTATCAAATAAGTCTTTTTCTCCAGAGCCTACTGCTTCGGGTATAGCCCATATCAGGATATCGGGCAGCAGTCCCCGTTTAGTTAACGCCCGATCTACTTTTTCACGTCCGGAAGAAATTTGTTCATAGCAGGAATGACAAACTGCAAAGCTATAGGGGATTTCTTTTTTATCTAAACCGGCAAGTACACTTACTTTATCGAAGGTAGCGAATTTAAAAGCCTTGTCTAGGGTTACTGCACCAGATGTATCTATTCCGCAAATGCTACAGTTTTGTCGTGATTCATTAAGTTTTTTAGTAGATTTCTGACCTCCACCCAGGTTTTGCTCCAATTTTTGCTGGAAATACTCCACCAGTGCCGGTACTTCCCCGGGATAATACAGGTGATCATTATAATCAATAACGAATATCACTATATAAGATTGTTGCGAATCCAAATCAGACAAGACCGTGTTTATTTTTTCCTGCAATCCCTGCATAATTCGATCAACTGAGCCTGGGCTAAAAACACCTTCTTTTTCATAGTCCCACAATACTCGGCCCTTTATTGTAAAAAAGTGGCCCTTTTTATTTTTCTCCCATTCCACAGGACAAAATAGGTCCATGTTTTTAATCGGATCATTTTTCATTTTTCCTGCCTTGTGGATAGGAGAATAACGCCAGGTGGTATTGCTCCCAGCTGGTTTTCTGTATAGATATCTGTTAAATGATGTTGCATTCGCATCATAATCAGCCAGATCAATGTGACTTACCCCTACTACGTCCAGGGTCTCATGTAAATCTCCGTTTATCTGCAGCCATACGCGTATTTCCTTACCATCCTGATCCATAGGTCGAACCAAATAAGGCTCCAAGCCTTCTTTTTTTTCACTTTGGCCCATTTGCTGCATGGCATGTAAAAACCCCATCATCTCACCTCCTATAATCTGAATTAATTCACCTGCTATATAAATCCCTGTCATATTAAAAAAGGGTGCAGCCAAATTATTTATTATCGCGACTTTGCTTTTATTATTGGTATTATATCAATTTTCCTATGCAAAATCTGTATTTTATTGTAATGTTATGCAATAATGACGCTATTAAATAAATTTGTAGGAATATCGCTAATGATTGAGTATGCTATAATGTTACTAAATGTATTTGACATTATACTGTCACAAATAAAAGATTTCTCCAATTAATTTTATGAGATATTCCGGCCTCGCAGGCTATTAACTGTCGGCAATCGCATCATATTTTTCCACTTCTTTTTATTGGGATGATAAGCTGTTATAATGAATCTTTCTGTAGAAGCTATTAACATTAACTGATGCATTTTTTTAGCCTCCGACACATTGATAACTCTGTTTTTTAACATTCGTTCAATTGCCCGGTTAGTTACCAGATATACCAAATGGTCGTGATGTATTCGGGGACTGATTTCATTCAAAATAACTTTAGCTATCTTTTCAGTGATTCCGATTTGTGCCAGGCGTTTTTCTCCATGAGAAGTCTTTATCATAGTGTCAGTCATCAGGCTATCCCTCCCATATAGTTTTTTGCTCCGGTTTCTTTAAACTCTTTCCGTAACCTGGCCATAGCTCTCTGCCGTTTAGATTTAATGGTGTTTATCGGCTTTTCCAGACGAATAGCTATTTTTTTATCACTTTCTTCATATACATAAAAGGCAACTATGATTTCCCATTCTTCCAGTTTTATATTGGCTGCCGATATAGCGTCATGTAAAATGGGTAGATGGGACATCAGCTCCAAATTGTTTTCCAGTTGTTCATAATCACTATGCTCATTTTCCATCTGTCTATAAACCTGGTTATCTGCTTCCAATGAGATTTGAGTTGCTTTTTTTGAGCGTCGATAACATTTCTCCAGATAACTGCTTTTGGTTCTGTCTGCTATTTTCATAAACAAAGCTTTCAGGGATATTATTGGTTTACCAGTGTCCACATATCGGTTTAATGCTGAATACAAATCTGTCAGAACTTCCTGCATCAGGTCTTCTCCGTCCTCTTTAAAATCTTTTTTCATCTGATTAAAGGCATAACAATACCAGGGAGTTTGCATTAATTCCTCCCACGCCAGATTATCTCCTGCTGCCAAGGCCAGTACCATACTGTTTAATGAACAGTCTTTTGTCGTTGTTGTCATAGTTATTCCTCCTTTTTTATAGATGCTTAAAAAAGCGTCTATTCCCGGAGGTGCACTATCAGCAGCAGCAGTATAAAGTTACGATGTTGTATCAAATATATAGATAGACACAACAAAATCAGGAATATTATCTGTCCTGGTAAATCAAATGATTAGTCCAGCCCAATAGCTCGACTAAAGGTAGATTGGCCAAGAACGTTCCGAAAAGGGAACATTCCTTAAAAAGCGGTTATAGAATTGTGTACAGCATACATGCTGCGAATATTATTCTACCTGGGAATTATTCCTTTGTCAATATATAAACTAATAATTATTTTAAATGACTATTTTGAACTGTCCGAGGCCAAAACTGCTTCCTTTGCCGGCATGCAGGATTTCGGCCATTTTTAAATACGGCAGGAATGGAGCTAATTTGCCTGTATAAGTAATCTCACCCAACAACCCTCCGAGTTTCATAAATGCATCCTGGGTACTGGAAAATCTTTCCCAGTCATGCCAACGGGTTTGATCCTTACAAGGTTGCACCTGTGCTGCCATTTCCAAATAGCTCCGAAAGTTTATTCCCAAGCCACCCTGACCATGTATTTTTCCTAATGCATCCAATCGTCTAAACACTGCCCGCATTAATACGGAAAAATCCGGACTGTCATCCAGGCGACCTTTATCTACCAGTCGCAAAGGTGTTTGTAATTGCAGGGTTACTGCTGTGAGTTCGGCATATTCTTCACTATCTGTTTTAAACCCTATCGGCTGTGGAGGTTCAAGTATATGGTTACCTCCCGCCCACAATAATCTCAGATGGTCATCTTGTTGCTGCTCAACTCTTTGCAGTACAAAGCGGGACCGTTTTTTGCCCAGACCATTAACTCCCACCTTTTCAAACGTGGAGATGAAAAGAGGCAATAACAGTATCCCACTGCCAATCAAGATTAGGTTGAAAGAAAGCATTTCCCCCTTTGGATAATCTGTTAAATTCAGTGGCGGCGGTTCGATGACATAAGGATGCGGCAATGCCTGATTGGTAATTTTGCCCTCCCCGTCTGGCGATTGACGGCTGGTAGCCATTACATAGACAAAAGCACATTGCCAGCGATGCATACACCTGGTGCAATCTGCCCCCGGTTTCAGGCAGACTAACTGTCGCAAAGCATGCCCCATAGCCCCCCGTAGAGTAGAACCCAGATAAGTGGGCAAAACGGCATCTTCCTCAGCTTCCAGCGTGAACCGGAAACGGGCATAGGAAAGGGAGAAAAGAGTATTATTATTTTTCATGATTAATCCCAGCTGCTTTTAATGTTTCAGTAGGGGAGCTTAAAACAGGACGGTTTTTGAACTCATTAATCTTTTCTTCTTTCCTGTTTGCCAAAGTCTTTCTTTCGATCTCCATATACCGGGTTTTTTCAAGCCATTCAACTTGAGACATAGGCTGTTCATCAAAACGAAGCATAGCCAATAGCTCTTTCATTCTCGGAATTGACCACAAGTTTTCTACCGAGTTGGCGCCTGCTTCTTTACCGTGAATTGCAGTAATCATATAATCTGAAAATTCAGCCTTAAAGTCTTTATCTATTTTTTTAACGGGTAAGTTCCATCGTTTATTATTAAATAATTTTCCGTACCTGCCGGCCTCGTCACCATTCTTTTCAGCACGATTACTGATTACCAGGGTGGGGGTTATTCTGATTGAACCCAAACCCAGGGGTTTTCCCATGCCAATTTTGTGGGCATAACCGTCCGGTAAATCGAGAACAAACAGCAAAGCCACCAGTTCTATATCAGACAGGTTCTCGAAACGAATGCGACCGACAAACTCACACCCGGCTTTCATAGGTTTTATCGTAGTAAATTGTTTTGGAGTCTTTTTAATTTCTTCTGTCAATGCTTCCCATCCGTTATCACCACTTTGTGCTTTATCTCTTTGCGGCGTTATCCGGTGCCAGTAAAGCTTGTACCCACGAATATCAGTCTCGTTGTTCCAATCAGCCAAATCTTTTCCGTTTACCTGTTCCAAATAATGCTGTACAGTAGTAGGTTTAGGAGTTGATAGAATCCTGGGTGATAATTCATCATAGTGTCCCTCATCTTTTTTCATTTTGGCATCTTCAAAAAACACCCTGCCTGCAAATTGATCTGCATTTCCGAATATAGCCCTAGCAAAATCAATTCCTTTAAAATTTTTGTTTTCTGGCGGTATATGATCTTTGACCTTTTTATCATAAGCAAGACGAAACAGAGGGGTATGCCCAATAGATTTAATATTGCCTCTATTATCTTCTAAATAAAAACAGGGAACCCCGTCGGGATATTTCTCCAGCATTTTTAAAAGATCTGTTTTTGGTTCCCTGCTTATATCACCAGCATAACTATCAATTAAATCCTGGCTAACTTCTACACTTCCTTCATTTTTGGGAAAATGAATAACCGGGTGCATGTGTTTATTGGTTCCCATGCTGCCGGATAACACTAGATATCCTTTTTCATAATTACTATCCAGCTCCGCTTTTTTGTGACCTAATTTGAAGTTTTTGTTTTCAATTAAAGCATAGCGTAGCTTGATTTTACCGTTACGATGGGGACGAACTTGCTCTTCCGCCGGGATAAACGAAATCTGATAGAAATCGAAATTTGCTAATTCTTTAGTATGTACTTTGTCATCATCCCTCATCTCAACTTCCCAGGATGAACCATTTACCTTAGCATTAATTCTATAAATTTTCTGCTTCACCAAAGGAAATATATAGTACTTCCCGTTTTCCTTCTTCAGCCAACCGGCTTTTGTTGCCGGATATAATCCAGTATTAGGGTTATTGCTGCCTGCCAACATCAACTTTTGATATCTGCCCGAAACCGCTACTTTACGGTAATAAAACCCTTTGTTTTCATATAATTCCATCTTGCTATAACTTACTATCTCCACCAGGTTACGAACCATGCCGCGCAGGCTGCTACCTGGTATTTTAGGAGTCCCGCCCGGGGAGAAAAATTCGGGGTTTTCCCATTTATCGTTACGGGCTTTGGCTTCCATGGCTTGCTTTTCATCATCTTCGTCATAGGTATCCCTGATATATAGCGGTGTCAATGCTTCAATGCTTAAATCAATATATCCAGTATGTAGTCCCTCATGATAACGGTCAAAATCTGGTATTTCCGGTGCAGTAACTACTGTTTTATTAATAGGAACAAAGTTATAGGGAGCCTTGGCAGAATTATTCATTAGCGCACTATTACCATTACTATATCGAGATTTGTTTCTATTAGTGTCTTGCCTGTTAGGTTTTGCCTCAGGTTTTTGATAATTTGAGCTTTGGGAATTAGTTGGTTCTTGGTTCCCAGGTTTATTTAATTGTATTTCCTTACCATTAATAACTAGTTTAGTTAATTCTTTGTCGTTTCCTTCAAACTCACAGTTAGGTCTTTTCTGTAACAATAATGCATCATCTTTAGACACATTTATATTATACTTTTTCGGTTGTTTTTCTCTTTCTATAATTAACAATAGTTCAGTATAACCTGCTTTTATGTTACAATCTTTAACCTTAGCTTTTTTCATCTTACTACCCCCTTCCCACTTTCAATCCCCATAAACCGGCAATCCTCATAACCTGCTTGTCCCACCGGAGTATAGCCTATATAATTTCTAGTAATTAACCATAACCGATCTTCTTTATTAATCTTTGTATCAGAGGGAATAAGTGAGTTATTTATGCGTAGCTCAATTCCCCGGTCTTCCTTTAGAATCTTCCAATCTTTGTCTTCCGGGCAGTCATCCAGGCGGGTTCCCCACAGCAATTGCCGGGCTTCAATCACTTCTGATTCACCAGTTTTATCTTCTTCATCCTGCCTGATACGCAGTCGAAATATATTCTTATCATCCATGCTGCTTTTCCATACATAACATTCACTATCCTGGTCAAAAACTCTAACCGACCTTAAATATTCAGGTTGCAATGGCAGAGAAGCGGGCATAATAAAATTCCCTTCTTCGTTAAAACTACCTAAACAAATACCATGATGCATGACGACAAAAGTGAGGGCTTTTCTTCTGTTAAAATGTTCTTTGATTTTGTCATATATGTTACTCCATTCATCAATGCTGATGTGCGGTTCGTTTTTCTTAAATTTCTTTAGTTCCATTGCTTTATTAGGCATTAAGCTTCACCCCGCTTCCCTTCTCTTCGATATGTTTAAGAAGTGCCTCAACTTTTTCTTCCAGTATTTTTGCTGCTTCCTTATCCCAGGACGGGTTATATCCTTGCCGGTATACCAATAGTTCCTCTCCAACTTGTTTCATCTCAATAATCTGATCATCGCAAGTAATAGTAGCAGATAAACCCTGTAGAACCCCACGTCCGACATTCTTTTCCCCGCCGATAGCCAGGTCCCCATTCCACAGGTCTTTTAAGACCAATAGCATCAGACCAGCCTCCCAGTTCTTATAAGCCTTTATGCTTAGTTCCAGTGTAACTATTGATTCTATACCATCTTTCGACCAGAGTGGCATACTGTCAAACAAAGCATTGTTTATAACTCCTCCGGTAAAACGATCAATTTGAATGCGGTATTGGATTTCCTCAGCGTATGTGTCCTTGTTTATTTGACTCTCACGTATCTTCACCCTACTTTTTATAACTCTTTTATCTCCATTACTATCAGGCTGATCATCAACCCAACCAAACAGTTCCGATAGTAATTCATTACCATTAGCCTGCAATGTATTGATTATTTTTTCCGATCGGGAACGGATAGCCCCACGCAAAGAAGTTCCTGGTAATACAGCTATTTCTCCGGAACCATCATGATTTTGGCTTTTAATATGGACTTTATCCGGAGCCTGCGGATTTCCGGGATAGGCGCCAACTATCAAGGAGTTTTTTATTTTGAATTCTGCATTTATGACTAAATTCTTTTGCTTCGGCAAAAAAGCAGTACTGGTAAAGTCAGGATTTAATAGCTGCATGCCCGTATAATCTCCTAAAAGCCAGGCAATTATATGCTCCTTGTTCTGATAATCAAATTCAAAAACATTTATATTCTCTAACTGGCAAAGGCCAAACCCTTGTCCAGTCCGGGCACCAATAGCAAATTCTCCTCCACTTAATATAACAGCAATCCAGTTAAAGAAACTGCAAAATAACTCCTCACTGAAGGCTTGTCTAATAATCACCTCCATTTTGAATTCAAAAGCAATCCCTGGTTCAACTAATTCAAAGTCAAATTTTTTACCTGATTCAACTACTCCGGTTTTGCGATCTATTCTTATCCCGTCTCTAAGCGAAATTAGAGCTTTTTTGTCTTTATTAACTTTCATATCTGCAATTATCAGAGAGCTTTGACAACTGGTCTTAATACATTCCTCTTTTTCTTTTAAACTATATTGACCGCCCCAAAACCAAAGTTTATTCTGTTCATAATCAGTTCCACTACCCTGGTATTCATAATCTTCAAAAGCATGTTTCAGAGCACCCGTTATTGAGGAAGAGGGGATAAATGGCTGACCATTTTCGTCTTTTAAAACAATAATATCACTGTCACCATATAAACTTCTTCCTCCCCCAATGATCAGTGGAGAAATTAATTTTAACTTGCCTTTCAGAATTATCCGTTTAACTATTGCAGCATCAACACCCTCTGACAGTTTATTCAGACATTGCATTATTATCCCCTCCCTCTTTCATGATACCCGACTCTTTATAGCGTTTGCGAAGCGTGCGCAGGAATACCTGCCAGTATTTCTTATACAGATCAGCATCATTTAGTTTTATATCAAATTCATCCCGTAATTTGTTCGTTAGTTTCAATTCATTCTCTACAGCATTCTGAAGCCAATCTTCAAGCTTCATATTAGTTAGCTCTTCAAATAGATTGGATTCGTTAAGGCGTAATTCTTTAAGCGGTTTCATGGCTTTTTCACGCAATTCGTTGATTTTACCAGCTAAATCTCCTGGGTTTTGGGAATCCTGAACCATCCTCTCCAGCCTTCCCAGCAGATTGGATGATAACTTTTGTATATTATTCTTGTTACAGAAGCTATCCGCCCTATGCGCGGCGGTAGCTACCGTAATACGCTCCATACTATCTTTGTATATCTGCGCCATTATTCTTTTTGCCAAATCACTTGGATTCTCCGGTTTATTATACTTGGGGCTCAATTCAGATTTATTAAAACCCTCCGCCTCCGGCAAGCTGCGGACAAATCTTACCTGTCCAAAGCCCAAAGGCCGCTTTTCTCCTAATCCCTCCCGCATCAGGGATGTGATTTTTTCCTCCAGGGACTCATCGATGTTAACCTTAAACTGTAATAAGAAAGAGGAGCCGGGGGCCCAGCCCCTAAAGGATGGTTCCGGCATTCTCCAATGGGCAATGAATGAATTGCTTTCCATCTCCCGCGCAAAGCTCTTTATCACTTCTATGCTGCCTTTTTCCAAACCTAATCTTTGCTCTAAGATGCAGGCTAATTCGTCCGTAGAAACACTGGCATAGCCATAATCGTTATATAAGACTACCGGTGAAACAAAGTACAATAATAACTGATTATGTACTAGCTCTGAATTCTCATCCTCACCCAACAGGCTATTATCCAATAAAACCGTATTTTCCTCAATTTCACCAAATGTAATCCGGCAGGAGCCGTATTGGGTACTTGTTGAGCGACCTAATCTTATATCTGACTCATCTATGAAATAATGTTGGAATACTTTCAAGCTGTCCTCACTGCCCATTACGCATCCATGAAATTCCTGGCCGGCTTTCAGGGCCTGATAATGAAAAATACCCCCGTCGTTACCATGGCCGTCAATTCTATCCTGGGCTGTTGATGAATTTGCGTTTCTTACCAGATGAAAGTCTATAGCTTTTGCCGGTTCTTCATTTATTAATTTGCTTTCTTCGATACAAACATAACCCCTTATCGCCTGACTATCTTTTGGTATTTCATTAATGAGATTAAATAGTCGGTCTTTTTGTTTATTGGTATGTATAAATAAGGGGGTAGGAAATAGAGGATATTTTTCATAACCAGCTTCATTGTAAACCAATAAGGCATTACTAAAACCCAGGTACCCTTCTAAAAACCACTGGCGGAAAACTACATCTTCCTGAGCTTTAGCAGGTTCTATTCTCCTGTTTTTTATCAGTTGATTGGCATAATATCCATGCACAGCGCTTCCCGGAATATAGTCTAAAGTGGTTACCATGTTTTCATCGCCATCTGGAGAAGTGAAAAGCAATGGTGCGGTATTTGCTATTTTATACTCTATTTTATGGCTGTACCCCTTTGTTCCGGCTAATGATTTTCCTGCATCATTTTTATTAACTTCGGATTGTTCTTCCGTCAGCCGTGATGGTCTTTGCCCGGGATTCCAGTTTTTCAACTCTGCAATTACTGTTTCCCCCAGATTTCTCCCATCCTCTGAATATAGCGTACAGATTATTTCTCCCCATCCCCGATTTCTGCTGCTGCCAACACGTCTAATATTCAGACAGGCCAGGGCCAGCATATTTTCAATTTCCTCTTTCAATTCACAATCAAGCACTTCAATTATTCCTTCAAAGGAGTAAGGGGTTCTTAATACCCGAATAGTTCTCAGGCTCCCCTCGCGGGCGAATCCGTCATTATTAATAGCAGTCTGTTGCCTGACATCCGTAAGTGCACTGATAACTGCTTCCTTATTTAATAATTGAGAAAATTCCTGTTGGGCATATTTAAGACAATCCAGAGTTAATTGATAATCCAACGGATAAAGGTTTTCTATATGAATATTAGAAGGAGTGGTTTCACTTCCAAAAACCTTATCAATCTGAACGGACATAAAACCTTCCAATTCAGACTGTTGAAGCATTTCCATAACCTCCAGCGCACTTTCCCTTAATAATCCTTTTAATCTTCGAGCCGGAAAATATGGCAACCCGTAATCATCAACTATAATATCACTATCGATATAACTCCCCCGACCACTGCCAGAGCCCAACATAAGCGATGAATCAGTCTCAATTTTTAATCTCAGCAATATAATTACCCCCTCTCCAATAAAAACTGTGGATAAAACTCCATTATTTCTAACATATCAAAATAAGGTGTCTGCATATCAACATAACCCTTTTGGCTATAATCAGTAATATTTTCGTTAGGCAATTTACCTCCTCTGGCTGCCATATCAATCAAATAGGTATTTAATGCCTCTGAACCAGAATAAAATGCGGTTCTTAGTTCCTTGAGATGAGGGCTTGTCCAAAATCTTTCTTTATAAAAACTGCCCAACCCGTTTTTAAAATAGCTAATAGCTTTAATGTGTTTTTCTTCATCAGTTTTTTCATCAATGATGTAGGGACCAAAATATAACTGCAGACCATGGCTAATATGCTCATCCTTACGGATATTCCTCACACCACCGCTTTTTGTACCACTTAATATATGGAAGTCTATCCAGGAGCCGCCCCCTGCCCTATGATTTTCCTTGGCCAATGAACAAAGTTCTTCGGCGACTTGATAAGTTATGTAGAATGGATATTTGGTCCTAGCAATTGCTAGACCGGCACAGGCACTAAAGCCCCCAATGGGTAAATCCTTATCTTTAAAAAATTGGTTAGAATTATAGCTCCATTCTCTAATGAATCTTTCGGCCAGATATAAGCCCATTTTGCCGTGGCAGATGAAGGTTATGTCGTCACCGCCCAGGATTAACGGCCGTATAGGTAGGTTATCTTTAATATCAAAACCAGGTTCATATTTGAGTTTATCCATTATATCCACAACGTCTGTTATGAGCGTTCTAAAGCATTCCTCAGTAATACGCTCCATATTTATGGAACGGGAACGGTAATCGGCTAAATTGCTACTCTTTTGAAACCAGCTACCTATACCGTTTCCATCTATATGTACAATGGCTATATAACTATCACCTTCCACCTGTCCCAGTTGATCAATCTGCTCAGTGAAATTGTAACCCTTCAATTCTTTTGAATAATCACGCTGCAGAGCTTTGGTTGCTTTTTCAGCAGCACTTATTTTCACTTCTGCTTCATAAGATATATATTTCTTCTTCTGTTTAGAAAAAATGTTTAAGCTTGTTCCTCCTTCAGAACCAATGGCAGTAATACCATGCGCGGGCAGAGACGTAATGGGAAAGTACTTATTGCGGTTAATTACCAGTTGTTCAAACAACCCATCTAAGTGCTCCGAAAATCCTTCCTGCGGAGAAAAGTTATCTTCTATAGCAACTGCCAGTTGTAAACCAGGGGCTTTAATTAAGAGCTCATTAGTTAAATTTTTGATAAACTCTTCAGCTGTATTCTTTTCCCGGAAAAATATCAGCACCTTCCCGCCACCGGATACTCCTACTTCAAATGGAAGTGATTTATCATCTTCCATTTGAATTTTATCTGGATTATTACTCCATTCTGCCATTATTGTTCTGACTTTTTCCTCATCATTAATATTACATACCTTGTTTATTGACTCTACTGCTTTATCCTCAAACAAAGTCTTTACAATATGGGAAGCCCCCAGATTGTTACGTAATTCATTGCTGGAAAAGATATACTTTTGTATAGATATTACATCCATTAAAACCGCACAATATGTACTCACGATACTATCACCCCTTTATTCATATATATGCTCTTGAAGTTTTTTCAACATATTTTTTGCCGGCAAATCGTCTCTGCCCAACACTATGAACTTGTCCTGGCCTGCACCGGTAGCAGCCTTCAAGTCATTTTCCAGGTTCTTTGCTAATTTGGGATTCAATAATGTAACCAATACTGAACGAGCTTCTTCTCCACCAATTTGGGAACTACGCAAAATAACCTCGAAGCCTTTGCTTTTTAAGGTGTTACTAAGTTTTTCTTTACCCTTTTCATACTTCACTGCTGTCCCACAGGAAATACCACAAATTTGATAACCGTTTTTTACCAGAACATCAATTTCAAACTTTTTCGATCCACTATTGGTATCTTTATTTTTGGTTCCAAGATTTACATTAGTAATAATATTTTTCTCTTCTCCTGTTTGTTGTTTCAATACCCAAGCTACATATGCTTCCAACCATTTACCGTTTAGAAATTCCTTCAGATACTTGGAATTATTGGCTTTACCGGTGATTCCAAAGTTATCATAAAGCCATTTGCCGTCCTTATCACAGAACTTATCATTATCAGGAAACAGGGAAAGTAAAGAAAAAAGTTCAGGATTATCCTTGTGGGTAAAATTGCTTAATCTGTTATCAATAATTTTTTTAGTATCCTTAACATCTGTTGATTTAGGTTTATCAAAAAGACTTCCCGCCTGTTCAGAGTCATTATTATCAGATTTGTCCATATTTGCCGCAGTAAACCAGTTCCTTAGATCCAATAGCTTGTTTTGGTCTGCGAGTTTAGCTATGAATCGTAAGATGTTTTCTGACCTGGAGCTATCCTCTATAGATTTAAGATAATCTCCTTCCCTGTTATTGTCCTCGGGAATTATTTCGCTATTATGAAGACTAAACAAATCTGATACTTCCAGTTGGATTAATTTTCGTAAATCCCCGGTATTTATATCCGGATTCTTATCAAACTTAATATTATAATCGCGGGCATCCAGATATGATGCTGAAAAATTGCCACCAAACTCTCTCTCGAACGCTCGATATGCATGTACCGACATAGCTTTGGTTCCACCAGTATAATTCAGATGAACTTTTTCTATCCCGCTTAAATTAGACTTTAACAAATTATCTACCACTTGTTTTTCAATAATATTGGCTTGACTTATATCAGATAAGTTTTTCAGCATATAGATAACTTCTTTATTTCTAAATTCATTTTTCATAACCTGTTTCAGATTTTCAGCATATTGCACTGTCCCCTCGTAAAAGTTCGTTTTTTCTGAATATATTAGCCAGACCCGCTTTAAACTCTTGTTTGTAATATGAAAATATTTAGCCACCACATAATTAGGCAGCGGGTTTGTCCCTATCAGCAATATCAGGTCGGTAAAATCATACTCTTTTTTACTCATGATATCCCTCCTTTTTTACTCACCAGGCATAACAAAATCTATTAACAGCGGCGTAATACCTTTTTCGGCCCTGGCTATACCGTTCTCGTCAACTTCGTTGGGTACTAAATACTGAAGGTTACGATTCTCTGATAATGCGGTTACCAGGATCATGCCGGCGCTTATGGAAGCAGTAGCTCCTGTATAATCGCAAAGTATATCCTGCTCTTTAATTCCAAAATTTAATGCCTCCTGGTAAATACCTTTCATCACCTTGAATACATTCTCAATTTGATATGGATCCTCGATTTCCCGTTTATGTATTTGTATGGGATGGCCATCATCTCCCAAATAACGAGGCTCCTGGGTCTTGTCATCAGACTCATATTGACTATATCGTTGGTATATTTTTTCGAAATTTGCATCGGCCTGTTTGGTAACCAACAACCAGCAATGTTCCAAAGTGGACATATGAAATTTAATCGCTGTCTCTGCTGCCGTTTCACCTGAACCCATACCTACTGAAGCTATCAGGGCCTTAACCGGCTCAGCTTTTCTACTTTCAATCCAGCTTTTACGGCGAGACTTAGCCATCCAATTGGGAAAGATCCACTTACATGTCCCGGCAATAATTGAAGATACTCCCAAAATAATACCTAATGCTATTCCTATACGATCAAGGGTCTCCCATGGCATTTTGCTCCACCTACTTCATTTAATTTGGTTACCTGCTATACCTGGCCTTTTGTCTAACCGCTTGCAAATTAATTACTTCCGCCAAAACAAAACGAGGCGGGATTACATTCGGTTCCGGTCTCATACGCAGTATTGCCGGGAAATATCCCATCCTTCCATGCAACATGGCCAGCATTATGGCAGTGGAATAATTTAATGAAGGAAGATTAATAATCAATGGCAGGGTTTGCCATTCCTCTGAACTAAGTCCTATATTATCAAGAATAGTTTCTATTTGGGTAAATATATCGTTTTGTGGGTCAACCTGGGTGTCAATATCCCTTGTTTCAGTAACCGAGGTTTTTATAATATCCTCAATTTTTTCTATGTCTTTGGAGGTTATTGGGTGGGCAAAGTTCAGGAGAATAATTTTAATCACCTGCCTCAGTTAGATTGTTTTCTACTGATTTCTTTATATTTCTATATTCAGAAATATTTTTCCTGCCTGATAACAGACATTTTTGTCATATATTGTTTTTTTATAATTCTGTTCTCAAAAACGGTTAATTTAACTTCACTTAATAATTTATTATTATACTTACTGAAATCTCATCCCAAATCCTATTAACAGCCTTCACATAATAATCCTCGCCATATTTAAACCGGGTGCATAAAAAACCTCACAACCGTGAAATAATGCACAAAGGATCCGGCGCCGGATCATTAGTTTCAATCCCCTATAAGCGGGTCACAAACTAAAGACCCGGAAAACAATGCCGCTACAAGTTTTGCGTTTCAATCCCGGATCGTCAACACTTTTCCGGACAATTTGCTAAGCGGCTTTGCTTAATTGGTCCTTCTGCCATTGTTCAAGGTATTG
>ENA-UOUL01001589-UOUL01001589.1-bioreactor-metagenome-genome-assembly--contig:-NODE-1589-length-30664-cov-6.154674_pt1 | contig 30664 bp, 20 predicted proteins | sample MGYA00249838_ERZ747220 | MGnify/ENA primary metagenome ERZ747220 (study PRJEB28778, sample SAMN05720191) | bioreactor metagenome | isolation source: Anaerobic biogas reactor | place: USA:Washington... | reverse complement strand
GTCGATCAACACGCGATGCACGAACGCGTCTTATACGAACAGCTCAAATCCCGTGTCAACTCCGGGCCGGTCCTCAAACAAAAATTGCTCATGCCCGATCTGATCAACCTCACGCCCGCACAAATGGCCCATGTCGAGCAAATCAAATCTTCACTCGACCAAGCCGGCATCGAGGTCGAACCCTTCGGACCGCAAACCCTGGCCATTCATTCCCTGCCGACAATCATCACCCAGCTTAACGCCGCCGAATTCATCGACGACCTCTTAGGCCGACTCGGCACCGACTCCGCAAAATTCGATCCCGAGCAGGTCCTGGACCAGGCGCTCGGCTCCATCCGCGCCCGCTGCATCACCTTTGCGCGCATGGGCATGGTCGCCTTTGCCTACGACATGGTGGGCTATAACGACAGCCTCCAGGTTCCGGCCCACCGCTTTGCCACGCCGGCGGGGGCGCTGTGGGGCATCTCGCCCATGGCGCTGCAAACCTGGAACAGCATCCGCGCCGTGGATTTCCTGGAGAGCTTGGAGGGGGTGGACCCGGAGCGGATCGGCTGCACCGGCGCCTCCGGCGGCGGCACGCAGACCTTTATCGTCACTGCCATCGAGCCGCGTATCAAGGTCGCCGCGCCGGTGAACATGATCTCGGCGCACATGCAGGGCGGCTGCGTCTGCGAGAACATCCCCGGCCTGCGCACGCAGACCTATAACGTCGAAATCGGCGCGCTGGCGGCGCCCCGGCCGCTGTTGATGGTCTCCGCCACCGGCGATTGGACCGTGAACACGCCCACCATCGAGTACCCCGCCGTCCGTTCCATCTATCAGCTCTATGGCGCTGATGACCGGCTGGCCTGGGCGCAGATCGATGCCCCGCACAACTATAACGCCGATAGCCGCGCCCATGTCTATCGCTGGTTCGCGCGCTGGTTCCTGGGCGATGAAGAGCGGGGCCGCGACGCCGAGCGCGAGTTCGCCGTCGAGCCGGACGAGCGGATGCGCCTCTTCCCGACCGGCGCGTTGCCCAAGGAGCTGCCCGCTGGCCCGGCGCTGGAGACCGCGCTGCGCCAGGGCGCGGAAGCGCGCCTGCGGGCGCTCTGGCCTGCCGCGCCCGCCGCGCTGGACGAGCTCGCGCGCGTCACCCGCACGCGGCTGGAGCACGTGCTGGGCGCGGCCGCGCCCAAGCCGGAAGAGATCGTCGCCGAGGCGGGCGAGATGGTCGAAACAGCCTGGGGCCGCTCGCGGACGCTGGCGCTGGGGCGCAGGCGCGCCGCGGACCGCATCTCGGCGACAGAGTATCTGCCGGCGGGACAGCCTGGCCGGACCCTCCTGGCCGTTAGCGAGGCGGGGCTGGATGGGTGGCTGGACACCCTGGGCGAGCCGAACGCGCTGCTCCGCGCGCTGCTGAGCCAGGGCTATGGGGTGCTGGCCTTGGCGCCCTTCCAGACGGGCTCGCTGCCCGAGGGCGCCATCGCGCGCGACGACCACGACTGGTTCTGGGCCACCTTTAATGCGCCCCTGGTGGGCCAGCGCGTACAGGATATCCTCACTGGCCTGGCCTATCTGCAGGGGCGCGGGGACCGCCACCCGGCGCTGCTGGGCCTGCGCGGGGCGGGGCCCTGGTGCCTGCTGGCCGGCGCGCTCAGCCCGACGGGCTGCGCCGTCGCGGCGGATGTGCGGGCGCTCTCCGGCGTCGACGATGCGGACTATAGGGGTGAGCTTGTCGCGCCGCTGCTGGGCGCCTATGGGGGATTGCCCGTGGCGGCGGCGCTGGTCGCGCCCCGGCCGCTGCTGCTGGCCGATACGGCGGGACGCTTTGCCGCCGACTGGGCGCGCGCCGCGTACCAGGCGATGGGCGCGACGGCCCAGCTCGCCGTGCGGGCCGAGCCCCTGGATGCGGATGCGCTCCTGAATTGGCTGGCCGGTCGCTGAACCGCCTGGCACACCTCGCGGTGATGCCTCAAGCGCTCAGGCCTGAAGAGTTGGCGTCGCAGCCAAGTCCGGGTATAATGGTGCGAATCGGAGATTCCATGCCGCGTTAATCGCGAGGGGAGGCGGGTGGCGTGCGGGCATTGATCACAGGCGCAGCGGGTTTCGCGGGCAGCCACTTGGTGGACTATTTGCTGGCCCACACCGATTGGGACCTGTATGCCTACGTCTGGGTGAAGGATAACCTGGAGCATCTCCCCGCCCGGGAGCGCCTGCACATCATCCCCGGCGACATCAGCCAAGAGGCCTCCATCCGCGAGGCGGCGGCGCAGGCCAAGCCCGATTACGCCTTTCATCTGGCGGCGCTGGCCTCGGTCCCCGCGGCCTATCGCAACCCCGGCCCCACGTTGATCACCAACATCATGGGACAGGTGAACCTGCTTCAGGCCCTCATCGAGCTGGACCCCATGCCTCGCACGCTGGTGGTGGGCTCGGCGGACGAGTACGGCCTGGTCCGGCCGGAAGAGCTGCCCATCGACGAGGAGACGCCGCTGCGCCCCAACAACCCCTATGCTGTCAGCAAGATCAGCCAGGATATGTTGGGCTATCAGTATTACCTGGGCTATGGGTTGCCGGTGGTGCGCGTGCGCCCCTTCAACCATATCGGGCCGCGCCAGCAGCCCTCCTTCGTCGTCCCCGCCTTTGCCCGGCAGATCGCCGCGGCGGAGGCCGGCTTGCAGGAGCCGGTGCTGAGCGTCGGCAACCTGGAAAGCCAGCGCGACTTTAGCGACGTGCGAGATATCGTGCGGGGCTACCACCTGGCGCTCACGCTGGGCGAGCCCGGGCAGGTGTACAACATGGCCGCGGAGCGGTCCTACTCGGTCCAGAGCATCCTGGACCAGTTGCTGGCTATGAGCAGGGTCGCTTTCCGCGTGGAACAGGACCCGGAGCGGCTGCGCCCTTCCGACGTGCCCGAGATCGTGGGGGATAGCTCCAAGCTGCGCCAGCGCACCGGCTGGCGCGCCGAGATCCCCCTGGCAACCAGCCTGCGGGATACCTTGGATTACTGGCGTCACAAGCTCGCGGCCTAGGGAGCGGAAGCGGCGATGGGTCTTCGAGAGGTTCTGACGAGCCGGCAGCGCGTGCGCCTGGCCCTGGCGCATCAGGAAACGGATCGCATTCCCATCGCCATGGTCTGCGCGGGAATCAATCCGCCTGCTTATCGCGCGCTGGAGGCCCATCTCGGCCGGGAGCGCGGGCTGACCGTGCGCGAGTACCTGGACCCGCTGATCGACATCGTCCAGGTGGGGCCGCGCTACATCGGGCCGCCGCTGGCGCCCGGCGAGGACATCTGGGGCGTTCGGCGGGCCGCGGTGAGCTATGGCGAGGGGAGTTACGACGAGATCGCGCACTATCCCTTGGCCGAGGCCCGTGACGCGGCCGATCTGGCAACGCATCGCTGGCCCAGCACGGCCTGGTTCGACTATGCTGTGCTCCCGGAGCGCATCGCCGCTGCGCAGGCCCAGGGCGAGCGCTGCATCATGGTGACCAACGGCAACATTTTCGAGAGCTCCTGGTACATGCGCGGGTTCGAGCGCATGTTCGAGGATCTGGCGCTGCATCCCGACCTGGCGCAGGGCATCCTGGAGCGGGTGACTGCCTTTTATATAGACCATTTCCGGCGTATGCTGGAGGCGGCTCGGGGCGAGGTGGACCTGGTCTTTACCGCCGACGACATTGGCGGCCAGAACGGGCTGCTCATGTCGCTGCCCATGTGGGAGCGTTGTCTGAAGCCCTGCCACGCCAGGCTGAACCAGGTGATCCACGAGCTCGGGGCCAAGGTCATCTATCACAGCGACGGCGCCGTGATGGAGGCGGCGCCGGGGCTCATCGAGATGGGCATCGATGTGCTGCAAGCGCTCCAGTTCGACGCGCGGGGCATGGACCCGGTGGCGCTAAAGAAGGACTTCGGCGATCGCCTTTGCTTCGAGGGCGGGGTCAGCGTGCAAAAGACGCTCCCCTACGGCAGCCCGGAGGATGTGCGGCGAGAGGTCGAGGAACGCGTCGCCATCTTGGGCCAGGGCGGCGGCTACATCTTGGGGCCATCCCACGCCATCCAGGCGGGCACTCCGCCGGAGAATATCCTGGCCCTGTTCGACACCGCCGCGCGCTATTATCCGTTCTAGGAAATCGCATCGGGACGCCAACACGGCGTTGCCCCGGTATATGTTGTTTGAGGAGGAAGCATGACCGCTCCGAACGAAGTTGGCAGCAAAAAGAGGGCGCTCATCACGGGGATCACCGGCCAGGATGGCTCCTATCTGGCCGAGTTTCTGCTGGACAAGGGATACGACGTGATCGGCATGGTGCGCCGCACCAGCACCATCAACTTGGATCGCATCGCGCACCTGCAGGACAAGGTTTCGATGGTGCAGGGCGACTTGATCGATGAGGTCTCGCTGATCGGCATCCTGCGCGAGCAGCAGCCCGACGAGGTCTATAACCTGGCAGCGCAATCCTTCGTCCCCACCTCCTGGAGCCAGCCAGTGCTCACCGGCGAATGCACCGCGTTGGGCGTCACCCGCCTGCTGGACGCCATCCGCATGGTGGACCCCAAGATCAAGTTCTATCAGGCCAGTTCCTCCGAGATGTTCGGCAAGGTCCAGCAGATTCCGCAGACGGAAAAGACGCCCTTTTACCCGCGCAGCCCCTACGGGGTCGCCAAGGTCTATGGACACTGGATCACCATCAACTATCGCGAGAGCTATGACCTGTTCGCTTGCTCGGGCATCCTGTTCAACCACGAGAGCCCGCGCCGCGGCCACGAGTTCGTGACCCACAAGGTGACCTATGGCGCCGCCAAGATCAAGATGGGTCTGGCCAACGAGCTGCGGCTCGGCAACCTGGACTCCAAGCGCGACTGGGGCTATGCCGGCGATTACGTCAAGGCCATGTGGCTGATGCTGCAGCAGCCGGAGCCGGACGACTATGTGATCGCCACCGGCGAAACCCACTCTATCCGCGAGCTGTGCGAGGAGGCCTTTGGCTGCCTGGGCCTGGACTGGCAGGATTTCGTGGTGGTGGACCCCAAGTTCCTTCGCCCCGCCGAGGTGGAGCACCTGGTGGGCGATGCCAGCAAGGCGCGGCGGGTGCTGGGCTGGAAGCCCGAGGTCAATTTCAAGCAATTGATCAAGATGATGGTGGATGCGGATTTGGAGACCTTGCGGCGCGCCAAGTACCTGCAGGATGGTTTGACCAACGGCAATATCAAGCACGTGGTGCCGGGAACGATGCACATCCTGCCGTGAGGCGGTGGGGACTGGCGTCTGAAACGTTCGCTCAAAGGGGAGGCAAGATGGCAACACAGATCAAGTTTGGGACCGACGGCTGGCGCGGGATCATCGCCGAAGACTATACCTTCGATAACGTGCGCCTCTGCGCCCAGGCGGTGGCCGAATACGTCAAGAGCACCGGCATGGCCGGGCGTGGCATGGTGATCGGCTACGATACACGCTTCCAGTCGGAGAGCTTTGCGGCCGCGGTGGCCGAGGTCTTTGCGGGCAATGGCATCGTCGCCTACCTATCGGACCGGACCATCCCGACCCCGACGACCTCCTTTGCCATCTTGACGCACAAGGCCGCGGGCGGCATCATCATCACGGCCAGCCACAACCCGGGCATCTGGAACGGCTTCAAGTATCGCCCCGAGTACGCCGGCGCGGCCTCGCCCGAGATCACGGCCAAGGTGGAGGCCTATCTCGAGGATGCCCAGACCAAGGGCATTGAGATCAAGCGCGTGCCCTTGGAGCAGGGCCTGGCCCAGGGGTCCATCGTCATGATCGACGCGGTGACGCCCTACCTCAAGCAGGTGGCCTCCCTGGTGGATTTGCAGGCGATCAAGGACGCCGGGCTGAACGTGGTGGTGGACGCCATGTTCGGTGCGGGCATCGGCTATTTCCCCACCCTGTTGGCGGGCGGCAAGACGCGCATTATCGAGATCAACAACGTGCGCAACCCCCTCTTCCCCGGCATGCACAACCCCGAGCCCATCGAGCGCAACCTGACCGCCTTGCAGCGGGCCATCGCCGAGCACCATGCCGACGCCGGTCTCGCCAATGACGGCGATGCCGACCGCGTGGGCTTTATGGACGAGAACGGGGTTTTCATCAACCAGCTCCAAGTCTATGCGCTCTTGCTGCTCTATCTGCTGGAGGTCTGCAAGCGGCGCGGCCCCGTGGTCAAGACCATTACCACCACGGTCATGGCCGACAAGCTGGCCAAGCTCTATGGCCTGCCGGTCTATGAGACGCAGGTGGGCTTCAAGTTCGTTGGCCCCAAGATGCTGGCGGTGGACGCCCTGTTCGGCGGCGAGGAGAGCGGCGGCTTTGCTTTCCAAGGCCACCTGCCGGAGCGCGATGGCATCGTGGCGGGGCTTTTCCTGCTGGACATGATGGTCAAGCTGGGCAAAAAGCCCTCCGAGCTGGTCACGCACCTCTATGACCAGGTGGGCGGCCACTATTACGACCGGCTGGACATCACCTTCCCCGCGGAGCAGCGCGTGAAGGTGGTTTCCCGCATGGAACAGGCGCGCCCCGCCGAGGTGGCGGGCATCAAGGTCATTGGGCGCGATACCGAAGGCGGCTTCAAGTTCAACATGGAGGACGGCGGCTGGCTGCTGGTGCGCTTTTCCGGCACGGAGCCGATCATCCGCGTCTATACCGAGACGACGCATCTGGACAAGGTGCAGGATATCCTGCAGGCCGGGAAACGACTCGCGGGATTGGCATGACCGAGCGCGCCGACTTACGATGGGTGGATACCCACGCCCACCTGGATGATCGCAAATACCAGGCGGACCAGCTAGAGGTGATCCAGCGCGCCATGGGGGCCGGCGTGACGACGATCATCAATATCGGGGCGGACCTGGCCTCCAGCCGGGCTTCGGTCAAGCTGGCCGAAGGCAGCCCTGGCCTCTATGCGACGGTGGGGGTGCATCCTCATGACGCCGCCACGGTGGACCGGGGCGCGCTGGACGAGCTGCGGCGGCTGGCCCAGCACCCGCGCGTCGTGGCCATCGGCGAGATCGGCCTGGACTATTACCGGGACCTCTCACCGCGCCCCCAGCAGCGGGAGGCCTTTGCGGCGCAGCTCGACCTGGCCGCGTCGCTGGGCAAGCCGGTGGTGATCCATGACCGCGAGGCGCACGACGAGACGGTGGGGTTGCTGAGCGAGTGGGCCCGCGGCGGGGCGTCGCGCGCGGGCGTGATGCATTGCTTTGCGGGCGACCTGGCGCTGGCTCGGCGGGTGCTGGACTTGGGCTTTTATATCGGCGTGGACGGGCCGGTGACCTTTAACAACGCGCGCCGCCTGGTCGAGTTGGTGCGCCAACTCCCCGCCGATCGGCTGTTGCTCGAAACGGATTGCCCCTACCTGACGCCGCATCCCCATCGAGGGCGCCGCAACGAGCCCGCCTATGTGCCCCTGATCGCCCAGCGCATCGCCGAGATCAAGGAGGTGAGCCTGGCCTGGATCGCCTCCGTTACGTCAGCCAACGCCGCGCGCCTGTTCGGGCTGGAGGTATAGGACGTGGCCAGTGAGGCCGCGATGGACCTGTCCATCGTCGTCGTGAGTTGGAACGTCAGGACGCTGCTGGAGGCGTGCCTGCGCTCCGTGTACGCGAGCTTGGCTGCGGCGCCCCTGGCCGGCGAGGTGATCGTGGTGGATAGCGCCTCGGCGGATGGCAGCGCCGAGATGGTCCGGGAGCGCTATCCGCAAGCGCTGCTCTTGGCTCAGGACGAGAACATCGGCTTTGTCCGCGCCAACAACCTGGGCATCCGCCGCAGCCGCGGCCAGCACATCCTGCTGCTGAACCCGGATACCGAGGTGGTGGGCGGGGCGTTGGCGGCGCTGTGGGAGTATCTGCGCGCTCACCCGGAGGTGGGCATTGTCGGCCCCAAGCTGCTGAACCCCGATGGCAGCGTGCAGCCTTCCCGACGGCGCTTTCCCACGCTGGCCACCGCCTTTATCGAAAGCACGGTCTTGCAGCAGTGGTTTCCCAAGCATCCCCTGCTGCGCCGATACTATGTGAGCGATCGCTCCGACGACGAGACCCAAGAAGTGGATTGGGTCACCGGCGCCTGCTTTCTCGTGCGGCGGGAGGCCTTTGCCGGCGTCGGGCTGCTGGACGAGGCGCTGTTCATGTACTCGGAAGAACTGGACTGGGCCTATCGCATCAAGGGCGCGGGCTGGCGCGTGGCCTACCTGCCTGCCGCGCAGGTGATCCACCATGGCGGCCAGAGCAGCTCCCAGGTGGTGGCGGCGCAGCACATCTATTTTCAAAGCAGCAAGGTCCACTTTTTCCGCAAGCACCATGGCGCCGCGGCGGGCGAGGCGCTGCGCTGGTTCCTGTTGGGCACCTACGCTTACCAATGGCTCCGCGAGGGGCTCAAGTGGCTGATCGGCCACAAGCGTTCCATGCGGGCGCCGCGTCTGCGCACCTACGAGCAGGTCATGCGCTCGGGGCTCAAGAGTGCGGGGAGGATATCGTGAAAATCTGCCTGATCACCGGCGAGTACCCGCCGATGCAAGGCGGCGTCGGCGACTATACCCACGAACTGGCCAAAGCCTACGTCGAGCTGGGGCACCAGGTGGTCGTGCTCACCAGTGTGCAAGGAACCGGCGAGTATGCCTATGAAGAGGTCACCCCTGCAGACCAGGCTATCGCGGTGCGGCCCGTGGCCACCAAGTGGAGGCTGATCGGCCCGGGGAAGGCGCTTCGCACCATCCGCGCGGAGCGGCCGGATGTGGTCAACATCCAGTATCAGGCGGCGGCCTACGGGATGCGCGCCTCCATCCATCTCTTGCCGCTGCGCCTGCGCTCGCTGAAAGAGCATCCCAAGGTCGTCATCACCTATCACGATCTCCGGGTTCCCTATCTTTTCCCCAAGGCGGGGCCGCTGCGCTGGCAGGCTGTTTTGGCCCTGGCCCGCTGGAGCGACGGAGTGATCGTCACCAACGCGGATGATGAGGCCGTGTTGGCCCAGCACAAGTTCATCCATTGCCTGGCCCGCGTGCCCATCGGCAGCAATATCGCGCCGGTGCCGCCGCCCGGCTATGACCGCAACGCCTGGCGCGCCAAGTGGGGGGTGCAAGCCGACGACGTCTTGCTGGCTTACTTTGGCTTCCTGAACGAGAGCAAGGGCGGCGAGAACCTGATCCGCGCCCTGGGGCAGTTGGCTGGGCAGGGACTGCCCGTCAAGCTGATCATGGTGGGCGGGCAGGTGGGCTCTAGCGACCCGAACAACCTCCGCTATGCGGAGCACATCCAGGGGCTGATCGAGCAGCTCAACTTGAAGGACCGCGTGCTGTCCACCGGCTTTGTCCCCGAGCAGGAGGTCTCGGCCAGCCTGCTGGCCTCGGATATCTGCGTCCTGCCCTACCGCGACGGCGTGTCGCTGCGGCGCGGGACGTTCATGGCCGCCCTGGCGCACGGCCTGCCCATCGTCAGCACGCGCTACCCGGTGGCCAAGTCCCATATCCCCAACCCCGCGGAGCGGTGGCAGCCCGCGGAGCTCAAGGGGGGCAGCAATATCCTGCTGGTCCCGCCCGATGATGAGGCGCTCTTGGCCAACGCCATCTCGCGGCTGATCGCTTCGCCCCACCTGCGCGAGCATCTCGGGCGGGAGGCCCAGGCGCTCTCGGAGCGGTTTAGCTGGCCGCAGATCGCCAAACAGACGTTGGAGCTATTCCATGAAATCGGCGTTCCTGAGGGCGGCGCGAACGCATAGGGCGATCTCGGTTGTCCTGGCCGCCTACATTCTGTTAGGGATCACCTATAGCCTGGTCGACCCGCTGTTCGAGGCCTCCGACGAGCTGTGGCACTATCCGTTCGTGAAGCACCTGGCCGACGGGCACGGCCTGCCGGTGCAGCAGCCGGGTGTGGAGCAGCCTTGGCGGCAGGAGGGCAGCCAGCCGCCGCTCTATTATGCCCTGGGAGCGCTGGCCACCTGCTGGATCGACACCGACGACCTGGACGAGATCCTCTGGCGCAACCCTCATGCGGATATGGGCATCCCCAAGCCCGACCGCAACGCCAACATGGTCATCCACACCGCCCGCGAGGGCTGGCCCTGGCGCGGCGCGGCCTTGGCGGTGCGCATCGTGCGCTGGCTTTCGGTGCTATTGGGCGCGTGCGCGGTGCTTCTGACCTACGCCATCGCCCTGGAGCTCTGCCCCGGCGACCGCGCCCTGGCCGCCGGCGCGGCGGCGTTTGTCGCCTTTAACCCCATGTTCCTCTTTATCAGCAGCTCGGTGAACAACGACAACCTGGCCACGGCCCTCTCGTCTCTGGCCCTCTGGCTTCTCCTGCGCCTGACCAAGGGCGTCGACCGGCTGCGGGACCTGGCCTGGTTGGGCGTGACGTTGGGGCTGGCCGCGCTGGCCAAGTCCAGCGCCCTGGGCCTCCTGGCGCTGGCTGGCCCGGCGCTGGCCTATGCGGCCTATCGCCGGCGCTCCTGGGCGGCGCTGATCCGCGGCGGCGCGGTGGTCTATGGCCTCGTCGTCCTCATTGCCGGATGGTGGTTCGTCCGCAACTGGCGGCTCTATGGCGACCCCTCCGGGCTGAACACGTTTGTGGCCATCGTGGGCGCCCGCTATCCGGTGCCGACGCTGCGCCAGCTCTGGGGGGAGCGCGTTGGCTTTACCATGTCTTTCTGGGGCTTTTTCGGCGGCATGAACGTGCCCATGTCGGGGTGGCTCTATCGCCTGCTGGATATCGCCGCGGGGGTGGGCGGGCTGGGCCTGCTCACGGGCCTCGCGCGCTGGTGGCGGGGCTGGGCTTGGGACGAGCGCGCGCGCTGGCTGCTGGTGGCGGCGGCGCCCGCCATCGTTTTCGTCTCGCTGATCCGCTGGACGTTGATGACCATCGCCACCCAGGGGCGGCTGATGTTCTCCGCCATCTCGGCCATCGCCGTGCTGCTCGTCTGGGGCTGGCTGGCCCTGGTCCCTCGCCGGGGACGGGCCGTCGCCGCCGTCGTGATCGCCGTGGCTTTTCTGGTCTTGGGCCTGGTCGCCCCCGGGGCTTATATTGCGCCTGCTTACGCCCGCCCGCCGCTGCTGACGGAGGCCGATCTCCCCGCGGGCATCCAGCGCCTGGGGATCGTCTTTGGCGAGCGCATGGAGCTGGTGGGCTACGCCATGCCGGACCAGGAGGCGCATCCGGGGGAGGACGCGCCGATCACGCTCTATTGGCGCGCGCGCGCGCCCATGGCGCAGGATTATAGCGTCTTTGTCCACCTCCTGAGCGGCGACGATCTCATCATCGGCCAGCGCGACATGTACCCGGGGCAAGGGACCTTTCCCACTACCCTCTGGCAGCCCGGAGACATGGTGGCCGACACCTATGTGGTGCCTATCCTGCCGGCTACGCTGACCCCGGCCACAGCAACCGTCGAAGTGGGGCTGTACCTGCTGGAGACGGGGGAGCGCCTTCCGGCGCGGGACTCGCAGGGCCAGCCCATGGGCGACAATGCCCGCTTTGGCGAGCTCGCCATCCAGCCGCGCCAGGGGGACGTGCCCAACCCAGTGATGTTCAACCTGGACGACCGGATCGCCCTGGTGGGCTACGAACTGGACCGCACCTCGGCCCGGCCCGGGGAGGCGTTTCATCTGACGCTCTATTGGCGCGCCCTGCGGGATATCGACGCCAACTATGCCGTCTTTACCCAGGTCGTGGGAGAGAATCACGAGATATGGGCGCAAAAGGACGCCTGGCCGCAAGACGGCCTCGCCCCCACCGCCACCTGGCGCAAGGGCCAGCTCATCCGCGACCCCTATGAGCTGGTGGTCAGACCCGAGGCCCCCGCGGGGGTCTGGGACCTGCAGGTGGGCATGTATGCCGCGGAGGGCGAGCCCAAGCGGCTGAACTTGCTGGGCGAGGGCGGCCATGCCCAAGATAACCGTATCCTGCTGGGCAAGGTGCGCATCGTGCGCCCGTGAAAAGGAAGAACGCCATGTTCAAGCCTGATCGCAAAGACCTGTTGGTCGTTCTCTTGCTCGTGGTGTTGTGCGCGCTCTTTTTCTGGCGGTTCCTGACCCCCAGCGCCACCAGCCGGGTCATGTTCCCCAAGGGCGATTTCTCCTACCAGTTCTACTCCTGGCGCGCCATGGCCTTTCGCGAGCTGCGGCAGGGGCGCTTTCCGCTGTGGACGAACTGCATCTATTCCGGCTATCCCCTGCAAGCTGACCCGCAATCGGCGCTCTTTTACCCTCCCGCCCTGGTAACTTACCTGGCCAATTGGGTGGCCGGGCTCAAGACCTTCTCGTTCCGCCTGTTGGAGTGGGAGGTCATCGCCCACGTCTTTTTGACCAGCGTCTTCACCTATGCCTTCCTGCGCAGCCAGCTCAAGCGCCGGCTGAGCGCCTTGCTGGGCAGCGTGGCCTTTGCCTATGGCGGCTACCTCACCAGCTACCCGCTGTTGCAGGTGGCCATCGTGGAGAGCGCCGCCTGGCTGCCTCTGGCGCTCCTGGGCGCCCGCGCGCTCTATCAGGAGCAGAAGCGGAGCTACCTCTGGCTGGTGGCTTTTGCCTTTGGCATGACCATCCTCGCCGGGCACACGCAGACCAGCATGCTGGTGGTCTATGCTACCCTGGCTTACATGGTCTACCAGGCCTGGCGCACCGGCACGCCCTGGCATCGCGGCCTGCGCGACCTGCTGTTCGTCCTGGTGATCGCGGGCGGGCTGGGGGCGGTGCAGGCCCTCCCTTCGCTCGAGTACGCCCGCTATTCCACCCGGGCCGATCTGCCGGTGGATCAGGCGGGGACCGGCTTTCCGCCGCTGGATCTGGTGCAGTTCGTCCTGACGGGGCTGGTGAGCCTGTGGCAGCCTCTGTATATCGGCATCTGGCCCTTGCTGCTGGCCGCCGTGGCGCTGCGCACCCGCGCCCTGGATGAGCGCCGTCGCGGCGACACCCTCTTTTGGCTCGGGGTCGCCGTGGTCGCGCTGGTGCTCTCCTTCGGACGCCACCTGTTCGGGTTCGAGCTCGCCTACCTTCTGTTGCCGGGGTATCATCTCTTTCGCGGCCAGGAGCGGCTGGCCCTGCTGGTGAGCCTGGCGTTGAGCGTGCTGGCGGCCGAGGGCGCGGACGTTCTCTGGGGCGCGCTCATGCGGCGGGAGCGCCTCTGGTTGCGCGGCCTCGCCCGCCTGATCCGCGGCGGCATCTTGGCGACGGGCGCGGCTTTGGTGGCGGCGATCTGGCTGCACCGGCAGGGCATCGATCCGAGCGACAGCGGCGAGCTCCCCAACCACCTGGCGATCCTGCTCCTCATGGCGGTGGGAAGCCTGGCTTTGCTCTCCGCGCGCCTATACAACGGAACGCGGCGGCTGGGCTGGAATGTCCTGTCCATTGCCCTGGTGGTGGTCAACCTCTTTTCGCTCAACCGCGCGGTGAACCAGGCGCCGGTGGACCCCGTGTACCCGCCGGCGCCGGCGACCCAGCTCATGGCGGAGGACGAGAGCCAATTTCGCTTCCAGGATGACTATCGCCTGCCGCCGCAGAGCGCTTGCGTGCTCGACCTGGAGGAGGTCACGGGCATCGCGCCGATCCGCCCGGCCCACTATGAGCGATTCCTGGAGGAGGCCCCGGAGGCGGTGCGCTGGGCGCTGCTCAATGTCAAGTATGTGGTCAGTTGGCGCGGCAGCCTGGTGAGCCGCGAAGGCCAGGCGGTCCCTGCGGACGTGGTCCACACCGAGGGGGAGGGCAAGGAAGCGCTCTATGTCCATCGCCTGCGCGAGCCGGGCCCGCGCGCCTGGGTGGTACGCGGCGTCTATCAGGCGCGCGACGCGGACCAGGTGTACGAGTACATGCGCAGCCCGCTCTTTGACCCGGCGCGGGGCGCGGTGCTCCAGGAGCAGATCTTGCTCTCCTCGGCGGCCAGCGGCGGCGCGGATAGCCTCAGCTTTGTGCGGCAGACGCCGCTGCGTGTCCAGATTCTCGCCGAGTTGCCTAGCGAGGGGCTGCTGGTCCTCAGCGAGGTGACCTATCCCGGCTGGCGCGCCTACGTCAATGGCAAGCTGACTCCCATCCATGAGGCCAATGGCATCCTGCGCGCGGTGCTCTTGCCCGCGGGGCGGTCGTTCGTCGAGTTTCGCTACGTGCCCATCAGCTTTTATCTCGGCCTGGCGCTTTCCATCATCGCGTGGGTGCTGCTGATCAGCGCCGTCGTATCGCTGATCTACAAGGGCCGGCCACTCACATCCCGTCGCGCGGGGGAGACGCCCGCATGAACGGCGGCCCTGTCGGCAGCACGGGCCTGTGGCGCAGGCACGGCCCCATCGCGCTGGTCCTGGCGGCGTTCGTCGTGCTGGGCCTGCTCTACAGCCAGAGCACGCCGCTGCTGGAAGCTCCCGACGAGATGTGGCACTATCCCTACGTCAAGCACATCGCCGACGGCAAGGGGCTACCGCGCCTGTCACAGGAGGGCGAGAAATCCGAGTTCTTTCAGCCGCCGCTGTATTATGCCCTTATGGCTCTCGTCACCGCTCCCATCGCCACGGACGACCTCTCCGAGCTGACGACGCCCAATCCGTATTGGGGCTATGAGGCGCGCGCAGCGACGGCGGACAACAAGACCATCTTGGTGCACACCGAGCGAGAGGAGTGGTCCTACCGCGGCGCCGTGCTGGCCATCCGCCTGGCGCGCTGGCTTTCGGTGCTGCTGAGCGCGCTCACCGTGTGGGGCGCCTACCTGCTGGGCCTGGAGATCTGGCCTGAGCGGCGCTATATGGCCTGGGGCGCCGCGGCACTGGTGGCTTTCACGCCCCAGTTCCTCTACCTAAGCGGCTCGGTGAACAACGACAACCTCATCGCGCCGCTCTGCACCCTGGTCGTCTGGCTGCTGGCGGGTTTGCTACGCGGCAAGGCCAGCTCCAAGCGGCTGGTGGCCTTGGGAGCGCTCATGGGCCTGGCGCTCCTCACCAAGTGGACCGCGCTGGCGCTCTTGCCGCTGGCAGGGTTGGCCTTGGGCTACCGCGCCTGGCGCAGCCGCTCTTGGGCCCAGTTGCTGCACGAGGGGGCGCTGGTTTTCGGCCTGGCCGCGCTCCTCTCCGGCTGGAGCTTCGTGCGCAACCAGGTGCTCTATACTGACCCCCTGGGCCTCGGCGCCAAGTGGGAGATTTTTCCACCGCGTTCCCCCCGCCCGACCTGGCTGGACCTGATCCGCGAGATACCGCGCAAAGAGATCTCGTTTTGGGCCTGCTTTGGCTGGGAGAACGTCTATATCGCGGATTGGATGTACGGGGTGCTGCGCGCCTTTGTCTATGTGGGGCTGCTCGGGCTGGCGGCGCAGGTCTGGCGAGCCTGGCGACGGCGCGAGGCGGTGCCTTGGGCCCATTGGGCGTTGCTGGCCGCCTGGGTGGCGGCGGTGGCCGCCGCCTTTGTGCGCTGGATGATCTATACCGAGGCGGCCGTGGGCCGGCACCTCTTTCCCGCCATCGCCTGCATCATGTTGTTGCTGCTGTGGGGGTGGACCTGGCGGCTGCCGCGACGGCAGGCGGCCTGGCTGGCGGCTGCCTTCGGCGGCGCGCTGTTCCTGCTGGCCGCGGTCACGCCCTTTCGCTATATCCGCCCGATCTATGCCCCGCCTCCTCGTTATAGCGAGGCCAGCCTGCCCCCCATTGCCCACTCGCTCGATGCCGAGCTGGGAGGCAAGGCGCGGCTCATCGGCTATGAGCTGCCGGAGGGGCCGGTGGCGCCGGGCTCCAAGATGACGATCACGCTCTATTGGCAGGTCCTGGAGCGGTTCGAGGAGAATTACAGCGTGTTCCTTCACGTGGTGGGGCCGGATGGGCGGCTGGCGGCGCAGCGCGACAGCTATCCGGGGTTGGGCAACTATGCGACGGTGCGCTGGAAGCCCGGCGAGATCATCGCCGATAGCTACCCCGTGCCGGTCCCGGCGGACGCCCCGGCGCGCTTGCGGATCCTGACGGGGATGTACCTGCTTTCCACCATGCAGCGCCTGCCCGTGACCGGCGAGGCCGTGCACGAGCAGGGCGCCATCGAGCTGGGCTGGGTCGACGTGCGCCCAGCGGCCCCGTGAGGCGAGCGGACATGGAGAGGCGCGCGATTTCGCGATGGCGGGCGGCGGCAGGCCGGGAGTGGCCGATCCTGGCGATCCTTGCCGCCTACCTGGCGCTGGCCGTGACCTATGGGCTGGTCAACCCCCTCTTTGAGGCCCCCGACGAGCCGCAGCATTTTTGGTTCATCAAGCACGTGGCCGACCACGGCGCGTTGCCGGTGCAGGGCGAGCAGGGCCTGGAGACCTGGGCGCAGGAAGGGAGCCAGCCGCCCCTCTATTACTTGTTGAGCGCCCCGCTGGTGGCGCTGATCGACACCGACGACGCCGAGGATCTGCTCTGGCGCAACCCGCATGTCAACATGGGCGTGCCGCTCAAAGAGGGCAACAAGAACGTCTATATCCATACCGAGCGCGAGCGATTTCCCTGGCGCGGGACCGCGCTGGCCGTCCACCTGGTGCGCCTGCTTTCCACGCTCATGGGCGCGGGCACGGTGCTGGCGACCTATCGCATCATGCGGCTGGTCTTTCCGCGGGAGCGCGCCCTGGCCGCCGGGGCTGCCGCGCTCAACGCCCTGGCGCCGCAATTTCTGTTCATCAGCAGCGCGGTGAACAACGACAACCTGGTGACCCTCCTGGCCTCCTGGACGCTCTATGCCGTCTTGAGGCTGTGGGCGCGGCCCTTGCGCTGGCAGGCGGGGCTGGGGCTGGGCCTGCTGGCCGGGCTGGCGACCCTGGCCAAGCTGAGCGGGCTGGGCCTATGGGGCCTGATCGCTCTGGCGCTCTTCCTTCTCTGGCGGCAAGGCCGCCCCTGGCGCACCCTGCTGGCTCTCGGCGCGGCGGCGGGCGCGGTGACGGCGCTGGTGGCGGGATGGTGGTTTCTGCGCAACCTGCGGCTCTATGGCGACCTGACCGGGCTCAGCGCCATGCTGGAGGTCTTTGGCTGGCGTGAGGTGACGCCGGGGCTGGCGGCGTTGTTGGGCGAGGCCGAGGGGCTACGCATCTCGTATTGGGCCATCTTTGGCTGGTTCAACATCCTCAGCTACCCGCTCCTCTACAAGCTGCTGGACGTGCTCTTGCTCGTGGCGGTGGCGGGCCTGGTCTATGGGGCGCTCCGGGGCCGGCGGCGCGGCGAGATGCTCGCGGCCTGGGGTTGGTTGTCGGCGGGATGGTTCGTCGTCCTCTTGGTGGCGCTGGTGCGGTGGACGCGGATGACCTCCGGGACGCAGGGGCGGCTCCTCTTCCCGGCCATCTCGGCCATCTCGGGGCTGGTCGTCTATGGCCTGAGCTGCTGGTTGCCGCGCCGAGAGTCCGATCCGGAAGCGAGCTACCCGGCCCGCGGCGGCGATCCCGCGCGGCACCTGGCCGGGGCCATCGCCCTCGGCTTGGGGCTTTGGGCGGCGCTCTGCCCCTTCCTGCACATCGCCCCGGCCTACGCCCGCCCGCCCATCCTGGCGCTGAGCGACATCCCCGCCACGGCGCAGCCGGCCCAGATCACCTACGGCGAGACCTTTCGATTGGTGGCCACCACCCTGGAGCGGGATTCCCTGTCGCCGGGCGAGACGCTGCGCCTGACCGCCTATTGGGAGTGCCTGGCCGAGGTGGAGCGCGATTACAGCATCTATGTGCACCTCTATGGCCGCGAGGGCCAGGCCCTGGGCCAGGTGGATACCTACCCCGGCCAGGGGAGCTACCCCACGAGCCTGTGGCGGGCGGGGCAGGTGATCGAGGACCGCTATGCCGTGTCCATCACGCCGGAAGCCGACACGCCGACCCTGGCGCGCATCGAGATCGGCCCGTACCTGCTGGGGAGCGCCGAGCCGGAGCGGCTGCCCATGGCCGATGGTGAGGGACGGCCGCTGAGCAGCCCGGTGGCGAGCCGGGCGCGCGTGGCGGCGAAGGAGCCGGATTCCTACGCCATGGCCTATCCGCTATCGGTCACCTTTGGCGAGCAGATCGCGCTGGTGGGCTATGACCTGGAGCGAAACCAGGCCAAGCCAGGGGAAACGCTGACCCTGACCCTGTATTGGCGTGCGCTGCGAGTTCCCGATGCCGACTATACCGTCTTTGCCCACGTGGCCGGCGCTGCGGGGATGGCCGGGCAGGGCGACGGGCAGCCGATGGGCGGCGATTACCCTACCTGGGCCTGGCGGGCGGGTGACGTGGTGCGAGACGTGCGCCAGATCACCATCCGCCCCGAGGCCGCGCCAGGGACATACCAGTTGCTGGTGGGCCTGTACCGGCTGGAGACGGGGCAACGCCTGAGCGCTGCGGATGGGGCGGACCACGCGGTATTAGGGCCCATCGCGGTCCAGTGGTAGAATAGGGCCATGCGCCGAGAGTCGAAACCCCGAAACCCACCTGCAGCCCTGGGCCTCATCGTCCTGTTTCTGTTGCTCTCCTGGGCCCTGCGCCTGCACAGCCTGGATGGCAAGAGCATCTGGTCGGACGAGGGGCTGAGCGTCTATCGCGCGCGGCAGAGCATCCCCTTCATCGTGACCAACAAGATCGTGATCCAGAACGTCGTTACCAAGGACACCCAGCCCCCGCTGTACTTTGTCCTGCTGCATCTGGTTCGCGGCGTGGCCGGGGAGACCGAGTTCGCCCTTCGCTTCCTCTCGGCCTGTTTCGCCGCCCTGATCGTCCCCTTGCTCTACGTCGTGGCCAAGCGCCTGATCTCGCCGCGAGCGGGATGGTTGGCCGCGCTGTTGGCCGCGGCCTCGCCCACCTACCTGTGGTATGCCCAAGAGATGCGCATGTATACCATGCTCGTCTTGATCTCGTTGCTCTCGGTCTATTGCCTCTTGCGCCTGCTGGACGAGCCGGTGGGCTGGCGCCGCTCCAAGGTGGCCAAGCTGGCGGCTTATCTGCTGGCCACGGGCGCCATGATCTATACCCACTATTCGGGGTTCTTTCTGCTGCTCTTTCAAGGCGCGCTGATCGCCGCTTTTATTATCCGCTCGCGGCGCTACCGAATGATGGCGCTGATGGGCCTGGCGCTGGCGGCGGCGTCCCCGCTCATCCCCTTTGCCCTGAGGCGGCTGGCCGCCGGCGCCGAGCGGGACTTTTCCTTCGTGCCGCTCGATATCATCCTGCTGGACCTGCTTAACGGCTTTGCGGTGGGCATCTCGGTGGACCTCTCCAACACGGTCTGGCTGGACGCCTTGGGCTTGGTGGTGTTCATCCTGGGGCTTTTGGTTCTGCGGAAAGACGGCGTGTGGGGGCGCTGGGGCAAGCCGCTGCTCCTGCTCGGCTACTACCTCATCCCAATTCTGGCGCTCTTTGGCGTCTCGCATATCAAGCCGATGTACATGGGCGTGCGCCACCTGATCATCGTCTCGCCTGCCTATTATCTCGCCGCGGCGGCGGCCTTGGACTATCTCTTACGGCCCAAGACCCGCTGGGTTGCCTTGTTGGTGGGCGCCGTCTTGCTCGGCGGCAATGTCTATGCTACGAACAACTATTTTCACGATCCGGCTTACGTCAAGGACGATCTGCGCTCCCTGGCCCGTTATGTGCGCCAGCGCTATCGTCCCGACGATGTGGTGGTCCTGAACGATGCCGTGCTCGACGAGGTGTTCGGCTACTATGCTCCCGACCTGAACCTCACCGCGCAGCCGAGCTACGGGCAGCAGGCTGGCCAGCAGACGCTGCGCGAATGCCAGGCGCTCTCCGAGATCTATGAGCGGATCTGGTTCGTCCATGCCCCCCCTTCCACCTTTTATGACCCGCAGCAGATCGTCGGCGACTGGTTCCAGGACAACCTCTTTCGGCTGGACTTTCGCCAGTTTCCCGGGTATGGCACCGAGGTGGGGGTGTCTGGCTTTTCCTCCGCGCCGCCGATCTTGGACCAATCACCCTCGGAGGCTGCCCAGTCCTGGCTCGCGAGCCTGCCGGCGGATGGCTCGCCGCTGGCCTTGCTGCGCTATGCCCTGCCGGATGGCCCTACGCCCTCCGGCGACGCGCTGCCGATCACCCTCTATTGGTGGCTGACGCGACCTGCCGAGGCAGAGTACAAGGTCTCGGCGCGGCTGGTTGGGCCGGATGGGAGCTATTGGGCGCAGACCGATAGCGAGTTCTTTTACTTTATGCCCATGGCCGCTTGGCCCGTGGGGCGGCCGGTGCAGCAGGTCCAGGATGTGCTCTTGCCGCCGGGCACGCCGCCGGGACGTTACCAGGTGGTGCTATGGGTCTATCGCGCCGACACCGGCGAGTCGCTCTCGATCCCTTACCTGCGCGCCGATGGCCCGGCCCAGCCGCTCTCGCTCGGCGCGGTGGAGGTTGGCCCGGCGATCCGCGCTGAGGACCTCGGCGCGCTGCCGCCGCACGACAAAGCGGAAGCCCGGTTCGCCGACATGATCCAGCTCTACGGGTTTACCCGCGCCGATGGGGTGTATGTCCCCGGCGGCGTGGTGCACATCGACTTGTACTGGCGCGCCTTGCGCCAGCCTATCCTCGACTATGACCTGCGCTTGCGGCTTGTGAATGAGCAGGGCCTGACCGTGGACACGAGCACCGCCACGCCCGTGTTTGCGGCGCTGCCCACCTCGGCCTGGCCTGCGGGCGACCTGGTGCGCGGGCAGGCCAACCTGACCCTCCCTGCCAACCTAGCCCGCGGAACCTACCAGCTCCAGGCGCAGTTGGTGGAGGCCCAGACAGGCGATGCCTTGCCGATCCGGCGGCGGTGGTGGCAGCCCTGGACGGTGGAGGAGCTGGCCCTGGCGCGCCTGGAGGTGCGTGAGCCGTGAGCGTGCGCAAGCAGCAGGGCCTGTTCGCCATGTTCGCCTTGACCCTGGGCGTCGCTGCCCTCTATGCCTTTCGCCTGGACGCGGCTTCCCTGCGCGGCGATGAGGGCTTTACCGCGCTTTGCGCGCAGTGGTCGCTGCCGGCGATCGTGGAGGGGCTGCGCACCATCATCCCGCATCCACCCCTGTATCACCTTTTCATGCGCGGCTGGGTCGCCCTGCTGGGAGGCAGCGACCTGGTGTTGCGCTGGCCTTCCCTCGTCGCCGGCGTGCTGGTGGCGCCGCTCTGCTATGCGACGGGCCGCCATTGGGCCGGCGAGCGGACGGGGCTTTGGGCGGCGGCGCTGGCCGCGCTCAACCCCTTTTTGCTCTGGCACGCGCAGGACGCGCGCATGTACGCCATCCTCGCGGCGACGAGCCTGGCCTCGGTCGGGTTCGCCGTGCGCCTGCTGGAGGACCGGCCGCGGGCAAGGGGCCTTTGGCTGGGCTACGTCCTGACGACGCTGCTGGCGGCGGCCACGCACTATTACGCGCTGTTCCTGGTGTTGGCCGAGAACCTGGCCTTTCTGCTCTCCTGGGTGCGCGGCTGGCATGGGCGGCGGACGACGCTGCGCTGGCTGGCGGCGCAGGCCGTCATGGCGCTGTTGATCTTGCCGTGGCTGCTCTTTGCTGGCGGCGCCATGCTCGGCCATGCCAAGGACTGGATCCCGGCGGTGAGCTTGTGGGAGTACGCCAGGCGGCTGGCCCTCGCCTTTAGCCTGGGCACGACCATTGAGATGCGCCACGCCTGGCCCTGGCTCCTGATCATGGGGGCGTTGCTGCTGGTGGGCCTGGCCTGGTCGCTGGGCCTCGGACGGCGGCGCGAGCGGGGAGCAGCCGAGCCGCTCATCGCCTCCGCGATGCTTTGGGCGGCGCTGTGGGTGCCCCTCGGCATCACCTTTATCCTCTCCTTGTGGCGTCCCGCCTTTGACGAGCGCTACCTGATCGGCTGCGCGCCGATCTATCTCCTTTTCGTGGCGCGGGGGCTGGCCTGGGTGGGGCAGCGGCGGCGCTGGGCCGCCTGGGCGCTGGCGGCGTTCATCGCGTTGGGCTCTGCCTATTCCATCTATCAGTATCATTACGCGCCGCAACACGCCAAGAGCTCTGACTGGCGCGGCCTGGTGGAATATGTCGTGGCGCAGGCCCGGCCGGGCGACCTGCTGCTGATCAACTATCCCGACCCCACCCAGGAATACTATAACGGCGGGCGCCTGGACTATGCCCTCTTGCCTGCCGAATACCCGGTGGACGTGGCGGACACGCTGGCCGAGCTGGCGCGGCTGGCGGAGGAACACCCGCGGCTTTGGTTGGTCCCCGTCCGCGCGGGGAATTGGGACCGCGATCTGTTGGTGCAAGGCTGGCTGGACCGCTACGCCGATCTGGAGCGGGTGCAGAGCTTTCAAGGGCTGGAGGCGCGGCTCTATCACACCGCCCAGCGTTACACGCAGACCATGCGCCCGGTGGGCCTGGACCTGGGCGGCGCGATCCGGCTACTGGGGTACGACCTGCGCGTCGAGGGAGAGCGCCTGGAGGGGGATGGGGTGGCCCTGGGGGGCCAGCTCGTGGTGACGCTCTACTGGGAGCCGCTGGCCGAGATAGGCGAGGATTACACCGTCTTTGTCCAGCTCCTGGACCCCACGGGCTATTTGCGCGGGCAGCAGGATAGCCCGCCCTTTGGCGGCGCGTACCTCACCTCCGCTTGGCAGGTTGGCGAGCGGCTGGTGGACCGCTACACGATCACGGTGGATCCCAGCGGCCCGGCGGGGACGTACCAGTTGGTGGCGGGGATGTATCGCTGGCCCAGCATCGAGCGCTTGCCCGTCACGGATGCGGCGGACAAGGCGCTGGGGGATCACATGTCGTTGGGCCAAGTGCGGGTCAAATAGGGCGACCATCGTCCCCCAAGTGGCAACGCCCGGTGGAATCTGGCGGCAGCGCCTGCTGCGCTTGATTCCATCGGGCGTTTGTGTTTCCTGTCGACTGTTCGGCCTAGGCGGTCAGCTCTTCCACCGTTTTGCCCGCCAATTCACCCAGGTTCTCCCGGACCTTGAGCGCGGCGGTGACGATATCCGCCAGGTCCTTGGGCTCGGAGAGCAGCAGGCTATGCCGCATGGAGAGGCACTCCTCCGTCACGGCGTGCTCGGTGACGGGCAGGCGCAGCCCCGCATAATCGCAGCGTGCCGCCGCGGCCGGAAACTCGGCGGGGCTGACCACAAAAAGCGGGCTGCGATAGACGGGCGTGTAGGGCGCGCTGAGCGGGATGCCCTCGCGCTGCATGGCGGCCACAAAGACGCTCCGCGACACGCCCTTGAACTTGGCGGCGTCGTAGCGGAAGGTATAGACGTAGGCCCCGCGCCGCGTCTGCCGGACGTCCACGCGCATGGGAGCCAGCCCATCGATCTGCTCCCAGTACTTGTCCAGGTAGCCCATGGCCTCGTTGCGCTTGGCCGTCTGCTCCTCCAGCCGCGAGAACTGGGCCAACAGGATCGCCGCCTGCCACTCGGTCATGCGATAGTTCCAGCCGATGATGCCCTCCGCGAGATCGTCGCCCTCGCGGACGCGGCCGCAGTTGGCATAGGCATGCACCAGCGCCTCATAGCGCTTGTCGTTGGTGACCACCAGGCCGCCCTCGCCGCTGCTCATGGTCTTGCCCTCTTGGAAGGAAAAGACGCCCATGTGGCCCCAGGAGCCCGCGCCTTTGCCGCGCCAGCGCGCGCCGTGGGCGTGGGCGCAGTCCTCGATGACCACGAGGTGGCGCCGATTAGCGATCTCCATGATGGCGTCCATGTCGGCCATGCAGCTATAGAGGTGCACGGGGATGATGGCCTTGGTGCGCGGCGTGATGGCCGCCTCCAGGGCCTTGGGATCCAGGCAATACGTGCCGGGGTCGATATCCACAAAGATGGGCACCGCGCCGATGGTGAGGGCGCAGGAGGCGGTGGCCACCCAGGTGAACCCCGGGACGATCACCTCGTCGCCGGCGCCCACTCCCGCCGCCTTGAGGGCGATCTCGAGCCCACAGGTGGCGTTCATGACGGGAAAGCCGTATTTCACGTCCTGATAGGCGGCGAACTGGGACGCAAAGTCGAACTGCCGCGTGCCGCTGAAAAAGCCCCACTGCCCGCTGCGGGCCACTTCGGCGACGGCCTCAGCCTCGCGCTCGTCGCGCACCGGCCAGGAAGGGAAGGGGGCGGTGCGCACGGGGGCGCCGCCCAGGATAGCCAGCTTGGACATGTCGTTGCTCCTTTGGTGGTCATTTGGTCCTATGGATGGGAGCGACCTGCGCTAGAGCGTCCTCAACACTTCGCTGAGCACGTCGATCGCCTTCATGTACTCGCCGATATCCACATGCTCGTCGGGCGTATGGTCCAGGGAGGAATCGCCGGGGCCATAGGCGACGATGGGGCACTGCCACACTGGCCCCACGGTGTTCATGTCCGAGGTGCCGAGCTTGAGCTTGAACATCGGCTCGCCTTCCCCTTTGCGGATGGCTTTGAGAAAGGCCCGCACCAGGGGGTTGTTCTTGGATTCGCGATAGGGCACGTCCTCGCCGCTGAACCCCACCGCCGCTTCGCCGGCCAGCGAGCGCATCTTTTCCTTAAAGGCGGGGATGTCCACGCCAAAGGGGACGCGCAGCGAGATGTCCATCACCACCTCTTCGGCAAAGGCGCCGTCGCTGGAGGTGATGCGCTTGAGGAAGGGGTCCAGGGTGTGAAAGCGGTTGCGCTCGCCGCCATTGAGCTCGTCGATGTACTGGACCATGGCGTTCCAAAAGTTGACGGCCCGCTCCGAGGCGGACGGCCCTTCGGCGGAGCTATGGCGCACCCGCGAGGAGAGGAGGTAGCGCACCAGCAGGCGGCCCTTGTAGCCCAGGGTGATGTGCTCCCAATGGCTTGGCTCGCCGATGATCACGCACTGAGGCGCATAGTTGCCCACCAGCGACCGCGCGCCCCGCGAGCTGGACTCCTCCTCGACCACGCCGATGACGGTGATGCGCTTGCCCGGCAGCGCGCCCACCCGCGCCGCCGCGGCGATGAACGCGGCCAGCGGCCCCTTGGCGTCCACCGCTCCGCGCCCGTAGAGCTGCCCCTCCAATTGCCGGACGGGGAGAAAGCCGCCCACGGTGTCCATGTGGCCCAGCAGCACGATCTCGGAATCGCCGTTGCCCAGGCTGCCGATGACGTTGCCCACGGAATCCTGGTGGGCGCGAAAGCCCAGCGCCCTGAACTTACCCACGAGATAGGCCGAGATCTCTTCTTCCTGCCCGGTGGGGCTATAGATCTCGAGCATCTCCCGCAGGAGCATGATCTCGTCGGCGTTACTCTGCGAGGACATGGGCCGTGGCCTCCACCGCGCGATCGATCTGCTCCTTGCTGATCACCAGCGGCGGCAGATAGCGGATGACCAGGGGGCCGGCGGCCAGGGCCAGGACGCGGTGCTCCTGCATCAGCTTGGCGAGGTACTCGCCGGAGCGCTTTTTGAGCTCGACGCCGATCATCAGCCCCAAGCCGCGCACCTCGCGGATGACCGGCGAGTCGATCTGGCGCAGTTGCTCCAGAAAGTAGGCGCCCAGCTCGGCGGCCCGCTCCGGCAGCTTGTGGCTGACGATATAGTTGATGGCCGCCCGCGCCGCGGCGCAGGCCAGGGCGCTGCCGCCAAAGGTGGTGCCGTGGGACTGGCTGGCCAGCTCCCCGACCCGCGGCCCGATGAGCACGCCGCCCATGGGCACGCCGCCGGCGATGGACTTGGCCATGCACAGCAGGTCGGGCTCCAGGCCGTAATGCTCGCAGGTGAACATCTTGCCGGTGCGGCCAAAGCCGGTCTGGATCTCGTCGGCGATAAAGAGCGCGCCGCGCTGGCGGCAGAGCGCTTGCGCGGCCCGCAGGTAATCGCCGTCCAGCGGGCGGACGCCGCTTTCGCCCTGCACCGGCTCCAGGATCACCGCCGCGGTGTCGTCGGTGATGGCCTCTTCCAGGGCGGCGATGTCGTTGGGCGCGACGTGGCTAAAGCCGGGGACCAGCGGCTCGAAGGGCTTTTTATAGGCCGAGTTCCAGGTGGCCGAGAGCGCGCCCATGGTCCGCCCGTGAAAGGCGTTCTTGGCGGCGATGATGCCGGTGCGTCCGGTGGACATGCGCGCGAACTTGAACGCCGCTTCCACCGCCTCGGCGCCCGAGTTGCAGAAAAAGACGCGTTCCATCTTGCCGGGGGCGATGCTCACCAGGTCGGCCATGAGGGCCGCGCGGTGCTCGTTGGGAAAACTGGTCGGGCAGGTGATCAGCTTGGCCGCCTGGGCCTGGATCGCCGCCACCACGTCGGGGTTGCAGTGCCCGACGTTGACCACGCCATGCCCGCCGATGCAATCGAGGTACTCGTTGCCGTCGGCGTCCCAGAGGGTCGCTCCCAGGCCGCGCACCAGGGCCACCGGCCGCGTCTGATAGAGGCCGCTGCCATGGCGCATCTCTAGCTCATAGGTTTCCTGGTTGGTGGTGGGCAGGGGGGTCATGCTCATTGGATCACCGTTCCTTTTCCAGCCATGGCGCCCGAGATGGGCGATTCCACGCGAGCGTCGGCAATGATGACCTTGCCCACGCCGCCTTCCAGCGCTTCCTGCGCGCCCATGATCTTTTTCTTCATCCGGCCTTGGGCGTATTCCAGGCCCTGGGCCAGGCGGTGCCGCGGCAGGTTGGTCACCAGCGAGCTTTCATCGGGGAAATTGGCCAGGAGCCCGGGCACGTTGGAAAGGAGCAATAGCGCCTCGGCTTTCATGGCCATGGCCACCACCGCCGCCATGCGGTCGGCGTCCACGTTGACCATCTCGGACTCGGCGCTCAGGGCCACCGGCGCGATCACGGGCGTGTAGCCCTGCTCCAGCAAGAGGTTGAGCAGGTCCGTGTTGACGGCTTCGGGCGTGCCGCTCCAGTCGCCGCGCAGCACCTTGCGCTTGCCGTCCTCCACGATCTTGAGCACCGACTTGCGGGCGGCCTGCACCAAGCGGCCATCGGCCCCGGAAAGGCCCACCGCGTTGACGCCCACCTGTTGCAGCTTTTCCACCAGCAGCTTGTTGATCTTGCCCGCGGTGACCATGGCAAAGATCTCTAGCGTCTCGCGGTCGGTGTAGCGGCTCTGATAGCCCGAAATCGAGGTCACAAAGCGCGGGGGCTTGCCCAGCGCGGTCGAGATCACGTTGGTCTCGTGGGAGCCGCCGTGGACCAGGACCAGCTTTTGGCCGCTCTTGACCAGGGCGGCCACGTCCTGGCACAGCGCATCAAAGCCGATGCCTTCGCCGCCGCCTACCTTGACAACTAGCATACGCCCTATCCCTCCTGTCAAGCCTTCGCGGCCCAGGGGCCGCGCCAGCCTCTTGTCCTAAATGGGGTGCAAGCCGGGGAATTCCAACCCGGCGACCTCGGGGAAGCCGCACATCACGTTCATCGCTTGCACCGCCGTGCCCGCCGCGCCCTTCATCAGGTTGTCGATGGCGGACATGACCACCAGCCGATCCGTGCCGGTCTCTTTCTCAAAGCCGATGTCGCAATAGTTAGAGCCCGCCAGGATCTTGGGCTCGGGGTAGCGATAGAGGCCGCGTCGGACCTTGACGATGCGGATGAACGGCTCGCTGCCATAGGCCTCGCGATAGAGCTTCCAGACGTCGCGGTCCTCCAGGTCTTGCTTCAGGAAACAATGGGAGGTGGCCATGGCGCCGCGCACCAGCTCCACCGAGGTGATGGACATGTGGATCTTGGGCGTCTGGCCATGGAAGGCCAGCTCTTGCTCCAACTCGCCGACGTGGCGGTGGGTGGTGGGGGCATAGGAGCGCACGACATGGGCGCGTTCCGGGTGATGCGAGCCAGGGGTTTCCTTGTTGCCGCCCTCGGACGAGCCAACCTTGACCTCGGTCACGGCGCGCTCGACGATCCCGGCCTTGAAGAGGGGATAGAGCGCCAGGTTGACCACGGTGGCGTTGCAGCCCACGCCGCTGGCGTACTTGGCGCCGCGCAGCTCCTCACGATGGAACTCGGGGAGGCCATAGACGAAGCGGGGCAGCCACTCCGGGCAGGGGTGCTGGTGCTCGTACCACTTGGCATAGAGGGCGGGGTCATGCAGGCGAAAGTCGCCGCTCAGGTCCACCACGCGATCCGCCAGCGCGGCGAACTGCTCGATGCGCGGGGCGACCTCGCCATGGGGAAAGCCGACGAAAAGCACGTCCACCTTGGGCAGGTCCTCGAGCAGGCAGAACTTGAGCTCGGTGCGCCCGCGCAGGTTGGGGTGCACCAGATAGATGGGCTGGCCAAAGTAGGATTGGGACGTGGCGGCGACGACCTCGGTCTGCGGGTGCTGGAGCAGGAGCCGCAACAGCTCCCCGCCTGCATAGCCGGAGCCGCCGGCGATGGCAACCTTGAGCATAGCTTTTCCTCCGTAATAGGCTTCTTGATCCACTCGGGCGTTGCGGAGGGGGCTAGGATTCCGCCACCCGCAGCACGTAATCCACCATTTTGGCGGGGATATCCACGCCCGCCACCTGGATGGCCCCGTGGAATTCGGGCGTGTGGTTGACCTCGCTCACCAACAGGCGGCCATCGCTATCTTCCAGCAGGTCCACGGCCAGGATGCCGCCGCCCATCGCCTGGGCCGCGCGCACCGCCAGATCGTTGAGCTCGGGCGATAGCTCGCAGAGCATCGCCTCGCCGCCGCGGGCCGTGTTGGTGATCCAGTGGGGCGATTGGCGATAGATGGCGCAGATGGCCGCATCGCCGATCACGATGACGCGGATATCGCGTTGGGGTTTATCGACGTACTCCTGGAGGTAAAAGATCGAGTGCTGGTAGCCGCCCAGGGTCTGCTTGTGCTCCAGGATCGCCTCCGCGGCGTCGCGGTCGTTCACCTTGGCGAGCAGCCGCCCCCAGGACCCTACCGCCGGCTTGAGGACGGCGGGATAGCCCATCTCGTCCAGCGTGGCCAGGGCGGACTCGATGCTGAACGCGACGACGGTTCTGGGCGAGGGGATGCCTGCCTTGACCAGGGCCGTGGTGGTGATGATCTTGTCGCCGCAGGCGCTGATCACCTCGTACGTGTTGATCGTCTTGAGCCCCCAGCTTTCCATGACGCTTAGCGCGTACAGGGCGCGGCTGTGGCTCAGCGACCGGCACCAGACGGCGTCATATTCGGTGAAGCGAGGTTGGGCGGGATCGAGGGCCAGGTCGCCGTCCTCGATGCGCTCGAAATCGACCCCGCGATCTCGCAGGGCCTGGAAGATCAACTTTTCTTCGATGCGCAGCCGCGAAAGCAGAACGCCGATCTTCATCTAATCCTCCAGGGATTATTCTCCCCAGTCCTCAGCTTCTTCGGGGGCCATCTCCAGGACCAAGGGGTCCACCGAGATCACCTCAAGCTCGACGCCGCAATCGGGGCAGACGATGATCTCGCCCTCTTCCAGGGTTTCGCTCAGTTCAAGCTCGGCGACGCATTCCGGGCATTCTGTTTTCATTCTGTTCCTCCTGTGCTGGTGCAATAAAATAGCCGGCTCCTGGCTGGTTCTAGTCCAGAGGGCCGGCTGTGGCTGCAAGCTGGTATCAGCGAGCGTTCAGTCACACGACGACACGATCTCTTCCTCCGGACTCGAGGACGAGCTGGATCGGGATCGTCGGATCGCCACGCAAGCGATTGAGTGCACGCTGAACTCTCCAAGTGACCTTTTCGGCGAGTATAGCACAAGTTGGGGGCGCTGTCAAATATCGAAAAAGGCTCTTTCCGCCCGCGCGGACGTGACGCGGACAGCCAAGCCCTCGGCACAGTGTCGGGCCGAGGGCTTGGGTTTTATACTGGGCAGCGCGCCATTGATCACTAGCGCAAATACTCTTTCAGCCGCCTGCTGCGGGTGGGGTGGCGCAGCCGGCGCAGCGCGTCGCGCTCGATCTGGCGGATGCGCTCTCGCGTCAGGCCAAACTTTTCGCCCACTTCGCGCAGGGTATAGCTGCGGCCATCCTGCAAGCCGAAGCGCAGCCTCAGAATGCGGGCCTCCCGCGGCGAGAGTGTGTTGAGGATATCCTCCAGGCTATCGGAGAGCAACTGCTGGTAGGCCGAATCGGAGGGGCTTTCGGCGTCTTCATCGGGCAGGAAATCGCCAAAGACGCTATCCTCATCCTCGCCCACCGGCTTTTCCAGGGAGGTTGGGCGCTGGGCCATGCGCAGCAGCAGCTTGACCTTGCGCGGCTTGAGGCCCACGGCCTCGGCCAGCTCGGTCATGGTCGGGCGCCGGCCCTCTTCCTGCTCCATCTGACGGGCGGTGCGCTGCAACCGGCGGATCTTTTCGCCCATGTGCACGGGAAGGCGGATCAGCCGGCCTTGCTCGGCCAGGGAGCGCGTCACGGCCTGGCGAATCCACCAGGTCGCATAGGTGCTGAACTTGAAGCCGCGCCGATAGTCAAACTTTTCCACGGCGCGGATCAGCCCTAGGTTGCCCTCCTGGATCAAATCGGGGAAGGGGACGCCTTGCCCCATGTACCGCTTGGCGATGCTGATCACCAGGCGGGTGTTGGCTTTGATAAGGTGGGCGCGCGCCTCGTCGGCCCGGTTGATATCCTCGGCCAGACGCGCCACCTCGTCGGGGTCTTGGCCATTATCGCTCAGCTTGCGTTGTGCAATCTGCCCCCGCTGGATCTTTTGAGCCAGGTCGCGCTCCTCTTCTGGCTTGAGCAGCGGCACCCGGCCCATCTCGCCCAAATACAAGCTGATCGTGTCATCACTGGGGATTGCGGCCAGGTCGTATCCCTCTTTACCGCCTGGCGCCTGTTCATTGTCGCCATCAAGCGAGTCAGCAGCCTGCTCTGCGCAGTCGATCGCCTCGTCGTTGATCACCTCGACACCCTCCTCAAAGAGGGAAAGGAAG
>ENA-UOUL01001588-UOUL01001588.1-bioreactor-metagenome-genome-assembly--contig:-NODE-1588-length-30680-cov-4.710094_pt1 | contig 30680 bp, 24 predicted proteins | sample MGYA00249838_ERZ747220 | MGnify/ENA primary metagenome ERZ747220 (study PRJEB28778, sample SAMN05720191) | bioreactor metagenome | isolation source: Anaerobic biogas reactor | place: USA:Washington... | reverse complement strand
ACGGTACGATGCGTTGGCGGTGAGCAGGTGGGGCAGGTACTGGTCGGCGCTGCTTACCCAGTTAATGAGGGGCGGGTGCTCGTCCAAAAAGCGCTCTACCTCGGTGCGCTCGTCATGGGCATAGGCCAGGATGGCCCCACCCACCCCGACTACCTCCGGGTCATCCACGTACAGGCGCGTCAACTCGAGCAACCAACGGGGATGCGCGATGCAGTCGGCGTCGGTGAAGGCGACGATGTCGGCCTGGCTCTGGCAGTAGCCGAGGTTGCGCGCAGCAGCGGGCCCCCGCACTGGGCTGTGCAGGAGACGCACCGGATAGCGTGCGACGACATCGCTCGTGGCGTCGGTGGAGCCATTCTCGACGACGATCACTTCATAGTGATCGCTCGGATAGGCCTGCTCCAGAAGGCTCTCGATGCACGCTGCCACGGTGCGCGCACCGTTGTACACGGGCACAACGATGGAAACGGTGGGGAGAGTGCCTCGGCCTACATCCACGACTATTCCTTCCTCGCAATCGCGACCAGGATTTCCCACAGGTGCCCGATACTCCTCTCCATCGAGAATTCGGCCACGACCCGCGCCCGGGCGGCGCGCCCCCAGTCGCGAGCCAGCTCGGGATCCTCCGCCAGCCGCACCATGGCGGCGGCCATCCCGTCGACGTCGCCCTCGTCCACTAACGCGCCCATCTCGCCGTCGATGACCACGTCGCGAATGCCAGCGTGGCGCGTGGCGATCACCGGAAGGCCCATGGCGCCGGCCTCGAGCACAGCCACCGGCGTCCCCTCGACTTCGTCCTGGAACGTGCGCACCGAATGTTGCACAAAGGCGCGGGCGCTTCGCATGGCCTCTGCCACCTCGTCGTGCGACACGACGCCGGGCAGCCGGACCGCCTCGGCGATGCCCAGGGCGCCGGCGAGGCGTTGGCAACACTCCCACAGAGGGCCATCTCCGATGAGGGTGAGTTCGGCGTGCGGCGCCCTCTGGCGTGCCTTGGCGAACGCCAGGAGCGTCAGTTGCGGCGCCTTCATGTCCACGAACCGGCCGACGCCGACGAAATGGGCCGGCGCGGCGCCCGGATCGGCACCCTGGAACAGGTCCGTGTCCGCGCCGCAGGGGTTATAGTGCACCTTGGCCAGGGGCGCGCCCAGGCGCTGCAGCTGGTCGACCATCTCGCGCGATACGGCGATCACGGCCGCCGCCGACCGGAACAGGTGCGGGTAGCGCCCGCCCACCTCTTCCAGTGTCTCGCGCTTGTAAGCATCAAAGCCGTGAAAGTACACCGCCAACGGCACCCCCGCCTCGCGACAGGCGTCCACCAGGCTGAGGCCCGTGGGCCCGAACTCGGCCAACACCACCGCCACGCGGCGCGACCGCAGAAAGCGCACCAGTGCACGCTGCTCGTAGCGGTACCAGGGCCATCCCGCCAGGCGGCGGAGCGCGCCCTGAGCGAGACGGATTGGCGGCGAGGGTGGGGGGAGCAACGGGGCGCCGTTGGCCACGCGAAAGGGAAAGGCGCCGCCGTATAACACCTCCACGCGCGTGGGCAGCCGCTCGATGTGGGCGCGCACGAACGTCTCCGAGTAGGCGCCGCGCCTGGGCGACACTACGCAGACCACGGGGGCGCCGCGCGCCTCCACCTGCGTGCGAGCGCCGGCCTCCTGCAGCGCCTCCTGGCGCGCCATCGTCATGCTCCCCTCCCCTCCGCGGGTGCGCCACCGTCGGGCAGCGTCACTGTCGCCGGCGATGGGCGCCGGACGGCCGTCGCCAGGGCCGCCGTCGCCTGAACCGTGTGGCGATACACAGCCAGCGTCAGATCCGCCACCGCATCGGGCCGGTAGGGCCCACGCTCGTACGCCAGTCGGGCCTGATGTCCCAGGCGCTGCCGCAGCCCGGCATCGGCGAGCACTCGCAGCAGGGCACGCGTCATGGCGTCGACGTCGTCCGAGGGCACCATCAGCGCCGAAACGCCGTCCTGGACCAACTCGGGCGTGCCGCCGACGGAGGTGACGACCATGGCGCGCGAGAGCGCCATCGCCTCGATGGCTGCCACAGGCATCCCCTCGCGCCGAGACGGGAGGAACATGACGTCGGCGAGGCGCAGCAGGTCGAGGGCCCTGTCGTGGGGCAGGTCTCCCAGGAACCGCACGGAATCGGCCAGCCGCATCTCGGCACAGCGCTGCACGAGGCTATGGCGCAGCGGCCCGTCTCCTGCAACGATAAAGTGAGCGCCCGGGGCCTCGCGCACGATGCGAGCCGCCACGTTGGGGATGTACTGCACGCCCTTCTCGTCGCTGAGGCGGCTCAGGCAGACGACGAGCGCCCTGCCCGCTGAGGGGCCGTGAAACCCGTTGCTGCGATCCCCCTCGCGGCCGGGATCGGGCACCGCGTTGGGAACCACCCAGACGGGCCGATCATCGCGCAGCAGAGCGCGCATGCGGTACTCCACCGCCCGAGACACCGCCATGAGGCAGGTGGCGCGGTGGAGGTTGGCGACCTGCTCCGCTGTGAGTGGCTCCTCGGGGTTCGGCAGGCTCGTCTGGCGGTAGAGCACGGGGAAGCCGCGCCGATGGGCCCACGCGACCCCCTGCAGGCAGTCCACGCCCGACACGTCCACCACGTCCGGGGGCGAGTCAGCGGCGTGGCGGTCGAGGAGCGACAGGAAGGCATCATTGAGCCGGTCGCGCAGGATGCGGCTCGCCAGGCGCCCCCGCACGCGCCCCACCGCCCCCGCCCAGGACGCGGCCAGAGACCTCTGCCGTCTCTTGGCGTCGACGAGGGCGGCCGGCGCCAGCAGCGGATAGGTGAGCCAGCTCAGCCCCCGCACCAGCGCGCTGCGCGCCCGCCAGGTCGGCCGCGGGTCTAGCGCATAGAGCCTATCGGGGCAGGTCTGCAGGTGGATGCCGGCCCCCCGCAGGCGCAGCGCGTACTGGTTGTCTCGCCCCAGGATCCGGCGCGCGAACACCCAGACGTCGACGTCGCGCCGCTGGAGTTCGCTCGCCAACAAGGTCACCTGCTCGGCCACGCCGCCCGCCGGCTCGAGCTTTTCCACCAGCATGTACACCCGGCCGATGCGGTCGCCCACAAAGCTACCCCATCCTGTCATGATTGCCTCTCAGCCCCGATGCGTGTAGCCCCACAGCCCGATGCGCACGAACCCGCGATTGGCCAGCCCCGCGGGCGCGAGCCATACGGCGTGGGGCAGGTGACGGCGGATGACGTCCGGTCGCTTTTCCCGGTACCCCTCGAAACAGCAGACCTGGTGGTAGCGTCCCCACACGCGCTTGATCAGCGCCCTGACGCCGCGTAGGTCCATCGGCAGCGCCTCGATGAGCGCGCTGATGTCGGACGCGGCCCGCAATACGCCGGGCCGCTCATAGAGCAACTCGCGCACGACGAACTCGGCATCGTGGTCGAGGATGTCACACTCGCCAAAGGCGCGCCGCAGGTAGAACCGCCCCAAGTAGGCCTGGTCGGTGCGGCACAGGCGGAGGCCCAACGTCGTGTAGGCGTACGCCTTGGTGGGGGCGCCCATCCAGCGAAGGCGGGCGAGGTTGCGGAACTGCGCCTGGGCGCGGGCCGTCTCGATCTCGCGGGCGCGGCGCGCGGTCAGGCTACCGGCGTGGACGCGGTAGAGGTAGCAGTCCACGGGCAGGCGCTCCAGGCGGAAGAACTCGGAGGCGCGCAGCCAAAAATCATAGTCCTCGGCCAGAAAGAGATCCTCGGCATAGCCGCCCAACTGCTCTTGCACGCGCCGGCGATAGAGGAAGCAGGGGCCGACGCAGTTCTGCACGGCCAACTCCTCCATGGGCGACACCCGAAGGCGCCGCAACACCTGGCCCTGGTGGTCGATCTCGGAGTAATCGGCATACACCACGTCGACGTCGTCGTGGGCCTCCAAGAACGACGCCATCTCGGCGAGGGCATGGGGGCGGTAGACGTTGTCGTCGGAGGTCCAGGTGAGGTACTCGCCGCTGGCGCGCGCAAAGCCGGTGTTGAGGGCCGCCGGCAGGCGCCGGTTGCGGAAATGGCGGGCCGAACGGATGCGCGGGTCCTCCTTGGCCCAGCGGGCGATGCGCTCGGGGGTGTCGTCGGTCGAGGCGTCATCGACGATGACGAGTTCCCAGTTGCTCCAGGTCTGGTCGAGGCAACTCTGTACGGCCTGGTCGAGATAGTGTCCTCCGTTGTGGGTGGGCAGAACGATCGACACGAGTGGGTTGTCCGTCATGCTGTTCCCTCCAGGAGTATGTTGGCGATTCGGTTCGCCGCTCTTCCGTCACCGTATGGGTTGACGCGTGTAGCCATCGCGGCATGGGCCGCCGGGTCACGCAGCAGCCGCGCCGCCTCCGAGACGATGCGCTTCCGATCGGTCCCCACGAGGCGCACCACGCCGGCCTCGATCCCCTCGGGACGCTCGGTGGTGTCGCGCATCACCAACACCGGAACGCCAAAGGTGGGCGCCTCCTCCTGAATCCCCCCCGAGTCGGTGAGGATGAGGGTGGCGCGCCGCATGAGGTGCGCCATATCCCTGTACCCCAGGGGCTCGACGAGGCTCACGTTGGGGAGCCCCTGGAGCAGTTCCTGCACCGTCCGGCGCACGTGGGGGTTCAGGTGAACGGGGTACACCAGCCGTAGCTCCCCGTCGGCGAACCCGCCCGCCAACTCGCGGAGCGCCAGGCAGATCTCGCGCAGGGGCGCCCCCAGGCTCTCGCGGCGATGCGCCGTCACGAGGACCCACTTCTCGGCGGGGGGCAGGCCCGCCAACGGCCCCTCCGACCAGTCGTAGGGCTGCGCCACCACGGCCAGCAGGGCATCGATCACCGTGTTGCCGGTCACGTGGATGCACGCCTCCGGCGTGCCCTCGGCCAGCAGCGCTTGGCGGCAGCGCGCCGTGGGAGCAAAGTACAAGTCCGCCACCATGTCGGCGATGCGTCGATTCACCTCCTCCGGAAAGGGCTGCAGGCGGTCGCCGGTGCGCAACCCCGCCTCCACGTGGCCGAACGGCACGCGCCGGTAGAACGCCACCAGCGAGGCCGCCAGCACGGTGGTGGTGTCCCCCTGGGCCAGCACCCAGTCCGGCCGAACGTCGGCCACGATGGGGTCCAGGGCGCCGAACAGGGCGGCGGTCAGCGCCGCCAACGACTGGTCGGGCGCCATGAGGTCGAGGTCGATGTCCGGCGTGATGGCAAAGGCGCTCAGCACTTGGTCGAGCATCTCGCGGTGTTGGCCGGTGATGCACACTACCGACCGCACGCGATCGGAGCGCGCCTCCAGGGCGCGGATGACGGGCGCCATCTTGATCGCCTCGGGGCGCGTGCCGATGATGCTGAGCACCGTCAGCATGGCAAGACGCTCCCCAGGGCATGGCGCCCTGCGTTCGGAACGACGTAGGCGAAGCGACTCACTGCTTGATCCCCTTCCAGGCCACGAACAGCCCGTCCGGCGTGGCGTTGCCGCCGTGGGCGACCGGTTCGTACGTGGCGCGCACCCCGTAGCGATCCAGCAGGCGCACGATCTCGCGCGGCCGGAACCAGCGCTCCCACGGCTTGATGGCGAGACGCCCGAGCTGGGCGGCATCCTTGTCGATGATCACCAGCGCGCCCCCCGGCCGCAGCACCCGCGTGAGTTCGCTTAGCGCGTTCTCGACCAGCACGGCGTGCTCCAGCGCCTCGACGGTGTAGACGGCGTCAAAGCTGGCGTCGGGGTAGCGCAGGTCGAGCATCGTGCCTTGCTGCGCCTCGACCCCCTCGGGGCATGCCGATAGCATCCGCGGCGAGACGTCCACCCCATAGAGCCGGGCATCGGGCCAGCGATGCTGCAGTACCCGCAGGTAGCGCCCCTTGCCGCAGCCGACGTCCAGCACGCGCTTGCCGTTGAGGTCTCCCAGGTGGTCGACGAGCGCCTGCACGCGCCCATCGCTCTCGAAGATGGCTGGCTCATAGATGTCGACCTCGCGGTCGAAATCCGACGCGATGCGCAGGCAGTAGGCGTCGATAAAGAACTTGGCTGCCCAACTGATCTCCTGCTCGGGAAAGTAGCGCGCGCCGGCGCCATAGCTCCCAAAGAAGCCGCCGCTGGGGTTCTGCAGCCCCTCGAGGTAGTTCATGGCGCGATCGGCCGGGCCTGGGATGCCCAGCTTGTACCAGGCGATGGAGAGCTGGGCGAGGCCCGTGGAGCACACCCAGTCGACGCCGGGATAGGCGGGGATGGCGCCATCGTGGCGCTGGATCGATTCAGCCTGGCGCAGCCCCTCGCGCGCCAGGTCGAGTTCGCCCAGGTCGACCAGCGCCTCCATCATGTAGCCGAAATAGTGCGACAGGGTGCTCATCTCGGGCTTGAAGGTGACGAGGTCTGGCAGGCGGCGATAGCGGTCCATAGCACGGCGTGCGGCCTCGACCCAGCGCCGCTCTCCCAGCCGGTCGCCCGCCTCGACCAATGGCGGCAGGACGTACAGGTTGCCGTACTCGGACAGCATCGTGCCGTCCTCAAAGAGCCAGGCGTCATAGGAAGGGGTGTGCACCACGCCCTCGGCGTCGATCTGGCTCGCGACATAGTCGCAGGCTCGCCGCAGGTTGTCCTCCATCTCGGGCATGTCATCGAGCACCGCCAGGAACCCTCGCGCTGCCTGGGAGGTATCAAAGGTGTAGGCCACGTCGTCGATGGCGGCCAGGGCGCCGTCTTGGCGCTGCACCGAGGCCTCCCAGCGGGCGAACTCGCGGGCCAGCGGCTTCTCGCCCACCCGGTAGAGGCTCGGGATGGTGTAGCCGGTGACCTCTTGCGTCGCTACCGGCGATCCCGGGTAGGGGACGATCCCCTGGCCGGGGAGCCGGTTGGCCCGTATCCAACGGATCGCTCCCTGCAGCGGGTGCTCCTGGGCGGTCGGGCCCAGGGCCCTGACGCGATCCCAGACCTGTCTGACGGCACTACGCACGCGTATCGCCACTGTACCCCTCACTATCCTTGTGTTGATGGGCCCGCCTGCTCGACGCCCGTATCGTTGGCCCCCGGTACCTCGGTCGTCGTGTCCGAATCCTCTTCCGCCACCGCGGCCGCCGGCCTCAGCGCCCCGAGGTCCAGCACCCAGGGCTGGAACCCACGCGCCACCTTGGCAACGGCGTGGCCGATCGCCTCGGCGTGCCCCACCTCGGCACGGTTGCTCCATGGGATAAAGAGGTGCTCGTCCTGGAATGCCATGAAACCCGGATAGTCCTCCCTCCTCGGCGCGACGTAATCCACGGCGGTGAATGGGTAGCCGCTGGCGCCGTAGGTGCGCAGGTGGCGAAAGACCTGGTACTCAAAGACCGGGCACGGCAGGTAGCGCCGCATCAGGCGCACCCCCTCGGCCCGGAGCGCCTCGGCCATCTCGTCGAGGTTCAGCCCCAAGACCGACGGGTCGATGCCAAAGGCATACACCCACCAAGAGCTTATGCCCTCGGCGAGGTCCGGTGGCGGCTCGACGCCGTCAACCTTTTTGAGGGCCTCCGTCAGCGCCTCGGCGCTGGCGCGCCTGCGCGCCAGGAGCGTGGGCAGGCGGCGCAACTGCGATCGCGCCACCGCCGCCTGGAGTTCCGTCATGCGGTAATTCATCCCGAAAAAGATGTGCTCGCGCCCCAGGTCGCGACTCCAGCCCTTGTCGGCGAACAGGGCCGCTCGGCGCAGGAGGTCCTCGCGGTTCACCAGGGTGAGGCCGCCGTCGCCGCACGTCATCTGCTTGGACTGCTGCAGGCTAAAGCAGCCCAAGTCGCCGACGGTGCCCACCTTGCGGCCGCGATACTCGGCCATGTGGGCTTGCGAGCAGTCCTCGATCAGCGCGATGTTGTGCTGGCGGAGCAGCTCGACGATGGGGTCCATGTCCGCGGGCCGCCCAAAGAGGTGTACTAGGATGACGGCGCGCGTCCTCGGTGTGATGTGCGCGGCGATGGTCTCGGCCGTCATATTCCCCGTTTGCGGGTCCACGTCGGCATAGACCGGGATGCAATGGCACGCCAGGATGGGGATCACCGTGCCGAGGTCGGTGATTGGGGTGGTGATGACCTCATCGAGCGGCTCCGGGTTGAGCGCCGCCAGGGCCACGTGGATGGCGGCGGTCCCGGACGTCGATGCCACCGCGCCCAGGCTGCCATAGGCGCGGGCGAACTCGGCCTCCAGCGCATCCACCTGATAGCCGTACGTGCGGTTCAGATTCTTGCTGGCGATCACCCGCGTCAGGCGCGCCAACTCGGGGAGACCTACGCAGGGGGCCGAGGAGAACCAGCGCGCGGCGGCGCGCGCCCCGCCGTCAACCGCCAGCCGGGTGCCGTCTCCTGTCGGGGCCGGCGCCGGCTCTGCCTGCGCGATGGGCGCGCGGCGCGGGGCATCCGCATAGAGCTGCCGGATGACGTCCCCCCGGTTCTCCAGCGGGAACGCGACCGTCTCGCCGGTGCGCGCCGATTCGTACAGGGCGAGCACCATCTCGGCCGCCACGATGGCCTGGTCGCCGTCGGCGGGATATCCCAGCCGGCGGCCGCTCACCCAATCGACGAACTCGCCGAACTGCCGGGCGCGGTACTGCGCCTCCGCGACGTTCAGCCCCTCGCGCTGTGGCTCCCCGTCGAGCGTCCATCGGGCAGGCGTGACCTCGATGGAGCCACGTTCGCCCTCCACCGTGAGGGCAAAGAAACCCGGCGCCAGGTCGCCCGTCTGGAACCAGAACGTGACGCCCCCCATGAATGCGATGGCGCCCGAGGCGCTGTCCTCCACCGGCAATCCCTGATACACGCCGTGCCGCCCGCGCTCGCAGCGACACGAGGCGCTGACGGGCACAGGATCGCCGATGAGATAGCGGGCCGCATCCACGAGGTGGGGGCCGTTATCGGCTAGTGCGCCGGTGACGTGGCCGCGCACCTGCTGCACCGCACCGATCTGGCCCGCCTGGATGGCGCGGGCCGCTGCTTGGAAGCAGGGATGGAAGCGGTACTGGTGGCCGCCCGCCAGCCGGACGCCGCGCGGCCGGCAAGCCGCCAGCATGCGCTGGATGTCGTCGAGCTGCAGAGCGATAGGCTTTTCGCAGAGCATGCCGCGAGCGCCCGCCTCCGCCGCCGCCACCACCGCGTCGGCGTGGTCGTCGGGCCAGATGCAGACGCTGACCAAGTCGGGCCGCACGTCGGCCAGCATCTGGCGGTAGCTGCGGTAGGCCTTGATGCCCGGCCAGCGGTCGAGGGCATCGGCCAGCGGTGGGACGCGCACGTCGCTCACCGCGACCACGCGAGCGAGGCCCGAGTCGTGGTAGCCGTTGATGTGCGTGGGGGCGATGGCGCCGCACCCGATCACCACGGCGCGGAGGGGGGGGCGGACGGCGCGCCGTACGCCCCGCGGCACGCTTTGAGCCAGGGACGCCGCTCGCGCCACTCCCCGGCGAAGGATGGGACCGATACTCGTTGCCACGTTCGCGCCTCCTCTCCTATTCCACCCGCTCCAGGTGCCTCACGCGCTCCATGGCTTCGGGGTCTGGGCTCAGCAGCGAGGGCAGCGCGCCGACCGCCGTTACCATCATGTTCATGCCGCACTCGTCGCTGAGGTGCATCCAACCCCGATAGACGTTCGACTCGCGCCAGCTTCCCCCCCAGTCGATGGTAGCATCCCAGCGGTACACGGGCGCCCACGACTCGCCATAGTCTTCGCTGAGGAGCAGCTCGGCCACCACCCCCTCGGGCGCGTTTACATCGAGGGCATGGCTGGCCAGGAACACGCCGTGCCCAAAGTGGCGAATCCACACGATGTTGCGCCGGGGCGTCTCGTGAAAGCGCGTCTCCCAGGTGACCCCACCGTCGCGCGATTTCCACACATCGCTGGACCAGCCGTCATCCGAGCCCAAGAGCAGCGTCGGCCCGTAGGATGCGATGGCCGTGAGGTTCCGGCCGGCATTCACGATGCGCCACGACTCGCCGTCGTCCGTCGAGCGATACAGGATGCGGAGCGAGTCGCCGGTGGCGGCATAGAGCGTGCCGTCCTCTGTGCTATGAACGGCGTGTACGTGGCGCTCGCCCGGGACATGGAGCACCTCCCTCCACGTGTCGCCGCCGTCGCAGCTGCGATGCACGCGACACGAGATGGCGTGCGCGGTGGTGTACTCGCCGGCCAAGAGGTACCCGGTGGTGGGCTGCTCGCACATCCGCCAGAAGCCGCGGTCGAGGTTGCCGCCGAGATGGAGCACGGTGGTCCAGCTGTCGCCCCCGTCGGTGCTGCACCGCAGCTCGCCGTCGCCGATAGCATTCCAGTAGATGCGGTCGCGCGAGTCGACGAACACCAGGTAGCACGTCTCGCCGGTAGGCAGCCGGTCCACGGGCTCCATGGTCTGGAAAAAGTCGCGCGTGCGATACAGGACGCCTCCCTTGCCGCCAAAGCCGACGCCGCGGGAGGTGAACGCGGCGCGCTCCACGATCTGCGTTGGACAGGCGATGTGAAAGCGTGGGTGCTTGGCCACCTGCTGTAAGGTGGCGCGCCCCGGAACGCCCAGCCATTGCGTCGCCGTCGTGATCCCCTCGCCGAGTCTCTTGGACACGAAGCGCTTCATCCTTCCCATGTGCTTGCCTCCATGTGGCGGGCGGGCCGATGATCCCCCGTCGATGAAGGCTGCTCGCGACGCCCTCGGCACGCTGGCCGAACGGCGTCACGCCGCCCGCCATCGCGCTTTCCGCGCCATGGATGGGATCGATGTCACAGCCCGCGATGCTTTGCGCGAGGCATGCTGCAGTAAGCGGTGGGCTCGGATGGTAGTGCTGCGAGGCTGAGGTGTTGTGTGACGGGAGCTGCGAGGTGTAGAGATCGATGCCGCAAACAGCGATGGCGCCCTACGCGGACATGATGCGTCTTACCCGTCGCGCCACGCGCGACGGCACCGTGATGGCGCGGCGCGCTGCGTGCGCCGCGCGCGACAATCGGGTCCAAGACGTTGGCCACTGGCGGAGGCGGAGCGCCTCTGCATAGATCGCCATCTCGAGGCGATCGACGGCTCGCTGGTCGAAGGGTTGGGCAGCCTGCAGCGCTCCCTGCGACAGCACGCGGCGAAACCCCTCGTCCTCACACACGCGGCGGATGGCGGAAGCTATGGCGCGCGGGTCCTCGTACTCTCGGACGAGACAGGCGCTGACGCCGTGAGTCAGGAACTCGTTCATCGGTGCGATATCCGACGTGACGATGGCGGCGCCGCAGGCGGCCGCTTCGATGAACACGATGCCAAACCCCTCCCACCGGCTGGGCGTGCACATGCAGTCGCACCACGAGTACCAGAGGGGCAACTCCGAGTTCGGGATGCCCTCCACCCAGAAGCAGCGTTCGGCGACGCCCTCCGCCTCGGCCAGCTCCACGAGTGGAGTCCGGTCGCCGCGCCCCACCATCACGGCCGTGTACTCGTCGGGCAGCAGCGCCAGCGCACGGACGAGCGTGTCCTGGTTCTTCTGACGGTCGACGCGCCCCACCAGCAGGATGTGCCGGCCGGGGGGAAAGCGATCCGCCACGGTGCTCAAGAGGTGCGGATCGCGGATGGGTCCAAACACCTCAAGGTCCACGCGATTCGGCAGGATGCGAATGCGGCCTGGGTTTGCGCCCACCGCGCGCACGCGGTCCGCTACTGCCCGAGACATGCACATGATCAGGTCGGCGTGGGCCACCGACGCGTGCAACAACTCGGGGTTCGTGTCATGGACGCTCACGACGACGGGCACCCCGGGCACCCGGTTGGTCACTACCAGGTCCGCCGGCCAAAAGCCGCCGTAGGCGCGCACCACGTCGGGCCGTATGTCGCGCAGGGCATCGCGGAAGCCCCGCTCGGTCACCCCGATGATGGTCATCCCATGCGCCTCGCGGCGCCCCGACTCGCGGGGGCTCAGGGCGAACACCTCGGCGAACATCCCCCCGGGGTTGAAATACCCCTGGATCCAGTTCAGGCCACCGCTCTCATAGTCGCCGATGGGGTCGGTGGGGACCACCACCAACCGCAGCGTCTCCGGGATCACTTCTGTGAAACCTCCGCCGACGCACATATGCCCTGCATCCCTTCGCGCGCTCGATCACGGTCGCGTCGTTCGGGCGCACGTGCGAGTGGGTAACCGTAGACGGCCGGCAGCTCGCGCCGCACGCGGCGATCGATGTAGGCGATGGCCTCGGAGGAGAGGTAGTCGCGATAGCCGCCGACCTCGCCTCGGCGGACCTTGTACGAGCCGGGGGTGCCCCGTGGCGAGCGCGCCAGGGCGGGCAATCCCAGGGCGTTCTCCTCCTCCATGCGCCGCATGTTGTCAAAGCTGCCAAAGGCCACGCACTCGTCGATGACGGCTTCGCTGATCCCTGTCATCCCCAGGAACTCGGCCGCTGCGCGAAACACCCCGGCGGTATCGGCCTTCATCTCCTCGTAGCGCACGAGATAGAGCCCTGAGGGCCAGCGCCGGTGTCGATACCAGGCGCGGTAGAACTGCAAGTACTTGGCCAGGCCGAACTCGGCGTCGTGCACCATCTCGTCGGCGGTGCCCTCCCACGGGGTGGCCTCATCGCGGTGGACATAGTGCATATAGAGCGATACCAGGGCGTCCTTGGGCTCGCGGATGAGGAGCACCACCGGCTTGCCGCGATAGCGCCGGTGATCGTGCTGCACCTGATGATACTCGCCCTCGGGAAACGATGTCATATCGTGGGTTAGCTCGATGTGAGGGACTGGCGCCGGCGGCGGCTCGCCGCCGGTGACCTGGGGATAGATGATGCTGGACAGCCACTCGTCATCCAGCCGATAGTAGCGCACCAGGGCCATGCGCAGCATGATCTGGAACCAGGTGTTGCCCACCTTGGGATAGCCCACAACGTATGCGTCGCGGTGGGGGTACTCTGTCACGCCGCGTCCCAGGATACGTCGGAGGCGCAGCCGCGCGGCGCGAACGACCCGCTGGCCGTACGGCGCCCGCCGCACCACGCCCTCGACCGCGCGGCTCACCGGTTCACGAGCGCCCCGCCGCGGGGTGCGATCCGCAGCCCCCCCTTGTCCCCCTGTCACACCCCTCACTCCTCGTGCCACGATACCCCCGCGTACCGGCTTGGCCCGGCGATGACGCTCCCCACGACGGGAAGGGAGGTATCCACCGACGACCACTCGGATTTCTGCGCCACGACGCCCTGATGATCCGTCAGCCGGCCGCCCCCCAGATAGTCACCCAACTGCACCGTGATGGTAGTGGCGCTCTCGACATAGTCCATGCATTGCGACACCGGCGAGGCCCGGCCGATGGCGAGGTCGATGGAGTAGGTCCCCTCACGCAGGCGCATATCGTGCAGGCGGCACTCGAGCACGCCGTCCCTCTCCAGGACGATGTCGCAGTGGTCGTGCATGCTGCTCACCGACATGATGCGGTGCCCCACGTCATTGGTGAAATGGGCCATGCAGTAGGGCGATCGGATCGGCTCCTGCACCGCATAGCCCACGCGCAGCACGATGGTGTCGCCGGTGCGAAACTCGGACGCCACGGCGCCGTCCGGTCGATGCGTAGAGACGGAGGTCAGGATGGGATACTCGTACGCCTCACGCCCCGGCGCCGATCGCAAATCCACCACCCCCGTCTGGAGAGGACGCACCGATTGGAGGTAGTGGTGGACCGCCTCGCCCGAGTCGCCCAGGTAGGCGGTGGTCCCGTTGGCCAGGAACAATGCCTTGGGGCAGAGGTTCAGGATGGCGTCCATGTCGTGGCTCACAAAGAGCACGGTGCGCCCCTCGCGCGCCACGCTGCCCATCTTGCCCAAGCACTTTTTCTGAAAGGCGGCATCGCCCACCGCCAGCACCTCGTCGATGAGCAGGATCTCGGGCTCCAGGTGCGCCGCCACGGCGAAGGCCAGTCGCACGTACATGCCGCTGGAGTAGCGCTTCACCGGCGTGTCGAGGAAGCGCTCCACCTCGGCGAACGCCACGATCTCGTCGAACCGCGCGGCGATCTCGTGGCGGTGCATCCCCAAGATGGCGCCGTTCAGATAGATGTTCTCCCGACCGGTGAGTTCGGGGTGAAAGCCGGTGCCCACCTCGAGGAGCGAGCCGACGCGACCCTCGATCACGGCGCGCCCCTCGGTGGGCTCGGTGATGCGCGACAGCACCTTGAGCAGCGTGCTCTTGCCGGAGCCGTTGCTACCGATGATGCCGATCACCTCGCCCTGCTGCACCTGAAACGAGAGGTTGCGCAGCGCCCAGAGGATCTCTTGCTGGGCGTCCCGCTCCTGCCGCCAGCGACGCCACCAGGCGCGCGGCGCCCGCAGCGCCGAGGTCAGAGCCTCGCGCAGGGTGTCTGTGTGCTCCAGCGCGTGCCCGATCTGGTACTGCTTGCCAAGGCCCTCAACCGATACAGCCACACGACTCACGTGATACCGCCCATCCCTAGATAATGTCCGCGAAACTGCGCTCGGTGTACCGGAAAAAGTAGGCCCCGCTCACCAGCACCACCAGCGTGATCGACGCCGACACGCCGAGGAGCGGGAGGTTCACCTGGGCTCCGGTCATGACGTTGCCCAGCAGCGCTTGGCGAAACCCCTCGACCACCCCCGTCATCGGGTTCAGGCCCATGAGGAGGCCGAAACGGTCCCCAACCAGTGAGGTGCCATAGACCACCGGCGTCGCATACATCCAGATCTGCAGCAGGAACGGGATGATATAGTTGATGTCGCGGTAGCGAACGTTGAGCGCCGAGAGCCACAAGCCAAAGCCAAGCGCCGTGGCCGACGCCAGCAGCACGAATCCGGGCAGCAGGAGGGCGGCCGGCGTGGGCGTGATACGATAGACCGCCATCAGCCCCAGCAGCAACGTGAAAGCGATCACCAGGTCGACCAGCCCCGAGAGCACCGACGACAGGGGGATGAGGATGCGGGGAAAGTAGACCTTGGTCACCAGGTTCGAGCTGTAGACCAGGCTCGTGGAGCTGCGGTTGAGCGATGACGCGAAATAGTTCCACGGGATGAGCGCCGACAGCACAAACGCCGGATAGGGCGCCTCCTCCGACGGCACCTGGAGCAGGATGCCAAAGATCACGGTAAAGATTGCCATGCTCACCACCGGCTGGAGCACGATCCACATCACGCCGAGGGCCGTCTGCTTGTAGCGCACCTTGACGTCGCGCCACACCAAAAAGTAGAGCAGCTCGCGATACTCCCACACGGTACCGAGATCAAGGGATGGGAGGCCGCGACTCGGCTTGATGACGTGGCGCCGTAGCAATGCGGCACCATTCGCAGTCCCGACAGTCGAGCCCTCGAGGGCAGATCGCACCCGAATCGGCAAGGTCTTCTCCTTCATCGCTCCAGTAGGATGCCGCGCCCGGGAGGGACACGGCGATGGGGCCGCCTTCGACAAAGCCGCGCTGGATCAGCAGGTCGACGATGCGGGCGGCGTTCTCATAGGGGCTGTGCGCGACGGTGTTCAGCACCACCTCGGGCTCGAGCGGCGGCTCGTAGGGATCGTCGATGCCGGTGAACCCGACGAGTTCGCCCCGGCGGGCGCGGGCGTACAGCCCCTTGGCGTCGCGGCTCTCGCACACCTCCAGCGGCGTGTCGACATATACCTCCACGAACCGGTCTGGGCCCACCATGTTGCGCACATCGTTGCGAGTGGCGCGGTAGGGGCTGATGGCGGCGCATACTGCCACTCCGCCGTGCCGCACGATCTCGGACGCCACATAGCCGATGCGCCGGATGTTCACGTCGCGATCCTCGCGGCTGAACCCCAGTCCCCGCGAGACGTGCGTCCGCACCACGTCGCCGTCAAGGAGCGTCACCTGCCGGCCATGTTCCTGCAGACGCACCGTCAGGACGTTGGCCGTGGTAGACTTGCCCGAGCCGCTCAGGCCGGTGAACCAGATGCACACGCCCTGGCGGTGTCGCGGCGGGTATGCGTCCGCCAGGATACTCGCCACCTCCGGGCGCGTGAACCACGGCGGCAACAGGCGCCCGGCATCGAGGTAGTGCTCGCGCACTTGGGTTCCTGATATCGTCGCGGTGCGGGAGCCCGCCGGCGCCCTGCCGGCATCGTCGTAGCGGTCCTCGTCGGGCAGGTACACCAGGTCGCCGAAGGGGATCACCTTGACGCCAAGCTCATCCTCATGGCTCTGGACGAGGGCCTGGGCATCATAGGCGCCGTAGAACGGCGAGCCGTTGGAATCGTGGCCAGGGCCGGCGTGGTCGCGTCCGATAATCATGTGGTTGGCGCCATAGTTGCGCCGGATCAGGGCGTGCCACAGCGCCTCGCGTGGCCCCGCCATGCGCATCGCCAGAGGCAGCAGCGCCAGGAGGAAGCGGCGCCGGTCGTAGTAGCGGCGCTCCAGCGCTCGGTAGGTGCGCACCCGGGTAAAGTGATCCACATCGCCCGGCTTGGTCATGCCCACCACGGGGTGGAGCAGCAGCGCCCCATCGACCTGTTCACAGGCGCGTTTGGTTAGCTCCTCGTGGACGCGGTGCATCGGGTTGCGCGTCTGGAACGCCACCACGTTGGGCCGGCCCATGCGCGCCAACCGTTGGCGCGTCTGCGCGGGCGACAGCCGCAACTCGATAAAGTCATAGTGCTGGGGGAGGCGCAGCACGCGCAAGCGCCCGGCGATATAGTGCCCGCCCCAGGCATGCATCTCTGCCACCAACGGGTGGCGCGTGTCCACCGTGCCGCACACGGCCAACGCCTCGGCGTTCAGGTCCCACGGATAGATCTCTTCGACGGTCATGACCGCCAGGATGTCGTTCCGGGCGTCGCGCAACGCGATGTCGCGGTCGAGCGCGATGCCGTCGAGCGATGCCGCCGGCAGCGTGATGGGGATCGGCGCGAGAAAGCCGCTGCTGAGGCGCATCGTCTCGAGGACGCAGGCATAGTCGGCTCGCCGCATAAAGCCGTCGAGCGGCGAGAACGCCCCAGTCGCCAGCAACTCGAGGTCACACTCGGCGCGCGTAGTGAGCTGGAGCGAGGGCAGTTGGGCGGCATAGCTGTAGAGAGTGCCGCGCTCCTCGTGGGGCACCATCAGGTCTACCAGCCTCTGTCCATACGGCGCGATCAGCTCGATCATTCCGAACCCTACACCTCCAACCGGACTCCTCTCGGCCCATCCGAGAGCCGAAAGCCGTACATCATCGCAGCCAAGAGACACGTGAGGGATGGGAGTTCAGTGATAGTAGTACTGGTTTCGCTTGAGTCGCACGCGGTTGAACACGGTACCCAGGACGCGAGCCCCCGCCTGCTCCTCCATGGCCCGGCGCACCCGCAGCGCCGTGCGACGGCTCGTGGTCTGTGCATCGATCAGCAACAACACGCCGTCGGCCTGCGACGCCAGGATGGCGGCGTCGGGCACCACCAGCGCGGCGGGGCTGTCGACGAGCAGCATGTCATACTCTTGCCTGAGTTCGCCGAGCACGTCGTGGAAGCGTGTTGACGCCAGCAGCGACGTGGGGTCGGCGGCGGGGCCGCCGCCGCGCAGCACGCTGAGGTTCGGCACCGAGGTCTGCTGGACGTAGGCTTGGGCGCCGTCGCCGTTGCACAGCAACTCGGCCAGCCCCTGCCCGTTGGGCAGGTTGAAGAGGCGGTGTAGCTGCCGCTTGCGTAGGTCGCCGTCGATGACCAGCGTCCGCCGCCCGAGGGCCGCCATGGCGAGGCCAAGGTTCGCCACCACGAGGCTCTTACCCTCCTGTGGCGCGGCGCTGGTGCACAGCAGCACCTGGGGCGCATTGCGGCCGCCGGAGAGGAGGATAGAGGTGCGCAGCCCTCGGAAGCACTCGGCCTCGCGCGAGCTAGGGCGCGACTGGAGCACCAGCGGGCCATCGGAGGTTCGGATGCGGCTCACGGCGCCCAGCACCGGCAGGCCCAACACGCGCGAATGCCCGGGCCCCTCCCACTTGAGGCGGTCGTCCATCATCTCGATGAGCAGCACGCCGCCAAAGGCCAATCCGAGGCCCGCCAATCCCGCCACCCCGACGATCAGAGGCATGCGACTGGCGACGGGTGTGCCCAGCCCCGAGGCCTCCTCGACGATGCTCAACGTGTTCGGGCTCTGCTCGCTCACCACCGACTGGTAGAGAGTCGAGTAGGCCGACTGGTACAGGATCCAGACGCGCTCCAGCGCGGCGATGCGCTCCTCTCCCTCGGCGATCTCGGCCGCGGACGTGAGCCCGGCGAGGCGGGCGCGCTCGGCCTCCAGATCCGTGGTTACCGTCTCGATGCGGGCGCGCAGGTCGATGAGCTGCTTCTCGTTGAACCCCCGCTCCTCCGTGTCCTGGCGGGCTCCCGGGCTCTGGACGATCAGCTCGTTGGCCAGGGCGTTAGCGATCACCGCCGCCCACTGGGGGTTCAGGTCGGTGACCTGGATCTCGAGCAGTTGTGACTGGGGTTGCACCCGCGCCGTGATCTGCTGCGCCAGCGCCTCGGGCGTCGTCTCCAGACCCAGCTTGTCGATGACGGCGCGCGTGACGGGCTGCCGCTTGACGAGTTGCGCGTACGACTGGGCCAGCATCGTGCTGATCGCCACGGCGTTCGGGTTCGGGTTGGCGGTCCAGATGCTGCCGCCCACCATCAGCGTGGCCTGCGCCTGGTAGAGCTGTGGCTGCTGCGACGCCAGGCGGTAGCTGAGCACCGCCGGCACGATCACGCCCAGAATCAGCAACCACCACCACTTTTTGGCCGCATTGAGGTAGCTGTTGATGGCGCTCCCCTCCGCGACGGACGGCTGCGCACTCGTGCGCCTGATTGGCATCCTTTGCTCCCGTTGTTTTCGGATCTCAGTAAGCGCCATGTCCTCGCACCACCGCCGGAATCGTTCGGAACAAGAGCTGCAGGTCGAGCCAGATGGAATAGTTGCGGATATAGTACATATCGAGGCTTACCCTCTCGTCATACGACAGGTCACATCGCCCGCTGACCTGCCACAGCCCCGTGATGCCGGGCTTGACCGTCAGCAGGTTGGTGCCCCATTTGCCATAGCGGGCCAGCTCCTCCTGGGTGATCATGCGCGGGCCAACCAGGCCCATCTCCCCCCGCAGGACGTTGAACAACTGCGGCAACTCGTCCAGACTGGTGCGCCTCAGGATGCGGCCAAAGCGCGTGACGCGTGGGTCGTCCTTGAGCTTGAACTGCCCCTCGAACTGCCGCATGAGTTCGGCGTCGTGCGTCAGGACGGCGTCGGCGTCCGTCACCATGGTCCGGAACTTGAAGGCGTCGAACGATCGCCCCCCGAGGCCGACGACGCGCCGCCTGTAGATCACCGGCCCAGGCGAGTCGAGCTTGATGATCAGCGCCACTAGAAGGAGCAGGGGCGACAACACGAGGAGCCCCGTCAGCGCCAGGGCGTAATCGAGCGCCGTCTTGAGGATGGCGCTCATCCCTGTGAGTCGGACGCGGTCCAGGCTCAGCAGGGGCACGTTGCCGAACTCACGGACACGCATCCCTGTGGTCATGATCTCATAGAGCCCCGACGCCAGCCGCATACTGATGTGCGGCGAGGTGCCATAGGTCTCAAAGATGGACACCAGGCGGTCGCGCGGGATCGCGTCGGGCACGAGGATGACCTCGCTCACCCGCCCGCTCGCCACCAGGTCGGGCAGGGCATCGATGGGGCCGAGGACGCGGAGGCCCGATACCACGTCGGCGCGCGGGGGCAAGCCGTCGTCGAGGAACCCGATGAGGGCCAGACCGCTCGCTGGCGCGCAGGCGAGCTGCTCGGCGATAGCCATCCCCTCAGGACCGGCGCCCACGATCACCGTGGGATGGACAAAGTGGCCGCGGGCACGCATCAAGCCGATCACCCGTCGTACGGCAAAGCGGGCCAGAATGTCGAACACGATCACGAACAGCCAGGCGAGGAGCAGCCACCCCCGCGCCACGACGATGCCAGGCTCGACAAAGCTGGTGAACACGACCACCATCATCCCCATGGTTGAGGCGTTCACGACGCTCGCATACTCCTGCGTCCCCCGCAGGGTGTTCTGGAGGTCATACAGGCGAAAGAGGGCAAAGATGGCCAGCCAGCAGGGCAGCATCCACAAGGCCAGGTTGCGGTACAGGTCTAGCGCCGGGATGGCGTCCTCGGCGAATATCCCCCAACCGGTGGAAAAGCGCACCACATAGGCGAGGACAAACCCCAGCGTCACCGCCAGAATGTCGGCGCCGAGCAAGAGCAGGATCAGTGATACGCCCTCCTGCGAGGGGCTCAGCGCCTGCGACGCCCGGGCCGTGGACGCCGATGATCTGCTACCAACGATACGATCCATCTCTCCTCCAGGCGAACGACGTTCGCATAGACGTTCCCATCAACCGACGCTTCACATCGCTACTGGCCCGGGTGGCGTGCCGTGATCCACGCCAGTTGTTGCATGCCAATATCGAGTGCCGAGCGGACGACGCCGGGGCTGTTGATGCTCTTCAGGAAGGTCCAGATGGGCCCCGGACGCAGCGCCCACTGGCGAAACGCGCGCTGGGCATGGGCCTCCAGCTGCTCCGCCGAGAGGTGGGGGTACGCCAGGACGGTGGAGCGATCCATGTCCACGTCCTCCCAGACGACCCCCGGGCGGAGCCAGCCGTGCTCGACCACCTCTTGGTAAAAGGGCGTGCCGGGATGCGGCGCGGCGATGTGGAACAGGGCGAGGTCGAGGGGCAGGCGCTTGGCCAGCGCGATGGTTTCGCCGATGCTCTCTTCCGTCTCGCCCGGCAGCCCGATGATAAAGTAACCCCAGTTCTTGATACCCGCCTCATGGGCCCAGCGCAGCGCCTGTTCAGCCTGTTCGGGGCGGTAGCCCTTGCGGACGCGCCGCAGAATCCCCTCGTTGGCCGATTCGATCCCCCACGAGATGAGCCAGCACCCCGCCTCGGCCATGGTGGCCAGCAGCTCGCGGTCGACGAAATCCACGCGGCTGTTGCACGTCCAGCGGAGGCGCAAGCCCTCCTGGCGGATCAGCCGGCACAGCGTGACGACCTGTTCGCGATTCACGGTGAACAGGTCGGCGTACATGTGGACGATGTGTACACCAAGCCGATCGAGTTCGCGCAGCTCGCGGACGATGCTCTCGGCGGAGCGGACGCGCACCTGCTGTCCATAGGTGACATGCTTGATGCAGAATCGACACCCCGCCGGGCAGCCTCGGCTGGTGACGACGAACGCGTAGGGGCCGCCCAGCATCGGCATGTGGTAGCGCTTGAGCGGCAAGAGGCGATGCAGGGGCAGCGGGAGGGCGTCGAGGTTGGGGATGAAGGGGCGCCGCGCGTTGACGGTGACCTCGCCGTCGTTCCGCCAGACGAGCCCCTTGATGCCTTCCAGGCTCGCTGCGCCGTCCCCCTGCGCCGCCCATTCGGGATCGGCGGACCGCATCAGGGCTTGCACCCAATCGGGGACCTCGCGGCCGTCCAGGACGTCGACCAACTCGCGCAGCGTCAGCTCGGGCTCGCCCTGCAGGATATAGTCGAGGGCGGGAAAGGCCGCCATCGTCTCGCGCGCCATGGGCGTCACATGGGTGCCAAAGGCGATGGTGCGGGAGCCCAGCGATCGCGCCAGGAAGGCGCCGTACATGTCGTTCGTTAGGGTGGGCGCCGTTACTTGCGTGACATAATACCGTGGCCGGAGGCGTCGGAGGAGATTGGTGAACTCGGGCCACCCCATGCGTTCCGCGATGGCGTCGACGACCTCCACCGCATAGTAGGGGTGGAGCAGTGCGGCCAGCTGCGCCAGCTCCACCTGCGCCCAGATCATCCCTTCCCGCGAGCGCCGGCCCACGCGGTGCTGCGAGCGGATCCAGATGCCGCCGTCGGGTGAGGGGGGGTTCACCAGCAGCACATCCAGAGCGCCGCGGGGCGCGTCGTCGCCCGCCTGGTCTCGTGTCGATCGCCGCAGATCCATGATGGCTCTCATCCTCCGTGACCGGCGCCCCCCACCACCTCGGGGCGCAGGGCGGGTTCCGGCGCCTCGCGCCCGGCCCGGTCGCGGATCACCAGCGCCTCGCGATGGCTCAGCTCTTCCAGCACCCGCATCACGAGCCACGACGTCACGAGCTGCAGCCCCACCAGGATGAGTAGCGCGCTGCCGAGCTGGTAGAGCCACAGCCGCGAGACGGGCCAGCCGTCGACACCCAATACGAGGGTCACGATGCCCAGCACGGCGCCCGCTGCGCCGGTGGCCAGGCCCACCCAACCGAAGCGCTGCTCCAGGGGTCGCGCAAAGATCGGGCGGCCGAACAGCCCCTGCCGCACGGGGCGCTTGTGAAAGAGCCCCACGAGGTAGCCAAAGGTGGCGCCCAGGGCAAAGATGCTGGCGCCGGCGACGGCCAGCACCAAGGCCGCAAAGACGCCAAAGATGCCCCACGGGCCGAGGGTGTCGATCCCCCGCAGGCGCGCGATCACCAGCGCCAGCCCGATGGCGCCCGAACCGGCCAGCGCGCCGAGCCCTACCAGTCCCAGAACGCGCACCGGGTTGTAGCCCAGGGCGGTCCAGAGGATGGTGCGCAGGAACCGCGCGCCATCGCGCACGGCGCTCAGCTTGGAGCGGCCGACGCGCTCGCGATAGGGGATGGGTACCTCCACCATGCGCAGCTGTTCGTGCAGCGCCCGGGTGCTCATGGTGGGGGTAAAGTGCAGGCCGTCGGGCAGGGGGTAGAGGTAATCCAGCGCCCGGCGGCGCAGCACGCGCATGCCGCTGGCCGAGTCGCTGATGCGGACGTTGCTTACAACGCTCAGCAGCCCCGCGAACAGCCGGTTGCCGATGCGGCGTACCACCGGCATCCCCGATTCGCCCCAATCGTCGGAGGTGCCCTTCGCCTGCCCCTCGGGCGGGCGCGCCATGCGCGAGCCGATCACCAGATCCGCATCCTCCGCGATGGCGGCGCGGCACAGGTCGGGCAGACGCTCGGCGGGGTAGGTGCCGTCGGCGTCCAGGAACGCCAGGAGGCTCCCCTGGGCGACAGAGAACCCCGTCTTGAGCGCGGCGCCGTAGCCGCGGTTGGCGGCATGGCGCACCAGCCGCACCTGACCAAAGCCCGCCACAACCTCGGCGGTGCGATCCACCGATCCATCGTCGACGACGATCACCTCGAGGCTGTCGACGCCGACCTCGTTCAAACGCGACTCCACCGCCAACACGCGTCGGACAATGTCGCCGATACCATCTTCTTCGTTGAGAGCTGGGATGATCACGGACAGTGTCTCCGCCATGCTCTCTCCCTAGTAATAGACCGTGACGCCGGAGCGAGGCTGGCAGTCGCCCACCTCGCGAATCACACACGCGGGCACGCCCGCGGCGACCGTGTGAGCTGGTACGTCGCGCGTCACCACCGCGCCGGCGCCGATGACCGCCCCCCGCCCGATGTGCACGCCATCGGTGATGATGGCGCCGGCGCCGATCCAGACGTCATCCTCGATGGCGATCCCCTCCGCGGTGATCCCCTGGTCGACGAAGGAGCAGGTGGGATCACTGAACACGTGGTTCACGGCCAGGATCTGCACCATCGGCGATGTGAACACGCGATCGCCGATGGTGACGCCCCCCTGGCCGCGCACCACGTTGAACTCGCCGATCAAGCTGTCGCGCCCGATGCGTATGCCGGCGTGCGGCAGGCCACGAAAGTTGTAGACGTGCAGCTCGGCGTGGTGCATCACCATGCTGTTCTCGCCGATCTCGATCCCCCCGGGGCAGGCGTGAAGGTAGACGCCCACGTCGAGGTACACGCCGCGATGCAGGGTGATGTTGCGCGCCTGTGCCAGACGCACCCCGGCCTCGATGGCCGGCAGGCCGTGGCTGCGCAGGATCGGCCGGTATGCCAGGGCGCGAAGCCCTACACCGACGATCCCGGGGATCCACCCGAGCGCCATAAAGAGCGCCTGCTCCGCGACATAGCGGCCAGGGCTCGACGCCTGGCGATCGAGGTAGCAGCGCAGGCGTTGCGCAGCGCGCGGCGGGTTCCGCTCCGCGGACCACGCTCGATATGCTTCCATGCCTTGCGTCACGATCGGTTCCCTATCCTCTTGCAGGCTCGGCCCGCTCGCGAACACGGTTACGGCGTTCGGTGGGATGGGGTGTAGGGGGCGTATGGCGGTGGGAGTGCTCTGCGGCTGTGAGAGGTGCGCGTTGTGGCGCGTCGTAAGCAGGAGGTACGAGGATGTCGTATCAGAGATGGGCGGGATCAGTTGGCGGTTGGATAGGCGGGCTCCAGACCGCCCTTTTGCCGGCGCTGGAGGGCCGCCGGCGGCTGCTCTGCTGCGAGCAGCGCCTCGTCCTTCAGCACCTGTTCCACCGCCTCGCGGATGCTCGGGAAGGACCGGTAGCACCGCGTGTCGGCCGGTGCGCCCTTCTTATCGGGCAGCGGCGCGTCGAGGCCGGTGAGCACCAGCAGGCATCGGCAGCCGACCGCCCGGCCCGCTTCCATGTCCGAGAGCTTGTCACCGATGAGGTAGCAGCGCGTCAGGTCGAGATCGTGCTCCGCCGCCGCCCGCAGCAGCAGACCTGGCCGGGGCTTGCGGCAGGCGCACCCCTCCTCGGGCGTATGGGGACACAGATAGATTCCCCGCACGTGCCCGCCCGCGGCGTTGAGCGCCGCTACCATGCGTCGGTGAAGCCCCTCAACCTCATCGAGTGACACGATCCCCCGATGGATGGCCGACTGATTGGTAACGATGAACACGTCCAACCCCGCCTGCGTGAGCGCCGCCAGGGCCTCGACCGCTCCGGGCAGAAAGCGAAACTCGTCCCAGTGCGTGACATAGTCGCGGCGCTCTTGGTTGATGACGCCGTCACGATCGACAAAGACGGCGGTTCCCGTGGGGGGGTAGACGCCCGTCGGCTCCAAGGGTGTCATCTCTGCGTCCGTTCGTCAAGCTGTCTCGCTCAGGCGATCACGCGCGTGGCTTTGGTGGGGATGCCGTACAAGGGGGCGGTGATGCAGATGGAGGGCTCGATGGAGAGGATGCGCTCGCGTGACCTTGTGCGATTATAGCACGCCCAAGTTAATACAGAGTTACGATGAGGTTAACGTTGGCTAGATACATCGACTCCTTGAGCGGGTCAGGATCAAACGCGCCCGCCCGCGTTGTTGCACCATGCCAAGTAGCTGGTGATGAGGTGGATGAGCATCGTGTGCAGGTCCTCGATATGGCCGTAGCGGTGGGCGCAGACGAGCACGTGTGCGTCGGCGAGGTCCTTGGCAGGGCCGCCGTCAAAGCCCAGCAGCGCCACCACCTTGGCGCCGGCGTGCCTCGCGGCGCGCATCCCCTCCAGAATGTTGGGCGACTTGCCGCTGCCGCTGATGGCGATGACCAGGTCATCCTCCTGGACGAGGTTCTTGATCTGCTCGGAAAAGATGTACTCATAGCCCAGGTCGTTGGCCAGCGCCGTGATCCAGGCGACATTATCGGCCAACGAGAGTGCCCTGAGCCTCCGCGCGCCATCGGGGTACCCCTCCGGCAGGATGTTCTTGCCGAGGTCTGCGGCCATATGGGTGGCCGCCCCGGCGCTGCCCCCATTCCCAATGATCAGCACCTGTTTGCCTCGCGCGTAGGCCTCGTGGATGTAGCCGATCACCTCGGCCACCTCGTCGAGATTCAGCGCGTCGAGGCAGTGCTGCAACCCCACAACATAGTCCCGAGCATAGCCCACGCAGTCGATGACGCTCTCTGGTGCCGTCGAGACGGCCATTATGCGCTCTCCTCTACATAGATGATCTTGCTTCCCTGTGGTTCGAATCGAAACCGCACCGGCTGTAACTCGGGAAGACTCTGTTTGATCTCGGCATGACGTTCGCGCGGGGCGTACAGGAGGAGGAACCCACCCCCTCCGGCGCCGGTGATTTTGCCGCCGATGGCGCCGTGCGCGCGCGCCCGCTCGTACCAGCCGTCGATCGTGCCGGTGGTGATGCCGCTGGCCAGTTCACGCTTGGCCAGCCAGCTCTGGTGGAGGATCTCGCCAAAGCAATTCAAATCATTCGCCTCGAGGGCGCTGCCCAACTCTCGCGCCAGCCACACCATCTTGTCGAGGGTGCGACGCTTGGCATCGTCGTGTTCGGTGTTGTGATTCTGCTCGGCGAGGATGGTTGACGACGAGCGGGTGAGGCCCGTATACATGAGGAGCAGGCGTTCCTGCAGCGTGGCGCGCGTCTCGGGAAGGCAGATGACGGGGTCGACAAAAACCGTCTCATCGGGATGGAAGCGGATGCGGCGCAGGCCGCCGTAGGCCGCGATGTACTGATCTTGTTTACCGATCGGCTTGCCGCAGGCGCCGATTTCGATGTCGCATGCCTCCTGCGCCAACCGCTCGGCGCCCACGTGGAGCCCCTTGTAGGCGTACAGCGCGTTCAGCAGGCCCACCGTGTAGGTGCTGGACGAGCCGAGGCCCGTCCCCTCGGAGGGAATGTCCGAGATGGAGGTCACCTCGATGCCGCCGTCCAGGCCGACGGTCCGCAGCCCCTCGCGAATCAGCTCGTGGCGCAGATCGTCGACGCGGTCCACGATCTCGGTGATAGAGTAGCTGGCGCGGATGCGGTGGTCGAACTTTTTGTTGACCGTGATATAGATGTACTTGTCGATGGCGGTGCTGATGACCGTGCCCTCGCCGCGGCGGTAGTAGGCGCCAAAGTCGGTGCCGCCGCCGGCGAAGCTGATGCGCAGTGGTGTGCGCGAGATGATCATGCCAATGCCCCCGGATGCGCGCCAGGCGCGAGAGTTGCCCGGTGTGTCTGAGCGACACACGCACGAATCCAACACGCCGGACGAGCCGGGGGCGCGACGACTCTACCGCCACCCGGTGGGCGTGCCGCATTGGTCTAGATTGAGCTACTGCGGCTTGATTGGCGACCTGGTGGGAATCTCACGGCAATGAGGGTTCGAAAGGGGTAATGCGCTCGGCCCAGGTCGGTGAGGCTGATGCTCTATTCTACCACGACTCGCGATGCGGCGAAAGTGGTTTTCGACCCTTTTTCGGCACACGGGGGGCATGCCATAGGGAGCCGAAACCTAGCATCTTCGAGGTTCCGCATTCACCATCCAATCTTACCTATTTCATCAAAAACATGCAAATGCGGTCTCTGCACCTCGGCAGGCGTCAACGTGCACCACGCAGGCGTTGACGCATTCGGGGGCCGGCGATATACTCGCTCAGCAGCGATTACCGCACCGCCGCGCCCGGCGGAGCACCAGAGGGAGGGCATGGGAATGCCGAGTGTTACGATTGACCGCGACGAGTGCATCAGTTGTGGGGTCTGCTGGACATCGTGTCCCGAGTTCTTTGAGGAGAACCCCGACGACGGCTATAGCCAGGTTCTGGACCAGTACAGGGCGAAGGGCGATCCCGGTCGAGGGGAGGCGCCCGACGACCTCGAGACCTGCGTGCAAGACGCCGCCGATGGCTGCCCCGTCGAGATCATCCACGTAAGCTAGCCCAGCACCGCCGTCCCTTCCCTCCATCCGCTCGCTCGACGCACTGCTCAGGGGGTTCGCATGACGGCACGAACACGGACCAGGCCCCGCACCGTACAGGAAGCCTACGACGCCATGAGCGGCTGGTACGACCTCTTGGCGGGCTGGGGGGAGGGCTTGGTCGAGCGCCAGGCCCTCCTCATGCTCTCCGCCCGCGAGGGGGAGGACATTCTGGAGCTGGGTCCGGGAACCGGGCGCGCCTTGTCGGCACTCGCGGGAGCCGTGGGCGCGTCCGGTCGCCTGTGTGGCGTGGACCTGTCCACGGGGATGCTGCGCCGGGCGCGACAGCGCCTGGCGCGCGAAGGCCAGGTGCGCCGGGTGGCGTTCCTGTGCGGCGACGCGGCTCACCTGCCGCTGCGCGCCAGCAGCGCCGATGCGGCGCTCTCCATCCTCACGCTGGAGGTGCTCGATCCGGACGGCATCGCGCAGGCGCTGGCCGAGTGCCGTCGCGTGCTCCGCCCGGGCGGGCGCATGGTGGCGGCGGCGCTGGTCGAGGGGAAACGACGCCGCCCGGCGGTGCGGCTGTACCGCTGGGCGCGCGATCGCTACCCCCTGTGGGTGAACTGCCGCCCCATCCGTCTGCGCCCTCTGCTCGTCGGCGCCGGCTTTCACGTCGTGGACGCCGCGTCGACGTCGGTCTGGGGGTTGCCGGTGGAGATCGTGTTGGCCACGAGCCCTATGCCGCGCTAGCGCGGCCGCCGGATACCCCACGACGTGACGCCTGTAGGGGCCCGCACGCCTGAGCGGCCCGGCGATCCAAACCCGGTTGCGGCGTGCGCGCCCCCCGAGAGCGCCTCAGCCCCCCTTGAACCGCGCCACGAGTTCCCGCGTGATCTCGAGGTAGCGATCCCCGTACCGCCGGCCCGGCTCGATGTAGGTGCCCTCGATCCACTCGTTAAAGCTGTTGATCCAGATCCAGTCGGGGTCGCTGCCCATCGCAGCGTCAAAGGTGGCCCGGTAGTAGGCGCCATCCTCACGGTCGCGCTTGTGGGGCGCGGAGGGCACCCGCACGTCCGGCTGGCACCCGGAGCGCAGGTCGTCCCAGCCGGGCGAGATGGTGGCCATCCAGAGGCGCGGCTGACCGAACTGGGCCTCGGCACGCCGCACACCGGCGGCCCAGCGACTCGCCTTGACGTAATCATCTGGGTACGCGGCGTGGGTGATCTTGTAGACGTACAGGCCATCGAACACGTCCAGGTAGGAGGCATCCAGGCCCTCGGCGATCCAAAGGCTGCGCCGGTCGGGATCGACCCGGGCGCGGATGGCGCCCCAGGCCTCGTGGCCGCCCACGCGTTCGAGCAGCAGTTTGGGGATGGGATAAAAAGCGAGTTCGCTGGGCTTGGTTACCAGGATATCGGCAACGCGCATCAGCATGTTGGTGGTATACACGGCGATGTAGGGATTCTTGCTGAGGAACACATGCAGGCCGCCAGCGGGCCCGGCAGCGGCTTCGCCGATAAATGCCTGGGTCTCCTCCCAGTCGAAATGGGACTGGGCAATATCCGTGAATCCAGGAATTCTGGCATTAAACTTATCCAGGGCGTTCTGATGGTCTCCGCAATTGAGGAACAACGCCACTTCCTTCTTTCTCAACCCGGGCATCAAATGCTCGATAAGGGTAAGGAGCAATTCCTGCTGCGCGCCCGCGCCACCAATGGAGATGAGTAGCCGGCGCGGTGCCCCGGCGCGCATCCGCTCCAGCCGGGCGCCGCAATCAGCATCAATATTCGAGACCAGTTCATGATCCACATAATTCCCCGTCAGAAACAGCTGATCTTCCGGTATCCCCTGGTTCCCGGGTTCCGGCGCGCCCAGATCGCGGAGGGTGCGGAAGATAAAATAGGCGGACGGCGACTGTACCGTGTGCAGGGCGCCGGGCGCCAGATGGAAGCCCAAGGGGCAGTTGTCCGGCACGACATTGACCACCCGCTTCAACCCCGCGTGCAATGCGCCCTGCGCCGTCCAGGGATGGGTGCCCAGATAGGGCGTTTCCGGAGGAATGGCGCGGTGGGTGTCCGCGAAAATGGCCGAAGCCTCCATGATGGGATAATTTTTCTCAAGGGGCTTGTACCATTTGCCGAACATGGGATCCCACAACAGTTTGTTGAACAGTTTGGATTTCTGGGAGAGGCGGGACCCCAGGGAATACCACTTGTCCAGATCGTGGATCATGCGCGCGCCCGCAGAGTCAAAACCCAGCAGATCGAACCAGTAGGGAGTGTATCCTTTTGACCGGGCGGCGGAAGCAAGGGCCATACCGATGCGGTAATGCCCGTAGCCCATGCGGATGGTGCCGACGAAAACGGCCTTGCCGTAGTCGATATCCTCGCCTTCCGCGCCTGAGAACACCTCCTTGAGTCCGATGAGGGGACCGACGGGGGCGTTGTCCCGGGCGAAGAGCGGATAGGCCGCATCAGCGTGGGCGCCGTATTTCTTTTCGTATTTCTTCCGGGTGCGCGCGGCCTTTTTCAGGGTCTTTTCGCTAATGGGAACACCATACACGTTTTTTGGGGAAGAAAGGTCATTGGACATGACAAAAAGCGGTCTCCATGGGTAATAGACTGGGACGGCGGCACAACATTTTCTGACCACGAAACACACGAAAATGTATGAAAAACACCTTGGTTACGGTGATGCAGCGCGGTGTCTCATGCGGCCACACGCGGCCGCGTTAAAATATCCGCTCAATATTACGTGGCGCGACCGGGTTATCGAGATCCGCGGAACCGTCGGGATTCAGGCCCATTTCGAGTTCTTCTTTGCCGGACTCATATTCCTCAATGGAAATGTTGCCGATGATGGACACGCGCAACCGTGTTCCGGCGCTGATGAAAGAGACGCCCGTTCCCTGGGCCAGCGTTTCCGGCGCCGCGTCCGACTTCCATTTTTTCGCCGCGCGCCCGCCCGACCACATGGTAATCACATATACGGTTTTCATGAGACAGTTCCCTGTGGATTCGACAACAGCGCCATGGCCGCCTCAACGACTTGCGCCGGGGGTATTTCACGCATGCACCGGTGGTGTTCAAGGGGACAAACAGGCTTCTGGCAGGGGCTGCATTCGAGGTCCAGCCGGATTACGGCGCCCTTTTCGTAGGGCCCGTCCGTATAGAGGGGCGAGGTGGGCCCCATAATGCAGACGACAGGCTTGTTGAAGGCGACCGCGACATGCCGGGGTCCGCTGTCATTGCAGATCAGCAGATCGCACTGCGAAAGAAGGGCCTTCATGGCGCCGATGCCGGCGATCTCCGGGGGAATTTCCATGAACCGG
>ENA-UOUL01001586-UOUL01001586.1-bioreactor-metagenome-genome-assembly--contig:-NODE-1586-length-30712-cov-4.747837_pt1 | contig 30712 bp, 14 predicted proteins | sample MGYA00249838_ERZ747220 | MGnify/ENA primary metagenome ERZ747220 (study PRJEB28778, sample SAMN05720191) | bioreactor metagenome | isolation source: Anaerobic biogas reactor | place: USA:Washington... | reverse complement strand
GGCGAGCCAATCCTCAGGCAGGAAGGCGTGCCCGAAGAAGTCATTCGCGCCGTTCTAAGCCATGCAGACCACAGCGGTGTACCGCGTGAAACCCTGATGGAAAAGGCCTTATATGCCTGTGATGAAGTCACCGGGCTGATTACCGCGGTTGCCTTAGTACGACCTTCGCGCTCCCTATTTGACCTAGAGAGTAAATCGGTGAAGAAAAAGTGGAAAGATAAAGCTTTTGCTGCTGGTGCGAACCGGGAGGAAATCGCCCAGGCTGCCCAGGAATTTGGCATTGAACTATGGAAGCATGTAGACAATGTCATTTTAGCAATGCGCGAGATTGCAGCAGACCTGGAGCTAGTTGGGAATATCGCAGCACAGTAAACGGACTAAAACATGGAATTGAAAGGGAAAGGTTTATTTGTCTGGCAAATTCAACGCTGCGAAGATGGCGACGTTGAGCAAATTGCTATGCAAGCCCAAGATGCCGGGTTATCACACCTGGTCATTAAAGTTGCCGATGGCACCTTTGCCTATAATTACAACCATGATAAAAAGATCGATTACGTCCCCCGCCTGGTGCAGGCTTTGCGCAACCGGGATATTTCGGTATGGGGCTGGCACTATATCTATGGGCAGCACCCAGAAATGGAAGCAGCTCAGGCTATCAAGCGGGTCAATCAATTTTCACTGGATGGCTATGTTGTAAACGCTGAAGCTGAATTTAAATTCTCAGGCAAAGCCGGTAGTGCGCGCATTTTCATGGGCGACTTGCGGCAAGGCCTGCCCAATACGCCCATTGCCTTAAGCTCCTACCGCTTTCCCAGCCAGCACAAAAACTTCCCCTGGCCAGCCTTCCTGGATAGTGTGGATTTCGTCATGCCGCAAGTCTACTGGATGCGCGCGCATCATAATGCTGCTGCCCAATTAACCCGCTGCGTCAGTGAATACAAAGATTTAGCACCGCATCTATCCATCTTTCCCACCGGGCCAGCCTTTAAGGAATGGGGCTGGATCCCTTACGCAGAGGAATTGGCTGACTTCATGAACCAGGCGAAAAAGCTGCAGCTAAACGGGGTCAACTTTTTTGCATACGACCAGGCTCGTCAGCCGCATATGCAGGAACATTGGCAGGTCATCCGCAATTTTGAATGGTCCTATCGCCTCCCATCTAAAAGCATTGTACAGGACTTATTCCGCGCCATCAACACCCGCAGCTACGACGATATCATCGCCCTGTACCAACCAGATGCAGTCCTGATCAACATACAGGAAGCCCTGCAGGGGGCTGAGGCTTTGCGAAAGTGGTACAAACACCTGGCAGAGGACATGGCACCAAATGGGCGCTTTATGGTCACGGCGCTCGAAAACCAGGCAGACACCATCAGTTTTGATTGGCGCGCACGCTTGAGCACCCCAAAATTTTCACTCTATGGCCGTGATACCATAACCTTGGCAGACCAGAAGATAAGCAGCCACTTTTCATTGATCAGCCCAGAACCTTTTGACCTTTAATCACCTTTTCGTTCCCATTACCCAAATCTTATAGCCGATTTATTAGTAAAGAAACCAGCCTGGATCAATTAATCCAGGCTGGTTCTATTTTAAGTTTTAATTCCCGCGGGGCAGGTAACCCCGCAGGCAACAAGGGTTATTCACCCTCCCAGTATGCAGTCAGGTCATCAATGCTGGTGAAGCCGATTATCTCATCCTTAGCCTTGACGTCAAATAGGCTCTGTCCATTTGCCATGCGGGTGCGTTTTGCCGCATCGCCAACTTTAAATAAACGGCTGGCTGCCTTACGGAAATGGCAAATGCCTTTTTCGGTTAGCTTGCCGATCATTTGCACCACTAATTGGTCATCACCATCCAGCTTCCAGGTGATTACGCCCTGGCCATAACGGCCTTGCACGGGGAAATCCTTGGCTTCCATGCGCTTTGCTTTGCCTGTTCGGCTGATGACGATGATGTTATCGCGGGCATGCAGTGCACCTGCACCAATCACAAAATCATCTTCTTTCAGCTTAAGGCCATTCACTCCTGCTGCCACTAAGCCCATCGCGCGCACCTCCTCTTCTGAGAAACGGATGCTCATGCCCTGCGCAGTGCTGAGTAAGATATCTTCCTTGCCGTTGGTAATAAAGACTGTGTAAAGCTCATCACCTTCGTTGACCTTGGCAATCGTCAAACTTGAAGCTGAAGGCCCCGGCAGGTCGCTTACCAGTGATCGTTTGACCATCCCCAGCCGGCTGACACTGAAAATATACCGCTCTGGCAATTCCGAATTATCCATCGGCACAGCAAACACATCAATCAAGGTATCTGTTGCTACTAATGGCGATATCGTATGCACTTTCACGCCTTCATCCGGCGAATTTTGCACTGGGATGGATAGGGCATGAATAGCGGCTGCCTTGCCCTCTGTCGTCACCAAAAAGATAGTATGATGTGAGTTGGTACGAATCAGGCTCCAGGGTGCTTTGCTGCCGCCCATGCGGTAAGGTTTGTCATCAACCGTTCGCGAAATCCTGCCATCATCGGTCAGTGCAACCCAAAACACTTCCATGGGCATCACGTCTGTTTGGGTCAGAAATTGCGAGGCTTTTTCACCTGCGCCAAGTTGAATGATCTGGGTGCGGCGGGCATCGCCATACTTACTCTTCACTTCCTTGAGTTCATCAATCACCACCTGGCGCATCCTTTTAGGCGATTTCAGCAGCGCTTTTAATTCAGCGATCTTAGCGGCCACTTCTTGATATTCAAGCTCAATTTTCTTACGTTCCAATGCGGCCAGGCGCCTTAAGGGCATGTCCAAAATGGCATTAGCCTGCACCTCATCCAGTTTATAACGCCGCATCAAGTTTTCCCGCGCTGTCTCCACCCGCTGCGAGCGCCGGATGATATCAATGATCTCGTCCAGGTTTTGCAAGGCAATCCGCAGCGCTTCCAGGATATGCAAGCGCTCCTGGTTCTTGCGCAGTTCATACTCACTGCGCCGGCGGATGACCGTTTGGCGGTGCTCGGCATAAACGCGCAACGCCTGTTTGAGGGACAGCTTTAGCGGGCTGCCATCCACAAGCGCCAGGATATTCACGCCAAAGGTGCTGTGCATGGGCGTGCGTTTGTATAAAATAGTTAAAATATTTTCTGGATCAGCTGTCTTGCTCAATTCGATCACGATGCGCATGCCCTGCCGGTCGGATTCATCTCTCAGGTCCACAATGCCTTCTAAAACACCGTCACGCGTCAGTTCAGCAATGCGTTCAATCAGGGAGGATTTATTGGTCATAAAGGGCAACTCGGTCACAATGATGCGCATGCGTCCCCTGGCCATCTCCTCCATCCGTACCTTAGCGCGAATTTGGATACGTCCATTGCCGCTGCCATAAATTTGGGCAAGCGGTTCAGAGGTTTCGTCCTGGATGATCAGCCCGCCGGTCGGAAAGTCGGGACCTTTTACAAAGCGCATCAGGTCCTCCACGCTGATGTCCTCAATCTTGTCCCAATTTTCAAGGACCAAAATGAGCGCATCGGTTATTTCATTCAGGTTATGCGGTGGGATATTGGTGGCCATACCAACCGCGATGCCAGAAGCGCCGTTAATTAATAAGTTGGGAATGGCTGAAGGCAGCACCATGGGTTCTTTTAGTGTGCCGTCAAAATTATCAACATAATCCACCGTATCCATATCCAGCTGTTGCAGGATATCCAGCGCAGGGTTGGTAAGCCTGGCTTCGGTATAGCGCATTGCGGCAGGTGGGTCTCCATCCATGCTGCCAAAATTGCCCTGGCCGTCCACCAGCATATAGCGCTCTGAGAAATCCTGGGCCATCCTGGCCATGGCATCGTAAACTGCCATATCGCCATGGGGATGATACTTGCCTAAAACCTCGCCGACAATCCTGGCAGATTTTTTATGCGAGCTCTCCGCCCGCAAGCCCATATCATACATGGCATATAAAATGCGGCGCTGAACGGGTTTAAGCCCATCCCTTGCGTCTGGCAATGCCCTGGAAACGATCACGCTCATGGCATAATCCAGGTACGATTGCTGCATTTCAGTATTTATATTGACTTTTTTTAATGACCCAAGATCCATAGGTACTCCTTTATCCACCAATCATGTTTTCAATATTTTAAAGGCGTCAAGAAATTTTATCCTGCCTGATGATTAGCAGCATAAATATAGCATAAAAAAACCCGAGGCAAACCTGCCTCGGGTATAAATTTGGCTGATACTTTTCCTAATCTTCCGTATCCAGGTCATCAGAATCCAGTAAGTCATCTGAGTCCGATAGATCCGAAAAATCGTCATCATCTCCATCATCTAGGGCAAAATCATCATCATACTTATTGAGATTACCAAAGATATGTAATTGCTCTACCTCGATGTTCGCTTTGCCGGGTTCCACTTCACTGACCAGTTCGTCAAACCTGCCAGGCTCAAAGCCGGTACCGGCTGGGATCAGTTTACCGATAATCACGTTTTCTTTCAAACCATACAACGGGTCTTCCTGCGAGGCAATCGCTGCACCAGCCAAAACTTTAATAGTGTGCTGGAACGAAGACGCCGATAGGAATGAATCGGTGCTGAGCGAGGCTTTCGTGATACCCAACAAGATATCCACAAAACGCGCTGGCCGTAAGCCCTTGGCAATCATTTCCTCATTGATGCGACGGATCTCTAAGCGGTCCACCATGTCCTGCGGCAGGTATTCTGTATCGCCAGGGCGCACAATTTGCACCTTGCTGAGCATCTTGCGGATGATCACATCAAAGTGCTTGTCATTGATATTCTGACCCTGGGTACGGTATACCTGTTGGATTTCTTTCAGCAGGTACATTTCACAAGCATCACGCCCATTGATGCGCAGAATGGTATGCGGGTTCAAAGAGCCTTCAGTCAGGGGTTCACCTGGCTCAACCTTCTGACCTTCGCTAACAATTAGACGCGAGGTTGAAGGGATTTCATAATCTTCTGATTCACGGATTTCATACGAGACGATAACTTTACCGTCCTCAATACGAACACGCCCGCCATGCTGCGTGGTAATGGTTGCTTCCTCATGCGAAGCCACCACGCCGCCCACTTCAATTTCGCCCTCATCCTCAACCATAACCTGCCAATCTGCTGGAATGTCATACACATCCGAAACCATCTCGCTGTGTTCCACACGTACCAGGCGTTGATCGGCAAATTTTTCAGATTGAATGATATGTGCTGTGCCCATAATATGGCTGACAATTGCCTCACCTTTAGGCATCTTGCGGGCTTCAAATAACTCTTCCACGCGGGGTAGACCAGTGGTGATGTCACCACCAGCCGCAACACCGCCGGTGTGGAAGGTACGCAGGGTCAGCTGGGTACCAGGCTCGCCGATGGATTGGGCTGCCACGATACCAACAGCGGAGCCAAGGTTAACCATCTTACCTCGCCCGAGGTCAATACCATAACAACGCGCACAAATGCCGTGCACCAATTCGCAGGTCAATGGAGAGCGCACTTTGATCTCAGGTACGTTCGATAAAGCAATAACCCTGGCAAGTTCTTTGCTGATTAGGTCATTATGCTCGCCGATCACTTCACCAGTCTGGGGGTCAACCACTCGGTCAGCCAGTAAGCGGCCGTAAATACGTTCAGTAAAGGGCTGGCCGGCTACATCATCCGCTTTGCGCAGGATAATGCCTTCTTCGGTGCCACAGTCCTCGCTGTTAATAATCACATCTTGTGCAATATCCACCAAACGACGGGTCAGGTAACCAGCGTCTGCCGTACGCAGCGCGGTATCTGCCAGGCCTTTGCGGGAGCCGTGCGTAGAGATAAAGTATTCCAGGGCATTCAAGCCCTCACGGAAGTTAGAACGGATAGGCATGGGGATAATGCGCCCGGATGGGTCTGCCATCAAACCACGCATGCCGGCTAACTGCGATATGGGGCTAAAGCCGCCTTTGGTCGCGCCAGAGTTGGCCATGGTAGCCAGGTTGCCGTACGGGTCCATGTGCACGCGCACAGCCTCAGCCACTTTTTTGGTCGTTTCCTGCCAGACCTCGATAATGCGTTCGTTTTGTTCCTGCTCGGTCAAAAGCCCGCGCCTAAAATCGCGCTGCACCTTTTCCACATCCAGCAGGGCTTGTTGAACAATTGCTGCTTTTTCAGGTGGAACGGTGATATCCGCCACGGCAAGGGTGGAACCAGAGCGGGTTGCATACTTAAATCCAATATCCTTGATCTTATCAGCGGCTTCGGTGGTGGCATCCTGGCCAGAAACATCATACAGGTCAGCGATGAGATCGCGGATGCCGCCTTTTTCAAGGGTCATGTTACAGAATTGCATCTCTTCAGGCAAAATATCGTTGAAAATTGCCCGGCCAACAGTGGTGGTGATGATACGTGTTTCTGGAGCTGGTAGACGGGTACCCTCATCGTCGTAATAGGTCTTCGTGCGCAGTTTAATGTGCGCATGAACATCCAGTTGCCCGAGTTCATAAGCCATAATCACTTCTTCAATATTGCCAAACACGCGGCCTTCTTCAACCTTGGCATGTTCATAATCCATGGTCAGGTAATACACGCCTAAGACCATGTCCTTCCCTGGGCTGATGATTGGCTCACCGCTGGCTGGTTTGAGCAGGTTCTTGCTGGCAAGCATTAGCTCGCGCGCTTCAGCCACTGCCCGGTTTGAAAGCGGCACGTGCACGGCCATCTGGTCACCGTCAAAGTCAGCATTGAAGGCTGTGGTTACCAAGGGGTGCAGTTGTATGGCGCTGCCCTCGATCAAAACAGGTTCGAAAGCTTGAATACCAAGCCTGTGCAGGGTTGGGGCGCGGTTTAACAGGACCGGTCGTTTTTTGATGACTTCTTCAAGCACTTCCCATACCTCGGGGCGATTGCGTTCAATAAAACGCTTGGCGCCTTTGATATTAGAAGTGTAGCCATCGTTGACCAGGCTGGAAATTACAAAGGGTCGGAATAGCTCTAAAGCCATCGATTTTGGCAGGCCGCATTGGTACAACTTCAAATTTGGCCCAACCACGATCACCGAACGGCCGGAGTAGTCCACGCGCTTACCAAGCAGGTTGCGGCGGAAGCGGCCTTTCTTGCCCTTAAGCATATCGCTCAGGGAGCGTAATTCGCGCCGGCCGCGGCGGGAGAGCATCTTGCCGCGCTGGGAGTTGTCGATTAAAGAGTCCACGGCTTCCTGGAGCATGCGCTTTTCGTTGCGCACGATCACGTCCGGTGCACCCAATTCCAACAAGCGCTTTAGGCGATTATTGCGGTTGATGACCCGTCGATACAGGTCATTTAGATCGGAGGTTGCAAAGCGGCCACCATCTAGCTGCACCATTGGGCGCAGGTCAGGTGGAATGACCGGCAGAACAGTCAGGATCATCCACTCGGGCCGGTTAGTCGAACGCCGGAAGGCCTCCACCACTTTTAATCGGCTGGTAGCTTTCTTACGCTTTTGTTTGCTGCGGGTGGTACGGGCTTCCTGCCATAATTCTTCTGCCAGGGCATCCAAATCTAAGCGCTTTAAAATGTCATAGAAAGCTTCAGCGCCCATATCAGCCTTGAAAACCTGCCCCCATTTCGATTTCAATTCACGATAGCGTGATTCGCTCAGGAAGGTGAAAGGCTGTAATTCGTAAAGCTCGTCGCGGGATTTAGCATTTTCTGTTTTGGTGATGGCTTCTTGGTCTTCCAGTTGGGCACGCAAGCCATTCATCACTTCTTCTGCTTCGGCGCGGATAGTTTCTTTTTCCATCTTGAGACTATCATGCTTGAGATCTTTCTCAGCTTTCAAGTCCTTCTCAAGCACTTCCATCATCTCTTTGACGACTTTTTGTACCTTCGAGATATGCTTGGAGGCAACTTCCTCACCAACGTCCACAATGGTGTGTTCACTGCCAGCAGCAGAGAAAACCACTGCTTTGCGTACAGTCTTGCCAGATTTTTCTTGTAATTCTTTTTCAAGGCGCTGGCCTTCTTTGATCACAGGCTCAAAACGGCTGGCAATTTTCTCATCAAAAGAGCTGTTGACTGCTTCAATTTGCCCGTCAAGTTCTTTCAGCTTGCGGTCACGATTGCGTTTGTTCTCTGCAATATCGCCGTTGACCTTCTCAATCAGCTCACGTTCAGAAATGCTGATCTCATCCTCAAGCCTTTTCAAAGCTTTCTGGCGAGCATCTTCATCGACATAAGTGACGATATATTGTGCAAAATATAAAACACGGTCTAAGTTTCGCCGTGAAATGTCCAACAGCAAGCCCAGGTAAGATGGGATGCGGCGGGTATACCAAATATGGGCAACCGGCGAAGCCAGGTCAATATGACCCATTCGCTCACGGCGCACTGAAGAGCGGGTGACTTCTACGCCGCATTTATCACAAACGATACCCTTGTAGCGCGGGTTCTTATATTTACCGCAGTAACACTGCCAATCCCGCGTTGGTCCAAAAATCGCTTCACAAAATAAACCATCCTTTTCCGGGCGCAGACGTCGGTAGTTAATGGTTTCGGGTTTGAGCACCTCGCCGTAAGACCAGCCGTGGATGGCCTCCGGAGATGCCAGGTTAATACGGAGCGCTTTCATTCCTTTAGATTCCACTCATGCCTCCTAAACATTGGGAGAATAGTTTTAATACGCAATAAAGCCCTGAGGTTGTATTCCCTCAGCAAGCTTTTCAACTTTTCCTCGATATTCTTGTTATAACATGCAATCTAAAATTATATCAGTTATAAGCTTTATTTGTCAACCTTTTTACACAAATAAACCTTCACTCTCTTGGTGAATTCCCCCATACTAGACCCCATTTTACTACAAAATTGGGCTGATGGGAATCTCAATAAAGAAACTACTACCCTTACCCAATTGGCTATTAACCCAAACCTTGCCGTTGTGTCTTTCAACGATAGATCGTACAATTGCCAAGCCCAGCCCATGCCCTTTTTGGGGTTGGTCAAGCCCTGGTTCCAGGTGAAAGTAGCGGTTAAACAACTTGGGAATATCCAACGGTGCGATCCCTGCTCCCTGGTCCTTAATTTCAAAGCGCAGCTTATTGGTATTCTTGGATAGTATCAGCTCAACCGTGCCGCCTATTGCCGAATATTTAATCGCATTATCCAGCAGGTTAAACAGAGCTTGCTGCAGTAAAATCCGGTCAGCTTCCAAAATCAATTGGTCCAATTCGTTATGATCTACCTCAAGTGTCACCTTGCGCTGCTTGGCAAACACCCTGACAGTCTCCAGCGAGGCTTCTATTAACTCGTTCAGTGCAAATTGTGTGTATTGCATCGCCTCACCGGCATCCAACCTTTCCAGGCTGAGGATATTATTTACCAGCCGCGACATGCTTTCAATGCTGCCGTGGATACGCTGCATGTACATTTGCTGCTGTTCGCTTAGGTTGCCAATATTTTGCACCATATTGGCATAACCCTTCATTAAAACCAACGGACTGCGCAAATCGTGGCTGACGTTGGTCACAAATTCTGTTTTTTGGGCATTTAAAGTCCGCAGATGCGTGGTATCGCGCAGGGTGCAAATCACCCAGCCTGCCGGTAATTTCATGCGCATACTGATAACCTCAAATTCCTCCCGGTTCCTGAGGTTGATTGTCTTTGCCTGCGGCTGTTCAGTCGCTTTTTCAACCAGGCTGATGATGTCCTCATATGGGATCACTTCACCCAGCTTTTTTCCTGTGCCAGCTTTCAAAAGCAAGTCTTGGGAATCCCTTACGGCTTGGTTGGCATACACCAGGCGCATTTCTTCATCGAAAAACAAGAGCATATCCGGGATGGAGTCCAGCATGCTAGCGTATTGATCACGTTTATTTTTCGCGTTCGCAATTTGCTCAGTGTTTTGGATGAGTGCTGAGGCACGTTTTTTCAGGTGCTCGTAATAATCGATATCTGCCTGGCTGAACCAGCGGTTTTCATCAAAGCCAATCCACAACGCACCAGCCTGCGATTCACCTTGCCCCAAAGCAAACGCAATCAGCGCTTTGGGATAGGGGTTATCCTCTGGCAAACCAAAAACCTGGCTGATTTTTATATCACTCAATATTAAGTTGCCTGTATCTGGTAGGTGCTGGAGGATGGTCGTATCCAGGTAGGCATAATTACGGTTCATGCGCCCCTGGCCTTGCCGCAAGCGTAAGGCTTTTTTATCGCCTGTGACCTCTTTTTCCAAGAGCAGCATCCGCGCAGATACAGCGCCATGGCCCAAACAGGCTCTCAGGATCGTAGACAAGGTTTCTTCAAAAGTTTTATCACCCTCATGCGCATTTTCTAAACTCCTCAAGCGGTATTGCACATCGGCTTGGTCACGCAGCTTCTGGCGTAAGCTTGCCAGTGATTTTTGCAGTTCACGGCCAATACCGATATAGCTTGGCCTTTCGGCAGGCTCCTGGAAGTCGCCACCCAGCAGACGTTCAATTTGAAAAATGGCATTCGTGAGGGCATTACGCGGCGGGTGTTCTCTCAGTAAGCGCAACGGGCGCCAATGGGTAGGCAAAAACCAACCCAGCAGTTGGCACACAAGCCCGCCAATGAGCACGCTCACAAGCAATGGTAGGGCCGTTTTCCAAGTCGCCATAACTGAAAACTGCAGTCGCTCATATAAGCTGCCCGTGCTGGGCAGTAGCTTAACCACGAAGATAAGTGCTAAATTCAATATTAATGCGAGGAAAGCGCCAAAAAAGGGTGGAAACAAGGGCGTATCAGCTTTGCGGTAGTGCACCTTAGCACTCAACCAAGCAAAAGCAAGCACCAGGTACATATAAAACAAGGGGGTAAACAAGTCATGCGTAAAAAAGCCTGCCTGCAGCAAACCCGAGGCAAGTGCTAGGGCTAACGCTGGCAAAATACCCACCAGGCCGACTGCTGCCAGCCAGGGGATTGCGGCCAAGAATAAAAATTCTAGCGGCTCTGGATCCGCAGATGGCAAAATTAATTGGAAATCAAGGGTCAGCCGGGCAAGGAAGGGACTTGCCAGCATCAGCAGGCTCAAACCTGCCATCCAAACCAACTGCATTCTTTGGGCTTTATTCCCAATTCTGCGCAATTTTGAGGCAAAAAAGATGGAAAGTGTGAACAAAACAATCCAAATTAGCCAAAGGGATAGGTGTTCTGGCAGGTTTATCGTGAATGGCATCTTATTCGATACGGTCTAAATAATTTCCAATAGTGTGTTTCTCTGTTTGATTATAGCATTATCTAAAAAACGAGGCTCAAAAAAAACGCCCTTTCTTGCGAAAAGGCGATTTTTGTAGATCACGGTCAGTCTTGAGGCCTTTTTGCTTGCTCATCCAGTTTCTTCCAGGCCTGCTTGTGCAGCCAACCCCTTCTGCTGGCAATTTCCTGTGCCCGCACTTTTTCTGTCCAAGCCTTAGTCGCCCGCCAGGCTTCTTGGAAACAGGCCTGGCTGAAATATAAGCGGTTTTCAATGCTTGCGTTGGTTTTTTCCTTTACCTTTGCAATAAAACCTGCTTCAAGGGCATCCCGCTCTGCCTGGAATAATTTTATGCGGGTGGGATAGTTTTCCAAGACAGCCCGGTGCAAATCTTCGTGTGACCACCAGTAAACTTGCGGGTCATAAGTGCCTGTGGCAAAATTACCCATGTCTGGTAGCCCAGAGTCAATCCAGAAAGGTTTAAAGATACTGGTGCAAGGCGCAGCCGAGTCGGTCAGCCAGTGCGTGGCAAAGCCATCTTTAACCTGGCTCACCATCGAGCCGGTGGTTTGGCTGATGCGCACTGGCCCCCAACTCAGGTGCATACACACCTGCGCACCCATCAAGCCTTTATCCGGCCGCCAATCCGCATCGGCATTCTCGCCATGGTCGCGCAAATACGCCATGGCATCCTCAAGCGTGATGCTACCTTTCTTTCCTTCGAGGCAGCTGGTGGTGCGGCACTGCCTGTTTTTCGCGTCTGATCCAAAGGTGATCAGGAAGTCAGAATAGCAATCCCTAAAGCTAAAGTCTGCCTCATCCTTACACCAGCCTTTTTCTATGGCAAAACTCACCAGGTCCGCTGAAGCCAGGTCGTAATCATTGGTGATGGTTAGCCCGTTTGAGATGCTGCGCACATCCTTGACTTTTGCCGCAGCCCAGTGGCGGTCCACCGTCTCCAAAACCCAGGCTTCCTGCGGATCTGCAATCAAGAAGCTGTTGTGGTAATAAAGCGGGTGTGCAAAGCCGCAATTGCCGCTTTGGCCATAGCGTTCCAAAAGTTCAGTGATCACGTCCACAGCCTTCCTGGCTGTATCAGCTCGTTCCAATGCCAGGCGCAAATAATCCATACCAATCAGGCCTGGTTCTTTGCCTGCTGGCACCTTTGAGAAAATGGCTTCATTACCAATCATCACCTGGTGCTCATTCGCACCCATTTCTGCGCCCCAAATCCAGAAGGGCTTTGCCAGCAAAACCGCGTAAGTTTCAGCCACTTGGGGAATTGAAATATAGGTGCATTGCACTTGCGCCCCCTCAGGGTGCGTAGCATGAGAAAGGTACATTAATTCGTGGGCTTCGTTGCCATCTCGATCGCTATTCTTGGCAAAAATAAGCGATCCATCGGCGGTGGCATTGGGTAGGGCAACCAGCGTATCACACATGGGCTAATACCTCCTTGATTTTATGCACCACTTCTTCAATGCATAGGTTCTCAGTATCAATCACCACCGCGTCATCAGCAACCTTCAGCGGTGCAATATCGCGCGTTGAATCAATTTGATCGCGCCGTTTTAATGATTCCAAAATATCCTCAAAGGTAACCTGGTTTCCGCGATTGATCTCTTCCAAATAACGCCTGCGTGCTCGTTCCTCAACCGAGGCATCCAAATAGATCTTCATGTCAGCATCTGGTAAAACAACCGTGCCAATATCCCTGCCAAGCATCACGATATTGCCTTGCTCGCCAATACGCCGCTGTTGCAATGTCATGGCTGCGCGCACGCCTGCGTAAGCCGAGACCGGGGAGACATACTGGTTCACTTCCGGCAATCGGATATCCCAGGTGACGTCCTTGCCATCCACAAGCACGTCAAAAGCCCGACCATCCTCAATGCTGGCAGGTTTAACATCTATCTGGATGTGTTCAGCCAGGTTTGTGATGTTAACTTCGTCACAAATGCGGATGCCCGCCTGTAAGGCAGCCAAGGTCACAGCCCGGTACATCACGCCCGTATCCAGGCAGAGGTATCCGAGCTCATTGGCTAAGCGGGTGCCCACGGTCGTTTTTCCCGAGGCAGCTGGCCCATCGATGGCAATAACTTTTGGCAAATTAATCATGTGCAATATTCCTTTATTAATTAGTTTTTTGACTTCCAATAAAAAAGTCAACCCTGCTCCATAAAATGAGTGTCGTTTTTTCTATCGCCGGTTCACGGCGAACTGCCCAGCGTAATAGTACATCAATAGTCATGGCCTGCCAGGTTGGCTTTTCCTGCCAACTGAAAGCCTCCCCTCGGTAGGCCGCCGCGAGCTGCGGCAAGTCCTGTGCTTTGGTGATCACAAAATCGCTAGGATTATCCTCTGGCATCATCGCCGCAAAGCGCACTTCCCCAAAATCCCTCAATACCCAGGCTAAACTTGCCTGCGGGCTGTCAATGACCAATACACCTGCATCCTCGGCTGGCACCCCAGCCTGGCTGGCAATTGTTTGCATTGTGCCGCTCAGCATATCGCTTAAGGGCATAAAGCTGCCCTGCCCCCATATCTTTTGCGAACGGGTAGCGTGCGGGCCCAGGTTGGCAAAGCTCAGCGCTAAGGTAATCACAGACAGAGAAATAACCAAAGCCATCAAACCGCTGTATTTTGCCAACCCAACATCCCAGCCCAAGCCAATCAGGATCAAGGTAATTAACAGCAGGATAATGCCCGCACCAGCCGCCAATAGGTAACGCAGTAAGTTTTGCTGCATAAGGGCTGGGTCTGCTAGGGCATTGAGGTTCATGCTGGTGAAAATAATCAGGATGAGCGCAAATAAAATGATGATAACCTGCAGATTGCGATTTTCAGGGTCGACTCTAAAACATGACAGGATCTTGGGAATAGCCAGTGCCCAAATGGGTATGATTGCCCAAGCCAGGTCAGCCGTGTGCCTGCCTGGCATAGCAAACACAAGCCCTAAAGCTACCAGTGCCCAAATGCTCAGCAGCCTGCCAATGCGCTTGTGATTTACCCAGGCAGATATGCCTGCCCAAATTGCAAAAATAAGGGGTAGGAATTGGTTAGTCAGAAGCATCCAAAAAGGCTGCCATACCGGCAGGGTAGGCGCTTGCGTAAAGCGCGCCGTAAAGTCCACCAGCCCGCTCATCAGCGCTCCTAACCCAGCTGGGTAAAGGCTGAATGAAGTCCCCAATACCAGTAGCGTGATACCAAAGGCTGACAGCATTGTGAGAAATGAATTTTGCGTGGTCACATCTTGCACTGAAAACCCGCTTAAACCCGGGGGTAAATCAAGCTTCAATAATCGTGCAACCAGCCAGGTCAGCCCCAATACCAGCAGCCCTAGCCAAAAAGAAGGCCCGCCCAGCAAGCCCAGGGCAAGGAAAACTCCCGCCAAACTGCGCTTACCCTTTATTAGGTAACTCAAACCCATCAACAGGCCCAGCAAGCCAATGATAGGGCTACCCGCCTGGCGTGAAAGGGCAACCAAGCCCGTGTCCAGCGCCAGCCCAGCGGACAGGGTCAAAGCCAGCAAGCTGCCCAGTTGCTTGCGCCATATATAGGGCAAAAAGACCAGCAGGCTGCCAGCCATCGCCGGCCACCAGCGTGCCCAAAAATTGCTTGCTTGCCCCAAGAAAAAGCTCAGTGCTGTCAATCCAGTGTAGCCAAGCTGGTTGCTCACCCCCACTGGCTCTCCCCGTGCGATGGTTAATGCCTGCCAGGCATACACAGCTTCAGGCTCGCTCAAAGGCAACACTCCCAAGCGCACGATGCGTAAAAACAAAGCCAGCGCAAAAATGGCTAGAAAGTAAAGAATGGCTTTGTCTTGGTCTTTTTGTCTCATAAGTTCAATTAATTGCCAATCCAGGTCTCATAAATGCGCGCATTTGTTCGCTCGAAAACCAGTACAAGGTAATCACGGAACTTTGCTTCTTCCAATGCATAAGTGCGCAGTTCCAACTCGCCCACGAAAATATAGCGAATATTATACATTTCAATGATGGCTTTAGCCTCATCCCAACGCGGGGTCGAGTAAAGCCGGTTGATATCGGCCTGGCGCGAACCCATTTCTTCGCCGCCGCCCCGCCATTGCGAAATATGCCCAATCCAGCCTAAAACCGTTGGCAGCCCCGAAAAGGTCGACACGCTAGCATAGGTCGTATAACTCCCACCAGTCGGGCTGACGGCTTCCACCAGCGTCCCAGCCGGTGCCTGGGCTAACCAATCCACTGCCTCCATCATGTCAGGCATTACCTGGCGGTAGTAATCTGTGCCGTCCAGGGTCAAGCCGCCGTAGGGTCTGAAGCCGCCGGTTTTAGTCCACAAAGATACCAGCGGGTAAACCAAACCCATACCCAGTGCTAAAGTGATCAGCAGCCTTCCTGCCCATACCCACTTACGCGAGAGCAAAAAACCCACCAATAAGCCCGTGAAAATTAGCGCAATTATTCCCATCAGCCAATCTGAAGCCAAGCCGCCTAACTGAATATCTATCCCATCAAATGGGATTGCGGCTTTATTATTCACCACATGCAAGCCAAAAATGATTAATCCCAGGGCGGCAACAGCCAGCAAAAGTCCGCGCACCAGCCAGCTCCACCTGCCGGACTTGCGCCACAAGACGACGATGCCGTAGCTGGCCGCTAATGACCATAAAATCCACACCTGGAAGTAAAACTTGAATATCGTATTCATGCGCACGCTGAACTGGTCGCGCAGGTAAATAAATTCAGGCGCAAGGGCTAACAAGGTGCCCCACAAAACCAGCAGCAGGACAAACAGGGTGTAAGGGTTCACATTTGTCTTGGGTTTCTCGTCGAACGCATCATCAGCTTCTATTTTTCGTGATCGCAACAATAGGCTCATGGTCAAAAAGCCAATCAAACCCAGGCTCATCCAGGTCAGCGGGTCTAACAAGCGCCGGCGCAGTGCTTCCCATAATAATTGAATCGTGCTAACCTCGCCCGCCCCCTGAAGCCAGAGAAACAAACCGCCCAGTTCGGGCAGTTTCGTCGCCAAGAAGGAAAGTCCCCACGAGAAAACAAATAGCAAAGCCATGAAGCCAAAGGTTAAGCCAAAAGCTGCCTTAAAATTGCGCGCTTTTTTATAGCGAATGAACTCATAAATCAGGTAGATTATGATCGGCACCAGCAGCGGGCCGAACATCACCCAGAAATACACCCCGCGCGTGTAAAACATTAGGCTGGGCAAAATTCCGCCAGCCTGCGAGGCAAAGCTGAGGAAGAAAGGCAGGTACAGCAATATCGCCGGCACGCCAATGCCTGCCATCAACAGCGCAAATTCAAGCAGCCGTCTAGTAGACCAGCCCTCGCGTTGATAGCGCCAAAGCATATAGGCTGCTGTAATCAAAGCCAGGTAAAACGGCGCATCCCAGGTGTTCAAGAAGGCCAACCCACCCACCGAGATAATACTGAGCGATAAGGGCAGCCAATCTAGAGGCAGGTTCAACTTGGCGATGCGCAGTTTCCCTTCCAGACCGCCCAAGTACACATTCAGCGCCTGGCTGATGATCAGCAGCACAAATGGCATGGCCAAAACATGCGGGTGTAAGTCAGACAATAGGTAGGAGAAAAACGGGAATTCATCAATCACTTCCACGCTTTCCATGTTAAGCCGAAAGTCTTGCAAGACGCGTGAAGCCCCCCACCACTGCACGCCGCCCGGCCGCGACGGCAGCCAAGAGAGCAGTCCGCTGGGTGGTTTGGTTAATTCATTGAGATTAACGCGCGCCCAAAAAGCAGAAGTAAGCATGCCATCCGCACCTGGTGACCAAAACAGTCCCCTGGCATGCAGGATATCCAAAAAGCCGTGCCAATTTGAGACGACCAACAGCAGCAAAGGGGCTGTCAGTGCTGCCCAATACAGCCAGCCTGGCGTTGCACTGGTCTCATCCTTGCGCTTGCGCATCCAGCGCAGCTTGACCAGGTCAAACAACACTCCGTAAGCACCTAAGGCAGTCAGCGAAAACCACAATGCTGCGCTGAGGTTATAACCAACCCCCGCGCTCACGCCCGTGATGCGGATTAGCATGGCAATCATGACATACCCAAAGTAATAATAAGAAATACCATACCCAGATAGCCAGGGGTCGTTTGGTGGGAAGCTGGGTGATCTCAAGATAGAAGTGATAAACGCCATTTCCATCGGTTTTTCGGTGCCGATAATGGCCGGGTTAGCCGCGCGCACCAGGCTCCACAGGGCAAAGGCGAGCAGGAACATGCCTTCCACGAACAAGATAAGCTTACGGTTTTGCTTAATCCAAGCCAACAGCCCCGCAAATTTATCCTGCCAGCCCAACCATAAGTTAATGGCTATCAAAAAGGATAAGGCGGTTAACTGGCCAGCCAGGTCGTTTTGCAGCAATTTGAGAGAGGTCAGCAGCCAAAAAATCGCTCCCCACAGCAGCAAGCCTAAAGCCTTGCTCAGGGCATAGCCCCTGCTAGGCAGCTTGCGTAACGCAGCAAAGGCTAGGGGAAAACTCAACCACCCCAGCAAGGTTAGGGATATATACCACGTAATGAAGTCAAACATTTAACGCCTCACCTGGTAAATGACCGTGCTGCCGTATCGAAACACTTCATCCCAAATGATACCATTCCAAGCTTCATATTTTTCCAAGCCAGCGCCTGGGTAAAATAATCGCTCCAGCTGGCCAAATACGATGTAACTGACCTCGTATTTTGCCAGGAAATCTTGCACAAAATTACGATCCTCTGTCAGGTAAAATTGCCCGACCTGGTCCACCCGTTCCTGCACCGCGTTGGAACGCAGGATAGCGCGCTGCTGGCGCTGATGGTAATTCCAGCCCACTACGCTTGGCAAGCCTGTGTAGATCGTGAAGCGGTTACCCCAGCGGTATTCATACGCTTGCCCTTCCAGGATAACCGGTGAACCTTGGATATTGTCCTGCATCCAGCGGATCGCCCAGTAGTCTTCGCTTAGGTCCATCTCGCTACCCATATCATAATGGGTGCTATATGCCATATAGGTCATGCCGTCCAAGCTCAAAGGTACCTCGATCTGCATGCGGTCTTTGATCTTATCGGTGGTGGCCATCAGCGGAAATAGGGCTGCGCTGAAGGTCAGCATGATTAAAAGTACCTCAAAGAGCACCTGTGTGCGCAAACGCCAGCGATTAAAGGCTCCCAGCAACCAGGCTAGGCATGCCCCGCTAGCCAGGGCAAAAAACACCCAGGCTTGCATGTAAAGTTTAAAAACGACGTTCATGCGCCCGATATCGCCCACCAGGTAAACCAATTCCACCATCAAGCTGAGCACCAGGCCAGTGCCGATCATAAACAAGACCAAGCGCTTGCCGTCGGCCTGCCTGGGGCGCAGCAGCAGTACCAGCGTCCAAAGCCCCAGGGGCAGGATGACCAGCGCCACAACCACCTTGGTGATCAATAAGCCTGCCAAGATCAAGCCAAAGCCCAAGAGGCCGCCCACGATATAAGGCTTGTATGGGTTCAGTTTCTGCAGCGCAGAAAGCGGTGTTGATGCCATCCACTGGTGCGTTTCCCAACTCAACCAAAATGCGATGATAATTACGAATAAGGCCCAATGCGTAAAATAAGATCCCAGGGGTGTTTTTGCACCTTTCCAATAGCCAATTTCACTATACCCTGGCTTGAAATAGGCATTAAAAGACTGGTAAAGCAAAACCGTCAAGCCCACCAAGAGCAAGATGGGCAAACCCACTGCCAGCAGGCGCTGGAAAATCGCTTTGAGCTTGATATTTTCTCTAGGCTTGAAGTACTGCCAACCCACATACGCGATGATTGCCAAATTCAACACCAGGTAGGTGTAATAATCCCAGGTGTTGGTTGGTTTCAATGCCCCAATAATTAAGGCACCCAGCAGGAAGCGCAGCACCAAAGAAAGCTTAGCGCCTTTTACCGACAGCTTGTCCCAACTTCCCTTTGCAAACAGGAAAGAAAGCCCCCATGCTACCGCGAATACCGCCATCGGCAGGGCAATCAGGTGCGCATGCAAATCAGCATAAAGATAAGTGAAATAGGGAAATTCGGTGATCGCCTCACCGGGTATGACGCGACTGGGCACCCAGTACCAATCGCCCGGGTAAAGCGGCAGGGGCACTTTCTGGAAAAACAAAATCATGCCCTGCACGAACCAGCCCAGGCGCTGGAATAAGCCAGCCCCATCCAAGACCTGCCCGCCTGAGCCCATCTTTTGGAATGTATCCGAAATAAGCCGCACGGTACCCATATTGCCCAACAGACCCAGCAGAACTGCGCTGAAAATGCCAGCCAGGAAGGCTTTACGGCCGTGTTTTTTGTCCTGGGGATCAGTTGACTTACCGATAGAAACGCCGTGATAAATATTCCAGCCAATCGAAAACGCCCCGCTGATCAACATGCTGTACCAAAGCGGTAAGACAATATTATATGCGGTGCTGGGGATGATCCCCAACAGTTTAATTGGTACGCCCACAACCACAAAGCCATAATAATAATAATTGATGTAACCGCCTGCAAACCAGGGGTCGTATGCCGGGAAGATTGTGCTTTTTATGACCGCGTTCAGGTACGAAAAGTCCATTGGCTTCTCGCCGCCCTTCCAGGGGTGCCACAAATCAGGGTTGCCCAGGCGCACCAACAGGAAAAACACAAATGCGGCCAGGCTGATAATTTCAATAGTTAAGAACTGGCGCCAGTTTTGGTGGATATCTGCTAGCAATTCTTTGCGCTGCAGGAATGCTAAAACGCCGCAGCTTAAAATCATTAACCCCAACACCAATGCAATGGTTCCCCGGGTAAAAGGAATACCAGCCGAACCGGCTACAAAGCTCAGGTAAGCTAAAATCAAAAACCCTGCCAGGCGCGCAAAGGCATAACCGCGGTCTTTCAAGCCTGGCAGTGCCAGTCTCAACAAGGGGTAAATGACCCATCCCAGCGCAAGGCTGAACAAGTAAAATACCAACACAGCTAACACCGGGCTGGTATTGAGCAGTCCTTGGCGGTTAAAAAGTTCTGACCAAGTGCCCCCGGCACGTTGCAGCGCCAGCTTGTCCTCTGGCAGCATCAAGGTTTCTTGCGGGCTTGGATTGCCGTCTAAATTTGGCTTGGGGGTGCTGCTGGCTTGCCTGGGGGTGATGTTGATCACCTTGCTCAGGTCGACTGCCCGCAAAATATCCCGTACTGTTTGCGGTTCGTAATCCTGGGTCTTCTTAAACACCAGTGCTTTGGGATGGTCGTAAACTGTAAAGGCTTCCTCGGCAAACTGGGAATTAAATTCCAAGTTACCCAGGTTAGGGAAAGAGGTGAAAACCGCTGCCAGTTCAAAGCCAAGCTGTCCCTCAAACTGGCCGGGTTCTGCGACGTTATAACACCATACCAGGTCCTTGCCCTCAGGGCAGCCTAACAAAGCCCTATAGTAAGTGCTGGTAAGGGGATACCGCTCAGGCATGCGTGTAATGGTCCCCCACTGACGGTTGGAACTGATAAAAATGTAATCTGCCTGGTCCAGCAAGTTTTCAAAACGGGTGCGCTTGGAGACCTCATCCGGCCAGTACAATTCAAAATTCAGGTCGCCGCGGTAAATGCCGCCGCTGTCACTGTAAGGGTAAATGCCATCCAGACCCAGCGGCAGCGCATCATCCCAGGAGGATTCGTGCACTGGGGCCTGGCTGGCAATGCCAATCGCACCTTGGCCTTCAATCATTTCCAAGGTAAAGAATAAGCCCTGCGGGTATTCCAAGACTAGGGGCGTCTCAAACTCAAAAGTATAAGCAGCACCTTTGCCTTCGCCCAAGTCTGTAAAATTATCCCTCAGCAAAGCTACAGCGGTCTGTGCGTTGCCTTGCTCAGCTGTTTGCAGGGTTAATCGCAAAGTTTTTTCGCCCGGCATAAGCCCATAATCCAAAACAGCCGGCAGGCTGACGGCTTTGAGCAGCCCAGCTTGGTTCGTGCCAACGTTCATGGTGTACGGCATCTCTGGGCGCAGGGTCTGCACAAATTTCAGCAGCGGCTGAGTGTAAAGACTGGCATCCTCGCCCACTAGGCTCAACTCGGGCACGCCGTTCAAAAGCAACTGCCCGTTCTCACCATCCAAGCCCAATTGCAGCAGGTACAGGTGCCCTTTTTGTAGCTGCACAGCCTCCATAAACTGGAAACGCACTGCCCCGCCCTGCCAACTGTTGATATCTATGCTTGGGTCTTTTGTGATGCTGGCGCTGGTGAGCACGACCTCATTGGCGCCTTTGTCAAGGATAGAGGCTGTAAGTGTCAGCGGGCTGCCTGGCTGGCTTTGGTCTAAGACATTCGGCAAGCTCAGCTCAGACAGGTAGCCATCAAATTGCGCCTCAAAAGGCATACGGTAGAGTTGATTTGCCAGCAGGCTGTCACCACTGCGGTAGGGCAGCGGTATGCTGAACGCTTCACCATTTTCGCCCTCCATTCCCAGGTTGATCGGACCCGGGATGTTCTCGTAAATCCATTTGCTGGCGGCGACGCGGCTGTGATCGCGGGTGTAGATGCGTGTAAAGGCAAAAGCCCAGGCTGCACTGCCAATCAAAACCAAACCCACCAGCACAATGCCGACCGCACGAGTCAATTTTGCGGTTATCTTGAAGCGCTTAAGTTGAATATCATGGCGCTGCTGCCACAGGCTAAAAAGCCCCCAGGCTGCAAATAGGGCCAAGAGCGGGTAAACCAACATCTGGTAGCGCATGGAGCGCACCCAGGCAGTTGCCTGCCAGGTGAAATACAAAGCCGTCCACACCCATAAGGGCAGGCTGTGCCTATGTTTCCCTTTTAAGAGCTGCCATCCCATTGCCAAAAAAGAAGCCCAGGCGTTCAAGCCCAAGGGCAAGCCCATCCCCCAAACGACCATATTCGTCCAGGCAAAGCTGAGCGGCCGGCGTGCCCACTGCAGGGCAGGTGGGAAGTCCACATCACCGGCGTTTTGCGCTTGCAAACTGCGCATGCTGGACCACCACTTTTCGCTGATGCTGAAGTTGAGAAAGCCCGGCCCTTCAAAGGCATAGGGTTGGCCGATGCGGAAGACCACGAAACTGGTCAGCGCAGCAATAGTCATGTTGATCAGCATGGGTTTGATCAGGCGGCTGCGCATGCCCGGTTCAGCTTGGAAATAGCGCACCGCTTCAATCATCGGCAGCAGCAGCGCCAAAGTCACCGCGTTGATTTTTGAAGCCGTCGCCGCACCCAGCCCTATCCCAAACAGCACGTACGGCAGGGTTGTCCCTGTTTGCTTTATGAGGGCTGGCCATTTGGCGTCTTTTAACTGCCAGGCACTCGCCAGGCTTGTCAGATCCATGCGTAAAATCAAGACCCCTGCCAAAACCGTCAGCATGCCAAAGGTATTGGTAAAGGTATCCACGGTCATGAAATGCGAAAGTTGGATCGGCAGCACCATGAAAGCGTAAAAAGCCGCGGCCAAGAGGCCAACCTCGCGTTTAAACAGGCGGCTGCCAATCAAATAGACCAGCAGGATGGTGCACACATCTGCCGCAGCCGAAAGGTAGCGCCCTACCAACGTGATCGGGTCATAGCCGACTTGGCCAAGCCACTCGCCGGCATAGCGGATCAGGATAATCGGCAGTGTGCCGTATACGAAAAACTCATAACCGCGGTTAGCCGGGTTTAGGCTGGAGGTGGCCGTGTCAAAGTAAGCACGGCTGATCTCCACCGGGCTGATAGCCGCTTGCACCATCGAAAGAAAGCGTTCATCCGGGTGTAAGTGCTTATCCGCATCCCAGTTCATGCCCACGGTTCGCAAGGCCGCACCCCCTGTTAAAACCAGCAGCAGCAAGCTATAGATGATTAGGCGCTGCCAATCAAAACGGGCTTTGTCTGCATGCAAATCTGGTTGCATCAGGGTGTCCCCCCTTCGTCATAGGGAACCATGAAAACCAGGAAATTTTTGCCTTCCTGGGCAGATTGATAAGGTGTAAAAAAGCCCTGTGGGTATGTCAACTGCAGTGCATCCATGCTTTCTTTGTCTTCGCTATGCAAAAGGAATAATTTTGCTCCCGGGTTTTCTACGCTCTGCGGCACTTGTTGCGGCAGCAAACTTAAATCGCTGCCCATTTTACCAGCTTCCAAGGCAACAATACGCGCATCCACCCAGTGCGGATAACCCATCACCCATACCGAGTCATAAGCCCCAATCGTATCACCAAACTCGCGGATCACCAGTGCCATTTCGCTGGCATTCCAGCTGGATGCACGGTAAGTATCTTTGTAATCTGTGAAGGTAAGCCGGTAATTTTGCCTGGCCGCACCAAATAATAATAAGATAGCTGCTGCAATGGAAATAATCAAACCCTTCCGCCCAGCTAGGTTTTGCCGATAGCTGTTCACCAACATGGCTAATCCAGAGCCTGCCAGGATGAAGGTCGGCAGGCTGGCGCCTAGCGCCCGGGACATGGAGGGGTTTTCTTCTGGGAAAGCCAGCGAGAGCGCCGATGGCAGCAGCAAGACTGGTACAGAAAGAACAAGCAACAGGTCCGTCCACTTTTTGGTTTGGATATTCCTTATAAGGGTTAGTACGACACCTAAGATAAAGAGCGCAGCGCTGACGAAGTCCAAAGCTGGTCGCTTTGAAATGCTGTCCACCCAGCCGCTGGCATTGGACCAGTTAAACATGCTCAGCGCAACCCCTATATTTTTAAGGAACAGCAAGGCAGCGTTACCGGGTAAAGCCCGTTCCCAGTCTGAAACACGCGAAAAGAGGCGGTAGAAGTAATCATAAGGCTGGTCGGCAATCACGCTCATAATCGGCACAAAAAGGATCAAGCCGATAACTAAACTAGTCAGGAAGCCCCACAAAGCAGCAGTGCGGCGGCCTTCAGACTCCTTATGCAGGATGAACAACAAAGTTGCTAAAAGCAAAAACAAGGGCACGATCAGGAAGGTGCGAGATGCCAGCAAGCCCAGGCCAACCCCGACCCCAGCCAGCACAAAGTCATTGAGGGTATTTCTTTGCAAGCCCCTAAAATAATAAAACAGGCTTGGCGCTAAAAATAACAGGATGTAAATGCTACCTAAAGCTGCCCTGGCTTGGATATTCGGCCAAAAAGCCACCTCGCACAGCAGCAGCGAAAATAAGCCCCCCAACCTGCCTGTCAGCAGGTTTGCTAATTTATAAAGGTAAACCAAAGCCAGCAAGCCTGCCAATGCATTCGCCAGCTTGAGCGCAAAAAAGGAGAAGGGCATGCCAAATAGCTTAAATACCAAGCCTGCCCAATAATACTGAAAAGGTTCGCTGATGGTGTTGCGTGGAAAAAACAAGGATGCCTTGCCATCCATGACCTCTGCCACGGCCAGGATGCGCTCCATCTGGTCGCTGGTCATCTCTGGCGGTACGCTCTGCAGCTGGTATAGTCTAAAAAATGCCACCAGCAGGATGCCCAAAATGAGTAAGAGCCGCCAGGCAGAAAATACCTTTTGCCAATCCCTCTGCCGGATGTCGCTCAGCAAGCCGCGTTTTACTTTTTGCTTGCTAGCCTGCCTGTCCCACAAACTCAGGCACACCAGGCTGATGGAGACCAACCACAAGAAGGTATTGACCAGTGTGAAGGAGCCACCTTTGTAAGAGAAAAAGGCCAAAATTGCCAACATCCCTCCCGCCACGAGTAATGGGATATTAACTTTAGTGGATTGGGCAGTGACTATTGGTTGGGCTTGGCTCTCATGGCGGATTTCACCGCGTAAGGCGGCCAGTATTAGCAGCAAAACAGCAATCAGGTAAAGCGCAGTGCTAAAGATGGCGCTGCGGTTTGGGCTCGGCTCAACCAAGTATTGTGCTAAAAGGGCTATAGCCAGTGCGCCTGAGGCCAACCAGGGGAATTTGCTTGCCTGCGGTTCTAAGGTCTGTCCGGAAATTTCGGCAACCTCAGCGCTGTCTGCTGTCGTTTCAAGCTCAGCGGTTGACAGGGTTTCAACAGGCTGGGCATTGCTCGCAAGAGAAAGCTTGTTTTTGTCCCAAAAGCGCAATTGCGCTTTGACGTAATCTAAGACGCTGGGTTCGCTGAATTTTTCAGGGTCAAACTGTTCCGGCATTGAAATTCCACAAGTATTACTTAATAGCCCAAATTTTTTAAGGCAGTCTAATTGTGATTCTATCAGAATTGGGAGAATATTATTGCTGCAACAATATGCCTAAAGATGCCTCGCAGCTTGCAAAAACAGGCTCTGACCCCCTGGCAATTGCCGTTAGGTCACCCAACTTGGCAATCAATCCTAGCAGCTGGTTGCGCGTCCTTATGCCAATTTGGATTCGATGATACGTACCAGGGCACCTACATTTTCTAGGTCCTGGATTTCACGCTGCAAAAATTCAAAGCCAAACTCCAACTCAATGGCTAAAAGCAGGTTGACATGCGAAAGGGAATCCCATTCTTCGATATCATCGGCGGTCATATCATCATTCAAGGTGATGCTATCATCATGAAAAACATAACGAAACACATTAGTTAAGCGTTCTCTTAAATCCATTTTTACTCCATGGTAGAAAGGTCACCGGCATCAGTACCGTCATATTGGGCTTTCAGCACCCGCCTCAAGATCTTTCCACTCTGATTCTTAGGTATTTTATCAGTAATCACAAAGTCAGAAGGCATTGCAAAAGAGGAGACTTTATTCGAAACATGGATGCGGCATTTTAGTTCTAAAGCCTTTTCCCAGGTCTCGCCTGGTCGTAATACCAGGAAGGCAATAATCTTCTGGTGCAGCAGCTCATCCGGCACGCCTATTACGGCCACATCGCTGACCTCCTCTATCTCCAGCAGAGCGCTCTCCACTTCGAACGGACCCACCAGGTGTCCAGCGGTGTTGATAACATCATCCGAGCGGCTGATGTACCAAACATAGCCATCCTCATCCTGTTTAGCCAGGTCACCCGTGAAGTAAAACCCTTGGCGAAATTTATCCTGGTATTCCTTGTCCTTTTGGAAGTAAGTCCTAAACATCGACCCCCAGCCGGCCCTGAGCGTCAGGTAACCCTGCTTGCCAACTGGGACGGGCTTCACCTCATCATCACAAATACGGATCTCAATCCCTGCCCTGGGTTTGCCCATTGAGCCGGGTTTAACCACCAATCCGGGCTTATTGGCAATCATGATGCAGCCAGTTTCGGTTTGGAACCAGGTGTCATAAATCTCTTTTTGAAAAGTCTTTTTACCCCAGTGAAAAATTTCAGGGTTTAACGGCTCGCCCACACTGTAGATGTGCTTGAGCGCTGCAAACGCATGCTTGCTAAAAGTAAACTCACCCTCTTGCATGAGCATGCGCAGCGCGGTCGGGGCGGTATACCAGGTATTAACCCCCTGGTCATCCAAGATCTGCATCCACTTTTCAGCGTTATAGCCCCCGCTGAACTGCAGCTGGCGGATGGACAAGCTGAAGGGCAGGATGATGCCGTATACCAGTCCGGTAATCCAGGCTGGATCTGCCGTGCACCAATATAAGTCACCTGGCTCGATAATCATAATCTCGCCAATTGTCTGCTGCATTTCAGCCAGGCCGCCGTGCACATGCAGCGCACCTTTGGGTTTGCCTGTCGAGCCGGAAGTGTACTGCAAGAAAGCTGGCGTTTCAGGGTCAACATAGTGCTGGTAGTCAAATCCCGTCCCGGCCTCGGACAAAAGTTGAGGCAGGCTATAAACTTGCCCGCCCTGGTGTGCGTCCAAATCAATCACCAGGATGGCCTTCAATTGGGGCAGCGCATCCTTTATGGCTAATACCTTGCGCAGCAGGCTCTTTTTCGTGATCACGACTCGTGCACCGCTGTTTTCCAGGCGGTCCAGCATAGCTTCCTCGCCCAGCGTAGAAAAGAGAATACAAGACATTGCCTGCAGCTTCTGAATTGCAAAAAAGGCACTGATCAATTGCTCACTGCGCGGTAGGAAGATGCTCACCACCTCGCCCGCCTGGATGTCAAAACCAGCCAAAACATTGGCAAGCTGGTTCGACGAATCCTCAAAATCTTGGTAAGTGTAGTCTACTGCTGTCAGGTCGTTGTTGATCCAGTGTAAGGCAACCTGCGCGCCTAAACCCAGCTCACATTTTTCAGTTAAACAAGCATATGCAAAATTTTTCGTCAACATAATTTTCTCTCAAGGCCGAATCAACCAGGTTATATCCGTATATAAAACCGTCGCATCCCCAACGATAATCACATCATCAATGTCCAAGAGTGGTAAGTACCTGGCAGAGGTGTAATCATGATCATGACGCGGATCAATGAAATGGGTGTTCTTGTAGTGTGAAGCAATCATGGGATAAATCGGGATACTGAATGAATCCCCTATGTACAAGAGGTTGCGCTCTGAATCATTGTCACAGTGGTACTCTAGATTCGATTTAAGTAACCCGAAATAATCCCCGTAATGGTTGGCATAACGGTCAAAAGAATTCGTTCCTGCCCAATAATCAGCACTGCGGGTGTAAATTATTTCTTCACCATCATCAATAATCTTGTAGGGCGGAACGTCATACACCGCTACCTCGAAAAGCTCTGGCTCAAGCGGGAAGAGGGTGATGCGTGCCAACCCGCCCAAGAATTGCACCCCTGGGAAAGTAACATATTCTTTGACATCCACCCGGTCCGAAATCTCCGGGTAGTTTTGCTTGAGCAGGTCGTAGACCTCATTGTAAATCTCAACCATGCCCCGGATGTTTAGGTGGTTATCAGAAGTGTAGTAATACTTGACATGGTCTTCGAAGTCATTCAGCATATTCTTTTCAAATAAGAGTTCATCAGGTTTGTTTTCTTCAAAGTAGGTTAAAGAACGGCGTTCATCGACATCATTAAAGTAATCATTAATAGGATGGTAAGGTGAATACTGCAGTCGTTCCAGGTAATATGCGGAAAAATTGATCTGTGGGTATGTTTCAATCAAGTATTGGTAATTGGCAAGGCGCTCATCAATGACTTGTTTCTGTTCCTCTGTAAAGCTAACCGGGCGGTAAAGTAGGTGCTGTTTATCGCGCGTGACGTAAAACTCACTTTGCATATCCGCTGGGATGGCTTGGTCAGGTAAGAAAGCATAAGCGCCGCTGATGATCAGCCGGTTGATGGCTTTTGAAGCCTGCACAGCTTGAATGCGCAGGGGGAACTGGTCAGAGACCGCCTTGGCAAAATCATTTTGAAACGCGCGTTTATGAAATTGCGTATCCACAACCTCTGAAAAGGACTTTAAATCACCCCGTGCCAGTTGTTTCACGGCTGAAAACAACAGCCGGTCCTCCAAGCTGAATTCTGCCAGGGTCCTGTTTTCAATCACGGAGAAACGTTCAGGGTTCGCACCGCGAATAGCCCAGAAGAGGGGCACCAGGAACAGCACCAGGAAGAAGATCAAAATCGTGTTGAGGGTTAGTTTTTCGCGCTGCATGCTTGGTCTATTAAAATTGTGCATAGATGAAAGACGAATAACCCGTTGTGAGGATGTAAACTAGGGCAATAACAAACACACCTAACAGGGCAAAATCTAAGGCTATGCCTAAAGTACGTGAACTCGCCTCCGCTTTACTAGTGAATTTCTGCAGCAGTGGTATGCTGAAAAGGACTCCCAGGATGATAATTGGGAAGTAAAACAAGATGTTTAGGGTTCGCAAGGTAATTTCACCCTGCCAGCCATTTGCGCCAATCAAAGCTTTCAAAAAGCCGCCCCACTCGCCTAGGTCTGTAATGCGGAAAAACACCCAACCCAACATAACCAGCAGCAGGGTATAGATATGCTGCAAAGCTTTTGGTAATTTTTTAAGGACTTTTGCTAATCCGCTGGCTTCAATCGCTAAAACTAGGCCAAAGTAAATCCCCCACAGCAGGAAGTTCCAAGTCGCCCCATGCCAGAGCCCGGTTAGCAGGAAGACAATTAGCAAATTGCTCTGTTGGCGCAGCACCTTTTCCTTCTTGCGTGCAAACTCCAGGGGGATGAACACATAAGTACGGAACCAGCTGGTCAAAGTCATATGCCAGCGCCGCCAAAATTCGCTAATACTGCGGCTGATATACGGGAAGTTAAAGTTTTCTGGCAGCTTGAACCCCAGGAAGCGTCCCACCCCAATCGCCATATCCGTGTACCCGGCAAAGTCAAAGTAAATCTGCAGGGTATAAGCCAGCAAACCAAACCAGGCCACCCCAGCCCCCATGAGGCTGAAGTCTGCTTCAAAGACGCTGTCCGCTGCAACCCGCAAGCTGTCTGCCAGGATCACCTTTTTGCCCAAGCCAATAATAAATCGTCTGGCACCCTCCGCCAGGTCAGTCATGCTAACCTTGGGATTGCTGATATCCTCGCGCAGGGCTTTATAGCGGGTGATTGGTCCCTGCACCAACTTGGGGAACATGACCAGGTAAGAAGCCAGGTACAGCAGGTTGCGTTCAGGTTTCTCCACCTGTGCAGATACATCCAAAATGTAAGAAAGACCTGTAAAAGTGAAGTAAGAAATCCCTAAAGGCAGAGCACGGTTTTCAATCAGTATGTGTCCGTTTGAGAGTGTCTGCAAGATACCCCCAAAGAAACCGAGGTATTTATAGAAAAACAAGATCAGGAGATTGACCAGCACTGCTAGCCAGGTCAGCTTGCGTGCTTTACCTGGGTTTGCTTTTTCCAAGGCGCTGCCAATCCACAGCCCAAACAGGTAATTGAGCACCACCGAGACAAGCAAGACCGGCAGATGCGCCAGATCTTCCCAGGCTATGTAAACCAGCGAGCTGACCAGGATTGCCAAATTGCGCCACAACCGGTTTGGTATCAGCAGGTAAACCGCTAATACGATCGGTAGAAATATGAATAGAAAATGAATACTAGCAAAAGGCATTGATCCTCGGTACTAACTGAAGTAAATCAGGTTATCAGATTTAGATATTATATATTATTAAGGGATTGCTCAAATTCCTTAGCTTTACAAAACCTTATCATGCATAATTATGGGGCAGAAACTGCACAACGAAACCCACGATTAAAATAAACTTCATATGGCTTATGCCCACCATCATGCCTATAAACAACGCGTGAATAAAGCCAATAGGTACTGTTAAAGCTACTTGAACGCAAGACTTTGGTGATCCCGCTTTCAGGGCCAGTCGGGTTCTCATAAGGCGAATTTGCATAGTATGTGCTCGAATACCAATCCTGAACCCACTCATAAACGTTGCCAGCCATATCATAAGCGCCAAATTCACTTACACCTTCTGGATAACTACCAACTTGCTTGGTATCTATAACGCAATTATATGAGTTCAGTAGAGAGCAATTAGGAGCTTCGTTTCCCCAGGGGTAAACTTTCACAGTCGACCCCCTAGCTGCCTTTTCCCATTCCGCTTCGCTGGGTAAGCGCCTTCCTGCCCAGGTGCAATAATCGTTTGCTTGGTACCAGCTCACATACACAACTGGGTAGTTCTCATACTTTTCTACCCCATAATAAAAATCCCTAGTTAGAGAATAACTATAGCGAGGTCTGGAACAAGCACCAGCTGCCACACAAGCTCGGTATTGGCTGTTGGTTACTTCAAACCGTTCGATGTAATAAGAATCCAAGTAAACAGGATGT